>Ga0209180_10000210_pt1 | contig 25887 bp, 22 predicted proteins | sample CZO8metaG_3_FD_188355 | JGI IMG/M metagenome (GOLD analysis project Ga0209180, IMG submission 188355) | Vadose zone soil microbial communities from the Eel River Critical Zone Observatory, Northern California, USA - CZOApr15con2H2.8 metaG... | ecosystem: Environmental > Terrestrial > Soil >...
CCACCGTGAACGTGGCCGTCTGCCCTGCCGTCACCGTCTGGTTCCCCGGCTGGCTCGTGATCGCCGGCGCTACCGGCGCCGGATTCACCGTCAGTGTCGCTGCGGCGCTCGTCACCGTCCCTGCTGTGTTCGTCACCACCACCGCGAATGCCGACCCACTGTCTGCCGTCGTCGTTGCCGGGGTCGTGTAGCTCGCTGAGGTCGCCCCACTGATGCTCGCCCCGTTCTTCTGCCACTGGTAAGCGAGCGGCGCGGTCCCTGTCGCCACCACCGTGAACGTGGCCGTCTGCCCCGCCGTCACCGTCTGGTTCACCGGCTGGCTTGTGATTGCCGGCGCTACCGGCGCTGGATTCACCGTCAGTGTCGCCGCAGTGCTCGTCACCGTCCCCGCCGTGTTCGTCACCACCACCGCGAAAGCCGACCCGCTGTCCGCGGTCGTTGTCGCCGGTGTCGTGTAACTCGCCGCTGTCGCTCCCGCGATGCTCGCCCCGTTCTTCTGCCACTGGTAGCCGAGCGGCGCCGTCCCCGTCGCCACCACCGTGAACGTGGCCGTCTGCCCTGCCGTCACCGTCTGGTTCCCCGGCTGGCTCGTGATCGCCGGCGCTACCGGCGCCGGATTCACCGTCAGTGTCGCGGAAGCGCTGGTCACCGTCCCCGCCGTGTTCGTCACTACTACCGCGAAAGTCGATCCGCTGTCTGAAGTCGTGGTTGCCGGGGTCGTGTAGCTCGCCGCTGTCGCTCCACTGATGTTGGCCCCGTTCTTCTGCCACTGGTAAGCGAGCGGCGCTGTGCCGGTCGCGGTGACCGTGAACGTGGCCGTCTGCCCCGCCGTCACTGTCTGGTTCCCCGGCTGCGTCGAGATCGCCGGCGCTACTGGCGCGGCATTGGCCGTGAAGTTCACTGCCGAGACGTTGGTCCCGTTGACTGTCGTACTCTGACTGCTTGGAGTAAACGTAAAACCCGCGTGACTCGGAACAACCGTGAACGTCCCATTCGGTAGTCCGGCAAATGTATAACTCCCCAAGCCATCTGCCGTCGTCGTGGCGTTCGCCGCCCCGCCCAGTGTGAGCGTCGTCCCGCTTCCTCCGGTCGCAGGATTAATCGCGCCCGAAATGCTGAAACCCGCTGTCTTGACCGAATGGCCGCCGCTGTTCCCGTGGTTGCCTTTCGAGTCGGTCGACCTTACCTGGTAATAGTAGGTGGTGCCCGCGGCCAGCCCAGAAAGAGTTACCTGATGGCTCGTGACCATTGCCGAATCGACCGGCGTACTGGATCCATACGAAGTGCTGGTTCCATAATCGACCGCTGAGTCGGCAGCCACGTTCGTTGTCCAAACGACCTGAGAGGCAGAGGTTGTGGTGGATGCGGCTTGTACGTTCGTAATGTACAGAGCCGCGGGCGGGGGATTGCCAGTGCTGCTGGTGCCGCTAACCAAGCCCGCGCAACCGGAAAGGGCCAAGCTGCACGCTGCGAGGAAGATCGCAGCGATCAATGGCAGACTCCGTCCGGCACACTTCGACGAGTGCGTTACACTTGTCTTCACATTTTTTCCTAATGCTCGCTCGTCCAGGAGGGAGGGCGGCCGGACGAAATACCCCACGCGTTAGGAGCCTACCGGGTGTACTTGCTGTACGTAACTGGACGAAAGCCGCAAAAGAGGGTAGTTGTGCTCATGGATACTCGGCCTGTCCGCGGGGACAACGCCGGGAGACGACGAACAGAGGAAGAACAGGTGAGGAACAGTTGAAGAACAGGGGTGTGAGATTCGTCCGCGACGATGAATTGCTTCCCTGGAATCTCGCCGCGAATCTAACTGCGCGCCGTACAAAGGCAGGAATTTTCTGGAGGCAGGAGAGTTGAGCGGCAATCAACGCGGCAAGCGCGCAGACGAGCTCAGGTCAAAAGAGAGTGGCACTGGCGCCGATAGAACGAACCCGTGGACCTCGTCCGAATTCCTTCGGCCCCGATTGACCGATGAGAATTGTGGCGTTGACATTTTTCAGGCATCTTCGTTCAGGTAGCTCCGGTCAAGTAGTCGCTCGCGCTCTCGGTGGCGTCCTTCGGCAACGCCACCTGCGATAAGGCTTGCTCCGCTTTGTGACGCGGATTCCGCGCAAATGTCCAAGATGATGAGAGTCGAATCAGCGAAGTTAGTGGACGCAGGGGCCGTCCCGCGATGAAGGTGCAGGCTGCAGAAAGCACTTTGCCGGGAAAGTCGCTAATCGGCGGATGAACGCGCGGTCTCTGGCGCATCTCCTTGCGATGCTGCAGGAAGTCGCGAACCCCTCGAGATCAAACCCCCGTTGTGAATCTTGTAGATCAGCGCGCGGTAACTGATCTTCAGCGCCTCGGCGGTCTTTCGGCGATTCCATTGATTTGCCTGCAACGCCTCAAGGATAAAGTTTCTCTCCCGGTCGCGGACAGCCTCTTTAGCAATCTGCTTCAGAGGAACGGTTCCGGATGCGACGGAGTTCACCCGAACAGAAGGGACCTGGCTGGCCACGGGTTCTTGAGCAATTCTTGCTTCCGTGCCAATGAGGACATGGCGGGCGATACCGTTGGAGAGTTCACGAATGTTTCCGGGCCAATCCAGGTTCCGCAAATAGTGCAGCATTTCTCGGCTCAGCGGTTCTGCTTGCTTCATGAATTTCTCCTGAAATTGGGCGAGAAAATATTCAGCGAGGAGAGGGATATCTTCCCGGCGCTCGCGAAGTCGCGGCAACCTCAGGCGAACTACACTGATGCGATAATACAAATCGGCGCGGAATCTTCCCGCTTCGATTTCGTGTTCTAGATCTTTATTCGTCGCGCAAATCAAGCGCGTTTTCACTTCTCTCTCCACCTGATCGCCAATTCGCGAGAAGTGCCCATCCTGTAGAAATTGCAGAAGCTTGCCCTGCAAGGCTAAATCAATCTCCGCGATTTCATCGAGGAGCAGAGTGCCGTTGTGGGCGAGTTCCACGCGCCCCGGCTTGGAAATATACGCTCCGGTAAACGCACCTTTTTCGTAGCCGAATAACTCGCTTTCCAGGAGTGTTCCGGGTATTGCGGCGCAATTGACCTTCACGAACTGCCCGTTGCAAGCAGGGGAGTGCTCGTGAATCCAGCGCGCAAGAACCTCTTTGCCCGTCCCTCCATCGCCCTCCAGCAAAACAGGAACGTTGGTTCCGCAGATTTTCGCCGCCCGTCGCCGCACTTCTAGCATGGCCACGGATCGCCCAAACAGAACGTCATCCGGCGGCGGGGGATCGAGAGGTTTGGTAGTCTTGTTTTTTCTTGCCTTTTCCGATGACATTGGTCCAGCACACGTTCGAGCCACAGAACAAGATGCACACGATAGACCATTGAATGAGCACGCCCTTAATGCCCGTACCGTCCAAAGTTTAGTTGTAACTCTTTTACTTAGAATAACTTATAGGAAAGATTCGCCGGGTAACTTTGGTACCGCCTCGGGGGTGCCTTGGTGGGAATAGAAATCGAAGAGTAAAAACATCTCCCACCTTCGCAAAGAATTTTCTCTTCTTGGCCTCTGTGTGCATCTCGAGGCTCTGACACAAGCGTTTGACCTCTGGCATCAAGGAGGGACGCTATCTGGGGGGGAAAATAAACGCTTCCAGCAAATCGGCCCTGGCCTTCTCGTCGGATGCCACCACTCGCAAAATGTCGCTCACCGAAAGCATTCCTCGGAATCCTTGCCGCTCATCCAGCACGATCAAATGGAAGATGGTGTTCTGCTCCATCAGACGCAGGCATTCTTCCATCGTCATTTCCGGCGATACGGTCACGAGATCGCGCGTCATAATGTCCGAAGCCTTCATCCAGGCAGGACACTTGTTCTCCGCCGCAACTTTATCGGAAACATCGCTATGCGAGATCACGCCTACTATTTTTCCGCCTGCATCCACGACGCCCACTGAGCGCACCTGTTTCTCGCGCAGATACTGCGCCGCGTGATGCACGCTGGTCTCTTCGGTAATGGAAAACACTTCTTTGCGGGACCCGATCAGATCCAAAACTTTCATTTGAACCCTCCGCGGGACAGTCTGGCCGGATAGTAGGCCTAAGTCGGTCATCACTGCAAGTTGAATTCCAGTTCATTGGCTGGCCGCAGCTAGAGCATGGAGGAAAAGCAGCAAGGGATATTGGCGAGCTTCCAGCGAGAGTTCCGATGCGTCCAGCGGACTTGTGTCAGGCCCGGACTTCCCCGCGGATAATATCGTAGCGCTCGATCATCGCCGCCACGCCCATGTGCGTATTTCCATCCTCCGTTCGGCGGTCGATACGAAGAATTTTACCCAGGGCTCGAACAAATACCTCGCAACCGCGCGTTATTTCCGCAGGCAGAGTCAGCGTAATATCCAGCTCCGAGCCAGCTTCCAAATTCTGATCGACGACAAAATACAGACCTCGCGTGGAAATGTCTCGCGTCTTGCCCTGTCTCGAAGCTAGCGTCCGCGCGCTTGGAATCCGGATGATAATCGGTAAGGATAAGTCATAGCGTCGTGTTGTACGACGTTCCGTCATCCCCCTGCCCTCCTCCATCGCGCAACCAAACTTGCCCAGAAACCATTTCCTTCTTACTGGTACGCTTGCTTGTCACCGCGCACTGCGACTCGCTCCATCAGGTGCGACGAATCGAAATGAGCATACCTCCGCCGGATTCGGCAAGGCCCAAGTCATCCCAGAGCCGGCGTTCCTTTTTAGTTCCGGCGAAAGAATCGCATCAAGATGCTTCCGTGAATGCTTTTGTCAGCCTAGGATGAAAATCCGGGAGTTTCGCAGCTCTAGCTGTGCCGTGTTCCGACGGCCGAAGCAGATTCCTCAACCGCTGCCGTCGAAGAAGATCTCCTGGTGCGTGGAGTATCCAGATTAAATTGCCTCATCTTGTAAAGCAGAGCCTTGTAACTGATCCCCAGCATTTTTGCCGCGTCTTTCCGGCACCACCGTGTCTTTTCTAGTGCGTCGGCGATCGCTTCCATTTCCGCCTCGTCCTTCAGGCCGCGCACCAACGCCTTCAGTCCCTGTTCTTTTGGAGCAACCGGCTCTTCGCGGGGGGACGTCCGCTGCCGCGTTGACGTCATCTCCACCAATTCGCGCAAGCTCCCTTCGTCGTCCTCGAGGATGACGTAACGCTTTACGAAATTCTCCAGTTCACGTAGGTTGCCCGGCCAGGGATAATTCAGTGCCGCATCCAGGAGGTACTTCGAAGGTGGCTGCGCCGGCTTCCCGAATTTCTCGCTGTATTTCTGCAGGAAATGATGGAAGAGAAGCGGGATCTCCGTCGTCCGCTCGCGCAGTGGCGGCACGTTGATGGACAAAACGTTCAACCGGTAATACAGATCTTCGCGGAAACGGCCTGTTTTCATCGCTTCTTGCACGTCAATATTAGTTGCTGCAAGCACGCGCACATCCGTTTCTACCAGATGTCGGCCGCCGAGCCGCGAATATTGATGATCCTGCAGCACATGAAGTAATTTCGCCTGCAGGTGCGTGCTCATCTCCGCGATTTCATCGAGGAAGATCGTGCCTTTGTTGGCCATTTCAAATTTGCCGGGTTTGCTGCGCACAGCGCCCGTGAAAGCGCCCTGTTCGAATCCGAAAAGTTCCGACTCCAGGAGCTCTCCCGGCAACGCCGCGCAATTCACCTTCACGAATGGTTGGTTTCGGCGCTTCGAGCGCAAGTGGATCATTCGGGATACGACTTCCTTGCCCACGCCGCTCTCGCCGCAGATGAACACGGGCACGTCCACCGGTGCGATCTGAAGAATCTGCTGGCGGATCCGCACCATCTGGGGGCTGGCGGCCAGGAAGCTCAGGTCTTCGGTCACTTGGTCGCAATAATCGCGCAGCGCCTGATTTTCCGTGGCCAGCTGCTTCTTCTGCCGGGACTTCAGCATTGCCGCGTCGAGCTCCGTCTTCTCGAACGGCTTGGTCAGATAATCGTGTGCTCCAATGCGAATGGCTTCGACGACCGTTCCTACCTCGTTCGAGCAGGAAAGCATAATGACGTTGAGGCTGCGGTCGATTTGCATCAATTCCTTCAGCGTCTCGATGCCGTTCATCTGCGGCATCAATACATCCAGGATGATGAAGTCGGGTCGCTCGCTCTTGTTCACTTTCTCGATCGCTTCTCTGCCGGAGCTGACCGCCTCGACATCGAATCCATCGACTTCCAGCAGCGTCTGCAGATACTTTCGAATGCTCGGTTCGTCGTCAACCACGAGAATTTTTTCTTTCGGGGCCATTGGCTTTTCCTCTCAATCACTAGAATTCTTTGTCAGGATCCCTGATCCATCGGCAATAAAAACGTAAATCTGCTTCCCGCGCGCGACTCGCTCTCCACCCAGATCTTTCCGCGATGCGCCTGGATGAGCCGTTTGGCAATCGCTAGTCCCAAACCCATCCCCGAAGTGTTCCTATCCACGCGCACAAAATCCTCAAAAATCTCCTGATGATGTTCAGCGGCTATCCCAGGCCCGGAATCTGTCACGCTCACTTCCACGCTGTTGGGGCGCGGCAAGCGGAACCTGCGCCGCTCTTCCGCCGGAGCCATGCTAGCCACGCGTCGTTCCCAGAAATGCGGCGCCGCTCGGAGCGTGACGCTGCCGCCAGCGGGGGTATGCTTCAAAGCATTGTCAAGAAGATTGGCGGCCACCTGCTGCACCTTCTGATAATCGAAACGGAACGCGGGGATGGACGGATCAAAGCTGGCATCGAGTTTCACCCCCTTGCGTTGAAAGGCTTCCGACCAGCGTTTAGAAAGCTCATCCAGGCAATCCCGGAGGTCATTCTCGCGAAGTTGCAGCACCAGCTTGCCGCTCTCCAGCGCGGAATAATTCAGGAACATCGAAATAAGACGCACCAGCCGTTCACAACTGTCCTTCGATTCCTCCAGAATGTCCCGCTGCTTGTCCGTCAAGCGGCCCAGCGAACCTGCCAGGAGAAGATCGTAGTAGCCTTTGATCACCGCCAGCGGCGTTTTTAGCTCGTGAGCCGCCGACGCCAGGAACACCGTCTTCTGCCGGTTCACTTCCTGCAATTTCAGATATGCAGCCAGAAGATTCCGATACGTAATCTCTCGCTCTTGCAGAAGTTCTTGCACTGTGAGTTGCGTGGCGGGATCCGGCCCGGTATGCGCTTCTGATTTTTTTTCAATTTCCACCACCAGCCAGTCCGGCTCTGGCATCCACTGGATCCTCGCAGCCGATTTCTTTTCCCCGCCTTCGATGTTCAAATTGACTTCGTGTTGGCCTCTTTCGAGCTCACCGAAGATGTTCTTCGAATCCACCTGCAAAATATCGTTAAACAGATTTAATCCTTGAATTTCCGCATATCCATGAAATCCCAGGCACTGTCTCGCTCGCGTGTTCACCAGCAGCAGATTCCCGCTTCGTTCGGCCACCATAAGCGGCTCTTCTATTGTGTCGAGCAAACGGCTGACAACCCCTAGCGGTAGAACCGCACTGTTCCGCTCTTCGGACGTGGGCGGCAAAGCAATCCGTCCGGCCATTCGCTAATCCTGCCTCTCGGGGGGTTGTGGTAAACTTTTTCCCTAGCTGAGTATTCATACTTACAGACGGGCTTCGCACAGTCAATGGTAAAAGCGTTCCATTTGCACATTTCAGGAAAGGAAGTGGATTTCCCGAGCAGTACCCTTATGTCGAAAAAGCCCAATCCGCAATCTGCACGAATAATTCATTCATAAGAATACGGTTAGCAAGGCTTCATATTATATCATCTGGCATCCAAGATGCTTAGACCCGTACTAGTTCCTTAGTACTAAGTTGCGAGCACACGTGCAAACTGGTCTTCCAAAGATGGGGCAGCGCGTGGAAACACCGTCAACTCGACGCTCCCCACGCATCCGCTTGCAGGTCCCTGTCTTCGTGCGGGGCACCGATGCCTCCGGTGCCGAATTCATCGAGCTCACCAAGACTCTCAACATCAGCGCAAATGGCGCTTGTATTACGTCCGCGCATATCCTTCGGCCGGATCAGACCGTCCATCTGACCATCCCCGCTCCAACTCCCACGTCTTCCAGCCTCATCCCTAGCGAGACTCCACCCATCGTAGCGAAGGTCTTGCGGCAGGAGATGGTTGGGGAAATGCGCCTCTTTGGGTTGGAGTTCCTCCATCCACTTGAGTAATCCAGGACACGTTCTCCGCGCCTGTATCACGTTCTTGGGTAATTTCGTTACATAGCACACTCCCTATCGCCGATCCCTTCTATTCCCCATACTCAGTGTCTTTCCGTTGTAATAAGATCACGTGCACTTCGGGAGGTCGGCTTCCTGGTCGACGGAATGGGGTCCAGTACGAATGGACTCTTGCATGCTCCACAGAGTTCAAGAAAGCTTAACTTGCTTTCCCCAAACCCCGCGGGGATAGGCAGAGGTCAGGTGTATCACCGATATGCCCAACCCCGGTGCCTCTGGCACCCCGCGTTTGCCGGTTGAGGACGCTTATTTCGAGCTGCTCGCTGATACGCTCGAGAACCTCGACCTGCCTGCGCGTGGCCAGTTTCTCCAGCGATATTTCCGTGCGATCGCTCACCTCGATCTGCGCGAAAGCGAAGGTGTGCAAATTTGGGATGAAATGCTCGCGCGGCGCCGCGAGCTTAGTGCTCTCGTAGGTCGTCAAGTCTCTCTGAAAACGGCTCTCGTAGACGTCCTCGCCACTTCCGGTCTTCTTCGTGTTCCCATCCTCATCGAATACGACGAGTTGAAGCAGCTGGAACTTAACGCTGTGACCGATCCTCTGACAGGCCTCTACAACCGCAGACTTTTCAGCGAATCCTTCGAAAAGGAATTGAATCGCGCGCGCCGCTACAGCCAGCCTCTCGGCTTGGTCATCCTGGATCTGCATCGCTTCAAAGAAGTGAATGACAAGCACGGCCATCCGCGCGGTGATGAAGTATTGCGTGCTACTGCTGCCACCCTGAAGAAAGCCTTGCGCGCTTCCGACTCCGCGTTTCGCATTGGTGGTGACGAATTCGCTCTACTCCTGCCGCAGACGGATGCGCCGCAAGCCCTCGCGCTGAGCCGCCGCATCGAATCCGTATTTGCCGACATGATCAAGCCGCTTCAGCTCGCCGTCAGCGTCGGCATGGATCACGGCGTTGCCATTTTCCCGCAAGATGCCGAACAGGCGGACCAGTTGATTCGGACTGCCGATGAACGTCTCTATCGCCTGAAACAAGCCAATCACGACAAGGCGACCGAAGCCGCGTCCGAAGCTCCGCCTGCTCCTGAGGCTTCGGTCGCTTCCGCTCCGGAGCCCGCTGCTCCGATGCCACGGCCCATTTCAATCGAGACGAAGCGCACTCCCGAAAAGATCGAAAACGCGATCGCGGCGGCCGCCTCCGCAACTTCGGCCACAATCTCCGCGGGCCCTGCCGCACCTCCTCCACGCGTTTTCGCCGTCCTGCGCAAGGCCGAACGGGTCTCCATGACCGGCACGAACGCCTACGCTGTGCTCAGCGAGCAAGGCGGACGCCGCGCGCGTGTCCTCGACCTTGGCTTCGGCGGGGTAGCCATGGAATTCGATTCCCCAGAGGATCTGCCCGAGAATCTGCTGGCCGTTTTACACGTTCCTATTCTTCCGCCCGTTCGCGTCAACCTGAAGCCGGTGTGGAAACAACAGACCACTCAGGGCAGCTTCCGCGTCGGCTGCGCCTTCGTGTCCTGAGAATCTTTGCAATCTCCCCCTAACCTCAGGTCCCTCCGGACTGCCCTCACTCCTTTTTTCCTGAAACCTGCTGCCGCAAATACCGAGAAATAAACAACAGCGCCTGCTGCAGGTGCGCCAGGCCAAGTCCCCATCGCAACGAGGCCTGCTCGCTCGAATCACCTTTCGCTTCAAGATGGATTTTGAGGCCCAGAGTTCCTTTTGGAACCTCCTTTTGCCCTCCGGAAATCAGACAGATCGATGCCGCTAGCACATTTTGCGAGCCAGCCTCTTTCAATAACTCCGTCAGTTTCTGAATCAGCTGAAAATACAGCCCTTGGTTTCGCACCAGTTTCTCGTCGCGAAAAGTCACGAGAAAACTTCCGCCGCAGGTTGCGTTACCATCGCCCTCCGCAACGATTGGCCCCATTCCTTTCCCATGATTATCAAAGAAGGAGTCATCGCTTTGAATCGCGTTCTGGAAATTCTTCAGCGCCAGCTTCACCGAAGGATCTTCGGTGACTTGAGCATCCCCCGCTCGAGATTCCGGAATTCTTTCGACCACCTCGACTCGCATGCTTGCGAACCTACGCGACGAAGGTTTCGGCTACAACAAGAATCTCACTCTGCCTGTCTCTTCTCGCAAGCAGATTTCTTCTCAACTTCATCCCTCGCGGCCTGCTAAAATCCTGCGGCGTCTCTGTCCATTGAAAGGAAGCGGGATGACCGAACCCAAGGCAAGCCGCCCCTATTGGCCTGACGCCCTGCAGAATCCTTCCGACGACACGACCGGCCTCAAACCCTGGCAGTGGGCACTCGAACGCCTCGAAAAATCCCACAACTATTGGATCGCCACGTCTCGTCCCGAAGGCCAGCCCCACCTCATGCTTGTCTGGGGCGTCTGGTGGCAGGATGCCTTCTGGTTTAGCACTGGCCCCCGCACGCGCAAAGCAAAAAACATCGCCGCCGAGCCTCACTGCGTCATCGGCACGGAAAAAGCTGACGAAGCCGTCATCCTCGAGGGTCTTGCCGAAGAAATCAAGGATCGAACCATCTGGAAGGAGATCGTGAAAGTCTACAACCACAAGTATGGGGGTGATGTTGGCCCTCTGCTCGAATCTAGCGGCGGCTGCGTCTTTCGCGTTCGCCCACAGGTTGCCTTCGGTCAGGACGAGCACGCCGAAAACTTCTCCGAAGCGATGACCCGCTGGCACTTTTCGCAAAGGTAGATCCCGGCAGTTTCTTATCGCAGCGAACTGGTGATTTGGCGGAATTTGACACTTCGCGTATGATTAAGAATTGCCTCGCGACCTAGCGACGCGGCTGTAGTCACCTGACCCTGTTGGGAGCCGTGCAGACCGGACGCGACAGATTGGAGCCTCATGAAATCCGGGATTCATCCCGATTATCACCCCGTGACGGTGCACTGCGCCTGCGGCCACACTTTCCAAACGCGCTCAACCATTAAGGGCGACATGCTGCGCGTGGAAATCTGCTCGAATTGCCACCCTTTCTTCACCGGCAAGCAAAAGTTGATTGACACCGCAGGCCGCGTCGAGCGCTTCACCAAGAAGTACGCCGACGCCGCCGCCAAAGCCAGCGCCGCCAAGAAGTAAAGGTAGGCAAGCTTGTGGGACAGCCATTCCTGACTGTCCCTTTTTTCCCATCCTTCCTGCCCCCCGGCACTGCGAATACTTTCGCAGTTTCCTGATGGCGCTCCTCTGGGTCTCTGCCTCTCCGCGTTGTGCTTTCTTTCAACTTTAAACTTTCGACTTTCAACTTCCTTCTCCCCTCCGCCCGTGTAAAATGAATTCCCAACGTGGCTACCCAATCTCGCATGTTCGATGGCGCACGCCCCGGCGAGTTCGTCGAAACCGCTGCGCCGCGCGTCACCCTCCGCAACGCCTTCGCTCATCCTTTCGATTCCGCCATCGCCGCCGCGCGCACCTGCTACGCGCCTCGCCTCATCAGCCCCGAAGAAATCACCGACAAGCAGCGCACCAACATCGGCGCCGCCACCTTCTACAGCGGCCACCACACCGTCTACCAGCACGCCCATTTCGAATTCGGCCTCGAAAACGTCAGCCGCCAGTTTGTCTGGTCCTTCCTCCACGCCCATCCTTTCTACAATTCCGAGCAGCAGAGCCAGCGCTACGTCCGCCTCGACCGCGCGCAAGCTTATGTTCCAGCCGTCTCTCTCTTCTTCGACGAAAAAAGTAAGGAAATCTACGAACAGTCGATCGCCCGCGCCTGGAACTCCTATCGCGAACTCTCTGCCCTCTTGATCGGCGACACCCGCGAAATCCTAAACGACATCTGGCACGTCAGCCCGATGTCCCACCCCAAGCGCATCCAGAAAATCGAGCGCTCCGCCGAAAAACGCGCCATCGAAATCGCCCGCTACGTCTTGCCCCTTGCCGCTTTCACCACCATGGTCCACACTCTCTCCGGCATCGTCCTCCACCGCCTCTGGCGCATGTGCTCCGCCTCGGACACACCTAGCGAGGCCCGCACCGTCATCGGCGCCATGGTCGCGCACGTCAAGGAAATCGATGCCCAATTCTTCGACCGCTTCGGCACTGAGCCTCTCGAGGAATTGCCCGAATGGAAGAACGCGTCAGCGAATACCGCAAATGGCGAAGCCTTCGCCGGCGAATTCGACGCCAAACTCAACGGCAAAACTTCACGGCTTGTCGATTACTCACCCAACGCCACGCGCGTCATGGCCGAATCCTATCGCGCCGTCGCCGGCCTCTCCTTATCTCAATGTTCCGACGCCGAAGCCCTCGACCGCCTTCTCAACCCCGCGCGCAATCTCTACCGCCTTGAAACCCTCAACGTCGGCGTCCATGCCCCGATGATGCGCGCGCTCCAGCACGCCAACTTCACCTTCGCGAAAAAAATCAGCCACACCGCTGACAGCCAGGACCAGCGCCATCGCATGGTCCCCGGCTCACGCCCTCTGCTCACCCTCGCCGACACCCGCGAACCCGACTACATTACGCCGCTCCTCCTCGCTAACAATCCTCGCGCGAAAGAAATTTACGACCGCGCCATGCGCGACGCTTGGACCGCGAAAAATCAGCTCCTCGACCGCGGCGTCACCCCGGAAATCGCTCTCTATCTCCTGCCAAACGCCAAGTCCATCCGCCTCTACGAGTCTGGTTCGCTTCTCCATCTTCTCCACAAATGGACCATGCGCACCTGCTTCAACGCCCAGGAAGAAATCTACCAGGCCTCCATGGACGAAATCGCCCAGCTCCGCGAAGTTCATCCCGAGCTTTCGCGTTACATCGGCCCGCCCTGCCATCTCCGCGCCGGCATCACGACGCCCATCTGCACCGAGGGCTCCCACTTCTGCGGCATTAAAGTCTGGCTCGACTTCCCCAACATCCAACGCCGCATCTGAATTTATTTAGTGCCGACGGGCTTGACTTCCATGCAGAATTCACGGGCGCGGGGGGAGCTACAAATCCTCAGGGTGCAATCCGGTATGCTTCGCAATTCGGGCCAGCATTCTCGGCCCGATTTCCACAGCATCGTGAAACGCCCAAACGTAATCGCCCCGCTCCGGGTGTGCCAAGACGACGTGTGAGCCTCTCTGTGTTTTGATCGCGTACCCAATTCGGAGAAGTGCGCGGAAGACCTTCACTGCTTTCGTGCTAGGCCACTGACCCACGGTCAAGCAGCTTCGATGGAAACAGTGACGGTATCGGTGGGTTCCTTCTGTTGTTCGATGCGATCGGCGAGGATGCGCAGCGCAAGAGCTTGAGCAGACGCGACGGCTTCTTTTTCTGTGGCCCCGTATGCCAATACACCCGGCACATCTACAATCTCGGCAATCCAGCGCCCGTCGGCCTCGAGTTCTGTTTCGACTTTATACACAATGTGAGACACGCCCGTATTCTAACACGCCCCTACTTCTCCGGCGTGAAAGTCTGGCTCGACTTCCCCAACATCACCCGCCGCATCTAGCCTCGTCCCCGAAACCGCGCTACCATTCTTGCCCGTCTAATGAATAGGGAGTGCCCTCCATGTTCTCGTCCTTCCGGCCCTGCTTAGCGTTCTTCACTGCGGCCCTGCTGCTGTCTCCTTTCTCCTTGGCCTATCAGTCGCCACTCTCCGAAGAATCCGTCCGCGAAGCCTATTTCCTCGGCCAGCGCCATGACGAATCCTTCGCCTCATTCTTGGGCAAATACATCAGACCTCTCCCGCCACCAAAAACCGGTCCGTACATCTCTTCCGTTACATTCTTCACTCCGTTCGCCCAGGTCGCCCAGCTGTCCGATCGCCAGATTGGCAACTACAGCGCACAACAGGCCCAACTTGATCACCGTGGCCAGGAAGAGGTCGTGGAGATTTTCGTTGAGATTCAGCTGACCAGTTCTTACGGCCCGCTTGTCGTCGTTCCGGCAGGATCACATTCCAGCTCTGCGACTTTGATCCCCCGGCCCCATGATTTCTGGAGAGACTTCCATGTCCAAATCTTTGATGGCGACCAGACGCTCTCGCCTTCCGATTATCACGGATATGCAAATTACAGTTGCGGACGCTACGGTCCTTGCTTCCTTACGGGCGCCACCCTCGAGTTCGATTTTCCCGCTGATGCCTTCACCTCCGACACCTCCACCATCGAAGTCACTCCCCCCGAAGGCGACCCCGTCTCCGTGGATTTCGATCTTTCCACGCTCCGCTGATGAGCCGTTGCGCAGGCAGTTTTTTGCGGGGAAGAGAGGATACCCTCCGTGCGACGGAAAAGAGTCCGGAGACGATTGATAATAAAGAGCTTCTCTTCGTCCTGTGGCGACAGAAAGGGTGCGCAAGCAACTGAAAAGAGAGGGCTTGGCGAGTCACCGTCGCCAAAGAGTGCGCAAGATATAGAAAATACAGAGTGTGAGATGTCAAGGTATGTTCGAGCATTGCAGGCTCGACGCAAACGAATCAGTCCCCCCTACACCCCCGCCATTCTGTATGAATGTAAAAACAAGAGACTTACAGAATTTGCATTTCGTAAGTGATTGATTCTAAAAGGCGCATCTTCGATTGATTGCAGCACTGGGAAGACACCGGGGAAAAGAAAAGCGACGGCAGGGCTGCCGCGTTCCGAACGTAGGATTACCCATTTATTACAATAACAGAGAAGGTAGAACGAGTCAAGGAAAAGCTGGAGTTTCCAGAAAGAATGGTGAGAGGAAGAGTTTCTTCGCCGCTGTGGCGAGTGGGCGTAGGCCTTGGTGTTTCCTAGGTTACGACCGCCAGCGCAGCGTCACCGGCCCAGCCATCGGATGAACCATGGGGGTACCCGTGCGCCGCGACTCGATCAGATTGGCTTTCAGCGCGAAATACCACTTCGCCGGCCGGTCGGCATCGTCGATCAGCATCAACTGAGGGTTGTGCTTCAATCCTTCCGCCTGGCGGATCATCGTCGCCTGATCCTGACGCAGGAAGGTCTTGCCGAACATCCGGAAAATCGGCACCGGCAGGAAAGCCACGTTCCAGGCGGCTACGAAATCAATCCGGCACAAGTCGCGCCGCACCGGCGTCACCGTTGCGCGACTGGAAAACCACAACTTCCCGCTGTGAATCTCTTCCAACCGCTGGTTCGGCAGCACAAAATCAATGGTTGTCGTCACCGGCTCGCCGGTCATTTTCTTGAGCAACTGGTACGGCGCGCTGTTGGTGCTCGGCGAATGCTTGCTCATCCGGAATCCGTTCGGGATTGGCTCAAACTGTTTTTCCTTTTCGTGAATGCTGTGCCGGCTCCGCCAGAACCACGACTGGTGCACAAACGGCCCATGCGCCGGGTCCATCAACCCGATGATCCCGTGGTCAATGTGGGACGGCAGCTCGCACGCAAGATGCGTAATCTTGTACTTCCCACTGAAAACGGGAAGCGCTGGCGCAACCGGAATCGTTTCCGGCAGCCGCGTTCCTGGTTCATTCATATAAACCCACACGTACCCGTCGCGCTCCGCGCACGGATAATGTCCCGCAAAAATGCGCTCCACTTTCAATTTATCCTGCGATGTCAGCGAAGGAATCTCGACGCATCGTCCGCTGCAGGCATCAAAGCGCCATCCGTGGTAACAGCACTCCACCACCTGGCCATCCAACCGCCCGTAGGACAGCGGCATTCCCCGATGCGGGCACGAATCGCGCAGCGCAAATGCTTTTGCGTCCGACGTTCGCCCCAGCACCAGCGGCACTTCCAGCAGCATCGCCGTCGCAAGCTTCCGCCCCGTGATCTCCGTGCTCCGCACCGCCGGATACCAAAAATCCCACAGGAAGCCGGGATCCGCCTCGCGCTCGGTTTCGCGCGCCGCGTCGGCATTCGTTTGCAACATGGTTTGCACCGCTTCGCTCATGGCCGTAGTCGCATCGTAGTATACCGCTTCCTCTTAGTAGGATTTCTGCGTGGGCCGGATGCTGATGTCCGTAACCTCTGCCCTGCGCGGTAGGCGGAGTGAGTGGGTAACCATCGCCGCCACATCTTCGGGCTGCATCAGCAATTCAGGGTGGTATACACGGCCTTCTTTCTTGAAAAGAGCCTGCATGCGTGGCGTGGCGGTACGTCCGGGGTAAATGCTCAAAACGCGGATGCCGTCGGCGTTGACTTCGTCGCGCAAGCTATCCGCGAGGGATCGGAAGGCGTGTTGCGTTGCCGAAAACTGTCCGACCGTGGCGGGCGAGCGGAGTCCCGCGGAAGAATTGATGAACACTATCTGCCCTGTACACGTGCGCAACAGGGGGAGCATGGTCTGGATCATCGCGTAGTGGCCGCGCAGGTTGGATCGATACATCAAGTCAAAATCAGCCAGCGATGCCTTGTCCAGCGTTCCATGGGAAATCGCACCGCCGCAGAGAACTAAGATGTTCACATGGCCAAAGCCGCTCTGCACCTTTTCCCCGAGGCCGCGGATATCATCATCCTTCGTCAAATCCGCCGGGCAGGCGTGTCCACGTGACCCCAACAGGTGGATTTGCTTCGCAACATCTTCCAAGAGTTCACCACGCCGAGCGACCAGGCACACTTCGGCTCCTTGCTCAGCCAGCGATAAAGCGATCGCCTTCCCGATGCCACTGCTGGCTCCTGTCACTACCGCAATCTGACTTTCTAAACTTTCCATGATTCTTGTCCCAGCCTCTGCTAGCTAGTGCATCATCCACTCCCATCCGAGTCAATAGGCAGGCAAGGCCATCCAAATGCGCAAAGGCCGGACGCGACGCTGATCAGCACCGAGTGTTCTCGCGCATCAGTTCGAGGTTGCATGTCGAATCAATCGTTGTGTTCGGCTACTCCCGCGGAATATGCGACCGGGTATTCAGTCCAATTTGCACGATTAGAAATTCAGCGTTATGCTTGTATCTGGGCTTATCCATGTACGCCGCTTTCTATTAGCTGACTCGCTTTTTGCTCCAATTCTGCAGCAGCGCTTCTCTTTTCGATTTTCCAACTTTGATATTCGCCCTTCGCTCTAAAAGGATTTCCCATGGCAACGCTGACGTTAACTGAAAAATTGGATCAGATCGGCGCGCGCTACGACGAGCTGACACAGCAGCTTTCAACTTCCGAAGCCGTCTCCGATTCCGCGCGCTTCCAGAAAATCGCAAAGCAGCACGCGGAACTGGAAGAAATCGTCGAGAAGCACCGCGAGTACACGCAGATCGAAAAAGACCTGGCCGGCGCGCACCAGATGTTTCTCGAAGCAGAAGAAGCCGAGATGAAGCAAATGGCCCACGAAGAAGAAAAACATCTTCAGGAGCGCAAAGAAGCGGTCGAACGCGAGTTAAAACTCCTCCTTCTCCCGAAGGATCCGAACGACGAAAAAAGCGTCATCGTCGAAATTCGCGCCGGCACCGGCGGCGACGAAGCCGCCCTCTTTGCCGCGGAACTTTTCCGCCTCGGGAGGACTTGATGAAACACCTTTTGCTCAACGTATTCCAGTTATTCATGGGCGGCGCGGCGATCTTCTTCTCCTTCAAACGTGGCCCCATCACCTATCGATATAGTACGGTGCCGTTCCCCAACCAACGTTTGGCCCGAACGGCGTTTTTCGTCGTTGGAGTCGCTTTGATCCTTGGTGGGCTCTGGAGTCTATGGCCAGCAGGGCATGTTGGTCGATGAAATCCTCATGCAACCGCGGGGTTTGCAAGAATTTGAAATCGGAGTTATTCTTAACCCAAGGCAAATTGATGTACGCCACCTTCTATTAGCCGACTCGCCCTTCGCTCCCTATCTGGGGGCCCGAACTTCTCTGCAAACTGGAAACGCTTGTTTACCTGATTTCTCTTCTCTTTATCTTACTGAAAACTTTGAACTGATCACTGAAAACTCAAGAGGTACTGCAATGGCCGTGCTCACACTTAACGAGAAATTGGATCAGCTCGGCGCGCGCTACGACGAGCTGACCCGGGAGCTTTCAACTTCCGAAATCGTCTCCGATTCCGCGCGCTTCCAGAAAATCGCAAAGCAGCACGCGGAACTGGAAGAAATCGTCGAGAAGCACCGCGAGTACAAGCAGATCGAAAAAGAACTGGCCGGCGCGCACCAGATGTTTCTCGAAGCGGAAGACGCCGAGATGAAGCAAATGGCCCACGAAGAAGAAAAACATCTTCAGGAGCGCAAAGAAGCGGTCGAACGCGAGTTAAAATTCCTCCTTCTTCCGAAGGATCCAAACGACGAAAAAAGCGTGATCGTCGAAATTCGCGCCGGCACCGGCGGCGACGAAGCCGCGCTCTTTGCCGCAGAACTCTTCCGCATGTATTCCCGGTACGCGGAAACGCAGGGCTGGAAGGTCGAAGTTCTTGAAAGCTCTCCGTCTTCCTTGGGCGGACTGAAGGAAGTTGTTGCCGCGATTCAGGGCAATAAGGTTTATTCAAAACTGAAATACGAAAGCGGCGTGCATCGCGTCCAGCGCGTTCCCGCGACGGAAACGCAGGGCCGTATTCACACTTCCGCCGCAACTGTCGCGGTTCTCCCCGAAGCCGACGAAATCGACATCAAGATCGAGCCGAAAGACTTGCGGATCGATACATTCTGCTCCTCCGGCCCGGGCGGCCAGTCGGTCAACACCACCTATTCCGCTGTGCGCATCACGCATATACCGAGCGGCCTGGTCGTCTCGCAGCAGGACGAAAAATCACAAATCAAGAATCGCGCCAAAGCCATGCGCGTTCTGCGCGCACGTCTTTATGAACTGGAACAAGACAAGCAGCAGGCCGCCATCGTCGCCGAGCGCCGCGGCCAGATCAAAACCGGCGACCGCTCCGAAAAAATCCGCACCTACAATTTCCCGCAGAACCGCGTGACCGATCACCGCATTGGCCTGACGCTACACCAGCTCACGGAAGTTGTGGACGGCAAGCTCGCGCCGCTGGTCGATGCGCTTGTTTCCCATTACGAAGCGGAGCGACTCCAGCAGGAGCTGGCTGAGGCATAATCCTCGGTAAGGAGGTGCCCCATGCTGACTCGTCCGGGTTCCGCTCCTGGCTCCGGTTGGATGAGAAACGTGAGCGACCGCTTGGCCTCCGGTCCCGCCGACCCTCGTTCTCTCCCGCGCCGTTATTGGATTTGGTACACCGCTTTCATGAGTTTGGTGTTAGTCATCCTGCCATTAGTGCAGCGCCGCGCCATGCCTTCTTACGATGTGCGCTCCTATGAGTCTTCCACGCGCATCGCCGGCTTACCTCTCTTTGCCTCCGGCGCTACTCCTGTTGCGATTATTGCTGTCGGCGGCCGTCCCCGCGGCGTGATCGCTGTCGGTGGCATCGCTGTCGGTGTCATCGCGGTGGGTGGATTGGCCGCGGGTGGTTTCGCCTTCGGCGGGCTCTCGCTCGGCTTTATCGCGCTCGCGGGACTCGCCGTCGGGTGGAGGGCAATCGGTGGCGGCGCCGTCGGGTATCGCGCGTTCGGCGGCCTTGCGGTTGGCGGCTACGCCTACGCTGGAAACGGCGTGGCCTACGGTTACCACGAAGCCTGTGGCCGGCAGAAAGAGAAACTCATTGGCTGAGCAAGCTTTGCAGGAACGAAGCGCGCGCGCGCTTCTCAAGCAAGGCATCAAGCGGCTGCGCGAGGCAGGCGTGCCCTCTTACACTCTCGCCGCGGAGCTTCTTCTTCTTCATGTGCTCGGGCGTGACCGCGTGTGGATTTACGCGCACGCGGATGAAGCTATTCCTGAGGAACAAACAAAACGCTACGCAGTCTTGATTGCGCGCCGCGCGGCCGGCGAGCCCACGCAGCACCTCACCGGCAAGCAGGAATTCTGGGGCCTCGAATTCGCAGTCACTCCCGACGTCCTGATCCCCCGCCCTGAAACCGAGCACGTCATCGAAGTCGCACTCGACCGCGTCGGCCTCCGCGAAATTCACGCCGGCCGCCAACAGAAATCATCTGGCGAAAGTTTGCGAATCGCAGATGTCGGCACAGGGTCCGGCTGCATCGCCATAGCCCTCGCTAAAGAGCTTCCCCGAGCCGCGATTTACGCCACCGACATTTCGGGCGCCGCTCTCGCCGTCGCTCGCCGCAATGCCGCCAGCCACGGCGTCGCTGGCCGCATCTGCTTTCTCGAGTCCAATTTGCTGGACAGTCTCCGCGCAGGGGAAAGATATGCGGCGCCCCTTCACAGCACCGCGCGAACCACTGACATGCACGAGTCGCGTTCTTTCGATCTGATTGTCAGCAACCCGCCCTACGTCGGCCGCCGCGAAGCCGCCACACTAACGCGCGAAGTCCGCGAGCACGAACCGGAAATCGCTCTCTACGGCGGCGAAGAAGGCTACGAGCTCTACGCCGACCTCATCGCGCAAGCTGCCGCGCATCTGAAGCCCGGCGGCATTCTCGTCCTCGAACTCGGCCACAATAGTTTGCGTGTCGTTCGGCCGCTCCTCGAAGCGCCTGCCTGGACCGACGTCGGCGTCACCAACGACCTCGCCGGCATCCCTCGCGTTCTCGCGGCTGAGCGGTTGTAGCGAGCACTCAACCGGAAGGGTTGAGGCTTACAAATGTCCAGCGTAGGCTATGGGGCATGCGGGACCTCGCACGATTTCGAGCCAAGCACGGCCCGCTTGAGGAGCGGACGGCCGAGGCGTCTGCATCCATCCTGCATGTGGACATGGACGCGTTCTTCGTGTCCGTGGAATTGCTGGAGCGGCCGGAACTGCGCGGCAAGCCCGTCGTGGTAGGCGGACGCCCTGACCAGCGCGGTGTCGTTTCCGCGGCGAGCTACGAGGCGCGGAAATACGGCATTCACTCCGCGATGCCGCTGCGCACAGCGGGGCGCCTTTGCCCGCACGCGGTTTTTCTCGACGGCCATCACGAAAAGTACGGCGAGTGGAGCGATCGCGTCGCCACCATCCTCGCGCAATTTTCTCCGATCGTGGAAATGGTTTCGATCGACGAGGCCTATCTCGATCTCGCCGGAACCGAACGGCTGCACGGGCCGCCGCTGGCCGCGGCGGATAAACTGCTTCGAACGATCACCCGAACTACGAGTCTTCCTTGCTCCGGCGGCCTCGCCACAACGCGTCTGGTCGCCAAAGTCGCATCGGATCAGGCCAAGCCGCGCGGCCTCGTGTGGGTTCCGGCCGGCTGCGAACAACGCTTCCTGGCTCCCCTTCCTGTTCGAAAGATTCCCGGCATCGGCGAAATTACGGAGCGCGCGCTCCGCGCGCTCGGCATCGAGACGGTGGAGCAGATCGCCGCCGTTGCGCAGGAAAAGCTCGAAAAGATTTTCGGCCAGTGGGGTACTGCGCTTTACCGCAAAGCGCGGGGCGGCGATTCCTACGAATTCGTGATTGATGCCGAGCCGAAATCGATTTCGCACAATCACACCTTCGGCGAAGACACGGACGATGCGAACGCGTTGTCCACGATGCTCAGCCATCTCTCGCAAAAAGCTTGCAAACGCCTTCGCGAAGCGGGCCTCGCCGCGCGCACGCTTACTCTGACGATCCGCTACGCCGGCTTCGAAACGCACACGCGTTCGAAAACGCTGGCAGAACCCGCGCGGCTCGATTCCGATATTTTTGCGGCTTTGCAGGAACTCTTTCGCGTGCATCGCGACGCGAAAAGAAAAGTCCGGCTGCTCGGAGTCGCGCTCAGCGGCCTGACGCACGGGGGTGAACAACTCGATTTGCTGGAAGCCGAGCGCCGCGCCAAACTCGAAACACTGACGAGCGCGGCGGATCGTCTTCGCGACCGCTTTGGTTTCGGCAAATTGCAATTTGGCGGCTCGCTTTCCCAGGATGGACTGGGGCAAAGCGGCGACCAATCCGAGCGCGACCGCGAAGATTCATGACTTCCAGCGAAACCCGGGCCGAATGCCCTATACTTTATCGTCCGTGAGCGATCTTCCTTGAGCGCACCTCCACAGCCCGGTATCTCGTCCGCGCGCCCGGCCATCAGCGCCGCGGATCGTGTGCGCAACTTCTGGCAGCGCGTCAGCGAAGGCCGGCAGATCGATGATCTGTGGTCGCAATTCGCCGCCGACGCGCGGGCCAGCTATGGCTTTTACGGGCGCGAGGTCGACTGGGACGAAATTCACAAACTTCCGCGGTGGCGTCAGCCCCTGCACGTCGCCAGGGAATTCTTCTGGGCGCTGCTTCTGAAAATGACGCCGGCGCGGCGCGTCCTTCTGCTTCTGGCGTTTGTCCTACTGGTCATGTCCGGCTCCAATGTCAAGTTCGAGTTCGCCGCCGCTATTCTCTTCCTGCTTCTGCTTTCGCTGGAATTAGCGGACAAAGTGACAATGAAGCGCGACCTGGAAATCGCGCGGGAGATTCAAACCTGGCTGGTGCCTTCGCAACCGCCGGAAGTTACGGGCGCGAACATCGCCTTCGCAACGCGGCCGCAGAATTCCGTGGCCGGCGATTATTACGACGCGTTCTATCCGGATCCCGAGGATCGCGAAAAGCTGATGGTGGTAATCGCGGATGTCGCCGGCAAGAGCGTTCCTGCCGCGCTGCTCATGGCCACCCTGCAGGCAAGCCTGCGAACCATCGCCCCGGAAAATGCTCCGCTTGCGGATCTGGTGGCGCGTCTGAATCGCTATGCCTGCGCGCACAGCCTGAACGGCCTGCGCTTCACGACCGCAGTTCTCGGCGAATACAACCCCGCGTCGAGCAGACTGACCTACGTCAACGCCGGACACAACGCGCCGATTCTGCGCCGCGCGAATGGGACAGTTGAAACGCTGGAGGCCGGCGGCCTCCCGCTCGGGATTCGCTTGGACCACCATTACGAGACGGCTTCGCTCGAGCTCCGGCCAGGTGACGCCCTGATTTTTTTCACCGATGGCGTCGTCGAGGCTTTTAATGAATCGGGCGAGGAATTCGGAAATGAGCGCTGGCTCAGCGCCATTCGCAGTCTGCCCGATTGGGATGCCTCGCAGACCCTTCAATTCCTGATGAAGCGCGTGGATGAGTTTGTCGGCGCCACACGCCAGTCCGATGACATCACCTGCATGGTCTTCCGCAGCAGATAGCGTTCCACGGAAATTCCGCATCACGCCGCTCTCCCCTCGCGACCGCGTCTGTCGCATAATCACAGCGTGACACCGCGCGAACTGGCCAACTCGATCTGCGACACGCTGCGCGTCCACGGTTACCAAGCGTTGCTGGTGGGCGGATGTGTGCGCGACTTGCTGCTCGGGCGCGAGCCAGCGGATTACGATGTAGCAACCGATGCCACGCCGGATCAGGTCATGAAGTTATTTCCGGAGAGCGTGACCGTTGGCGCGCAATTCGGTGTCATCCTGATTCCGCGGGATGGCTTGAAAGTAGAAGTGGCCACCTTCCGCTCGGATGTGGGTTACAGCGATGGCCGCCATCCGGACCGCGTGGTTTATTCGAAGACGCCGCAAGAGGATGTTCAGCGCCGCGACTTCACCATCAACGGCCTCCTGATGCGTCACGACAACGGCGAGGTTCTCGACTTTATCGGCGGGCAGGCCGACCTGAAAGCCGGGATCATTCGCGCCATCGGTGAACCCGGGCGCCGCTTCGCGGAGGACAAACTCCGCATGATGCGCGCCGTACGTTTCGCGGCCCGCTTCGGAGTCGGCATTGAGAAGGCCACTTTCGAAGCGATTCGAACGCACGCGACGGAGATCAAGAAGGTTTCCGCCGAGCGGCTTCGCGACGAATTGACCAAGCTGCTGACGGAAGGCAGTGCGCGGCGGGGCTTCGAGCTTCTGGACGAAACAGGCCTACTCCAGCAGGTCTTGCCTGAGATTTCCGCCATGAAAGGTGTCGAGCAACCGCCCCAATTCCACCCCGAAGGCGACGTGTGGATTCACACGCGGATGATGCTGGAAGGACTTCCTGCGGGCGCTTCGCCGACGCTTGCCTGGGGCGTGCTTCTCCACGACGTAGGCAAGCCGCCCACTTTCAAGCCAGCCTCAGAAGCGGGCGACCGGATTCGCTTTGATGGCCATGTGGATGTGGGTGTCCGCATGGCGGAGGAGATTTGCCGCCGGCTGCGCTTCTCGAATGAAGACGCCGAACAAATTCTCGCGCTTGTGAATAACCACATGCGGTTCAAGGACGTCGAGTCCATGCGCACTTCCACATTGAAGCGATTCGTCCGGCTGCCGAAGTTCGACGAACACTTGGCCTTACATCGTCTCGATTGCCTTTCGAGCCACCGAAACCTGGAAACCTATGAGCTGGTCCAGCGCTTCCTTGCAGAGACCCCGCCGGAGCAGGTTCGCCCTGAGCGACTGCTGACCGGGGACGACCTGCAAGCTATGGGGTTTCGGCCCGGCCCCTCATTTGCTGAAATCCTGCAGGGGCTTGAGGAGGCCCAACTGGAGGGCCAGATTGGGACGCGGAAGGAGGCAGAGCGATACGTCCTGAAGAAGTTTGCGACCCGAAAACAGCGAAGTTGAGGGAAGTGAGGCGGCAAAAGACTGCGGAATAGTGCACTCAGGGTGAATAGTGACACTTCTGACCAACTGTAAAGTACTGAATATGAAAGCCTTACTACTAACCTTGCGACTGCGAGGGGGAAGTGCTAGAATATGAGCGTGAGATGCTAATGTTTTGTGCTATCGACATTCATAGTCTTATGCACCCTTCCAGACCCAAGTGCATCTAAAGTTTTATCCGGCGCGACCCTGCGGTCACGCCGGTAACGAGGGGACATTATGGCTGAGAAAAAGTTTGTAGTGCCGGAGATTCTACCGATCCTGCCGGTTCGGGACACCGTGCTGTTTCCGGGCGCTGTCCTGCCTCTGACGGTGGGAAGGGAAAGTTCCCTGGCACTGGTGAATTCTCTACAGGGAGAGGAAAAATTCCTGGGCGTGGTCGCCCAGCTCGATCCCCGTGTGGAGGATCCCGCCGCCGCGGACCTGCACCAAGTTGGGACGCTGGCGAAAGTCCATAAAACAGTGAAGATGCCGAACGGCAATGTGGTGATCTTCCTGGAAGGGCTGCAGCGCATACAGGTTGTCGAACTGATCGGGCTGCGCCCATTTCTCCGGGCGCGCGTGGAAGCCCAACCGGACATCGCGGGCGAAGCGGATAACGAACTGGAAGCGCTGCATCGAAATGCGCAGGAATTGTTCCGGGACGTTGTGAGCCATTCGGCGCAACTTTCCGACGATCTGCAATCCGTGGCCCTGAACATCGAGGATCCGGGCCGCCTGGCGGATTTCATCGCCGGGACGCTGCCATCCCTCTCGACGCTGTTGCGCCAGGAGCTGATCGAAACGCCGAGCGTCCGCAAACGCCTGGATATGCTGATCCGCGAGCTCTCCAAAGAACTCGAAGTGCTGGAACTCCGCTCGAAGATTCAAGAGCAGGTGCAGGAACAGGTCAGCCAGAACCAGCGCGAATACCTGCTGCGCGAGCAGATGAAAGCGATTCAGAAAGAACTTGGCGAATCCGACGATTCGATGCAAGAGATCGATGAGCTTCGCAAGAAAGTGGAGGAAGCGGGCATGCCCGCCGAAGCCAAGAAAGAGTGCGAGCGCGAGCTGAAGCGCCTGGCGAAGATGACCCCGGCATCCGCGGAATACATGGTTTCACGGACGTACTTGGAATGGATGACTTCCCTGCCGTGGAGCAAATCTTCCGGGAGCGCGGAAATTGATATTCCTAAAGCGCACCAGATTCTCGACGAAGATCATTACGATCTGGAGAAGGTGAAGGAGCGCATCCTGGACTACCTGGCGGTGAAGAAACTCCAGCCGGGGATGAAGGGGCCGATTCTCTGCTTCGTCG
>Ga0209180_10000212_pt1 | contig 25831 bp, 24 predicted proteins | sample CZO8metaG_3_FD_188355 | JGI IMG/M metagenome (GOLD analysis project Ga0209180, IMG submission 188355) | Vadose zone soil microbial communities from the Eel River Critical Zone Observatory, Northern California, USA - CZOApr15con2H2.8 metaG... | ecosystem: Environmental > Terrestrial > Soil >...
TCGGCATCAACGGCGAGCTGGTCTTCGGCTTCATCGGCTCCTTCTATCACTACGAAGGCCTGCAGTTCCTCGTCGAGACGCTGCCACGGCTCCGCGAGCGCGTTCCCGGCGCGCGCCTGCTGCTCGTCGGCGGCGGCGAGGACACCGCGGCGCTCCGCGAGGCCACCGCGGGCAGCGGCGGTGCGATCCTCTTGCCGGGTCAGGTGCCGTACGAGGAGGTCGCCGACTACTACTCGCTCATCGACGTCTTCGTCTGTCCCCGCAAGCGCATGCGCCTGACCGAGCTGGTCACCCCGCTGAAGCCACTGGAAGCGATGGCCATGGCCAAGCCGGTGCTGGCCAGCGACGTCGGAGGTCTGTCAGAGCTGATCCAGCACGGCTCCACCGGCATGCTGTTCCGTGCCGACGACGCGGCGTCGCTGGTCGAGCAGGCCACGCACCTGGCCTCGAGTCAGCAGCTCCGGGTCTCTCTCGGGCTGGCTGCCCGCGCCCACGTCGAGCGCGAGCGGTCATGGGCCCGCGTCGTCTCGCGGTATCTGGAGCTCTATGGGTCCCTGCGGCCCTAGCCGCGACGCGGCTCCCGCACCCGTCTCCGGGCGGCCGCTCCGGGTGCTGGTACTGAGCTTCACGTTCCCCAACGTCAAGCAGCCGGCGCTCGGAGTCTTCGTGCGGGAGCGCATCCGCCGGATCGCGACCGAGTGCGAGGTCGTGGTCGTAGCGCCCGTGCCGTGGTTCCCGTTCAACCGCCTCATCCGCGGCGAGCAATGGGCGGGGATCGCTCCGGTGGAGCGTCACGAGGGCCTCGAGGTACGCCATCCCCGCTTCTTCTGCATCCCCCGCTACCTCAAGTGGCTGGACGGAGGCTTGTACGCCATCTCCCTCCTCCCCTTCCTCTGGCGCCTCCGCCGCTCGTTTCCCTTCGACGTCATCGACACCCACTTCGCCTATCCGGACGGCCTCGCGGGCACGATCCTCGGCCGGATCTTCCGCCGGCCCGTGGTGATCACCCTGCGCGGCAGCATCGTGAGGCTGGCCACCTATCCGCTGCACCGTCCGCAGCTCCGGCTGGCGCTCCGCCGGGCGGCCCGGGTCCTGGCGGTGAGCGAGTCGCTCAAGCAGACCGCGGTCGCCCTCGGCATCCCGCCCCAGAAGGTCCGTGTGATCCCCAACGGGGTCGACACGAGCCGCTTCTTCCCGATGGAGCGGAGCGAGGCGCGGCGGGCGCTCGACCTCCCCAAGGACGCCAAGATCCTGCTCTCGGTCGGCGGGCTCAATGAAGGCAAGGGACACCACCGGATCGTGGCGATGCTGCCGTCCCTGCTCCGCCGGCACCCGGACCTGCTCTACGTGATCGTCGGGGGAGGCCGGCGCGCCGACAGCCTGCGGCCGGTCCTCGAGGACCTGATCCGGGACCACGGCCTTCGCGATCACGTGCTCCTGGCCGGCGAGCGCCCGCACGGCGAGATTCCCCTGTGGATGGGGGCGGCCGACGTGTTCTGCCTCGCCACCCGCTCGGAGGGCTGGGCCAACGTGCTGCTGGAAGCCATGGCCTGCGGCCGGCCGGTAGTGAGCACGCGCGTGGGCGGCAACGCGGAGATCGTCACCGACCCGAGCCTGGGGACCCTGGTGCCCGCCGCCGACGACACGGCCTTCGCGGAAGCGCTGCGGGCGGCGCTCGAGCGGCCCTGGGCTCCCGAGGCTCTCGCGGCCCACGCCCGGCGGCACTCCTGGGAGCGCGCGACCCGCGACGTGCTGGCCGAGCTCCACGCGATAGCCTTTCCGGCCGTGAACGGCGGGCCGGCCAGCGCCGCGTCGCCCCACCTCGATCAAGGTCTTCGCTGATGCTGCCCATCCTTGTAAATCGCCTGATCTTTCCGGTTCACGAATGGCTCAAAGGCAAGCCGACCCATGCCCGCCTGCGCGAGCTCGAGAAGAGCCAATGGCTCTCCCCCGCGGCCCTGCGCGAGACGCAGTTCCGCGCTCTCCGCGCCCACCTCGACTTCGCCTACCGGGAGGTGCCGTACTACACGCGCCTCCTCGACGAGCACGGCCTCCAGCCGGCGCGGATCCAGTCCTTCGAGGACTTCGCGCGGATCCCCTACCTCACGCGGGACCTGCTCCGCCGGCATCTCGACGATCTGCAGCCCCGCCGGAAGCTCCGCGGGGTGCAGCGCATGAGCACCGGCGGATCGACCGGCTCGCCGGTGGCCATCATGGTGGATGCCGAGCGGGCGGCCTTCACCGATGCCACGCGCCTCCGAGCCCACCGCTGGTTCGGCGTCGACATGGGCGCGCCCGAGATCGTCCTCTGGGGATCCCCGATCGAAACGGGCCGGCAGGACCGCCTGCGCACGTTCCGCGACGGGCTCATCAACTCGCGCCTCCTCTCCGCCTTCGACCTCGGCGAGCCCGCGCTTGCCCGCTACGCCGACATCCTCGCGCGCGAGCGCCCGCAGCAGCTCTTCGGCTACGCGAGCGCGCTCTACCTGCTCGCCCGCTACCTGCAGGGCCACGACCGCGCGCCGGGGCCGGACAGCCTCCGCGTGGCCTTCACCACCGCCGAGCCGCTCTACGACTTCCAGCGGGCGGCGATCCAGTCGGCCTTCGGCTGCCCGGCCGCCGTGGAGTACGGCTCCCGCGACGCCGGCCTCATCGCCAACGAGTGTCCGAGCGGCGGTTTGCACATCGCGACCGAAGGGATCACGGTCGAGATCCTCCCGGGGTCGGGCGCCGTCGCCGGCGCGAGCGGCGAGATCGTCGTCACCAACGCCTATTCGTTCGCGATGCCGATCATCCGCTACCGAACCGGCGATGTCGGCGCGCTCGCCGAGGCCGCCTGCCGGTGCGGGCGTGGGCTCCCGTGCCTGGCCACCGTGGAGGGGCGCCGCACCGACTTCCTCGTCACCCCCGAGGGCCGCGTGATGCACGCCCTGGCCGCCATCTACATCCTGCGCGAGCTGCCCGGCCTCCGGGAGTTCCAGCTGGTGCAGGAGCGCCTGGACCTGGTCCGCGTCAGCCTGGTGCCCGATCAGGGTTTCGCGAGCGCGACCCCCGACCGGGTGGTGTCGGGTCTCGGCCGCCTCCTCGGCAGTAGGGTCTCGGTCGAGGTCGAGATCACCCCGGAGATTCCTCGGGCGCCCTCCGGCAAGCATCGCTACGTCATCTCGAAGGTCGCCGACCAGCAGCTGGAGGCACTCCTGGGCCGCCCCCTCCTGGGTGGCCAATAATGCTCGAGGCCGTCCGCGCCGACGTCCGACGGATGACCGCCCAGGAGCCCGGGTTGGCCAGCAAGCTTGGCCTCTTCTTCTTCCACCCCGGGCTGCAGGCGGTCCTCTTCTACCGGCTCGCCCGGTGGCTCCTGCGCCATCACCTGGGGCCGTTCGCGGTCGTCACCAGCTACGTCAACTCCGTCCTCACCGGCGCCCAGATCTCCCCGCGCGCGATCATCGGGAAGGGGCTGCGGATCTATCACCCTCAGGGCGTCGTGATCGGGGCAGGCGCCGTGGTGGGGGAGCACTGCACGCTCTCCCACGGAAACATGATCGGCACCTTCGCGGGCGACGAGGAGCGGCCGGTCATCGGCGACCACTTCACCGCGGCCACCGGCGCCAAGATCCTCGGCAAGATCACGGTGGGCAACTACGTGCGGGTCTCGCCGAACTCGGTGGTGATCACCTCGCTGCCCGACAACGTGGTGGCGACCGGCGTACCCGCCCGCATCCTGCTCCGCGAGCAGTCCGAGACCGCGGCGGCCGCGTCCGGCGACGGCCGGCCGACCGCCGCCGACACCGTGGAGCGGCTGGTCTCCCTTCTCCGGCGCAACGTGGAGGCGGTGCCTCTTCCCGCGGCCATGGACGCATCCACCGGCCTGCTCGGCGAGGGAATCGGCCTCGACTCGGTGGAGATCCTGAAGCTCGTCTGCGCCATCGAGGAGGAGTTCGGGCTCACGCTCGACGAGAGCGAGCTCACCGCCGCCCGCTTCAAGACCGTGGGCTCGCTGGCGGGCTTCATCCAGGAGAAGCACGCCCCATGAGAACAGCTTCCACGCTCCCCGACGCCTTCGACGCCCTCTGCGCCCGCCAGCCCGGGCGGATCGCTCTGTCCGAGGCCGGCCAGGAGATCACCTACGGTCACCTGCTCGAATGGTCGCTCCGCATCTCCCGGGCCATCGGGCCCGCGGTGCGGACACCCGGGCAGCGGGTGGCGGTCATGCTGCCCAACTCGGCGGCCTTCGTCGCCGCCTTCTTCGCCGGCGCCCGTACCGGGGCGGTCGTGGCGCCCGTCAATCCGGGCTACGGCTCCCACGATCTCACGAGCCATCTCAACGACCTGGACGCGGTGGCCCTCCTCGCGGACGCGGCCACCCTCGAGCGCGCCGCGCCGACCCTCGAGGCCCTCTCCCGCGCGCCGGCCCTCTTCGAGGTCTCCCGCGCCGATGGCGCCCGTGCGCTGCGGCCCGGCACGACGGCGGGAGAGCCGCTCCCCGCGCACGCGGGAGCGCCGCTGCTCCAGCAGTACACCTCGGGCTCCACCGGCACGCCGAAGCGGGTGATCCGGACCCACGCCAACCTCCTCGCCGAGCTCGAGTGCCTCCGCTCCACCTTCGCGGTCACCGAGGCCGACCGCTTCCTCGGGGTCGCCCCGTTCTTCCATGTCAATGGTCTCGTCCGGTCCATGCTCACCAGCATGTACGCCGGCGCGACTCTGTATCCGGTGGCGGAGTTCCGGCGGCGGGAGGTGACCAGCCTCCTCACCGCCGAGCGGATCTCCTTCCTGGGCGGCGTTCCTCAGATCTTCGCCATCCTCGGCCAGACCCCGCTGCGCGGGCACGTGGATCTCTCCGCCCTTCGCCTCGTCTTCTCCTCGAGCGCGCCCCTGATGCCAGCCGACCGCAAGCGCTTCCGGGACCAGTACGGCGTGGTCATCCGCCAGCTGTACGGCTCTACCGAGACGGGCACGATCAGCTTCAACCGTCACCCCGATCCCGAGAGCTGCCAGGAGTCGGTGGGCGGAGCGCTCGATGGCGTGCGCGTGGAGGTGATCGACTCGGAAGGCCAGCCGCTGCCCGCCGGGAAGGAAGGCGAGATCGCCATCGCGAGCCCCTTCGCCACGTCGGGCTACCAGGGTAATCCGGAGGCGACGGCGGAGAGCTTCCGGGACGGCTTCTACTTCTCGGGCGACCTCGGCATTATGGGCCCGGACGGCTGCATCCGGCTCACCGGCCGGAAGAAGCTCCTCATCAACCGAGGCGGCTTCAAGGTCAATCCCTACGAGGTCGAGGAGGTCATCAAGAGCCATCCGAAGGTGGAGGAGGTCGCGGTCTTCGGGGCGCCCAGCGCGAGCGGGGACGACGTGGTCTGCTGCGCCATCGTGGCGATGGCGGCGTGCACCACGGAGGAGATCCTGCTCTACTGCAAGGAGCGCCTCGCCGACTTCAAGGTTCCCGCCCGCATTGAATTCCGCGACGCGCTGCCCAAGAGCCCGGCCGGCAAGATCCTCCGCGGTCAGCTCTGACGATCAGCGCGGCCGCCGGCCGCTCCCGCTTCCGTAGCGGTAGAGCCAGTACACCTGGGGGAGGCCGACATCCGTTCCGTTCTTGCCGCCGTAGAGCAGCATCGCGTTGTTTCCGACGTCGAAGCCGAGGACCCTGTACGAAGGGCGGGCCGGCCGGGACGGCCTCACACTCCCATTTCTTCGTGTCGACGTGGTAGATCCCGAGGCCGTACATCCGGCCGCCGTACTCGGAAGGCCAGGTAGGTCTCCAGGTCCGTGTCCTGAGGAGGGCGCGCCTGGCGCGGGAGCGGGATCACGTCGACGCCCCGCTCCGGACCGAGTACCGAATGAGCGCCTTCAGGAAGCGGTTGATGACGCAGTCTCGCCCTCGTCAGACATGGTAAGGACACAAGCCGGCCGACCCATGCCGCCAGACAGGTAGCGCCACCGGCGTCAACTTGTCGGGGGCGATTTTCCGGTGTAGCCTCGGTCGAGAGTTCGATGATCCGACATCTTCTCCTCGCCGCCGTCTTCGTCTTCGTCTCTGCCGCCGGCGGGGCCATCGCGCTGAAACCGGAACCGGGCCGGTGGTACGCGATCCCGAACTCCCGCCTCGATCAGCAGGCCGGGGTCTTCCCGCCCGTGCCCACGCCGCAAGGGCGTCCCGGCAACGTCCTCGTCGCGTGGAGTGGCGCGGCCTACGACTCCAAGCGCGCGCGCGTGCTGTTCCACGGAGGCGGCCACGTCGACTACGCGGGTAACGAGGTCTACGCGTTCGACGTGAACACGTTCCGCTGGTCGCGAATCTGGGGCCCGAGCCCACAGATCCCGGCCGCCGAGGTGTCGGAGGGCCGCGACGAGTATCCCGACGGCAACCCCGCCGCGGTACATAGCTACGACGGGCTCAACTACATCCCCGACGTCGACAAGCTCTGGCGGGGCGGTGGCTCGCTCTGGAGTGGCTCGGGCGGCGGCACGCAGGCCACCTGGATGCTCGACCTGGCCTCCAACCGCTGGCAGCGTATGGCCAACTCGCGGGTGCTCGGCGTGAGCGTCACCTCCGAATACGACCCGGTCAGCGGGCACGTCTTCGCGTTGAGCGACCACAACGTGCTGGGCGAGTACGACCCCAAGAGGAACCGCTGGAGCTACCTGGGCGACATGTTCTCCGGCGAGGAGCCGGTCTCGGCCATCGATCCGGAACGGCGGCTGTTCGTGCGCGTCGGCAACGGCGACCTGAGCTACTACAACATCTCTAGTGGCTCGATCAGGCTGGCGGTGCAGACGCGCGGCCCCCAGGACGTGGTCAAGGCGCGCGGGCCCGGCTTCGTCTACGACTCGTCGATCAAGAAGTTCGTGGGCTGGGCGGGCGGCACGTCCGTGTTCGTGCTCGACCCCACGACCTGGACGTGGACCGAGGTCAAGGCGGCGCCCGACAACACGGTGTCTCCGCCGACCATCTTCACCGACCAGCCGGGCAAGATCCTGGTGATGAGCAAGTTCCTCTACATCCCCTCGAAGAACTTCTACGTGCTCGTGCAGACGGCCGAGACCGAGGTCTACATCTACCGGATCGCCCCGCCATGACGCCGGCCATGCTGGCGTAGATCGGCGGCTACCATGCCTCTCAGCGTCTCCGGCAGACATAGCGATTGGGCGCCGCAGTCCGGCTCGCCCTCGCCGAGTTCCTCTCGCTCCCGTTCTACCGCCTCGCGAGTCCGCTCGACGTCTCGTCGAGTTCCTGACCCAGTGTCGCTGGCACCCCCTGTCGGCGATGAGGTAGACACGCCATCAAGAGCCACCCGAAGGTGGGAGACGTGGCAGTCTACGGAGCGCCCAGCGCCAGCGGGGACGACCTGGTCTGCTGCGCGATCGTCGCGACCGCCGCCTGCACGACGGAGGAGATCGTGCTCGACTGCAAGGAGAGGCTCGCCGACTTCAAGGTTCCGGCCCGGATCGAGTTCCGCGAATCGCTGCCGAAGAGCCCGGCCGGGAAGATTCTTCGCGCGCAGCTCTGAGCCTCACTGCGGCCGTCGACCGCCTGCGTTCCCGTAGCGGTAGAGCCAGTACACCTGAGGCAGCCCGGCGTCCGACCCGTCCTTGCCGCCGTACAGCAACATCACGTTGTTCCCGGGATCGAAAGCGAGGACGTTCCCCTGGACGAACGGAGGGCCAGGGGGTACCGCCTCCCATTCCCACTTCTTCGAGTCGACGTGGTAGATCCCGAGCCCGTACATGCGCCCGCTGTTTTCGTAGTTATTCGGGTAGAGGACCACGCGGTTGATGGGATCGAAGGCCAGGTAGGTCTCCAGGTCCATATCCTGGGGCGGGCGCGCCTGGCGCGGAAGCGGAATCACGTCGACGCTGCCGCGCCGGATCGAGTACCGGACGAGGGCCTTGAGGTAGCGGTTGATGAGGTAGATGCTTCGCCCCTCCACGTCGATCACCGCCTGCTCACGGTTCCCGCTGGCGGGAAGCCCCATCGACCTGTTGCTCCACCGGTTGGTCTGGAGCGACAGGATCTCCATCACGTTGCCGTCGTCGGTGGAGCGGACCCGGTACACGGAGTCGGTGACTGGGTCGTATACGCCGAAGCTCGCTCCCTCGTCGCCCCCGTATCCGCCGAGCGGCGGACCGAACGGGACACGCTGCCACTTGTTGGTGGCGAAGTCGAAGAACATGGGATCGGGCAGATCCTTGACCCCTGGGCACTCCGAGGTTTCGCCCTCGGTAATAAAATAGAAGCCCGGCATCACGATGCCCCGGTCTCGCTTCGAGTCGTACACCCAGAGCACCGTGTCCGGCCGGCCGGGCTGTTCGGGCCCGTTGCACCAGGGCCCGATCAGCCGCCAGGTCGGAGCGGAGCCGGAGCCGAGATCCAGCGCCCAGACCATCTGGTTGCCGTCGTCCGAGATGTGGGGGTTGGCGTAGTCGCCCCCGGTGAGGACCATTCGCCCGCGCTTGGAGTCGTAGAGCAGCCGAGTGTGCTTGCTGGCATACGGCCGGAGCCCGGGGCCGCCGTATCCCGTTCCTAGTGGCCGGCTCACCCAGGTGCGCTCCGGGATCGTAAGCGTGCTCGTCGGTGAGTTGCCGGGGGCCGCCGCAGGGGCCGTCCCATCGGAGCCCGCTCCCGCGAAGTTGAGGGACGATTTCGGCGACCAACCCACCAGCGCCGCGGTCAGCACGATGATCCCGGCCAGCCCGCCCAGCACCTTCTTCATGGCTTCGGCCCCAGGCCGATCGGTCCGGCTCCGGTCTGGATCGCCCCGCGCACCGGCGGCAGGGTGCGCCTCGTCCCGAAGTAGTCGTCGGCGGGAACCCAGTCCACCCCGCGCATGGATCCCGGTCCCCGGAGCAGGGATCCCTCGACCGGGGCGAAGTCCATGGCCTCCGGATTGGCGAAGCAGAGCGCCCACGTGCAATCGACGTTGCCGGCTAGCTCGACGTCCAGACGGCCCTTCGGAACCGTGGGCGCGCCCTGCCGCGTGTGCACGGCATTGTTCACGATGGCCACGTCCCGCGCCCGCGCCTCCGGGGCCATGGTCACCCCGCCCTGGACGTTACGGTAGAGCGTGTTGTGGCCGATCACGATCGAACGAAGGAGCCCGCGCCCGTGATAGTCCTCGAGCCCGATTCCTGCGCCGCGGTTCTGGACCGAGATGTTGTTGCGCACGACGGCCGGCCCGCCGCCCACCACGATCCCCGCGCTCGTCTGCGCCCCCATCACGAAGTTCCGCTCGACGACGCTACGGCTGAGCAGGTCCCGGGAGCCGTACACCATGATGCCGGGCCCCTTGGTGTCGACAATCACGTTGTCGCGGATGACGCCGCTCGAGTTGAGCTTCACCTGGAGGCCGTAGCCGATCTCGGGCTCGACGGCCCGGATGGTCCGGATGAAGTTTCGCTCCACGACGAGTCCCGACACCACGCAGTGCACTCCTTCGTGGCAGCCGAAGTACATCCCGGTCGACTCGGACCGCTCGATGCTGTTCCGCCGGACCACCAGGCCGTGGATGCTGTTGTGGGTCGCGGCCACCGCGATGGCGCCCACCTCGGTGAACGTGCAGTCCTCGATCACGACGTCGGCCCGCGAGAAGACGCGGATCCCGTCGGCGTCGCGTGAGGTCGGACCCAGCGCGAGGCCTCGGATCGTGACGTGGTCCGCCTTGATGTCAAGCACGTTGGCCAGCCGGCCCGTGTACACGAGATGGGGCCGATGCTGGAGATCGGCGGCCCGGATGACCACCGGCGCCCCCGGGCTCCCGCCCTTAAGGATGGTGCACGGTCCCCGGTAGTCGCCCGGCCGCAGCACGAGCTCCCCACCCGGCGGCAGCGCGTTGGCGGCGGCGCAGAAGTCTTCCTCGGGACCGATCTCCACGGCCCTCGCCGGCGCCGGGACCGCTGCCCATCCTGCGGCCAGTGCCAGAGCGACCGTGGCGATCCGAGCCCCCAACCGATGTCCGGTTCTCATGGCGCGCCTATCGCCGCAAGAGTAGCGCGCCCAGCAGCACCTTCCAGATTCTTGCGCTCGCCGGGGTGTAGAAGAGAGCCCGGAGGGCCGCCCAGGCCGCCCACCACGAGTGCTCCCGAGCCCGATACTCCCAGGCGTAACGCTCATGCACGCTGGAGACCTTCCCTCTGAGGTGACGGCCCCACAATCTGAACCCCGGGTGCCGCCGGAGCAGACGGTAGAGGGTATCCCACTCGCGCTGCAACCGTCCGGCCCGACGGGCCTCAGCGATGAGGCTTCCCGAGTGCTGCCGGTACAGCGCGACCACCTGCGGAACGAAGAAGAAGTCGCTCCGCAGCACCAGCCGATACCACAGGTGCAGGTCCTCGGCCCCCGCAGGACGGGATGGAACCCTCCCACCTGCCGCACCAGCGCCCGCTTCACCATCACGGTACCCGTCCACGTCAAGAACGAGCGGAGAAAGTGACTGATCGGTCGCTCGAGCCTCAACGCGCGCCCCGAGCGGTACGCCGGCGCCAGGATCCTCCCGACGAAATCATCCTTGTGGTAGTGGCCGGTCGCTTCCAGTGAGCCGTTCTCGTTCCACTCCTGGAAGTCCGCGCCGATCCTCTCCGCACCGGCCTGCGCCTCCACGACTTCCCATCGCGCCTGGAGGCCTCCCGGCCGCCACACGTCGTCGACATCCAGGAACGCCACCCATTCGCCCGCGGCGGCGGCTACGCCGACATTGCGAGCGGTCGCGGGGCCTCCCACTCCGGTATTCCGCAGCACCCGGACCGTCGGGTCCTCACGCGCCCAGTGCTCCAGGACCTCCCGGGTCTCCTCGTCGGTGCTGTGATCGTCCACCACGACCACCTCGAAGGATCTGAGCCGGTGCTCCTGGCCCAGCACCGATTCGATCGCCTCGGAAAGATACTTTCCGTCGTTGTGGCACGGAATCACCACGCTCAGCTCGCATCCAGTCATGCTCGTTCGGGTGGTCCGGCCCCGGCCCGGCCGTGCCACTCCGCTCCCGCGGGACTACTCAGTGTTCTCCTCGGCGGCCAGGGAGCCTGCGTCCGGCATATCGTCCAAGTCGCGCCACCCGTTGCGCCACATCGCCGGGGCGCAACAGGGCCTTCGGTGCGTAGCCGAGCGCCATCCGCAGCACGCGCCCCCGGCTGAATCCGTAGCCGAGACTCTCCAGCTGCTGGCGGTGATAGGCCCAGAACTCCCGGCCCCGTCCCTCGAGGACGCTCCGCGCCAGGAAGCGGTAGTAGAACCTGAGCAGCGTTGCGGCCACCGCCGCCCGCTCCGCTTCGCTCAGGAACACCGGGCCATACTTGGCCAGGTGCCGAAGCCCGGACGGGAGATAGCTGTTGCGCTCTTCCTCGACCGACGTCTGCGATTCCTCGCGCCGGCGCGTGAAGGTCAGCACCTGGTGGACGAATCCGAAATCCGTCGACTGGAGGACCTCGAAGCACGCGGCGGTGTCGGCGTGGATGTCTGACTCGTCGAAGAACGCTTCCCGACCCCGCACGTGCTCCGCCCGGATCAGGATGGTGGTCGGCGACCCGAACACCCCCGGGCCACCGAGCAGGATCGCCCGACAGAGCTCCCGTCCCGAGATGATCGGGCTCGGGTACGGCAGGCCGTCGCAGTCGACCTCGGCCCCGTCGAGGCGGTAGGCCCCGACGATGCCCACGGTCGGATACGCTTCGCCCACCGCCACCATCCGCTCGAGGCACTCCGGGAAGATCCAATCGTCGGCCTGGACCACCTTGCAGTAGGCGCTGGCCGGCGAGATCTGCCGGAAGGCGATGTTGTGGTTGCGCAGCACGTCCACGAAGGTCTGGTTGGCGTGCACGCGGATGCGCGAATCCTTCTCCGCGTAGCGCTCCGCGATCTCCCGCGTCCGGTCCGTGCTGCAGTTGTCGACGATGGTATATTCCCATCGCTCGTAGGTCTGCGCGAGGACGGACTCGATGCACTCGGCCAGGTACCGCTCGCCGTTGTACACCGGCGTGACCACGCTCACGAGGGGCTGCGCCGCTACCATGACTCGTGTCCCGGGGACACATCCAGTCGTGCCACCGCCACCCGCTCCCCCGGGCCCGCCGCGGGCCCCGTCGCGGCCGCCAGCGACGCCAGCCGAGGCCCGAACACCGGCTCGAGCTGCCCGTCGAGCGTCCGGCGCGCCCGCCCGACCCGATCGGCCAATTCCGCCGCCACGCGGTCGCGGTTGGCCTGGAGCTCCCCGAAGCGAGCGATCACGCTGCGCACCTCGAGCGAGTCGAGCGACAGCGAGTACGCCGCCTGTCCCATCTGGGCCATCAGGTCGCTCATCTTCGACTCGTTGCAGAGACCTAGCACCGGCTTGCCCATCAGCATCGCGATGACGATCGCATGGAAACGTGTCGCGACGATGACATCCGAGCGACGGATCTCGCTCGCCACGTCGTCGACGGAGGCGATGGCGGCCACTTCGAGCCGCTCTTCCATCCCGGCGGCCAGGCGGCCCGTCAGCTTCTCGAGGACATCCTTGATGACGCGAACGTCCGCCCGGAGCTGGGTCGGGAAGAGCCGCACGCGATACCCCTGTCCGAGAAGCCAGAGCGCGACGTCGCTGATCTTGTCGACGTATGCCGCGTAGGCCGCCGGATCGTACATCGGCCAGTAGCGCCAGTCGCGATACGGGAACACGTTCAGGCCCACTGTGCGACCGGGCGGCTCGGAGCCGGGCTCGATCGTGGGCTCCCAGCCGAACACGAGATCGGGGCCCACGGAGCCCGCATCGCGGACGCCGATCTCCTCGATGAGGCGCCGCGACCGCTCATCGCGGTACGAGCGGTACTTGGCCAGTCTGAGAGTCCATCTGAAGAGCACGCGGCTTCCCGGCCCACCGATCGGGCCCGCCCCCACGTTGAGCACGGCGACCTGCGCCCCCGCGACCCGGGCGAGGAGGCACCAGGAGAAGAGCTGGAGGGGGAACCCCCAGATGCCCTCGAAGTGATCCGACAGCTGCCCGCCGCCCGCCACCACGAGCAGGTCCACGCGGCGGAGGAACGCGAAGCACCGTGCGCTGAACCCGAGATAGCGCCCCGCCTCACGCAGCGCCCGGGGGGCGTTCGCCAGGGCGCGAAGCGCCGCGAAGAGCATCGGCACCCGCTTGAGCCCGGCCTTGAGCCGCCCACGCAGCCCGGCTGCCCCGCCTGGAGGCGGGCGGCGCGGCAGGGTCGGTTCCCGGCCCTCGTCGCTGTCTCCGGCATCGACGACCGACGGGAAGGCCTCGATTCCGTGACGCTGCCGTGTCTCGGCCGGCTGCTCGGAGAGCGCGCACACCACCGCCCCCGGGCACCGCTGGCTGACGAACTGGAGCACGGATAGAAGCGTCGCCTCGTCGCCGAGATTGCGGTTCCCGTAGTTGCCGAGGACCGCGATCCGTCGCGGTGGTCTCACCGTCCGAGCCCCAGGAGCGCCTTGCGGCAATAGAAGCCCTCCGCGTACCGGCTCGCCGCCGCGCACTCCATCCCCCGGATCCGTAGCACCGACATGAAGAGGTCCTCGGAGAACCACTGTCGGCCAGCCTGACTGCCGAAGACCCGCATGATGGTCTCCGCCTTCCTCCGGGCGAGATCCTCGTCGAGATCCACGAACACGTTCGGAGAGCCGAAGTCTCCGTCGTACTTGGGGATCTCGTATTCGAGCACCAGGTGGTTCCGGAAGGTGTTCCAGGTCAGCTCCGCGATGAGCCGGTGATCCTGGTGCAGGTCGCCGCGATAGTGGGTCAAGACGAGATCCATCGGGCCTCGCTGCTTGAGCCCCTCGAAGCACTCCTTGATGGCGGCGCTCTGGGAGGGAAAGAACCCGTCGCGGAACGAGTGGACGATCACCTCTCGGGCCTTGGCGCGCTCGAGGAAGATCTCCGCGCTGTCGCGCGCCTCCTGCTCCCGCCGGCCCTCGCCGCTCCACACCACCCACGTCACCGTGACCGGCCGGCCGCTGCGCGTGAGCTTCAGGATCGTGCCGCCGCAGCCGATCTCGAGGTCGTCGGCATGCGCCCCGAGGCACAGGACGCGCAGCGGCTCGTCGCCGGCTTCGAGCTGGAGGCTCAGCATCGTCCCGCCGTCACTTCCACCCGGAGCCGGGCGCTCGCCGCCCCGCGGTCCCCGCCGCCAGCGCCCCGTTGTGGCCCTTCGCCTCGTGCCCGTCGCGCGGGCCCGGCTCCCGCTTCCAGACCTCCCACGGGCAGTCTCCCTGCGCGTTCATGTCGTCGAGGCGCTGCTTGTCCTTGAACGTATCCATGCAGGCCCAGAAGCCATCGTGGCGGTAGGCGACCAGGGCGCTCTGGTCGATCAGGCGGGCGAACGGCTGCTCCACTAGCTCCTCGCCTTCCCGCATGTGGTCGAAGATCTCACGTCGGAAGGCGAAGAAGCCCCCGTTGATCCAGAGGTCCGCCTGGGTGACGTGGCGGATGTCCTTGACCAGGCTCCCGTCGTCCATCGTGACCATGTGGAAGCTCTGGCTCGGCCGGACGCAGACGAAGCTGCCGACCGCGCCCCGCTGCCGGAAGTGATCGAGGTAGTGCGGCAGGGGCAGATCCGACAGGCCGTCGGTATAGTTCGCCAGGAACATCTCCTCGCCCTCGAGATAGCGCTGCACCGCCTTGAGCCGCTGGCCGATATTGGAGTAGAGCCCGGTGTCCACGAAGGTGATCTTCCAGTCCTGAATATCCCGGCCGTAGAGGGTCAGCTCCTTGCCGCCCTTTGACAGCTCGAAGTCGTTCGACAGGCACTCCTCGTAGTTCAGGAAGTACTGCTTGATCACGTCGCCCCGGTAGCCGAGGCACAGGACGAACTCGGTGTGCCCGTAGTGGGCGTAGTACTTCATCACGTGCCAGATGATCGGCCGGTAGCCGATGTTCACCATCGGCTTCGGGATCGTCTCCGAGTATTCTCTGAGCCGCGTGCCCAGCCCTCCGCAGAAGAGCACCACCTTCATGCCTCGACTCCGCCTTTCTTGTTGTTGAGCGCCCGCTGTCGATGCCAGGCCACCGTGCGCCTGAGCCCTTCCTCGAGTGATATCGTCGGCTGCCATCCCAGACGGGCCTGGGTCACCCCCGGATCCGCGGCCCGCGCCATCTGGGCCGGCCGGTCCGGCAGCGCCCCGAAGCGGGGCTCCACGTGGCAATCGAGCAGGCGCGAGAGCAGCGTCACGACCTCCCGGATCGAGGCGGTGGATCCCGACCCGATCTCGAGCGTAGTCCCCTCGAGCCCCGCGGTGTATCCAGATCGCAAGAAGCCCTCCGTGACGTCGTCGATGTAGATCCAGTCCAGTCGCCGGATCCCGCTCGACAGCTCCGGCACCTGGCCCCGCAGCAGCGCGCCGATCACCGACGGGATCACCTTCCACTCCGGCTGGCCCGGCCCGTACGTCATGTAGGTCCGGAGAATGACCACCGGCGTGCCGAACAGCTGGTGGAACATGCGCCCGTAGGCGACCACGCCGAGCTTGGCCGCCCCGTAGGGAGAGGAGGGGCTCACCTCGAGGGCGCTGCCCGCCGGCTCTTCGAGCGAGCCCACCAGGACCACCCGCCGACACCCCTGCTCCGTCGCTACCGTCAACAGGTTCACCGCGCTTCCCAGCAGACTCTGGAACGTCGGCAGCACGAGCCGCAGCTCCGGCGCGCCGTTCACCATCCCGCTCAGGTGGTAGATGACCTCCGGCTTGGTCTCGGTCAGGAGCCCCCGGACCGCCTCCACGTCCTCCATGTCGCACCGCCACCACCGCATCCCGGAGAGGTCGCTCGCGCGCGCGATGCGCGATACCGCGTGCACCCGCGCGCCGGCCGCGAGCAGTCGTCGGGTGAGGTGCGAGCCCAGGAACCCGCTGGCTCCCGTGACCAGCACCGCCCGTCCCTCGAACGCCTCCATCGTCACCCGTCCCTCTCCTTGCGCCGCGGGCCTCGCCGCGGCGGCGGGCTCATCGCCTCACGCTTCGCGCAGCAGGCCGGCGCCCTCGAGCGCCCGCGCCGCGGTCTTCATCGCGCCGAACGAGCTCCCCGATCGCTCCGCGATGTCGAGCAGGCTGTGCTGGCCGTCGGAGAGGTTCAGCACCCACAGCATCGTCATCTCGTCGGGCGCCACGCTCGACAGGCCCCCCACCGAGCCGTAGAGCCCGCGCTTGCCGAGCTGCGGCTCGCACTTCGGATTCTGGTTCACGTACGTCCGGTTGCTCTCCAGCACGTCGAGCACCGCCAGGCAGGTGTGAAGCGAGTCCGCGAGCGCCTCCGGGCGGACCAGGTCCAGGTTGTCCGCGGAGGTGTGGTACTCCGGGAACCGCCCGTGCGGGGTCCGCATCAAGCAGCCCACCGGCAGGTTGAACCCCGGCGAGCAGAACTGGCGCTCGTCGTATCCATAAGGGGTGAACTCCTCGATCCGATGCCCGCCACCCCGCTCGCGCAGGACCAGACGCGCGACCCGGTCGATTTCCGCGTCACCCCTCCGGCTCTTCTTGTAGGTGGGCTCGCCCCCGTCGCCCACGCACGCCAGCACGAGCCCGTGCCGGATCCGCGGAACCGACGCCTCGTTGGCGGCCAGCCAGCTGATGGACCCGATCGTCCCCGGAATGAACAGCAGCCGGTACGAGTACCGGAGCGACGCTTTCGCGAGGAGCCCGGCGAGGAATGCGGCCACCGCGATTCCCGACAGGTTGTCGTTGGCGAGCGATGGATGACAGACGTGGCAGGAGATCAGGACCTCGTCCTCGGTGGCCCCCCTTACGTAGCACTCCCCGTAGCTCAGCGATCCCGGCGCCAGCGAGGAATCGATGCACACCTCGTAGTCGCCCTCGTCCAGCTCCGCCATCAGGCGATGAGGGGCACAAAATCCCCAGCCCTCGCGGTAGTACGAGGTCCGGTACGGGATCCACTCCGGGTGGTCGGGAATCGTGAAGACGTGCTGTTTCAGCTCGGCGAGGGAGAGTCGGGCCCTCACCGGGACGCTGTAGCTCACCACGTGCAGGCTCGAAGCCTTGAAGTCGATGACGCGCTCGCCCCGCGCGTTCTTGACGTAGGCGTCTCGGATGTTCCACTCCCGGGGCACCGTCCAGTCGAACACCGGCGTGCCGCTGGGTACCTCGTGCGTCTTGAGGTCCGCGTGGACGGCCACCCGGCGCAGGGTCTTCCGGACCCCGTCCCCGGTGATGCTGCGGCAGAACGGGTACAGCTCTCCCACCAGCCCGTACATCTCCCGCCCGGCGCGCGTCAGATCGAGCGCGCTCCGGATCTCCCCGACCGTCGGCGGAGTCGGGCTCACAGCGCGAAGTCCGGGTACGTACGGTCGCGGTCCGCCATGATCCGCTCCGCCGCGGGCCACTCGATCCCGAAGGCGGGATCGTTCCACCGCACCCCGCGCGCGTGATCGGCCGAATAGGGCGCCGACATCTGGTAGAACACCTCGGTGTCGTCCTCGAGGGTCTGGAAGCCGTGAGCGCACCCCTCCGGCACATAGAGGGCCCGCCGGTTCCCGGCGCTCAGCACCGCGGCGAGGTGACGCTTGAAGCTCGGCGAGGCGGGCCGCAGGTCCACGATCACGTCGTAGATGGACCCGTGCGTGCACCGCACTAGCTTGGCCTCCTCGAACGGGGCGGCCTGATAGTGCAGGCCGCGCAGCGTTCCCGATTTCTTGTTGAACGACACGTTGCACTGCGCGACGTGGAGGTTCATCCTCCGCTCGCCGCCCTCACGCTCGCACCAGGTCCGCGCGAAGAAACCGCGCTCGTCCTCCCGCGGTTCCAGGTCCATGAGGAAGGCCCCCTTCACGGGGGTCTCCGTGAAGATCACGCGTAGACCTTGACGTCGGGGATCGGCACCACGAACTGCCCGCCCCACGACCGGATCTCCGCGAGCTGCTCCATGATCTCTTCCCGCAGGTTCCAGGGCAGGATCAGCACGTAGTCGGGCCGCGTCTCGCTGATCCGCCCCGGTGGATAGATCGGGATGTGGGTGCCCGGGAGGAACTTCCCGTGCTTGTACGGGTTGCGGTCGACCGTGTAGTCGAGGAAGTCGGTGCGGATCCCGCAGTAGTTCAGGAGCGTGTTGCCCTTGCCGGGGGCCCCGTAGCCCGCGACCGACTTGCCCTGGCGCTTCACGCCGATGAGGAACTCCACCAGCCGGCGCTTCGTCTCGTGCACCTGCTCGGTGAACTGCGCGTAGCGGGCCAGATCTTGTAGCCCCGCCGCCGCCTCCCGCGCGGCCAGCTTCTGGACCCGCTCGGTTACCGGCTTGGCCGCGTCATCGGCGTGGCTCACGTAGATCCGGAGCGACCCCCCGTGCGTGCCCAGCTCCTCCACGTCGAAAAGCCGGAGACCGTGCGCCCGGAAGATGCGAACCGCGGTGAGCAGGGAGAAATAGGAGAAGTGCTCGTGATAGATCGTGTCGAACTGGTTCTCCTCCATCAGGCGGAGGAGATGGGGGAACTCCATCGTGACCACGCCCCCCGGCTTGAGCAGCACCTTCATACCCTTTACGAAGTCGTTGAGATCCGGGACCTGGGCGAGGACGTTGTTGCCGACGATGAGATCGGCCTGCTTCGCCCCGGCGGCCAGGTCGCGGGCGGCCGCCTCCCCGAACAATACGACGACGGTGGGCACGCCCTTCTCACGCGCGGTGGCGGCCACGTTGGCGGCCGGCTCGACCCCGAGCGCGGGAATGCCCTTCGCCACGAAGTTCTGCAGCAGGTAGCCGTCGTTGCTCCCCAGCTCCACCACGTGGCTCCGGGCATCGAGCCCGAGCCGCGCGGTGATCATATCGACGTACGACCGGGCGTGCCGCAGCCACGAGTCGGAGTAGGAGGAGAAGTAGGCGTACTCGGTGAAGATGCCCTCCGGAGCCACATACTCCTTGACCTGGACGAGGAAGCACTCGCCGCACACGTAGGCGTGCAGCGGATAGAAGGCTTCCGCCTGGTCGATCTGCTCCCGGCTCAGGAAGCTCTCGCACAGGGGCGACATGCCCAGGTCCACGAACGTATGCCGAACCGGCGATCCACAGAAGCGACAGGGAAACATCAGCGAATGAATCCTCCTTGTCAGGGTCTCACTTTGAGGCGGTGCCGGAGGCCGCCGGGCCGCCCACCTGCGGCTCGCGGGCCGTCCAGCGGAGGGTAGGGTCGAGCCGCCCTTGGTCCAGCAGGTGCTTGAACTGGGTGAGGCGGATGTACTTGCGGCCCTGGAAGCCGGCGAAGGTAAGCGCCTCCTGCTGCAGGGCGGCGTAGAGATCCTTCGCCCCGAAGGATGCGTTCCATTGTGGCCGGAACTCCGGCAGAGCTCGACCGAGCTTGGTGAAATCGACGCGGTAGCTCCGCGGATCCAGCCCGGCGCCGGGCCCGAACTCCACCTTGCAGCTGGGGACCGCGGAGCGGACGATCTCGGCGAGCTCCAGCACCTGATAGTTCTCGCCGTTGGAGCCCACGTTGAAGGCCTGGTTGTGGATCGCCTCCCGGGGCGCCACCAGCGCGGCCGCGAAGGCCCGCGAGATGTCCTGGACGTGCACGATGGGGCGCCACGGCGTCCCGTCGCTCATGATCCGGATGCGCCCGGTGGTGTGGGCCCAGCACACGAGGTTGTTCAGCACGACGTCGGCGCGCAGCCGTGGCGACACGCCGTACGCGGTCGCGTTCCGCATGAAAACGGGGCTGAAGCCGGCGCTGGCCAGCTTGGCCACACCCTCCTCCGTCCGCACTTTGCTCGTGGCGTACGGGGTGATCGGCCTCAGCGGAGCCTCTTCCGAAAGGATGTCCTCCCCCGCGGCGGCGCCGTACATGCTGCACGAGGACGCGTAGAGGAACCGCTGCACGCCCGCTTCCCGGGCCAGCTCCGCGAGGCGCACCGAGGCGGCGTAGTTGATGTCGTACGTCCAGTCGGCGTTCAAGTCGCCGAGCGGGTCATTGCACAGGGCCGCAAGGTGTACGACCGCGTCGAAGCCCTCGAGGTCGCCCACACGCAGATCGCGGATGTCCTGCCGAAGGGAGGGAATCCAATCCGCCTCCTCTCCGAACGTGCAGTCTTCGAAGTAGAAGGTGTCGAGCCCGACCACGTCATGGCCCAGCAGCTTGAGCAGCGGCGCCATGACCGAACCGATGTATCCGTTGTGCCCTGTCACCAGGACGCGCATCCAGCCATCTCCTCTCGTCTGTGATCTACGTTGGCGGCAACAGCGGCGTGCCGGCTTCAGAAGAAAGCAATCCAGGTGCCATGGCCCCCGGGCCCGATGAATCGTAATGGGCTGATTTACTTGACGAACTGGCACCAAATTCGGATGCAGTGGACCTCCCTGACTGGGCAAAGCCTTGCCTTCTCGTGCGGAAATCTGCGCAGGCTAAAGTGGGGACGGATCCATAGCCGCGGCGCCAGGTATTAAATCAGCTACTTGCGTGATGCCAGGGAGGTGCAAATGTTGCGCGGAACTACGCGGACGGTGAGTTCCGGGAACCCGGGGAGATCGGCTCCTGCCGGACGGCGCCCGAAGCGCGTCACCTGCGTGATCCGGTCGAACAACTCGATCTCGACGCCGACATTCATGATGTTCTGGGTCCGGATTACGCATTGCGCTTCTGTCACCTTGCTATCCCCCGCGACGCGTCCCTCGCGAACTTTCCGAGTGCAATCTCCGCCTCGGTTATCCAGCAGCATCGGGACTTGACCAACATGACGAATCGGCAATCGCCCGACGGTCACGTGTTCGCGCTAAACTTATCCCGATCTGATCACCCTGCGCAGCTGCGGCACTCGGCGGCACTATCGTCCGGACGTGAATCTGCCGGATGAACGTCGCGATTGCAGAATAGAGGCCCCACCGCAGCGAGCGTGCGGAAGTAATGCGCGCTACCCCACTCAGTTTCGGAAGATTCCCGCGAGCTGCACAAAGACGACCTCCACGTTGGCGCCGTTCATTGGTCGCGTAGGGCCACCAGGAGGCTTTCGCTGGAATATGTCACCTCGGAGCCTCCTCGTCGGCTGCTGCTTTCATCTTGCTCTACCTTTGGGTTTGGAACGATCGCTTCGGTACTCGGCCTTATCCAGACGTCCCCTGCCCGCTTGTGGTTGAACCAGCGGTAAACCAACCAACTGACAATTTCGGTCCTGTCGTTTCTCCGCCTCGAAGAACCGCAGGAGCAAGGCGGGCAGCACAATGCCGGCGGGAATGCCTCGCTTTTCCCAGTTGCTGATCCGAGAAAGCCGTCCCGCACTCGATTCGGGAGCCGGCACTGCAATGTCCCTCACCGTACCTCTTTGGCTAGGTGCAGCAAGTATCTAAGCGGGCATTCACGCTTTCAAGATGCCCAATGAGTACACCACCAACACGACGGACCCAAAAACCAGATCACTGACCCAAAGCTCGAGGATCAGATCCCTGCCGATGCGCGCGTGTCCGAACTTGATCATCGACGTCAACAGTGACGAACATTCGTATGTCGCAGCTCAGCTCGTAATTCCACCATCCACGATGATTGTTTGGCCGGTCACAAATCCTGCGTCCGGACTCAATAGAAAGCGCACAACAGGGACCACGTCGTCCACGCTTCCCAAGCGGCCGAGCGGTGTCCGGTTGATGATCTGTTGCCGCTGCTCTTGCTCGAGCCGGCCCGACATCTCGGTCTCCAGATACCCCGGTGCTACCGAGTTTACCGTGATCTGGCGTCGCCCAACCTCTCGCGCCAGCGCGCGCGTCAGTCCGTCAAGGCCGGCCTTCGACGCGGAGTACGCGGCGAGGCCAACGTAGCCTCGGGAGCCAATGATCGAACTGATATTGACGATCCGCCCCCCTATGTTTCGACGTAGCAGGGTGCGCAGCATCAGGCGGGACATACGTAGGGCACCCATGAGATTGATAGCGATGATGCGCTCCGATTCCACGTTCGGAAACGTCGCGAGGACGCCCTGCTGAGCCACGCCAGCGTTATTGATCAGAGCGCCATGCTCCATGCTAGAGTCTCTTCACTTTCATCACAGGAGGCTCGCATGGCGATACCACCCCGCGGCAGACACGGTTTTCGCACGTCGTCGCGGACGCGTATCTCCTCACTTAGACGTAAGCTTGGATTTGCAGAACCCGGTTCACGCACGCCGCCAGGGTTTGTTCCTCGTTGAAGCAGGGGATGATAAGCGAGAGTTTCACGGCATTGGGGCGTTCATCTGTTCTCACTGTGGATTCTCCCTCTCAAGGGGGGCGACACTGGGCCGTTGCGGTTTCCTTACGATGCCCTCATTGGATACCCTTACGGGATAGTGGTCAGGCCACCGCTTCGTTAGCTCTGCGTTCTGCGCACCGAGATCCCTTGCCACGATCACGCTGCCAGGAAATCTATCGACATTGAACCACGATAAGGTTTCGAACAGGACTTCATGGCCGCGAGGAATGCCAGACACGCGATCGGGTACATCCTTAACAAAAACCAGCACATTGCCCTTTTGGCGATGTAGATCAACAATCACGTCAAGGTAAGGTTTGAAGCGCTCTCGAAATACTACGTAGTCCTGACGGAGCCAATGGCCACTGAAGAACACGTTCCCTGCCAGCAAGAAGCACACGATGAGTTGACCGACCCGCCTGTCCTTAGTCTTAATATCACTTACAATCATCGCTGTCGCGAGCAAGAGAAAAGGTAGCAGCTCGACGTAGAAGCGCGGGCCAGAGAAATAATAGAAGAAATGCAGAACTGGCAGGATAAGAAACGCGGTTGCGCTCCGCCAGTGAATACTCACTTTGTAGCGAAGCGCAAGAATTAGAAGCGGCACAATGATGAACGCTGGCACGAACTCTACGCTCACGCTTCGCAGGGTGCTCGACAGATGAAGGGCGGCCAATCCGGGCGTGAAAGTTTCGACTAGGGCTTTCGGATCACCTCCGGCTCCGTAGACAATCATGCCTCTCTGTCCGAACCCAAGATCGTGTAACGCCCCGTTCGCGACGTGGTATCCGAACAGGAGCGGACTTCCGGTTGCCATATGGTTGTAATGAAGCAGAAAGAGAAGAGGTGCGACCGACCCCAGACCGGCGGCGAAGGTCATTTTGACTATGTCCTGGCCGTGAACCGTGCCTCTCAGAACAATCCAAATCCACAGCGAGAACGTCAGCGCCATGCCAGTCAATGGTCTCGTCACCATCGCCGTCCCGAGCTCAATCCCCGCTACAGTCCACCATAAGAATCTGCTATGGGAGGGCTTCCCTTCCGCTCGCACCAAGTGCCACGCAGCCGCTAATCCGAGTGCCATCGAAAGGGTATGTGAGTAGTAGGTTGATGCGGAAAAGAGAAACCAGTAACTAGTAGAGAGAAGCGTGGCGGCGAGAAGACCAACATCGGGGGACCGAAGCTGTTTGCCTAACAAGTATACGAAGGTAACCGCGAGCAGCCCCACACAGATGGGCGTGAACCAACGGAGTCCCAGTTCTTCGAATAGGGCCAGGAAAAGCGGCCAGCCCGGGGGGTATTGACCATTCAATCGACCGTCTAGCACATAGCTTTGGCGCGTGACAAAAAAAGGAGTGACTGACGAATCGATGGCTCTCGTGTAGCCGGGTTCGAGAAGCAGCTTACCTTGGAGCAGATATAACACTTCATCAACCACTACTGCATAGCGATCACGGATGGCGAAGTGTATGCCGGTCAACGCAACGAAGAGCGCGATCAGGAGCAAGAAGAGACGTTCCGTATTGCGATCGCGGGAGGGGGTGCCGGATGTGTCCTCTCGTTGAAGTGGGATCAACGACAGAATGAAGCTCCATCCTGACATCACGACGCTTGTCCGCCAACCGAACTCGTAGAGGGAAGTGGCTCGTGCGTGAAGGACCCCCGGAAGTGCTTGGAGAAGGACCGCACCGATAAACAACGCGGTGGCTATAGTTCTCTCACACCGTGAGGAAAGTCGCGGGGCAGCCTGGAAAGCTAGGCGGAGGAGTACGATTGCGCTCAGGAGGGAAATGGCTTTTACCGGCAATACGCCACATACTTGTGCCCCGTACAAACTGAACAGAAGAGTGCCGGTTAGGCAAGGTGAAACGATGCGAGACCATCGGCGGGCGAATCCGAAATTGCTCATCGCAATGAGCGGTAGTCCGCGCCGGGGACTATGAAGGTGCGCGGGCCACGAGGGCGTCGGGCTTCGGGCCACCCGGAGGCAGAGGCGGCCCCCGTGGCGGCGTCGACCGAGCGGCACATTCCGTCGACCAGTTCGTCAACACGTCCCAACGTAAACAACAGTGATCCTGGTGACCCATGTGGTCTGTGCGGGGCCCGGCGGAAGTTGTCAAGCCGAATGAGACAGTGGGCATCGGAAATTTGTGAGTCGCCGTCATGCGCCGGCTCCCTCTGGCACGAGGAGCGCCGGTGACGCCAGGGGCTTGTTGATCCACGCCGCCGTCGGCAGTGGCGGCGGGACCGGCACCCCGCGCGGGAAGCGCTCGGGGTGCGCGTGGTAGGCGGCGCGCAGGACCTCGGCCCGCTGCTGCCACTTGGCCGCGGCCAAGCCGTAGTGGATGTCGTGGGGCGTCATCAGGCCAAGCGCGCCGTGACGATGCTCGAGGTTGTACCAGGGGAAGAACCGTCGGCCGAACGTCTCAGCGTCCTCGTAAGCCCCGAAGCGGGCCGGGAAGTCGGGGCGATACTTGAGGGTCTTGAACTGCGCCTCGGAGAAGGGGTTGTCGTTGGAGACGTGGGGCCGGGAGTGCGAGGGCACCACGCCGAGGGTGGCCAGGAGCAGCGCCACCGGCTGGGAGGTCATCGACGGCCCGCGGTCGGCATGAATGACGAGCTGGTCGGGGCCGATGTGCTGCCGCTCGCAACTCTCGACGATCAGCACCTTGGCCAAGGCCGCGGACTCCTGCCGGGCCAACAGCCAGCCCACCACGTAGCGGCTGAAGATGTCGAGCAGCACGTAGAGGTAGTAGTAGGTCCACGTGACCGGGCCGAGGAGCTTGGTGATATCCCAGCTCCAGACCTGATTGGGCCCGGTCGCGAGCAACTCGGGCTTGTGGTACGCCGGGTGACGGAGTTGATTGCGGCGCTCACGGACCTCGGCGTTCGCCGCCAACACCCGGTACATCGTGCGAATCGAACACGGCGGTACCTGGCCGGCATCGAGCAACTGGGCCCAGACCTGGGCTGGCGGCAGATCGACGAACCGCTCCTCGTGCAGCAGCGCCAAGACCCCGTCGCGATCCGCCGCTGTCAGGGCCTGTGGGAGCGGGCGCCGCGCCCGCGCCGCCGCCGCCGGCGGGCCGCCCCGCCGCCGGTAGAACGTCGCACGGGCCAGCCCCAGGGCCGCGCACAGCGGGCCGACGCCGACGTGCGCGCGGCGCTCCTCGACCAGGGCGATCATGACCGCGCGGTCGCCCCCGGCCGATCGAGCAGCGCCGCCAAGTTTTTTTGGGCGTCCACCAGCGCCTCGGCCCGCTCCGCCCGCCCGGTCATCGTGGCCAACTGCCGCTCGAGCTCGGCGATCTTCCGATCGCGGGCATCGGCGGGGGTCGGCTTGCGCCCGCGCTTTTTCGGGGTCAGGGCGGCCAGCTCGCCGCGCCCCCGGGCCCGCCGCCACACGACCAAGTGCGACGAGTACAATCCCTCGCGCCGCAGCAGCGCCCCGACCGCCCCCGAAGTCGTGCAGGCGTCCGCCTCCTTCAGAATGCGCCGCTTGTACTCCGCCGTGTACGTCCGCCGCCGCGGCTTCGCCGCCACCTGCACGTCCTCCGCCACTACCGCCACCTCGCCTCGCACGTCCATGGGGTCATCCCGTCTCGCCCTCCTCAGTAATTTCGGGGGTAGGCACTGTCTCACTCATCCTGGCACAGAGGGCTCCGCCCGCTGCACCGGCTGGTCACCGACGCCCACG
>Ga0209180_10000213_pt1 | contig 25793 bp, 25 predicted proteins | sample CZO8metaG_3_FD_188355 | JGI IMG/M metagenome (GOLD analysis project Ga0209180, IMG submission 188355) | Vadose zone soil microbial communities from the Eel River Critical Zone Observatory, Northern California, USA - CZOApr15con2H2.8 metaG... | ecosystem: Environmental > Terrestrial > Soil >...
GTATTGCATGCCGCGACCTCGTCGTGGGTTTGGGTACGCTCCACTGCATGACCCAGCAGCAGCCGGCTTACTCGTAGCCAGGCATCCATTCCAGGTGTCATTTGATTGCCTGAACCGCAAACTCAGATACAATCTTTGTTTCCGATGGAGGCTTCATGCTGGTCGCAGACACTCTAGTACAGAAAGCTTATGGAGTCTGGTTCGAATCACACGGTATTGTCTCTTGGCTTCTCCTTGGCCTGATCGCCGGCTGGCTCGCGGGAAAGATCGCGCGTGGCCGCGGTTTCGGCTGCATCACGGACATCGTTCTCGGCCTGATCGGATCCTTCCTCGGCGGCTGGGTTTTTACGAAGCTCGGGATTTGGGGCGGCGGTTTTCTTTACTCGCTCGCGGCCGCGACGCTCGGTGCCGTTATTCTCGTTTCCATCGCCCACCTCTTCGGCAGCTCGAAGCGCTGAGCTGTCACCTCCGGTCTGGTCTCAAAACGCGTTCACATGACCTGGCGGCGATCTTTGAATTCTGTGGCTCACTCCCATCTTTTTCTCCGGTCACGAGCCTGCCCCCGACCCTGTCGGGCTCGCGAGTCGCTTCCTGTGATACGATTCTCGTTTGCATCCCGGAGTTGACGTCTCATTGAGTAAGACCACAAGTAAGTCCTCGCATTCCCTCACCGCCATTCCTCTCGGCGGCCTCGGCGAATTCGGCATGAACATGATGGCGCTGCGGCTCGGAGACGACATCATCGTCATCGACGCGGGCATGATGTTCCCCGAATCGGAACTTTTGGGCGTCGATCTGGTGATTCCGGATATCACTTATTTGAAGCAGAATCGCTCGCACGTCCGAGCCATTGTGCTGACGCACGGCCACGAAGATCACATTGGCGCACTGCCCTACATCCTGCGCGACTTGAATGTTCCGGTGTACGGAACGCGTTTCACGCTGGCGCTGGTAAAAAAACGCCTCGACGAAGCGGGATTGCTGGAGTCCACCACTCTCCGCGAAGTGCTCCCCGGCCGCCTCGTTGAAATCGGCCCCTACGAGATTGAATTCATCTCCGTGACGCACAGTACCGTGGATTGCGTGGCCCTGGCGATTCGAACGCCACTCGGTGTGATCATCCACACCGGCGATTTCAAAATCGATCAGACTCCCGTGGACGGCGCCCCCTTCGATCTGCACACTTTCGCGAAATACGGAAGCGAAGGCGTGCTGGCGCTCTTCAGCGACTCGACCAACGTGGAGCGGCCGGGATTCACGCCATCCGAGCGCGCCATCGTTCCGCGAATTGAAGAACTGTGCCGCTCGGCGCCGCGGCGCGTGATTCTTTCCTGCTTCGCTTCATCCGTTCATCGCATTCAACAAGTCATCGACATTGCCTCGCGCGTCAACCGCAAAGTCGCCTTCGTCGGCCGCAGCATGGTCGACAACGTCGAGATTGCCCACTCCCTCGAACTTCTGCGCATTCCCGACGGCATAGTGGTTCGGCCGCAGGACATTCGCAGTTTTGATCCCCGGCGCATCATCATTCTTGCCAGCGGAAGCCAGGCCGAACCAATGTCGTCACTCTCACGCATCGCCGTGGATAATCACCGGTTCGTCTCCGTGGATGAGAATGACAGCGTGATTCTCTCCGCGCGCATCATCCCGGGAAATGAAAAGTCCATTTTTCGAATGCTGGATCATATGTTCCGCCGCCGCGCCCTCGTGTACTACGACAATTCAGCGGGGATGATTCACGTCTCCGGCCACGGCAGCCAGGAAGAAGAGAAATTAATGCTCCAACTGGTCAAGCCGAAGTACTTCATTCCGGTGCACGGCGAGTATCGTCATCTGTTCCGGCACGCGGCGCTGGCGCATCAATTGGGCGCGGTTTCGGAAGAAATCCTGCTCGTCGAGGACGGCCAGTCCATCGAATTCACGGAGGGCGGCGCGCGCCGCCGCGACGCGGTGACCGCCGGACGGGTTCTGGTCGATTCGGGCTCACTCGAAGAGATCGAAGAAGTCGTCATCCGCGACCGCAAGCATCTTTCCGAAGATGGCGTGGTCGTGCCTATTATCGCCATCGATAAACACACCGGCAAACTCGAATCGCAGCCAGAAATCGTCACGCGAGGCCTCATGAGCGACAACGGGCAGGAACTCATCGTCGGCGCACGCGAAGTGCTCATGAAAACCGTTTCCGAATCCAGCGCCGAAGAAAACTCGGACTGGGGCGTCATCAAAGAAAAAATTCGCGTGGACCTGAAACGCTACATCAGCAAGCAAACGTCCAAACGGCCGCTGATTCTTCCCGTCATCCTCGAAATCTAGCAGGCTGAATTCTTGATGGCTGAAACGACTTCTAGTCCTGCCGCAAGCGCCGGCCGCGCCGCTTTTGTTTTCATCCTCATTATGGTGGCGTTCGACTTTCTGGCCTTCGGAATCATCGCCCCGGTTCTCCCCGATCTCATCCGGCACTTTGAAGGCGGCGATTTTGCCCGGGCTTCCAACATCACCGGCTATTTCGGATTTGCCTGGGCCACCATGCAATTCATATTCTCGCCGATTCTCGGAGCCTGGTCCGATCGCTTCGGCCGCCGCCCGGTCATTCTCATCTCCTGCTTTGGCTTGAGCATTGACTATGTCTTCATGGCTCTGGCCCCGTCTCTCGCGTGGCTTTTCGTGGGCCGCATCATTTCCGGCATCACCACTTCTAACGTCTCCACGGCCTTCGCTTACATCACCGATGTCACTCCGCCGGAAAAACGCGCCAAGCCCTTCGGCCTAGTCAGCGCCGCTTTCGGTCTCGGCTTTGTCATTGGCCCCGCCGTCGGCGGGTATCTCGGGAACATGAACCTTCGTTTTCCTTTCTGGGCCGCCGCAGTTCTCAGCCTCGCCAACGCTCTTTACGGCTACTTCATTCTTCCGGAATCGCTGCCGCCGGAGCGACGGGCCAAATCCGCCTGGCACATGGCCAATCCGCTGGGGTCTCTTAATCTTCTGCGCTCGCATCCGGAACTGGCGGGGCTTTCCGTGGTCACCACCCTCTATTACCTCGCTCACAACTCGCTTCCGTCAATGTGGGCGCTCTATACCGAGTATCGCTACACCTGGAGCCGGCGCGACGTCGGCCTTTCACTCGCCGTCGTGGGAGTGTGCGCGGCGGTTGTTTCCGGCGTGCTGGTTGGCCCGTTTGTCAAACGGTTCGGCGAGCGGCGCAGCGTGCTCTCCGGCCTGTTGTTTGGCACTTTCGGCTTCGCGGGGTTCGCTCTCGGCAGCCGAGGCTGGATGATGCTCGCCGTCATTCCTTTGATAGCCCTGTGGGGCATCGCTGCTCCCGCCATGCAATCGTTGATGTCCCGACGCGTGGACCCCTCGTCTCAGGGCAAACTGCAAGGAGCCATCAATTCCCTTCGCGCGGTCACCGGCATGGCGGGCCCGGTTCTCTTTACTCAAGTCTTCGCCCTGGCTATTTCTCCTAACGCCAGCCTCCGTCTCCCCGGCGCCCCCTACTTCCTAGCGGCACTGCTGCTCCTCTCCAGTCTTCTGCTGGCGGTGTACGTGACGCGGCCGAGTGAAGCCGCGCAGTCCTCTCCCCGAGCCGCTACTGATCTCAATCCGTCGGAGTGAACGAGGCCAGTTTCTAGTCTGTGTGGGTACTTAGTTTTTTGCGTGTCGCGACCGCAACATGTTGTGAGGAGATAGTTGGCCTCACACAATGCATGGCCACAACTTCATGGTCACAACTTGTAGTTGCCACACAGACTCGAGTACCCCACCCCCCCGGCATTTTGTATGAATATCAAAAGAAAGGACTTACAAAAATTGCAATTCGTAAGTTGTTGATTCTAAAAGGTGCAAGTTGCTTTGCTATTCGATGCAGCGAAGGATGCCAGAAAGAGTAAGCGCGGCGAGACGACCGCCGCACTCAAAGAATCCGCAGGATTACCTGAAACCCATTCTAGCAAAGGAACCAGACCGCGTCAAAGGAATTCGGGCCGTGGAAAGAGTTCGCACCCTTGACGATATCCAGCTTCGCGCTGCGAGGGGCACCTGGCTTGCCTCTGTGCGCCCGTGGGTATAGGCTTCTGCGTCGTGGCATGCACGCGCCTGGCGGGCTTGAGGGGTTTTGTTCCGCACATACCATGACTCGGCGGCGACAGCGAAGAGATTCTTCGGTGCGCTCAGAATGACGCCGAGGCAGTGGGTAAAATCGGAGATTCGCAAATGGCAACGGCAGCGACAGTTACTGTGAAACTATGAGTAGGAACAGCGCGGCAAGCCAAAACTCCAATTCGAGAACGAAAGGGGCGGGCGGGATACCCGCCCGTTTTGTTCTTGCGCTTGTATTCGGCTTGTTTTTCAGCGCAGCGCAAGCCAGCTTTGCACAATCCACCCCGGATTCAGGGGTGGTGCAACGGCGCGCGGCGCATCTGCGGCACGGAATCAATTTGAGCGAATGGTTCGCGCAGGTCTACGACGCGAAGGGCTACACGAAAGAACATTTAGAGACGTGGACCACGGCGCAGGACATCGCGTTGATCAAGGCGATGGGATTCGATCACGTCCGGCTGAGCGTGAACCCCCAGCCGATGTTCCGCCGCAAGCAGGCCGATCGCATTCCAGAGGAATATCTTGGGTATCTTGATGCAGCGATGAAAATGATTCTCGATCAGGGCCTGGCGGTGGTCGTTGATATTCATCCCGATTCCGACTTCAAGGAAAAACTGTCGAGCGACAATGACTTTGTCGAGCAATTCGAGGACTTCTGGCGGCAGCTCGCGCGGCACTACTCGTCCACAAATCCCGAGCTTGTTTTCTTCGAGATTCTCAACGAGCCGGAATTCCGCGATCGGTATCGTTGGCAGGGCGTGCAGGCAAAGCTGGCGGTGGCCATTCGTGAAGGCGCTCCGCAGCACACCATCATCGCCGCCGGAGCGTACTGGTCTTCGGAGAATGAACTGCTATTCTTCGATCCGCTGCGCGACCCGGACATCGTCTACAATTTTCATTTCTATGATCCGCATGTCTTCACGCACCAGGGCGCGACCTGGAGCACGAATTACGTACACTACCTGAAAGACCTGCCGTATCCTTCGACGCCCGAAAATGTGCAGCAGGCCGCCGCGCTCATTCCTGACGCGGTGAATCGCTTGCAAGCGATCCACTACGGACTGGACCGCTGGAACGCGGCGCGCATCGAGGGCGAAATCGGCCAGGTTGCGGCGTGGGCCAAACGCTGGAACGTGCCGGTGACCTGCAACGAATTTGGCGTCTACCGCAAAGCCGCGAATCCGAGGGATCGCGCGGCGTGGATTTCCGACGTTCGTACGACGCTGGAAAAATACGGCATGGGCTGGACCATGTGGGATTACAGCGGCGGCTTCGCCGTGGTCACAAAGCAGGATAGCCAGACTACCCCCGACGAAATCACGGTGAAGGCACTGGGCCTGCACATGCCACCAGCGAATCCCAAGAAGTGAGGAACAGAGGTGCGCAGAAGAAGCTGCCGAAAAGCCGCCGTTGGGCCATCGGACGGACGTTCTGTTCTACAATCCCGCAATGGCCCTCAGCCTCCGCTCGTATGAGCCACACGATTTCTCCGCTCTCCATAAGCTGGACCAATCGTGTTTCCCGCCAGGAATTTCCTATTCGAGAACGGCGCTGCGGTATTTTCTGACGCTGGCGTCAGCTGACTGCGTCGTGGCGATCGATGAAAACCACATCGCTGGCTTTATTGTGTCCGAGGAAAACCCGCCGCTGGCACACATCATTACGCTGGACGTGAGCGAGAAGCAGAGGCGGCGCGGCGTCGGCACGGCCCTGATAGGAAAGTTGGAATCCAATCTTGCCGCGCGGGGAGTGCGGTCGATCCTGTTGGAAACGGCAATTGACAACGAGGCGGCGGTTGCCTTCTGGCAGCGCCACGGCTATCGTATCGAAGCTGTGTTGAAGCGCTATTATCTGGGCAAGCTAGACGCCTACGAAATGCGCAAGATTCTGCTACCAGAACGCAAAGCCGGCATGCAACCAGGAGAAAAATTTTGAGCGATTACCTGCTGTCGGCTCTGCTGGGAATCATCGAAGGACTGACGGAGTTTTTGCCGGTAAGCTCCACGGCGCATCTGCGGCTGTCCGAGGCGCTGTTGCACATCAGCTTAACCAGCGGATATTGGAAGATGTATACGATCGTGATTCAGCTCGGCGCGATTCTATGCTTGCCGGTATATTTTCGTGAGCGCATCGGGAAGTTTCTCTCGACCTTCCCGAAGGGGGAGCGGGGCGATCGCACGGCATTGACTCATCCATTTGGACTCGTGAGCGTGGCATTTGTAGTGACCGCCATTCCCGCCTTTCTGCTGACGAAAGTGATCGGCAAACATCTCGAGAGCGTGTCCATCATGGGAAGCTCGCTGCTGGTCGGCGGGATCGTGATGTGGATTGTAGACGCGATGAACGCGCGCGCCGAAAAAGCCGGGCCGGGAGCGACCAGAAGCCGCATTCACACCTGGCACATGGAGGATATGAGTTTGGGACAGAGCATCTGGATTGGCGCGTGCCAGATTTTGTCCGCGGTATTTCCGGGGACTTCGCGCTCGATGTCAACGATAGCGGCGGGACAAATTGCCGGGATGTCGCGGGCGGCGGCGCTGGAATTCTCGTTTTTTCTTTCCATTCCGACGATGATCGTCGCGACGTGCTACGACTTGCTGAAATCTGTGCTCGGAAAGGGAGAAAATCCGATCGGCGTTTCCCAGATCGATGCGCATGGATGGATTTTGCTGGGAATCGGCTTCGTCGTGTCTTTTATTGTTGCGTATGGTTCGGTTGCATGGTTTATGGCTTGGGTGCGGAAGCACGGGTTCGTTCCGTTCGCCATCTACCGGATCGTGATTGGAGCCGCGGTGCTGCTGTGGGCACCGAGATTGGCGGGATGAGCATCTTTCGAAACACCGGCGAAAAAAACAGATTGCCGCTCGCGACCGGTTATTTGCTATATTCGTGGTTGTTCGGGTGTTCCTCCAAGCGGGAGTGCGATAGCGCCAGCATCCCGCCGCGACACTCAGCCTTCCCCTAAAGCTGAGGAGACCTTCGTGCGCTTTCTGACTCCAACAGGCAATAAACGGCTCAATGAGCTGGTCGGGTTCTTGTGGATTACGCTGGCGGTTTTGATCGCGCTGGGGTTGATTTCGTATTCTCCACGCGACGCGTCCTTCAACGTCAGTGCGGCGGCGCCGGACGGCAGTCCCGCGCGGAACTGGATCGGGCCCGTGGGCGCGTACGGCTCGGATCTGCTGTTTCAAATTTTCGGGTTTGCCGCATTCCTCCTGCCCATGGCCATGACGGTCATCGGGTGGCGTTGGTGCCGAAGCCGAGTGATCGATTCGCAGATTGTTACGCTGATTGGCTACGGGCTCTTATTACTTTCGCTCCCTGCCCTGCTTTCGCTTCTGCCTTACGTACCAGAGGTGCGCGGAGCGATCCCCGCGGGTGGCATCGTTGGTGCGCTGGCCTCAAGCGGGCTGCGTGCCAGCTTCAACTGGGGAGCCTATGTCGTCGCCTTCGCGCTTTTCTTTACCGCCCTTTTCATGACCACGAGCTTTTCCTTCTCGAGCGCGCATGCCTGGGCCAGCGGCCCGAAAGGCCCCATCGGTGCGGCCGGGAAGCTCGGGATTTTGCAGAAGGCACAAGCGCGCTGGCACGCCTGGCGCGAAGAGCGCGAACAGCAGCGCCTGCGGCGGCGTGTGGAGGAGTCCCGGCTTACAGGCAGAAAACCGGTTCCACCGCAGTCCATTGGAAAGGGCGAGCTGCTGATTGACTCCTCCAAGGCCATTCGGGTAGGCGACGAGAGTGACATTTTCAAGGGTAAGAGCAGCACCGAAGAAGAGGACGAGAAAGAATCAAAGGACGCTGCTCGCAAAGCGCCAATTTTTGTTTTCAATCGCGAATCCGAGAAAGGGGGGGCCAGAAAAGCGGGTGAACTTAAAATTGCGAAGGGTAGCCCGAATTACAAACTGCCTTCCCTGACGCTGCTTCATGAGGGCCAGCGAGGCCAGAAACTGGATGAAGACGAGCTGAAACAGCGCGAGCGCGCGATCGAGAATAAATGCCTTGAATTCGACGTGCAGGGGCGGGTGACGCAGATCAATCCAGGCCCGGTGGTGACGACGTTTGAATTCAAGCCGGAAGCGGGCATCAAGTACAGCCGAATTATCAGCCTCACCGAGGACCTGTGCCTGGCACTCCAGGCGGAATCGATTCTGATCGAACGCATCCCGGGCAAATCAACGATTGGCATCGAAGTGCCAAACGACCGGCGGCAGACGATCGCGCTGAGGGAAATCATTGAGGCGCCGGAGTTCATCAATTCGCCGAGCAAGCTGACCCTGGCGATGGGACGCGATTTGCACGGGCGGATTCGCGTGACGGACCTGGCGGCGATGCCACACTTGCTGATCGCCGGCTCCACGGGCACCGGCAAGAGCGTGTTCATCAACTCGCTGATGATGTCGATTCTGTACAAAGCGAGCCCGGACGAAGTGAAACTTGTGCTGGTCGACCCGAAGCGGCTGGAGCTCAGTCTTTACGAGAACATTCCGCACTTGCTCGCTCCGGTGGTGACCGATCCCAAGATCGCTTCGAACGTGCTGCGGAATGCCACGCGCGAGATGGAGAATCGGCTGAAGATGCTGGCGCATGGGGGCGTTCGAAACATCGACCAGTACAACCGCACCTTCAAGAGGGATCAATCACTTTCACTGTTCGAAAGAGTTGAAGAAAATGAGCACAAACCTCTTCCCTACCTGATCATCGTGATCGACGAATTGGCGGACCTGATGATGGTCGACACCAATACGGTGGAAGAATCCATCACCCGGCTGGCGCAAATGGCGCGCGCAGTGGGCATCCATTTGATCCTCGCGACGCAGCGCCCCTCGGTTGACGTGATCACCGGCCTGATCAAGGCGAACTTTCCTGCCCGCATCTCGTTCCGCGTGGCCAGCAAAGTCGACTCGCGGACCATTCTCGATTCGAACGGCTCCGAATCGCTTCTCGGCAAAGGCGACATGCTCTACCTGCCTGCCGGTTCGGCGCGGCTCCATCGCATTCACGGGCCGCTGGTCACGGAAGAAGAGATCACGTCCGTGTGCGACTTTTGGCGAGAGCAGGCTCACGCAAAATACCAGGAAGAGCTTCTCCAAGCGCCAAAGGAAGAGAATGGCAAGGCCGAAGATGCGGCTGAGGGAGAGAACGGCGGCGGAGAGGATGTTGACGACGATCTCTACCAGGACGCGATCCGCGTGGTCTGCGACGCTGGCCGCGCCTCCACTTCGACGCTGCAGCGGCGCCTGCGGATCGGCTATGGCCGAGCGGCGCGGCTCATCGATTTGATGGAGAAGGATGGCATCGTGGGCCCGCCGGACGGCACCAAGCCGCGCGAAGTGCTTAAAAACCGCAATTGGATGAAAGAATTTGACGATTCCGCGCACTGATTTGCGGAATTTTTCTCACCGAATTGACACGATTCCACATCGCCCCTACAATTTCTAAATTGCTTATGCCGGGGTAGCTCATTGGTAGAGCGCCGCCCTGAAAAGGCGGGCGTAGCCAGTTCGATTCTGGCCCCCGGCACCATTGCTCGTGGGTAGCCTTCTTGGATTTGAGATCCGCTTTCTTTCTTCTCATTGACCGTCGCCCGTGTTTCCCAGGGCTCCCGGCTTGCCAAGCGAATCCGTGGCGGCTATCCCGGTGATCAGGCGCGCGCCGCGGCTAAAAGTGAGATATTCAAATCCCCACTGAATGAAGACCAGGACGCGGCTTTGAAACTCCACGATGTAAATGAGGTGGACGAACAGCCAGATCAACCATGCGGGCAGCCCGGAAACGTGGATGCCAAAAATATTCGCTACCGCAGCCGCGCGGCCAATGACCGCCATGTCGCCCTTGTTGAAATAACGGAATCCCGGCAGCTCTCGCTTTCCTTTCAAACGCGCACGAATGACTTTAGCCGTATACGCACCACCCTGAATTGCGACTTGCGCGACCCCTGGCAACGGCTTCCCCTCTTCATCGGCGGCGTGCGCCAGATCGCCGATGATGAAAATGTCGGGATAATTCGGAACGGTCAGATCGCGATTTACCTTGATGCGGCCGCTACGGTCTGTCTGCGCTTTCGTGCGCTCGGCAAGTTTTGCTCCGAATGGCGTGCTTGTGACGCCGCCGGCCCACAGCACCGTTTTCGCCGCGAGCGACTCGACAGCATCACCACGCTTAAACGCGACGCCATGCGCGTCAATATTTGTCACCATGACGCCCTTGAGGACCTCCACGCCGAGCCGAGTGACCAACTTCTCTGCCTTGGCAGACAAATCCTCCGGGAACGCGCCCAGTACCCGCGGCGCTCCTTCCATCAAAATGATCCGTGCCTCCCGGGGATTGATCTTTCGAAAATCATGCCGCAGCGTTTCTCGAGCGATTTCAGCAAGCGCGCCGGAAAGCTCGAGTCCGGTGGCGCCGGCGCCCACAATAACAAAAGTAAGCCAGGCGCGGGCTTCTTCCGGCGTGGCAGCGCGCTCGGCGCATTCGAAAGCGAACAAAATCTTGTGGCGTATGGCGGTTGCTTCTTCGACAGATTTCAGGCTCGGCGCCCATTCACGCCAGGAGTCGTTGCCGTAATAGGAAGTCTGCGAGCCGGTCGCCACGATGAGCGAGTCGTATTCGAACGAAGCGCCGTCGCGCAAAATCACGCGCTTCGCCTCAGGGTCGACGTCCACGGCTTCACCGAGAAGAACCCACGTATTTTTCTGGTGGCTCAAAACGCCACGCAACGGAGCGGCAATCTCCCCCGGAGAGAGCGAACCGGTGGCCACCTGGTAAAGCAGCGGCTGAAAAAGATGAAAATTTCGCCGGTCAATCAGCGTGACTTCGACTGGCGCCCGCTTGAGCTTCTGCGCCGCAACTAATCCTCCGAATCCTCCGCCGAGAATGACCACACGATGTCCCTGCTCCATCCGCTCGCTCCCGAACGCAACCTCGCTCAAATTAGTATCATCTCATCTAACATGACTTTCGTATTTTTGATGCGCAGCCTTCGCATCCCGATTCCTGTGTCTCATCTCTCATCGGACCAGGCGATGCGCATTAAAGCGGATTCACATGCGCAGCGATGACTCAAACGGCCGATTTGAATTGCAGAAAAACACGCTGCGGCTTCTCTGCTCCGTGTTGATCAAGAGCGGGACGCGCGTCGAGATCTGCCGGCTCCTCAACCCCGGCGTTTTCCAAGACCCACTGGAGCGAGTGGTCTTCGAAGAAATCCGCGAACTCGGCTCGATTGATTCCCGCCGCTTGCGGGAGCTTCTGCCGTCCCGCGTGACCAATCGGGGATTCCCGGATTTCGACCTTCGCCACCTTCTCGCCCCTTACGAGGTCAGCGAGAAAGAGATCGATCAGCTTTTCGAGAGCGCCCTGCAGCTTCTCGATCTCAGCCATCCGGACGAAGATCACCTGGCGGATTAGCAGAGCGATGACCGCGCCCGCCCTTCGTTTCTTGTGTTTCATCGAGGCTCTCGCATTCTGCGCTTACGTTGGCTGGTACATCTGGCAGCTTGAGTCATCCAACTGGTCTTCGTGGATTGTTTTCCCCGTATGGCTCATCGCCAGCATTATCGTGCACAAAGACTCTCCCAAGACGCTCGGCTGGCGGGCAGACAATTTATGGAACGCCGCCAAACGCTCTGCAATGCTTTTCCTGCCTTCGATACTGGTTATTTGTGCCGTGGGGATCGCCTTTGGCGGCATGGATCGCTCATTGAATCATCTCTTGGTTCCGAAACGGCTCTTTGGGTATGTGGCCTTCTGCCTGCTTCAGCAGGTGGGACTGAATTCCTACCTAACCAATCGCCTTCTCGCCGCACGGGATAGCCCCGTGCTGGCGTCTTTGGTGGCCGGCACGATCTTTGCCGCGCTCCATTGGCCGAATCCAGTTCTCGTTCCGCTCACCTGGATCGGTGGAATCGCGATGGCCTGGCTCTTTGCTCGCGAACGAAACATTCTTCCCCTTACCATCGGCCAAGGAGTTCTGGGCACCCTCGTGTGGTGGGCGTTCCCCACCGCGTGGCATCACGCCATGCGCGTGGGCCCGGGCTTCTACCATTTCCATCCACGATACTAAACGGGATTTACAGATTGAGATGGCCGTAGTTCCTGGCGGATGCTGTCGCGCCGTGCTTGGGGCCGCGCATACGTCTTACTTCGTTTGTCCAAACGCCGGCGATCGCGAATCCACACTCTGAGCACCTGCCGTCCTGGATGCGATTTTCCAGCACGTCATGCCAGGAGCGGCGCACCAGTAGCTCTTTGCACTCTGGACAATACGTGTTCGCGCCATCGCTATAGATATTCCCTTCATAGACGTAGCGCAGGCCCACGTCGAGCGCAATCTGACGCGCACGATCGAGAGTCGCAGGCGGAGTCCGCGGCTTGTCCTGCAGCTTGAAGTCCGGGTGAAATGCGGTGAAATGCAGCGGCACGTCCAGTCCAAGGTGCGTCAAAATCCATTCGGAAAGTTTGCGTGTTTCCGTCGGATCGTCATTCAGGGTCGGGATCATGAGGTTCGTGATCTCGAACCACACAGCGGTTTCCTTCTTCAGCCACTCCAGCGTTTCCAGCACCGGCTGAAGATGTGTCAGCGTAATTTTCCCGTAGAAATTCTCCGTAATAGCCTTGAGATCCACATTCGCAGCGTCAATGTGGTCGTAAATGTCGTGGAAAGCGTCGTAAGTGATGTAGCCATTCGTCACCATCACCGTCTTCAAGCCGTACTTCTTCGCCTCTTTGCAGATATCGATCACGTATTCGCCCCAGATGGTTGGCTCGTTGTACGTGAACGCGAGGGATTCGCAGCCGTATTTCAGGGCCAGCAGTGGGACATCTTCCGGCGGAATATGCTGGGAATGCACCTGGTCCGAACGGGATTTCGAAATGTCCCAGTTCTGACAGAAGAAACAGCCCATGTTGCAGCCGGCCGTGCCCATGCTGAACACGCGCGTGCCCGGCAGAAAATGATTCAGCGGCTTTTTTTCGATGGGGTCAATTTGCAGCGCGGCAGGTGCGCCATATCCCAGGTTATAAAGTTTTCCGTTTTGATTGATGCGAATGAAGCAGAATCCCGCCTGGCCCGGATGGATATGGCAATGGCGAGGACAAAGATAGCAGTGAACTCGCCCGTTCGCTTCCGCTTCCCACCAGCGGGCTTCGTGTAGCTCTTCCGTCTTTTGGAGGATCTTCAATTCTTCCATGGATCCTCCTCCCCAAAAACATTATACGCCCGAACGGAGGGGTCCGTAGGAGTCTTCGAAGCTTGGGGGGCGAATGATGTCCGCGCGATCTCAGGCGTGGCGCCGGCGCTGGAAGCGGCGCCTTTCAGCGGCCCAGTCCATGAAGCGTTGCATGTGGTAGCGGTATTTCCAGGCGAGGTGAAAGAATTTGCTGGCGTTCATATCGGCGGCCTCTTTGCCTAGAAAAGTCTCAAAGCGCCACCGGACGTAGGGACTTTTCCATGGCTTGAAGCGATAGCCCCGTGCCGCGTTCCAGTAATACTGCAGCGTCTTGAACATCTCTTGCGCAATGGGCGAATCGCCCAGCCCTCTTCGTCAAGACTCTAGCTTCCGGCCGCCGGCGTTGAGAGGTGCTCATGCACCAGCACCCAGCTCGTGCCGCGCTTCTCCCAAATGCCGGTGTACCGGAGATCCATTTCAGAAGTCTTACCGTCCTTTGATTTTTCCATCAAATGCATCGGCACCGTCGTCCACGCGATCATCCCCCGGCGGGTCACCTTCAGATCCTTGCCCGCAGTTAACTTGATCTCCGACGCGCCCTCTAAAAACTCCTTTTGCACGCCTTCGTGATATTCCTTCCAACTATGGTAGGCAAACGGCGCCACGTCATAGAAAACCAAGCCATTGTCCTTGGCGTAAAACTTCGCCGGAGCATCCGCGCTTCCCGTGCTCCACGCCGCGCAATACTCATCGATCAGCTTGCGAAACGTCGCATCATCGGAGGCTTTTTGCTGCGCGCGTGCCCCCACGAACGTCAGCAAAGCACCAGCGAACGCCAGGGCCACATAGAAAAGCCAGCGCCAACGCTCCACACTCCTGTTGTCAGCATTGCGCACAGATGCGCTCATTCGGGATCTCCTCGCAAGCCGGGAACGAGGGATGGCACGGGGACGTCCAAACGCGTGCGGCATAAACTAGCCTGATTCGTCCGATTTTGCAAGGCAATCTTCTTGGTCCAGGCCGTTTTTGGGGCGCTGTTCCCCTGTCCGCGACCGCTATTTGCTGCGGCAAAGACAGCCGCCTCGCCATTCTCACCGATGGCACGCGCTTGCCGGTGAGCCGCGCAGGCTATGCCCGCCTCAAATCTCTTCTCGACGAACGAAAGTAAGTTGTCGCGGGACCGGCGCCATAGGCAATGAACGGACAGGAATCGCCGCGCGCTTTCTAAGCGCTAAGCCGCCGCACCCAGATTCGGCTTGTGGCTGGTTTTCCGAGGTGCATCGTCTTTCCACTGGCGCGCAAGGTCATCGTCTCATCGTACTCGCGTCTTAGCACCTCGACCGTGGCAGACGGTCGCAAGTGCAGTCCCTCAAGGAATTCCAGAAATTGCGCATCTTTTTCATACACACAAAGAATCTCGGCCTCGTCGTCGGCCCGTAAATCCGAGAGCAATACCGCACCCTGTTTTCGCAGCTTCGCGATGCCTCCGCGCATCGGCACGCCGTGCGGACAGCTTTTCTTATCTCCAAATCGCTTGCGCAAGAGCGCTTCGACTTCCGGTGAGATCGCGTGCTCCAGCCGTTCTGCCTCATCATGCGCTTTTGCCCAGGAGAGTCCAATTACGTCCGTTAACAACATTTCCGCGAGCTGGTGTCGCAGCGCAAGGTGTTCGGCAACCTTCCTGCCTTTTTGCGTGAGATCGATGCGCCCGTCTCGTCCCACGCGCACGTGTCCATCGCGGGTCATGCGCTTTAAGGCGGCCGTCACCGCGGGAGGCGTGACGTTTAGTTCCTCGGCGAGTCGCGCGCTGATGGGCGTCTGGTCCTCTTCCAGCATTTCCCAGATCGCTTTAAGGTAGTCTTCCTGCGATACGCTTGTCTTTTCCCGCCGCAACGGAACTCCTATTCTGCCGATGCTCTGTGCTGCCGTTTTCCCCGAAGTCCCATCGCCAGTTGAGTGACCCGCCGCTGGATGCTTTCGAAAACTCGTTGATACGTCTCTGGGTCCGAATCGTAGGGGTCCTGCACGATCCAATCCTCGACTTTCCCTAAATCCGAAGGGGAGAAGTAGTGATTTCTGTCTCTGCAGGTCATGTTGATGATGATGTCCGCAGCTTCGCCATCTTCGGAAGTCAAAGGACCGGAGGTCAAACCTTGCACGGGGTAACCATTCTTCATCAGAGTTTGCTTTGTCAGATCGGCAATGTAACCCAGAGGGCTCAGACCCGCGCTGTGGGCTTCAATCACATCGGCCGCATCATAGCGGGCGATGGCTTCGGCCATCGGACTCCGGCAGGCGTTCCCCACGCACACAAACAGAACTCTCGTCCGCTTTGAGCGACGAGCGCCAGAATCTGCAGTTTGTTCTCTTTTCACGGTTAGGAGTTCGCGCCGCCCGCTCCCTGGTTCGTCCCCTCCGCAGCGAGGCCGAGAAAATGTTCATGCACGGTTGTGTCGTCCGTCAACTCCGGGTGAAACGTCGCCGCCATGATGTGAGCGCGTTGCACAAGGGCAGGCTTCCCCGCATATTCCGCAAGAACTTTCAAGCCCGGCCCGGCCCGCTCAATAACCGGGCCGCGAATAAAAACCATTTCCAGCGGTTCCTTCTTGAGATTCGTCGGGCCGCTGACGACGTCGCTGGCGATCTGCCGGCCGTACGCGTTCCGCAGCACGGTCATATCCAGAAGTTTCAGCGAATCCTGTCTGGGATTCTGCACTTCTGTAGCCAGTAGTATAGCTCCGGCGCAGGTCCCAAAGATGGCGCCTCCCTGCTGCGCAAATTTCGCAATCGCGTCGGCCAGACCCTCTTCCTGCAAAAACTGCAGCTGTGTCGTGCTCTCCCCTCCCGGCAGGATCAACCCGTCGCAGCCCTCCAGCTCGGTGGGAGTGCGCACTTCAACCGTTTCCACTCCGAGCCGCTCCAACATGGCCGCGTGGGCCTCGAAATCTCCCTGCACTGCCAATATCCCGATCTTCACTTCATCAGCTCCAGGTTCTCTTTGATGGGCGCGTAGCATCTGTCACGGCTTTGCCGGAATGCCACGCCCTGCTTTACTGACCAAATGTGCCCGAGGGCCGCTCACCATCCACGCGTGGACAGCATGTCTTTCTCTTCCAGCTGCCGCACATCCAATCCCTTCATGGCTTCGCCCAGCTCTTCGTGCGCTTCCAGCACGATCTTCGGATCCTCGAAATGTGTCGTCGCCTTTACCACCGCCTTCGCTCGTGTCTCAGGATCGCTCGACTTGAAAATCCCAGATCCCACGAACACCGCTTCCGCCCCCAGCCGCCGCACTAGCGCCGCGTCTGCTGGAGTGGCAATGCCGCCCGCGGAGAAATTCGGCACCGGCAGCTTGCCGGTTTTTGCGATCTGCCGGACAATCTCCAGCGGCGCGCCCAATTCCTTCGCTTCGCGCATCAGTTCGTCGTCGCGCATGGTCGTCAGCTTCTTCATCTGGCTAATAATTGCACGCATGTGCCGGACCGCTTCCACCACGTTTCCCGAGCCCGCTTCGCCCTTGGTTCGAATCATGGCTGCTCCTTCCGCGATGCGCCGCAGCGCTTCGCCCAGGTTGCGCGCCCCGCAAACGAAGGGCACTCGATAATCGTGCTTCCAGATGTGATTCTCTTCATCGGCTGGCGTCAGCACTTCGCTCTCGTCGATGAAGTCCACTTCCAGCGCTTGTAGCACGTCCGCTTCAACAAAATGTCCGATGCGTACCTTGGCCATCACCGGAATCGTCACCGTGGCCATGATTTCGCGGATTATTTTTATCGACGCCATCCGCGCCACTCCTCCCTCTTTGCGGATATCCGAAGGTACACGCTCCAGGGCCATCACCGCGCACGCGCCGGCTTTTTCGGCAATCTTCGCCTGTTCGGCGTTCGTGACGTCCATGATCACGCCGCCTTTGAGCATCTCCGCCAAGCCGACTTTCACGCGCCACTCATTCGATCCTTTGCTCCCGTTGCCGCTTGCATTCGTCTTCTTCGCATCCATCGTCCTTCTCCTCTCGATCCTTGAACTTCACGACGGTGTTGCTCCGTCAATTTTTTTCACTTCCGCGAGATCACCACGAATCTGCCGTGCCCTCTCGCAAGAACCTCCCCAGCCTCATTCCGAATCTCGCCCACCAGAAAAAGATTGCGTCCTTCTTGTCGCGCCTCGTGGCCCTCAACGATAATTTCCTTATCCACGCTCACGGGCTTCAGGTACTCGACGCTCAGCTCCGCCGTCACCGCGCGAACCTCGCGAAACCGGCAGACCTTGCCCATCGCCTCATCCAGCAGCAACGCGATAATTCCGCCATGCGCAAATCCTCCTCCGCCTTGGTACCTCTCGCCTAAAACGAACCGTCCCACAATCCGGCGCCTGACGTTGTCCTGTTCGAACGTCAGCTTCATCCCTCCCGCATTGTCTCCTCCGCAGCCAAAACACTTGTTCGACGGATTGGGCTCCAGTCTGATCGTGTCGCTCAAATCTTGCCCTCGCCGTCCTTCCCTGCTTCCTTGCATCAAACCAGCGCCACCCGGCTGCGCTCCGCCCGCCGGACTCCGCGCTGCCGCTTGCGCATTTCGATCCGCAGCAAATCCGCCAGCGTTGCCACGCCTCTGGCAATTTGTTTTTCATCCAGGCTGGCGAAGCCAAGCCGCAGGGTGTTCGGCAGCGGTCCCTGCACGTAGAAGTACCGCCCCGGCGCGAACAGCACGCCGCGTTCTTTCACGTGAATCAGCAATTCGCTGGCGTCGAATCCGGGCGGGAGTTCCAGCCACAGGCACATGCCACCTTCCGGCCGCGTCCAGCGCGTTCCTTCGGGCATGTGCTTGCGCAGCGCTTCGTCCAGCGCCGCGAGGCGCGCGGTGTAAATCTTGCGCATCTTCGCAAGGTGCTTGCTGAAAAGCCCGCGCCGTAGAAATTCCGCCAGCGTGGCTTGCGCCAGTTGATCCGTGTGCAGGTCCGTCGTTTGTTTCACCACGCGCAGCCGCTCGATCGCCGTTGCCGGAGCCACGATCCATCCGACTCGCAGTCCGGGAAACGCCACTTTCGCGAAGCTGTCGATGTGGATCACCAGGTTCAGCCGGTCGAGCTGCTTCAGTGACGGGATGCGTTCCTCGCGCGCGTGCAGCCGCGCGTAAATGTGATCTTCCACCACCGCAACCTGGTACCGCCCGGCCAATTCCAAAACCTTGCGCCGCGAAGCCAGCGGCATTGACGTCCCTGTCGGATTCTGAAAGTCCGGGGTTAGCACGATGAGCTTCACACGATTCGCCGCCAGCGTCGCCTCCAGCGCCTCCACATCCAGCCCCAGCGGAGTCCCCGGCTCGGCATGCGTTCTCATCGGCACGCCCAGGCACCTCGCGCGGGCTCCCTGGAAAATCGCCACCGCGCCCGGATACGTCGGGTTTTCCATAATCACGGAGTCCCCCGGCCGCACGAACGCCTTGCTGATCAGGTCAAAGGATTGTTGGCATCCATCCGTGATGAGCAGGTTTTCATCTTTCCCCGCGATTCCGTCGCGATGGAGCATCTCGAGCAATGCCGCTTTGAGCGGCGGATAACCATCTGACGGGCCAAGATTCAAAACTTCCGCGGCCTCGCGCCGCAGCACCGCATTCACGCAGGTCTGCAATTCCTCGACCGGAAAGAATTCCTGTGCAGGACGCGCCATCACAAACGAGAGCGCGTCTTCCGGCGCGCTGGCTGTCAAGCGGCTCAGGATTTCCTCGCCGCGTTCATCGGCAAAGAGCAGCTCCCAGCGAATTCCATGTCCGCCATTCAGCACCGGCGGTGCGGGCGGCGTGATCTTCAGGCCATGGCCGTTGGCCTTGATAAACGTGCCGCGCCCGACGTGCCCCTGAATCAACCCTTCGGATTCCAACTCCGCGTAGGCGTTCGCCACCGTCGTGCGATGAACGCCCAGCATGGTCGCCAGCTCGCGGCTCGCCGGGATGCGGTCGCCGGGGCGCAAATCACCGGCATGCACGAGCGCGCGCAATTGATCGCGAAGTTGGACGTACAGCGGAACGTGACTTTGCGGCTGGAGATGAAGTGGCAGCATTGTCTCTCACCTTCAGCCAATTCTACCAGACATTGGACTGCTTCAAGAGCCAATTTGTCTCCGGGCCTTCGATGCTTCCACGCGCCTCTTGGAATGTGGCAACTCACCCGGCTCCTGCCGAGGCCCGGCTGCGGGTACACTGATACGCTTGACGTAACGCATAAACAACCTCCATAATCACCCATGATTGTAAGCTTCCAGGACAAGCGGACCAGGGACTTCGCCGCCGGGAAACGCATCAAGGCATTCTTTGGCATCGAACGCAGCGCGCGTTTGAAGCTGGACCGTCTGGAAGCGGCCGTCTCGCTCCTTGATCTGGCTGCACTGCCTGGCAACCGTCTGGAGTCTTTGAAGGGAGACCGAAAGGGCCAATACAGCATCCGCATCAACGACCAGTGGCGCATCTGTTTTGAATGGACCGGGGATGCGCCGGGCCCTTCAAACGTCGAGATCGCGGATTATCATTAGGAGAAGACCATGCCTATAACGGTCATTCATCCAGGGGAGCACTTGGCCGAAGAACTTCGAGAGCTGCGCATGAGTGCCGCTGAGCTTGCACGGCAACTCGATGTTCCGACCAATCGCATTACCGAGATTGTGAATGGGCGCCGGGCCATCACAGGGGATACGGCCTTGCGCCTTGCTCATTTCTTCGGCACAACGGCAGAATTCTGGCTGAATTTGCAGAGTCTTTATGACATCCGCCTCGCCAAACAGAAGTCCGGAAAATCCATCAACGCGTTGCCGACGCTCAAGCGCCTCGAACACGTCGATGCATGAATGAATTCGGTTTCATGGCGCCCCGGGCTTGTACCCGATGCGCCCGTTCACTTCCCCCGCCTCTAGGTCGCGGATGCGCAGCTTCGTCAGGTCGTTCGAATCGCACTGGTAGATCTGTTTCATTGGTAGATCATCGTCCCCCACCTCATATTCCCCTGACGCCATATCTTCCGCATCGTCCGTCGAAGAAGTCGCCACCGGGCTTCCCTTCTTAACGCGCACGCGAAATTCTCCCGAGGCGGGCTCATAATTCGCATAATTGAAGCAGTGCCCGATGCAGGCGCGTTCGATTGCGTGGCCGATAAATGTGATCCGCGAGCCCGGCGGAGCCCACACGGTCGCCATGACGCGCGTTCCCGGGGGCAGATCGCTCACCAACTTTTCTGCGTTCGCTTCGAGCCGGTTGAGCCAGCCCGTGTCCTGATAAAGAAATGCAAAGAAAACGATGGCGCAGGCGCCGAAACCCACCGCGTGCCATCTCCGCGGTTTGAGCAGGCCAAGTACGCAAAGGCCAAAAATCGCCGAGATACTCGTAAGTCTCGAACTGAGCAAGCCGATCCAGCCGCTATAAATGGAAGGGCGCAGGTTTTCAGGAAGCAGAGCCGTCGCGCAAAACGCCACCAGGTACAGTTCGAATGGCAATTCGAACCGCTTCCAGGAAGCTTTGTCCCGCCGGCGCGTATAAAAATCCACCGCGACACATACCAGTCCGAACAAAAATGCCGCGCATGCCAGAGGAATGTATCGCTTTCCGTAAAGCCCCAATTGGTCCGCGCCGTTATAGAGATAAAATGGTCCGCGATCCCAATCCGCCAGCAGCGCAGGCCGATGGGAAACATACCAGTACACCGCGAAGAATCCGCTCGCCGCTGCCAACGGCAGCGCCAATTTCCGCCATCCCGGCAGCTTCGCTCTGATCCAGACGTACGCGAGCGTCCCAAGCAGCCACAGAAATCCGATCGGATGCGCCAGCACCGTGAGCAGTGCGATCGGCGCCCCAGCGATCCATGCGAATCCCCTTCTCCGCCACAGAATCGCGAGGCCAAAGCAAGCCAGCCCCAGCGACAGATAGTAGTTGATGAATCCCATGTTGAACGAGAAGCCGTAAGCCAGCATGGCGATGCAAGGCGTAAGGAACCAGGGCGGTCGCTCCGTGATCGTGCGAACGAACGCGAAAACTCCCCAGGAAAAAATCAGCACGCAAACGGACACGATGATTCTCTGCGCGGCCGGAAAACCAACCAGTTTTGCCGTGCGCAGAAGCACAACGTCAAACAACACATTGTTCCACTGATTCGAAAGATAGAGTCCCGGTGCCTGCCCTTTTTCAATCAATTGTGCGAGCCACGCATTGTAGACATGGCTGGCCAGGTCGCCGGCTTCGATCCGCCGGTGCCACACGCACGGTAAAACCAGTAGAACGGAAAGTAGCAGCACGCTTAGCTTGAATTCGCGCAGAAAAGAGGGCGTATTCGCGAGCCGAGTGTTATTTGCCGCCATTCTCAACCAAGGGCCAGGATTTTGATCTCTCCAAAACGCGCTGGACGATTCTACTATCGAGCCGCCACGTTCTCCCGCACATTCGGTGGTATCATCCGCTTGTCCAGGGGCAAAGGAGGAACGGTGCGGACGACATCGTACCGAATTTTGTGCGCTCCCGGGAAATTGCCTCGCGTACCGCAACTGATGCTGCGTGGAGCGCTCCTTCTGGCCGTGAGTCTGTGGCATGCTGGCTTGGCCTGCACCCAGGTCTCTGCGCCGGCAGCAAAGTGTCCGCCGGGGGCGCGAATCGATTCGGAAAAGGACACCTATGGCAGCACGATTGTAGCTGACCCCTACCGATGGCTCGAAGACCAAGACAGCCCCGAAACGCGCGCCTGGATTGATGCCGAACAAAAGTGCACGGAGGGAGCTCTTTCGAATCTGCCGGGCCGCATGGAACTCAGCAAGCGGCTCACGGAACTGCTGCACGCGGATTCCTTTGAGGCGCCGGTCGAACGAGGCGGACGATACTTCTTCCGCAAACGGCTGGCCGGCCAGGACCTCTTCCAGGTCTTTATGCGCCGCAGCGTCAACGGCGCGGATGAGTTGCTGGTCGATCCCCTGCCGTGGACCGCCGATCATTCCGCAAGCGCGACCCTCCTAAACGTGAGCAAAGACGGAAAGCTGCTCTTCTATGGGCGGCGAGACGGTGGGCGGGACGAGGTCAGCGTGCACGTAATGGACGTGGATGCGCGACGCGACCTCCCCGATGTGCTGCCCTCGGGAAGATACTTCAGGCTCGAGCCGACGCCGGACAAAAAAAGGATTTATTACGATCTCTTCACAGAAAAAGGGCCGCGCGTCTACTACCACGACATGGGGAGCGATTCCAGCAAAGACAAACTGATTTTCGGCGAGGAACTGGACAAACAGAAGATCTTAGTGCTCAGCCTTTCCGAGGACGGTCGTTATCTCGTCTATCTGGTGGCGGTCCTCGGGGGAAAAACGGAAGTCTACGTGCAAGACCTAAAAGAGGCAGGGCCGGTGGTTACGGTGGCGAAAGATTTACCGGCGTCATTCATCCCCTACCTCGCAGGAGACCGGCTGTATATCCGCACCAACTGGAAAGCACCTCATTGGCGCGTCTATTCCGTGGCTCTCACCGCGCCGCAGCGTGAGCACTGGCAAGAAGTCATTCCGGAGAGCGAGGCCACGCTCGAAGCGCTTTCTCCGATCGGAGGAAAAATTGCCGCTCTATACACAAGGAGCGCCACTTCCGAATTGAAGTTGTTTGATGCGGATGGAAAGAATTCCAAAACAATTCCTTTGCCTGCGCTCGGCAGCATCGCCAGCGTGGCTGGGCGCTGGGAAAATGCAGAGGCGTTCTACACTTTTGAAACTTACAGCGCCCCGCAAACCATCTACCGGTACCAGGTGGCAACAGGAACGAGCAGCGTGTGGGCGGAACCGAAGGTGCCGTTTGACCGTTCCCAGTTCGAATTGAGCCAAATATGGTACACCTCGAAAGACCACACCCGTGTGCCCATGTTTCTGTTTCACAAGAAGGGCCTGGAGCTGGACGGTGCCAATCCGGTGATTTTAACGGGTTACGGCGGGTTCAACCTGAGCGAGACACCCAGGTATTCGGCGTCCTCTCTGCTATGGGCGGAACATGACGGAATCGTGGCGATGCCCAATCTGCGCGGCGGCGGTGAGTTTGGCGAGGAATGGCACCGGGCCGGGATGCTCGCGAAAAAGCAAAACGTATTCGATGACTTCATCGGGGCGGCGGAGTATCTGATCGCCAACAAGTACACGAGCCCGGCGAAGCTGGCGATCCGCGGCGGGAGCAATGGCGGGCTCCTCGTCGGGGCCGCCATGACCCAACGACCAGAGCTTTTTCGGGCGGTGGTTTGTCTTTACCCGCTGCTGGACATGCTGAGGTTTCAAAAATTCCTGGTCGCGCAAACTTGGGTCCCGGAATACGGCAGCTCGGACAACCCGGAGCAGTTTGCGTACTTGTATGCGTATTCGCCGTATCAGCATGTGGTGAAGGACGCCAAGTACCCGTCGGCCCTGTTCGTCACTGGCGATGGGGATACCCGCGTGGCGCCTCTTCACGCTCGAAAGATGGCCGCTCTTCTGCAGGCGAGCACGGGGTCCGACAAACCCATACTTCTGCTCTACGACACGAAATCCGGCCACTCCGGCGGCCGCCCCATCAGCAAACAAATCGAGGAGGATACGGACATTCTGAGTTTCTTGTTTTGGCAATTGGGCGCGTCGCAAGGAAATTGATTCGAATCGGCAAATCAACGAACGTCCCGGTTCGAGATGTGGCGCGTTCTTCGCGGATTCACCTGACGCGAGAAGCGCTTTCTTTGCCGGGAATTCAGGAAATTTGAGACGATGCTACCTGGACGCTTGGACTTCACCGAGGCGCTTCAAGCGATCGCGCAGGCGCCGCTGCAACGGCATTGGCGTGTTGGGATTGAAGGCCACAAGATACCAGAGCGGCTGGCTGCGATCTTTGCTGAGCCACGTCAGCGTCAGGGCATCCGCGTTCGGATGCCGCGCGACGTTTTCCCGGATCGCGCCGTATTGGTGCTTGGCCAGCTTGCCCAGTGTTTTCGAATTGGCTCGCGGGTGCTCGCTGATCAGCCGGAGCAAATAAAAATCTTCCTCCGGAGCCTGTTTCACTAATTTCTCCAGCATTTCCGGCTTGGCATCCGAGCTCAGAACCAAGCCAATTTTCTCATCCCATGCCGTGTTGATCTGATTCAATTCTCTTGTCCTCGCGTGAATCAGTTCTTCCAGCATGCGCCGCTCCTGCTGTGCGCGCGCGATCGGCAGATCCGTGCCTTCGAGGGAGTCGAGGACGCGGAGAAGATGCTGCCTCTCCCCAAAAACAATCTGCGTGGTGCGGGAGACCGCACCCTTTTCCCTTTCCTTATGCTGCACCAAGTCGGACCGTCGCATTGTTCGGCTGCTCCAGGCCAATCCCTTCCCAAGCTTTTCGAGGGACCGGACGTTTACCGCACCGTTCGAATCACACGCCACAGAAGGCGCAGGAGTCGCTTCTTTGTGGCTTCAGCGGATTATGTTCCGCGTGCGCGATGCGGTAAAGTTTGGTGCGTGCGGGATGTGCCCGATGTGCAACTCCGGCTTGAGGAGTCCCGCGAACGGAGCCGGCACAAACCCGGAGTTCCCGCGGTAGCCGTTTTCATTCGAGTTCGACGGAGACGCGAATTCAGCGAAGGAACCAGGTGATGTCGGCATTTCAGGAACACAAAGAAGAGCTGGAGCATTTCGAACAGATGTTCGGGCGCGAACGGGGACGGCTGGCCGTGTCGTTGGACAGGATCACGAATGCGCTTGTTCTTGTGGGGCAGCATGGAGTGTACTGCACCAGCCAGCGGAATCCGATGGTTCCGGCGATGGACCTGCGCATGATCAACCAGGAGCTGGTTCACGCGAAAGAGCTGGTGCAATCGGTGATGGAAGAATTGCGGCGCGCGAAACAAACGCCGGAAAGTTAGCGCGTCCGGCATTTTCAACAAATCTTCAGCGCAATTTTTTCGCGGGTATCTGACGGGAATTTCGCCGGCGTTCCGCGTAAGTTCCGTGCAATTGCTCCACTTCCGCGCCGATTACGGGCTAACCTGCAAAAATGGATTCAAGTGCCGCTCGTCACCGATGGTCGTGGCCGGACCGTGGCCTGGATACACGATCGTCTCATCGGGGAGCCCCATCAATTTTGTGCGCAGGGAATCCATGATCTGGTCCATGGAGCCGCCCCAGAGATCCGTGCGGCCGATGCTGCCGGCAAAAAGCGTGTCTCCGGAAAAAAGTTGCGGCGCCGGAACAGCGATTTTTCCGGCGTCATGCGGAAGATAGAGCGAGACGCTGCCGGGGGTGTGGCCGGGTGTGTGAATGACCTGCGCCTCGAACGGCCCCCAGTGCAGAACGTCGCCTTCCTTCAGCAACTGATCGACGTCGGTGAGTTCGGGCGTGAGGACGCCCAGAAAAGCGGCCTGCATGTCCATGGCCTGATAAAGAGGCAGATCGTCGCGATGCATGAGCACGGGGGCGCCCGTATATTGATGGAGCTTGCTCAAGCCGCCGACGTGATCAATATGAGCGTGAGTACTGACGATGGCTTTCACATTGAGCTTGTGGCGGCCGATGAGGTCCAAAATACGCGTCACCTC
>Ga0209180_10000216_pt1 | contig 25524 bp, 23 predicted proteins | sample CZO8metaG_3_FD_188355 | JGI IMG/M metagenome (GOLD analysis project Ga0209180, IMG submission 188355) | Vadose zone soil microbial communities from the Eel River Critical Zone Observatory, Northern California, USA - CZOApr15con2H2.8 metaG... | ecosystem: Environmental > Terrestrial > Soil >...
ACGATCTGCCACTTCTCTTCCGGGGATCGATCTACGCGTGGTTTCCTACCCATGTTGCCTCCTGTTTTGGAGGCCCTGATCTTACCTAACTGAGGTGTCCAGTTTTAGAGGGGAGCACTACATTACAGACCAAGAAATACGCATGGAACAGTCGCGACGTTTTTTATGCTGGCCTGTTCGATTTTGAGGAATTTCTCTTCTTTGACGCATCACTAGAGCCAGACGAGCGACGCCCACGCGACGGAGAAGCTTTCCATCTGATTTTTAAAGAGTACTTAGATAACGTCGATCGACTTTGGGAATTATCCAAAGAGCGCGTTAGGGCTGGCTCCCTAGAACAGTTTCTGCGACGCGATCGTAAGTCGATCCGTTACCGCATACCTGTTGACAAGCGCTTCCTCGTTGAGCTCACGGAATGGCGACGCGAACTAGCCTCGAACATTCACGCACGTAACCGAGACCTGGACGCTCGCACGCTAAATGATATTGTCCAAAGACTCCTTGACCGTATCGTTTTCATCCGAATCGCCGAAGACCGCAAAGTAATAGAATCACGCCAATTGTGGGACATTGCGGACCTCTGGGAAGAAAGCGGTGGACGCCGCGACGTCATGGAATTTCTCGTTGACCTCTTCTCATCGATAAATGCGGACTTCAATGGCGAAATCTTCAAACCGCACCCCTGCGAGAACGTCAAAGTTGAGTCATCTATAGTTGCGAAAATTATCCGACGCCTCTATCCCCCGAAGAGTCCATACCGTTTTGACGTGATCGGAGCCGAGCTTCTCGGTTCAATCTACGAGCGTTATTTGGGCAATACGCTCACCGTTACTCCGAAACAGGTTCATTTGGAACCTAAGCCCGAAGTGCGGAAGGCAGGCGGCGTCTATTACACGCCCAAGTTTATTGTCGACTACATCGTTCGAAACACAGTTGGGAAAATCCTAGAAAACAAGACCCCTGACCAAGTAGCACGACTTCGCATTCTCGACCCGGCTTGTGGATCTGGTTCCTTCTTGATCGGCGCTTTCCAATACCTTATTGACTGGCATCTGAACTACTACCGCACACACAAGAAGGCTGCCCACATTCACGCCATGTTCCCGGAAGTTGTGATGGGTCCGGATGGCAGAGAACGACTGTCGTTTCACGCCAAAACTCGAATCATGCGACATAACCTCTACGGCATCGATTTAGATCCACAAGCCGTAGAAATCACAATGATGAGCTTGTACTTGAAATCGCTAGAAGGCGAACAGCGGATGCTTGGCCCAAAGCACGAAAGGCTTCCGGAGCTAAAGCTTAACATTCGTTGTGGAAACTCCCTGGTCGGCCCGGCCATCGAAAAGGAATCCAAGCTCAGCCTCGCCGACCGCGACCGGATACGGCCATTTGACTGGCATTCCCGCGACGAGGGTTTCGGGGACATTTTGGCGGCAGGCGGCTTTGACGCAGTCATTGGCAATCCGCCATATATTCAACTTTCGATGGATGAATTCCGCGACCCTGTCGTGAATCCCTATCTTCTTGAGCATTTCAAAGGATCAATGGGGCGCTTGAACACATTTGGCTTCTTTATCGAGCAGGCGAAAGACGTACTGAAAGAAGACGGCGAGTTGGGCTTCATTATTCCAAACACATTCCTGACGCAAGGTTATTATGAAGACCTCCGTAAAAGAGTTCTGGAAGAAACCGCGGTCCAAAAGATAGCCTTGCTTCAAGGTCAAGTCTTCGAGGATGCCGTGGTCGAAAACGTCATTTTAGTTGCTCGAAAAGTCAAATCGCTCCTCCCAGCCCACAAAGGCGAATTTGAATTGGTCCTCTTGGGCTCGAACGGCCAAGCAGAACGGACCGCGCAGTACCGACAAATTGATGTCGCAAAGAACTTCAAGAGTGCTTTCTTTACCGTTTTTGATACACAGATTGTGAAATTACAGCACAGACTTGAATCAAGTCATGCGACGTTTGGGCAAGCAACAAACATAAACCAGGCCATTGCCCTAAAATATGACAGGGCAGCCGCCCTCGAACAATCAAGGAAGACGGAAGAGCATAAGCCGATCTTGGACGGTCGAGATATCGGTCGTTATCATACCGGTAAGGCCCGTAACTATTTTAAGTTTGATGTAAGCAAAATTCACAGTTGCAAAAGGGAAGATATTTTTTTGGTGCCGGAGAAAATCCTTTTTAGACGTGTAGGCGAGAGAATAGTCGCGACTCTGGATTCAGAACAGAACTATGCGCTCAACACCCTCGTTGTCATGACTCCCAAGCCCGAATGCAAATGGCCACTGAGGGCCCTACTCGGCATTCTCAATTCCTCCGTAGCGAACTTTTACTATACGTACTTCCTTAAGTCTTCAAAAGAAGTCTTCTCCGAGATTCAGGCACGCCAAATTGCACAGGTCTCACTTCCTAAGATTAATTGGGAGGATTCTCGTGAATTAAAGAGGCTGAATGAGTTGACCGAGCTCGTAGATGAACTCTTGCAGACTGAAGCCCGTCGTGCATCGGGAGATGCTAGACAACGAGAACTTCGAAGACAAATTGAATTGTTGGACGAGCGCGTCGACAAGATCGTATTTGACTTATACGGCCTAACACAGTCGGAGCGAGAAGCTGTTGTCACGTCTCTCAAAGCTCGGCAAGATACCGTTAAGGACGAAGCCAATACTGCGACGCTATCTCTGTTTGAATGAACCGGCGGGTGACGCAGCCTACAGGCGATAAAAGTCTTGGGTGGGCTATCATTCTTCTCCCCGTCACGCCCTGTCTTGCCGTTCATGAGCACCTTAGTTCCCCGCATCTGCGTTTGGCGTCTACCCCCACTCTCGTCGGGGCATCCCGGTCACCTCTACCGGGACCCCGAACGTGCGCGCGGTCGGAGATTCTGCGAACTCCGGAATCGGAGACTCCGACCTTGTCGGAGAGATTCCTCTCCGAATATCCTGCCTTCGACTTTCAACTGTCGATCAAAGATCCCGATCCCGTCGGAACGGTGAACCTCCTCGGGTGTGTCGTTCTTCCCCTTCTCTCGCATCCCCCGAAACCGTTCATCCCCCCTCCGTAGCCGTCCGCTGCCCGATTCCTCCGCCCTGCATCTTCTGGCAAGCTATTCAAACATTTGCACTTACAACTTTTTCTTGACAAGGACCGTAATCATGTGGTAATATGTTCTTTGATACTGAGCCACCAATCCGGTCATTCTCCCCTTCATTCCCGCTATTGCGTTGCTCGTGCGCTTTCCTTTACATCCTTTACCTCCTTTGCTTCCTTAACCTCCTCTAAGTCCTTTACAATCCGCACTTCCGAGACCCCCCTCCCGCAACTCCTTTATAATCCGCACTTACAAGCACCCCTCGGATCTGCGGGAAACAAAGGACTTATAACCCCTTTAGAATCCGCACTTACGGAAAATTCTCCCGCAACTCCTTTAGAATCCGCACTTACAAAAACAGGGGGGTGGGGTCATTCCAGGCGTTCATTCCGGTTCATCCCTCCTCCCGAGTGCCGGAGATTCGACCTGGCCAATGCAAAGGCTCAGTCTTCGAGGGTTGGGAGGGTCTTCAGAACTTCCGCGGCTCTGGGGCGCTGGAGCATCGGATCATCTTTGCGAATTCGCCCGTCGCGGAAGACCAGCACGCGTTTGGCGAACTGCGCGATGTCGTGTTCGTGCGTTACCAGCACGATGGTCAATCCTTTGTCGTGTTGTCCGCACCGGAAAGGTACGCAAGCTCGTCATCAATCGCGACTCCCACGTGCTGCGACGCTGTCGGGTTATGCGCCGACAAGGGAAGAGAGGTGGCGAGGTGAACTCGCCGCTACAGAAGGGGAGAAGAGCGGTCCTAAAGGACCGCGTCTACAGAGGAGGAAGAAGAGCGGCCCTAAAGGACCGCGTCTACACAGAAGGGACCAAAGGCGACGGAAACGCGCCGGAGCGGAGGACAGGAGGGCGGTCAGGAGAGTTCGGTGAGGAGGGCTTGCATTTCGGAGCGGGCGTGTTCATTGCCCTTTTTGACGGCGGCGACGATGCCGTTTGCAAGCACGCGCTTTGCTTCTTCGATGCGCTGCTCGCGGACCAGGAGTTGGCCGTACATCAGATAGGCGGGGATGTAGTCCGCGTTGCGTTCGAGGAGAGCGCGAAAATGCAGGCCGGCGGCAGAGGGGTCGCCGTCGTTCATGCACTCCAGGGCGAGGCCGTAGCGGGAGAAGGCGTCGTCCGGTTTCGTGGCGACAAATTCTTCGAGCGTCTGACGGCGGGTTTTCTTTTGTTCGGTCATTGGGTGGTCTCGTATTATACGGGGGGCGGGAGAGAAGGGGAAATGCGAGGTTGACAGTCAACAGTTCAAAGTCAAAAGAAAACGAAGAATTAACACAGAGGTCGCCGAGCGCACAGAGGACACAGAAAGGAAGAAAAAAGGGAACGCTGAGATTCCAGGACTGAGACAGGGCCGGTGTTGAACGCAGAGGAGCGCGGAGAGGAAAGTCCGGAAAATCGTTGTGCGGAGAAGAGGAAACCGAGGGTGCGCCGGAGAGAGAATGGAGAAGGAATGAAGCGAAAGACAAGAGTGCAGGAGGGCGGGGAATCCAAGCTGGCGGGGAAGCCGGTGAGCGCGTCGCGGTCGGAGATGACGGAAATCGTTCTGCCGGCGCAAACGAATCCGCTGGGGAAGCTGCTGGGCGGGCAAGTGATGCACCTGGTGGACATGGCGGCAGCGATGGCGGCGCACCGGCACTCGAACAGTTATGTCGTCACGGCTTCGGTGGATCACATTGATTTTCGAAATCCCGTAAATCTTGGCGAAATCGTGATGCTGCATTCGCAGGTGAACCGCGTCTTCCATACGTCCATGGAGGTGGGGGTGGAGGTGTATTCGGAAAACGCGATGACCGGCGAACGCAAGCACACCACGACGGCGTTCGTGACGTTTGTGGCGATTGACGAGCGCACAGGGAGGCCGAAACCGGTGCCGCCACTGATCTTGAAAACGGCGGAGGAGCGGCGGCGATTTCGCGAGGCTGCGGAAAGGCGGAAGACGCGGCTGGCACTCCGATACGGCACGGATTCAAGAAAGAGAAAGTAGAACACAGCGTTACGGACTGAGACTTTCGCGCACTTCTTCCGCGACAGCCAAAGCCTGCTCGACACAAGAGCCGATGGCCGGCCCGCGTAGGTAGTTACCGGTCAGCCAGACTCCCGGGAAGCGGGCCAAAAGTTTTGCGACCGCGGCCAGGCGGTCGCCGTGACCGAGATTGTACTGCGGAAGAGCGCGCGGCCAAATCGTGACATGCGAGAAAACGGACCCGCTCTTGATGGAGAGCAGAGGCGCGATTTCGCGATGGACGAGGCTCGCGAGTTCTTCGGGCTTCAGCGTTGCGGCTGCGGGATCGGTTGTTCCACCCACGAAACTGGTGAGGAGGGCGTGTCCCTCGGGCGCGCGGCCGGGGAAGAGTGAAGAATTCCAAACCGTGCCGAGATCCCGGAGCCCGGCGGAACGCGGCACAAGAAATCCGAATCCCTGCAGGGAATGCCCGACATCGTTCTTGCGATAACCCAATGAGACCACTGCGACGGCGGCATATTCGATTGGGGCGAGGAGTGATTCGAATGACGAATCGAGCTGGCCGAGCAGCTTTGCCGTTACGTCCGTAGGCGTAGCAAAGATTAAAAGTTTGGCGGAAACGGCTTCCTCTCTGCCGTCGCATGAAAGACGGACGTCAAACGAACCGTCGTTTTGCCGGGAGATTCCTGTGACGCTTGCTTGGGTGCAGAGCGCAGCGCCAAGCCGATTCGAAAGCGCGCACACGAGCGTTTCATTGCCTTCGCGGAAGGTTTGCAACGTGGGGCGCTCGCGGGAGCCTTTCTTGGCCTTCGCGAGACGCAACATACCGCGAACGATGCTTCCGGTTGCTCTTTCGGCTTCGTGGAGTTGCGGGAAGGCGCTGCGAATGCTAAGCCGCTCCGGATCGCCCGCGTAAATGCCGGAAACAAAGGGGCCGACGAGACGATCGAGAAGCTGCGGAGAGAATTTTCTGCGAACGAAGGCGGCGACGGATTCATCGCCATCCGGAGGGACGGTTTTGCCGAAGATGTCGCGCAAGAGGGCCCATTTGGTTTGCGCGTTGATGAGCGAGCTGGTGAAAAAGGCGGGCGGGCTCAAGGGCACCGGGTGAAGTGCGCCGTCGATTAGGACATAACGTGGAGCTCGCGGCGGCGCTTGCAGGAGTTGATCGGAAATGGCAAGTTCAGCGCACAGTTCGCGGAGCGCGGCGGTGCCGGCAAAGCTTTGCGGGCCACGTTCGAGGAGGAAGCCATCGCGAGTGATGGAATGGATGACGCCGCCGGGACGCGCACTGGCCTCGACCAGTTGCACCTCGATACCAGCCTTCTGCAGGGCATAAGCGCAGACGAGGCCGGAGATGCCGCCGCCGACCACCAGTGCTGGGACGCGATGGGTCACGGAGATGGGAGCATCCTCGCGGGATCAGAGAGTTTTCGAAAAGAGCGGCTTGGCATCGAGCTTCTGTTTTTCAAGATAGGGATCGAAAACCATGGCAAGATTGCGGATGAAGATGCGACCGAGCCAAGTGGCGCGGATCTCGTCGCGCTCCAAAAGCACGAGGCCATCCTGGCGGGGGGACTCAAGGTGGCGCAGTTCCTCCGCAAAATACTGGTCAAAGTCGACGCCAAAGTCGCGGGAAATTTCGTCTTTGATTACGACCGTGTGGCAAAGCAGGCGGCTGATCACGGCGCGCCGCAAGCGATCCTCGTTCGAAAGCTGATAGCCGCGCATGGTGGCAAGGCCGCGCTCGGTGACGGCTTTTTGCCACGAGGGGATGTCGCGATAGTTTTGCGCGTAGGCGTCTCGGATGCCGCTGATGGCGGTGATGCCCATGCCGTAGAGGTCGGCGCCGGCTTTGGTTGTGTAGCCCTGAAAATTGCGGTGCAGCGTGCGGTTCTGCTGAGAGACGGCCAGTTCGTCGCCGGGCTTCGCGAAGTGGTCCATGCCGATGTAGAGATAGCCGGCCTCAAGAAACTTGAGGAGCCCGGTGCGGAAAATTTCAAATTTTTCCATGCCTTCGGGAAGATGCGCGGCAAAGGAACCCTGCTGCTTTTTGAGCCAGGGGACGTGCGCATAGCTGAAGAGAGCGACGCGATCCGGAGCGAGCTCAAGGATCTGGTCCACGGTGTGGGCAAAGCGATCCGGCGTCTGGTGGGGAAGGCCGTAAATCAGGTCCACGTTGATGCTGTCAAAGCCGAGTTCGCGCGCGGCGAAGAGCAAGTCCCTCGTCATTTCGAATGGCTGAATGCGGTGAATGGCTTTCTGCACATCGGGATGAAAGTCCTGGATGCCCATGCTCAGACGATTAAAGCCCAGCGCGTGAAGCGTTTCGAGATGCTGACGAGAGGTGACTCGCGGATCGACTTCGATGCCGATTTCGCTGTCGGGGGCGAACTGGAAGTGCTCCCGCGTGAAACCGAACAAATCCTCGATTTGTTCCGGCGTCAGGTAAGTGGGGGTGCCGCCGCCCCAATGAAATTGGACGACCGGGCGATCTTTGGAGACGCTGCGGCTGATACGTTCCGTTTCACGCTTGAGGATATCAAGATACGGCGGCGCCACGCTCTTATCCTTCTGGATGACGACGTTGCAGGCGCAAAAGAGACAGAGGCTTTCACAGAAAGGAATGTGCATGTAAAGCGAGACAGGCGTTTTGGCGCGCTCGGCCGCTTCATGCACTCTTTCGAGATCGGCGGGCCCGAAATCGTCGTTCCAGACGGGGGCCGTGGGATAACTCGTATAGCGTGGCCCAGGGCGGTTGTACCTCGAAAGAAATTCCTGGCCGACGCGGAGCTCGTCGCGCATTTGCTGAAGGCTGGGGCGGGCGAGCGTCATAGCGATGGCCTCTTACCGCACCGGTGCAGCGGGCCTGGCATCAAGCACCACAGCGCTCTGGCACGTGTCGATAAATAGCTTGGCATTTTCAACGGGCGTTTGCTGCAGGATTCCGTGGCCCAGATTGAGGATGTGGCCTCGTCCCCAGAGAGAGCCGATGGTGGCGAGCGTCACGTCGCGAATTTTTTGCGGCGGGCCGAGCAGCACTGCTGGGTCGACATTTCCCTGTAATGCGAGTTTTGGGCCGAGCATCTTTCGAATCTCTCCCAGGTCAACGCGCCAGTCGACACTGAGGACACTCGCGCCGGAACGCGCCACGGCCGGGAGCAGATGTTGCGAGGCTTTGGTGTAGTAGATGACCGGAACGGAGCCACCAATCGCCGAGATGATCTCCTGCACGGCGGGGAGCGCGAAATCTTCGTAGTCCTGCGCGTTCAGCTCACCGCACCAGGTATCAAACAACTGGACGGCCGTCGCGCCCGCAGCGACTTGCGCCTTCAGGTAGGGAATCATAGCCTGAGCGATGCGATGGAGCAGTTCGCGGAAGGTCCTCGGCTCGTGGTACAGAAAACGCTTCACGGTGGCGAAACCCTCTTTGGTCTTGCCTTCAACCATGTAACAGGCAAGAGTCCAGGGAGCCCCCGCAAAACCCAAAACAGGAACGTCGGGACCGACGGATTTCACGATGCGGCGGATGGCTTCGGGCAGGAACCCGGTTTCTGCCTCAGGGTCGAAGATCTTGAGCTTGTCGACATCGGCCTGAGAACGCACGGGGTTGGGCAGGTTTGGCCCGGCGTCGCCAATTTCGAGCTGCAAGCCCATGGCTTCGGCGGGGATCAGAATATCGGAGAAAACGATGACGGCATCGACGCCAAGCCGACGAAAGGGCTGGAGCGAGACTTCCGCCGCAAGATCCGGCGTCTTGCAAACCTCGAGGAATGCGCGCTTTGCGCGAATTTCGCGATACTCGGGGAGATAGCGTCCGGCCTGGCGCATCATCCAAACAGGGACCCGCGAAACGGCCTCGCCGCGGCAGGCACGAAGAAATAATTCCTTGCGATTGACTGAAAGTGCCTGGACGCTCATGTTCACCTGATCGGTAAGGATAGCAAATCCCAGCCGGTCTTGCAGATGCCAGTACGGCGAGCGGGATCGGACTGTGCGTGCACCCTCGCGGGTAGGCTATACTCGGAATGTTCAAGCCTCCTATAAGTTCGGGGAAAGGCGCGCGGAGCGCCCGCTCGGATGGGATGGCTAAAGTACCCGCGCGCAAAGCGAATGAATCATTTGTTCCCGATTTTGACGATCCTCGCATACGTGCTGAGTTTTGGCTTATACGTTCGCTTCGTGAGCACGGGAAGGGAACTCACCGGCAGGCTGGGGACGTTGTTCCTGGGTTTGGGCTTGATTACCCACTACGTTGCGCTCTGGGAGAGGTCGCGGGGAACGCACACGGTCCCGTACCATGATCTTTATGGCTCGATGTCGCTTTTCGGGTGGCTTCTCGCACTGACCTACCTTGGCGTGGAGTTCTATCATCGGCAGCGGTCCGTCGGGGCTTTTGTCCTGCCATTTATCGTTGTGTTCTTTCTGGCAGCCCATCTCGCGCCGGCGGATCGGTTCTCGGCGCCGGATGCGCATGGCCCAACGTTCGCGTTTCACGTCACCTTGAGCATTCTTGCGTATGCGGCGTTTGCGCTCTCCTTTGTTCTTAGCTTGATTTTTCTGGGCGAGGAACGGCTCCTCCGGAAACACAAACTTGGCGATATGGTCTGGCGGCTGCCGCCGCTCGAATTGCTGGAGCGGATGAGCCGGTCAAGCGTTCTGGTCGGTTTGGTCTCCATCGCGATTGGAACGGCGCTGGGATTCGTGGTCGTGGACCGGCTGAGCGACAAGTACTCGTTCTACGACTCGAAATACGTGATCACGTTGCTTGTGGTCCTCCTGTACGTGGCTTATTTCCGTCTGGCGCGCACGACGGCGTGGCGCGGCGCGCGGGCATCCAGGCTGTGCATCTTCAATTTTGTCGTTGTGGTGCTGAGTTTTACGGTCGTGAATCTGTATCTGTCGCATAGTCACCGCTACTTTTAGGAGTGATTGAACGGCGGCATGGAAATCGTTCTCGTCGGACTGAATCATCGCACGGCACCCGTTGAGGTGCGGGAGAGGGTGTCTTTTACCGCCGAACAGGCCCAGCGTGCTTCGAAAGAGCTTCGCGCACGGGGAATTCTCGAGGAGACATTGGTACTCTCCACCTGCAATCGCAGCGAAGTGTATGGAGTGCCGCCGGAGTCTTCCCATGAATGTGCTCCGGGATTGTCTTCCTACCTGAGTGAGTTCCACGCCGTGCGGCCTGAAGTGCTCGGCGTGTCGCTCTATCATCACTATGATCGCGAAGCGGTGCGGCATCTCTTTCGAGTTGCGGCGGGACTTGATTCCATGCTGCTGGGAGAAGCGGAGATCCTGGGCCAGGTCCGGGAAGCATATCGGTTCGCGCACCAGCATGGCGCGACCGGGCCGGTGCTGAATCGGCTGTTCCAGGGAGCACTGGAAGTAGGGAAGCGCGTGCGCGCGGAAACGGAGCTCGGCACGCGGCCAATGTCCGTGGCTTCCGCGGGAGTGAAACTGGCCGAGCGCATCTTCGGAAAACTGAACGAATGCAGCGCGCTGGTGCTGGGGGCGGGGACGATCAGCGAGCAGGTGGTTTCTCAACTTCGGGATCGCGGAATTGCGCACCTTGCCGTCACGAACCGCTCACGGGAGCGCGCGGACGAGTTGGCCAAGCAGTTCGGAGGAAAGGTTGTCGGCTGGGGCGAGTGGGACCTGGCTCTGCAATCGCCGGATGTGGTTGTGTCCTCGGTGTCGACGGAAGAACCGGTTCTGCGCCGCGAAATCCTCGAGCGAGCGATGGCGGCGCGGGGAAACCGCGCGCTGTTCCTGATGGATCTAGGCATGCCGAGGAACATCGATGCCAGCGTAGAAAAGCTTTATAACGTTTACGTCTATAACATGGATGACTTGAGCGAGATCGTGCAGCAGAACCGCAATGCGCGCGAAAATGAAATTCCGCGGGCAGAGGGCATCGTGGAGGAGCATGTTGGCAAGTTTCTTTCGTGGCAGGCGAGCGTCGAGCTTGTGGGGCTGGTCGATTCTCTCCGCAATAGAATGCGCGAGGAACGCGCGTCCTTCATTCGATCGCGCGTGGAATCGATCCGGCATCTGACGGAAGCGGACCGGGCTCGCATGGAAAAATTGATGGATGACCTGCTGGAGAAGCTGCTTTTGGAGCCGGCGGAGCGGTTGCGGGGCGAGAAAGAACTCCGGCGAAAGATTCAAAACGTCGAAGCGTTGCGGGACGTATTTCTTTCGGAGCGTGAGAAGCCGTGAGAACCCTGCGGATCGGCACGCGCGGCAGCCTGCTAGCGAAGTGGCAGGCGGAATTCATTCGCAAACAGCTTTTCGCCGCGACAGGCATGGAAGCGGAAATCGTCGTGATCAAGACCGCCGGAGACAAGATGCAGCACGCACCCCTGATGCAGATTGGCGGCAAAGGAATTTTTATCAAGGAGCTGGAGGAGGCGCTGCTTGGAGAAACCATCGATCTCGCCGTGCACAGCGTAAAGGATGTGCCAACCGACACTCCCTCGCGGCTGATATTTCCAGCGGTCTGCCGGCGCGGTGACGTGCGTGACTGCTTGGTTGGGTCAACGCTCGCGAGCCTCCGGCAGGGCGCGCGCGTGGGAACGAGCAGTCTGCGGCGGCAGGCCCAATTGCGGCACGTCCGGCCGGATCTTGATCTTCGAGACATGCGGGGCAACGTCGACACACGATTGCGAAAGGTCGAGAGCGGGGAATATGAAGCGGTGATGCTCTCCAAAGCGGGATTGGATCGTCTCGGATTGAGCCAGCGGATTTCTGAGATTCTTTCGCCAGAAATTTCCATGCCAGCGGTGGGGCAGGGGGCCATCGCGGTTGAATGCCGGTTGAAAGATACGGAAGCGGCCGATCAGTTGGCGCCATTGGATGACCAGGAAACTCGCACGGCGATCATTGCGGAGCGGGCGCTCCTGTCGGCGTTGCAGGGCGGGTGCCAAGTGCCGCTGGGTGCGTGGGCGCGTATAGAACGCGGCGAACTCGTGCTTGAGGCATGCGTATGTTCCGTGGATGGGTCGCAGTACGTGAAGCAACGGGCCACGGCCCCGCCGGATCAGGCTGCGCAACTGGGGGAACACATGGCGCGCGTGCTCATCGAGGCGGGAGCGCAGTCCATCCTGGAGGAAGTGAGCCGGCAACGTGGCTGAGACTATTCCAAGTTCGTTGGCAGGGAAGCGCATTGTGATTACGCGGTCAGCGTTGCAGCGCGAGGACCTGTCGAATGCAATTCAGGAACGCGGCGCTGTCCCGATAGGGTGGCCGCTGATCGAGTTTTCCCCTCCTGAGGACTTTGGCCCGCTGGATACGGCCATTTCACAATTGGGGCAATTTGACTGGCTAATCTTCACGAGCGGAGAGGCAGTTCGCGCGGTAGACAGGCGGTGCAAAAACCTGGGACCGAGCTTGGGGCAGGCCTGCAGCAATTTGCGCCTAGCAGCGGTCGGTCCAGTTACAGCGGAAGTGGTCAAAAAGATCGGATTGCAAGTGGACTACGTGGCACAGAGGCACGACGGTGTGGCGCTGGCCAACGAATTGGGAGAGCGGGTGCGCGGCAGGAGGGTGCTCTTGCCCCGAAGTGACCGCGCCAATCCGGATTTGCCAGAGGCGCTGAGGGGTCACGGAGCCGAAGTCATGGAAGTAATTGCTTATCGCACCTTGCGGTCCAAGGAGATCGATCGGGAGAGGTTGCACAAATTTGCGAATGACGAGGCGGATGCGATCCTGTTTTTTAGCCCGTCGGCCGTCCAACATTTTGCTGAGTTGTGTGGGAACGAGCAATTGCGCGTGCTTCAGGATAAGCTGGCAATTACCGCAGTCGGACCCGTTACAGCCAAAGCCTTGCGCGAGGCCGGTGTTCAGGGCATTGTGGCGGCAAGAGACACGACCGCGGCGTCAGTCATCGAAGCACTGGAAGAGCATTTTGCCGGTATGGTGAAGCAGGTCCCAACCGGAGTGAAGCAACGATGAGTTTCCCCACCCATCGGCCGAGGCGATTGCGACGGACCGAAGCCCTGCGTGGCTTGGCCCGTGAGACGCGCCTCTCTACGTCCGGGCTTATCTATCCGATGTTTGTATGTCCGGGAACGAAGGTGCGGCAGGAAGTCAGCTCCATGCCGGGCATTCATCAGCAATCCGTCGATCAAATCGTGGAAGAATGCCGGGAGGTGGAGGGGCTGGGGATTCCCGGCATTATTCTCTTTGGATTGCCGGAAACGAAAGATCCTCGGGGCACGAGTTCCCTCAGCGCTCATGGCGTGGTACAGCGCGCCATTGAAGCGATTCGGAAAGCAAAACTGAAACTGCTTGTCATTACGGACGTTTGTCTCTGCGAATACACGGACCATGGTCACTGCGGCGTCATTGAGAACGGGGAAGTGGCCAACGACCCCACGGTGGCCATTCTTGCCCAGCAGGCACTTTCCCACGCGCGCGCTGGCGCTGACATCGTGGCGCCTTCCGACATGATGGACGGACGCGTGGCTGCAATCCGCGAGATGCTGGATGAGCATAAGTTTGAGAACATTGCGATTCTTTCTTACGCGGCGAAGTATTGCTCCGGTTTTTACGGGCCGTTCCGGGAAGCGGCGCAATCCACTCCTCAGTTTGGCGACCGGCGCGGTTATCAGATGGATCCTGCCAATGCCCGGGAGGCGTTGAAGGAAGTGCGGCTTGATCTCGAGGAAGGCGCGGACATGGTGATGGTCAAACCGGCGCTTCCATACCTGGATGTTATTTACCGGGTGCGCGAGGCATATGACGTTCCGGTCGCTGCATACAATGTGAGCGGGGAATACGCCCTGGTGAAGGCGGCAGCGGAAAAGGGCTGGGTGGACGAAAAGCGAGTTGTACTGGAAATCCTGACGGGAATTCAACGCGCCGGGGCGGACATCATGCTGACCTACCACGCCAAGGACGCCGCACGCTGGCTGAAGGCGTGCTAGTTTCGTCGAGAAGACATGAGCACAGCACAACCCCGATTGAAGCGCGATCGCAAGCGCTCGCGTGAGATTTTCGAACGCGCCGAGAAGGTGCTTGTCGGAGGCGTGAATAGCCCTGTGCGCGCGTTCCGGTCCGTGGGGGGAGAGCCGCTCGTCATCGAGCGTGGCAGTGGCCAATATCTCTATGACGCGGACGGAAACGAATTACTCGACTTCGTGTGCTCCTGGGGCGCAATGATCCTGGGGCATGCGAACCCTGCCATCAGCGAAGCGATTGCCGAGCAAGCACGCCGCGGCACGAGTTTTGGAGTGACGACGGAGCTGGAATTGGAGCTCGCCACGCTGATCACACAGGCGATTCCCTTCATCGAAAAGATCCGCTTCGTCTCGAGCGGGACGGAAGCGACGATGAGCGCGGTGCGGCTCGCTCGAGGAGTAACGAAGCGCGATTTCCTCGTTAAATTCGAGGGGTGTTATCACGGGCACGCGGATAGTTTCTTGTCGCAGGGCGGCTCAGGGTTGGCGACGCTCGGAATCGCCGAGTGCCCCGGGGTGCCCCAGGCGCTGGCCGGGTTGACCTTGAATGTGCCGTATAACGACCTGAACGCGGTCGAGAGAGTGTTTTCGCAACATAAGGGAAAAATTGCGGCCATTATTGTCGAGCCTATCGCGGCCAATATGGGAGTCGTTCCTCCCGATACCGGTTTCCTCAAGGGCTTGCAGGAAATCTCGCGCAGCAACGGCGCGCTGCTGATCGCCGATGAAGTGATTACTGGATTCCGCTTGCATAATGGCTCTGTGCAAGAACTTCTCGGCATTGAAGCGGACCTCACCACGCTGGGGAAAATCATTGGCGGTGGGGTCCCAGTAGCCGCCTACGGCGGACGCGCCGAGTTGATGAACAACGTTGCACCGCTCGGTCCCGTGTATCAGGCGGGAACTCTGGCGGGAAACCCGCTGGCTATGCGAGCTGGTATTGCGACACTCAAACAATTGAGCAAACACGGACTCTACGACGAGATGACGCAGCTGGCGCGGCGGCTGGTCTTTGGCCTTCGTGCCGAGCTGTCGGAGGCGGGGATTCCGGCGCAGATCAATGCTATCGGCTCTCTCTCGACGATTTTCTTTGCGCGGGAACCGGTGAGGAACTACACGGATGCCAAACGCTCCGACACGAAACGGTATGCGAGATTCTTCCGCGAGATGCTGGATCGTGGCATCTTCCTGGCCCCATCACAGTTTGAAGCAACGTTTGTCTCTGCAGCACATACTTTCGCGGACATCGACCGCACGCTTGCGGCGGCTCACGAATCGCTGCAGGCGGTGGCCGCTGAATCCGCTGCCTAGGTACAAAGGGAGAATGGAGGCGAATGCACGAAGCTGTCGAACTCCACGAGGGACATCTAAGCACGTGCCGGGGGTTGCGAGCTTCGCAGCAGGGCGATTTCCTGCGCCAGACGTTCCAGCCTCCCAATCAACTCCTGGTGGCGTACGTCCTCGCTGCCGGGCTCTTGCCAATGAAGGTCAACGTTCCACCGGGTTCAAGGACGCACTGTTCGACGTCGGAAATTGAGCCGAAGCCCTGTTTCCGGGCGGCAGCTTCGAGTTGTGCCATGGTGATAAGCTCCGTCTTCAGATGCTTGGTGCGAACCTTGCCCCCCTCGATCAAGACATCCGCCCGGCCTTCGACCAACTGGTCGAGCTTCCTATGGTCGTAGAGAAAGCGCACGACCAGGTAGTTCGTGACGAGCAGGGAAGTGGCACCGATCAGCCCGCCCAGCACGCTGTTGTCTTCGCCAATGATGGCGTTCTGCACCGTATTTGAAAGCGTCAGCAGGACGACCAGGTCGAACGGATTGAGCTGGACCAGTTCGCGTTTCCCTGAGAGCCGCAGGCTGATTACCAGGAACGCATAAACAATAATGGGGCGAAGGACTTTCTCGAGCAAGGGAAGTCCCATGACGAACATATCTTTCCAAATGTCGTGCATTGTAAGTTCTCCTTCTCAGGGTGTATGAGCAGGTTACGACTGGGCAGCGTGCCGTTGCCTAAGAGAATGGCTGCAGCGTAACACGCGCGAAATTTGAGTAAAAGCCACCTATCCTAATGAATCTTTGGATGCCTCTTGTGCCATTCGGTGTGCTGCTGGAACGTCCGCGCTGCTTGAATGACCGCAAAATCGTCGCCCGCTCTTGCCACAAATTGCAAGCCGACCGGCAGGTTTTTCTCGGTTAATCCGCAGGGCACAGACATCGCCGGAAGACCGCAGATATTGCCGATGCCGCCCAGCGGATCCGGAAAAGCAAGATCGGTTTCCAAATTCAGCGTAAGAGGCGTGGCTGCCACGGGCTGAGCGGCGGTCGCGAGAACGTCAAACGTCTCAAACAAAGCATCCATTTTCTTTTGGATGATTTCTCTTACTTTGAGGGCTTGCAGATAGTCGGCGGCCGAGTACTCCTCGCTCACATAGCCGGCAATTTGCCCGAGCGGATCGGTCAATTCGCTGACTCGCCCGGAACGAATCAGCGTGCGAAAAGACGCGGCGCTTTCCACAGCAACGATGATGTTGCCCGCATCCTCCCACGGACCCATTGGCAATTTGGCATCCTTTACGCTTGAAAACTGCTTCTTGATGGCTTTCAAAGCCGCGGCCACAGGTTTGGCCACGCCTGGCTCAAGGGACTTCCAGGCATTCGTAAGCCAACCAATTTTCAGCGGCCGCGCCTGCAATTCCATGGAAGGAGAATAAGTGAAGGCGGCCCTGTCGATAGGCAGCGTTCCGCGGTCTTTGGGGTCATGTCCCGCGATGGCGGCAAAAATGCGCGCACAGTCCTCCGCGCTCCGCGCCATCGGTCCGATCTTGTCCATCGAAGGCGCGAGGGCCATCGCGCCGTAACGGCTGACTCGGCCGTAGGTCGGCCGCAGGCCGCTCACGCCGCAGAACGCCGAGGGACACATGATGGAACCCCATGTTTCCGTGCCGATGGCAAAGGCCGCGAGGCCCGCGGCCACGATCGCCCCTGAGCCGGAGGACGACCCGCAGGTCCAACAAGTGGTGTCCCAGGGATTCCTGGTCTCCCCTTGCAACGATGCGGAGGCGAAGCGGTAGCCCATCCCGCCAGCCAGCTCGATCATCGATGCTTTGCCGATCATTACTGCGCCTACGCTATTCAGATGCTCGATCACGGTCGCGTCATAGTCGAAAACCTGATTTGCATAGGGCTTTGCGCCCCAGGTAGTCGGAATTCCTTTCACCGCCAGCAGGTCTTTCGCAGCATAGGGAATCCCGTGAAGCGGGCCACGGTAATGCCCGCGCCGAATCTCTTTCTCCGCGGCCTTCGCCTGTGCGAGAGCGATTTCGGGGGTCAACCTCGCGAAAGCGTTGAAGCGCGGGCCGAGCTTTTGACTGCGGTCGAGATACGTCTGGGTCAATTCCACCGGTGAGAGTGTCTTCGATTCGATGCGTTTTGCGAGTTCGGTTACCGGGAGATAAAAAATCTCTTCGCCAGGCATTCGGGACACTCCTCAGGAGCTCTTCGGCGTAGTGGCCGGTTTCGATGGTGCGGCTTTCCGGGAGGGTTTCTTCTCGCGCTCCAGCAGCGGCTTCAGGTAGAGTGCCGGCCCGTCCCCGTTATCCGTCGTATATGCCCGCAGACGATCGAGCGGAGGCTGCGCTTCTGTCGCCAGTCTTCGAATATCGGCTTTTTGCGCGTCAGAAAGACGGCTGCCGTACCGGGCGAGGATCGCCTGGGCACGCGACTCAACCTCGACCTGGCCTTCCGGTGACAGCTTTGGCGCGTTTGGCGGCTGCTGCGCTTCTAGCGGTGAAGCTAGAGGTTCGGCGTTCAAAAGTTGACCCGGCGTAAGTGAGGCGGCGACAGACACAAAGGCTGCGCGACGCGCAAATTCCCGGCGGGAAATCGCAGACTCGTTCTTCTTGCCCATCGAGGTTCTCCCCGCTAACAAAACTCTGTATGAAAGGCTCAAAGTGAGGCTACTGAATCCGAGTTCGAGCGTCAATCGGCCACACGGACGCTGTGTGGGAGTAGATATTGAACGGTTCCGCTTCGGTGCGGTTATTCCACGTGCGTGAGCGTGCGAATCTGCGTTTCCAGCGCCTGGTTATATTGCCGCTCGATCTGCAGTTCCGTCTGTAATTTCTTGACGAGCAGGTCAAGGCGGGCAATCTCGATGCGAAGCTTCTGTATGTCGGACGCAGTCGGGGCAGGCCGCGCTGGGACGCCGAGGGATGCATGAGGATCGTGTTGCGGTGGCAGAGGCTGGCGCGGAGTAAACGCCTCGGCGAGTGCTCGCGGCCAGGCAGATTCGGGAGCTGTCTGCGCCTCTGGCGGCGGGGGCGCGACATTGCGAGGTCCCGCAGGAGCTACGGGCGGCGCAAAAAGGTTGCTCAGAGCATTTGAAGAGACGGAGTGTTCGACCACAGGCGCGGGCGCTGCACGTTTTGGCTCCAAAAGGCTCTTCACCCGGGCGATCAATTCCTGCGGTTGAAAGGGCTTGCGAATCAGTTCATCGGCTTTCACGGCGACCGCTTTATCGGCAACGCTCTTATTGACCACGCCGGACATCAACACAACCGGAGTGGCGCTGAATTCCGGATGTTCTTTGATCCGGCTGCAGACGGAATAACCGTCCTGGTCGGGCATGATGACATCGGTGATCACAACGTCGGGGCGATTTTCTTCGAACTGCGCAAGTGCGGAGGCCGCGTCGGCGCACGTGATCACGTGGATGTTCTCGCGGCGGAAAGCGATCTTGATGACTTCGCGCATTGTGGCGCTGTCGTCGATGAAATAGACGATGGGTGTCCGCTTGGCAGGCGCTTCGCCCAGCGGCGGAATAGTCATCGCTTCGCTCATTGCGCTTCCTTATCCGCCATGTCTCGCGATCCTTCATCGTATTCGCGCATGGCATCCAGCATCAGATCGGTGGCCGACCGCAGCACTGTGCGTTGCGGCGACGTCGTTCCATAGACGAATTTGTATACCCCTGCGCCGCCGTTTACGCAGCTCTTCAGGATGTGAATGACAGCTTCATCGCCAAACAAATTGCCGCATTCCGCGTGCACAATCTCCCCCGCGTCATAGAACAACACACCGTCGGTCTCTCCCGCATTGATGTGCAATGCGCCCGTCTGGTGGGCGTGGCCGAGCATCTGCATCACGCCGGTAAGGTCGTGGTGCGTCAAGTTCCCGCTGAGACTGGTGTCGGACTGGGCAAGCATCTGCGTGGGTTGAAAGCCTTCCATCTTGCTGATGATGATTTGCTTCACGTGCGCGGCAATGACGGCCGGTTGACGACTGCGATCAATGTAATCATCACAGCCGGCCTGGAACGCTTCCATGAGGGCGCGCTGGCTTCCGTTGCCAAGCGCGATGATGGGCAGGTTGGCGTTTTTTGAATCGGCGCGAATGATTCTTGCGATTTCCAAGGCTCCCATCTCCCGCATGTTCGTTGCGCAGAGGATGGCGCTCGGCGCGTCATATTCGAGTGTTGTGAGCGCAAATGCCGCCTGCGTGCTGGGCGCGACTTCAAACCCTTCGCGTTTCAGCGCGTCGCCGAGGCGCTTCGCAAAATAAACATTGCTGTCGATCAACAGAATCTTGACGGGGCGTTCGGCGGGGTTCACGGCCGTGCCTCCAGTGCTCCCCGAGCGGCCCTTTCCCCAAGTACTCCGTCCGTCCCCGGTGTGAGCGCGTCCAGATTCAATACCTCAATTACGTCCCCGTCATGCGATAACCATCCCGCGACATGGGGTGCGTCGGCTTCCCCCGCTGCCGTCATCTCCGCGTTGATCAATTCGCATTCACCGGTGACCGGCAGCGCCACCCATTCCGTCTGCGCGCCATAGCGTCGCCCGGCGATGAGGTAAAAGCGGAGCGATGTCAGACGCTTTCCGGTCAGTGCCTCGGACACGTCGCATACCGGAACAATCCGCCCTCTTCGCAGAATCACGCCTTCGATTTTCGGCGTGTGGTGCGGAAAACGAAAAACGCGGCTGGGCGCGACGAGTTCCGCAATTTGTCTCGCAGACATGGCGAAACGCCGTTCGCCCAATCGCAGCAGGACGAACGACTGCAATTCGAGTTCGAGCGACTTCGTCATCGGGCCAGTTCTGTTCCCTCGGCTCCCTCTTCAGCGGGGTTCTCCACAGGCTCCAGAGCCGCATCGAGCAAAGCAAGTTCTTCGGATGAGAGGAATCCTTCTGGATGGACTACTGGTATGACATTTTGGTCAAGCGCGGTCAGCCCACGGTACCATTGCCGCTCTTCATGGCAGAAGCAAAGGGGAAGCGCCTGGAGCCGCGTCATGCTCGTCATCTTCTCGATGCCGTCGATCAAGAGTCCCGTGCGAGTCTTGCGCAGCACGAAAACCAGCGTTCCAGAGGAAGCAGGGAGGTTAAAATGCGCGGCCGCGTTGACGATGAAGAGCGACCTCTCGCCTCGCCGCACGACCTGGCGCACTTTTCGCAGCCCGGGCGCTTCTATTTTCGTTGCGCTGCCTGAAAGGCTATCCACGCTCCGAACTTCCTGTACGGAAGCCGAAGATACGGCAAAAACCTGTCCGCTGACCCGAAACAGAATAATCTGCTCCGTTCGCACCGGGCTTGTCTTCGCTGGAGCTGCCAGCCGCATCAGCGAACTCCTGCGGGTGACGGGCGGCAAATGGCGAGGACGCGCTTCTCGATGGCCGCATAGATGTCGTCAATGCCCAGAACCTGATCGACGGCGCCTCCCTTGATAGCCTCGGACGGCATGCCGAAAATTACCGCTGTCGCTTCGTCTTGAGCGAGCACGAGACCGCCAGCGGACTTGATCGCCTTGGCTCCATTGGTTCCATCGCTTCCCATGCCAGTAAGCACGCCGGCGATGCTCAACGCGCCCGCGTAAGCAGCAACGGATTCCATGGTGATGTCGATATTCGGGAGATAGCCATTGATCCGGCCCGAGGCGCCGTCAAGCTGGATCCGCCCCGTCGGTGTGACGCGCAGATGTTGCCCGCCGGGGCAGATGTAAAGGGTCCCCGGTTGCAGCGATTCACTGGCTTCGGCTTCTTTCACGCGAATTTCGGTGAATTCGGCGAGTTGCGCGGCGTATTGCGTCGTGAATGACGCGGGCATGTGTTGCACCAGGATGACCGCGGCGGGGAAGTCGCGCGTGAAACCCGGGGCAATGCGCATCACCGTTGCCGGTCCGCCCGTTGACGCTGCCAGCACGACCACGGGGAAGCGCTGGTCAAGGCCGGAAGCGGGCGCGGGGCGGTTGTTGACGGGTGCGGGAGAGGCAGTCTTGGCGCCATTGGCATTCTGAATCGTCGAAGCGAGGCGTGACGCGGTGCGCACGACCCGTACTTTGGCGGCCATTCGCACCTTGCGAAGGAGCTCTTCCTTCACGCTCTGCATATCGAGATCAATGGCGCCTGATGGCTTGCCGACAAATTCAATCGCACCAAGTTCCAGCGCGCGAAGGGTGCTGGCCGCGCCTTCCTTGGAATCAGAGCTGACGATGACGATGGGCCGCGGATTCGTCGTCATGATTTCCGCGGTAGCCTGGAGACCATCGACGTGAGGCATATTGATGTCCATGGTGATGACGTCGGGCTTGAGCGATTCCGCCATTGAAACGGCCTCGCGTCCGTCCTTGGCGTTGCCGACGACCTGCATCTGTCCGTCCGCGTTGAAAATTGTCTCCAGCACCTTGCGCATGAAGGCGGAATCCTCCACCACGAGAATTCGAATCTTCTTGTTGGTGGTCGCCATTGTTCGCCTACGCCACCGGAGCGACCGGGCGCGGAGCCTCCGTTCCCATGAGTTGTTCGACCGCGGCGACCAGTTGATCTTCCTGCACTGGCTTGGTCAGAAATGCCGCTGCGCCTTCCTTGAGAGCCCGGTCGCGGTGCTTTGCTCCCGCGCGGGACGTCACAACCATCACCGGGATCCGGCGTGTCGAGGGGCTCTGCCGCAACTGCACCATCAATTCGTAGCCCGTCATGCGCGGCATCTCGAGGTCGGTGATGACAAGATGGCAGCCGTGTTGCGCCACCAGTTCCGCCGCCTGCAGCCCATCGGCCGCCAGCTTCACGCGGTAGCCATTCTTCTCGAGCATTCGGCCGACGAATTTGCGCACGCTGATGGAGTCGTCCGCAACGACGATGACGCGCTCTTGCTCGACGCGGTCGATGGCCTCGGAAGGAATGGTCCCACGCGCAATCGCTGCCGAACCGGGCGCAAAGATGCGGGCGGCGCTGGCATTGGCCTGGATCGGCCGGCGCTCGCTCAGTTCCGTCGCCACCATGCGGTTCAGATCGATTAGCAGAATCAGGCTGCCGTCGGGTGCAATCGTCGTTCCCGGGAACAGTTTCACCCGGCGGAGATATTCGCCAAGATTCTTGATGACGATTTCGTCCTTGCCAAGAACTTCCTCCACGACGAGGCCGATCTGCCGGCTTCCGGCATTCGCCACGACCATGCGGAAATACCCGTTGATCGGTTCAAGGGGCGGCAAGCCCAGATAGGTATCCAGGCGGACGACCTCGGTAACCACGTCGCGAACCTTGGTCAACAATTTCCCGCCGACGTCCTCGATCTCATCGGCACGCAGGCGGCGGATTTCCTCGACGACTGCCAAGGGCAGCGCGAAATTCGTTGCCCCGCACCGCACGAAAAGCGCGGGAGAGATAATCAGCGTGAGGGGCACCTTGAGCGTGAACTTCGTGCCCTGGCCGCTCGTGCTCTGGATATCGATTTCGCCATTGAGGGCATTCAAGTTTGACCGGACCACGTCCAGCCCGACGCCGCGTCCAGCCAACTCCGTTTTTACCGGAGCGGTCGAGAAACCCGGGTGGAAGAGCATTTGACGAAGATCGCGCTCCGTGAGACGGTCAGCTGTCTCCGGGGAAACAAGGCTTCGCTCAATCGCGCTGTGCTTTACGCGCTCGTAATCAATACCGCGGCCGTCATCTTCGACTTCGATGTAAATCTGATTGCCGCGGTGATAGGCGCGCAGCATGATGTTCCCCGTTGGGGCCTTCCCAGCGCCGACTCGTTCGCTGCTGTGTTCGATACCGTGCGCGACCGAATTGCGCACCAGGTGAACGAGCGGATCGGAAATCTGCTGAATGATGTTGTTGTCAAGTTCGGTTTCACTGCCCGAGAGATCAAGCGCCACCTGCTTGCCGGTTGATTTCGCGGCATCTCGGACTGCACGGGACAGCCGCGAATACAGCGTCCCGATAGGAACCATTCGCGCTGCCGTAATCTCATCCTGCAGGTGATGCGCCAGCTTCGTGAATTCGTCAATGTCGCCTTCGACGCGCCCGATAAACCCTTCCAGCTGCGATAGCACCTCATTCACGTCTGCCGAAATCTCCGCCATCGAGCGCGACAAAATATTGAAATCGTCGTAGCGGTCCATTTCCAATTCACTGAATTCCGACCAGAAGGACTTATCGCCCGCAGCCGCGCTGGCAAGCATCCGTGGCGCCGTCCCCGCGCTCCATGGTCCGGTGCCGCGGTTCGAGCTGATACGGTTGAACTCATATTTCTCTTGAAACTCCGCGACCTTGCCTTGCAGCCGTTCCTTCGAAAAACTCAGCGTGTCGATGAGCTTTTCGAGTTCCGCTACGCGGCCCACCATGCGCGTACGGTTAATGACCAGCTCACCGACCGTGTTCATCATGCGGTCGAGCCGTGCAAGCGCGATGCGAACCGATTTTGCTGCTGACCTGCCAGGGGCAGGTTGTTTCGCCACCTTCTTTGCAAAGGCAGCGGCCAATGCGGTCGATTCTGTTTCTCCCGCTTGCTGGTGTTCCAACCTTGCAGTCGATTCCGCGGGGGGCACGGCCTCTTCCGGTTCGGCAGGAGCGAACTCCGCGATGCGGCCGAGCAGGGAATCCACACCAGCCCGCATGTCGGATTCATGCGCCCACTGCTTGTGAAGAGTCTTCCTCAGAACGTCAACCGACTCCAGGCACAGATCCACAACCGCCGGTAATGGTTCAATCTCACCATCGCGCAAGCGCCCGATCAGATCTTCGACACGGTGCGCGATTCCGCCCAGCCGTTTCAATCCCACTTGCGCCGCGGAACCTTTCACCGTGTGAATGGCGCGAAAAAGTTTGTTGATCTCTTCCGGATTGTTGTTGCCTTCCAGCGAAATCAGGCAATCGCTCACCACTTGGAGATGCTCTTCCGCTTCTGGTTGGAAGAACTCGAGAATTTCGCCCGGCACCTCATCGTCCCCAGGCAGCGCGTCAAAATAGGACCCCGTTGCAGCGGCGACGGGCGGTTCGCGGTCCTCCGCCGAGGCAAATCGCTCGGCCGGCTCCGGTTGAGCAAGATTCAGTGGCGGAGGCTCCGTCGGAAACGCGAAGCGATAGCGCTCTTTGAAAACGGAAATGTCATCGACATTTTCTTTGCCAGTGTCGCTGATTTCCAGGAGATCGGTTTCGAGCACGGAAATTCCGTCCGCAAGAAACTCCGTCAATGGCCCGTGAAGGTCCTCGCCGAGCGGCGCGTTCAACGCATACTGAAAGACGTGCGCGAGTTTTGCGGCAATTTCCGAAAACCGCGGGAATCCATAGCTGGCCGAAGTGCCGCCGAGCGTATGCGCCGAGATGTACAAGCGCTCCAGCTCTTCCCGGGGCGGATCAACATCTTGCAGCACGCTCACGTATTCCCGCAGATATTGCAGATGCTCCGAGGCTTCCTGGAGGAACACTTCGACGGCTTCGCGGTTCGGCGCGCTCACGCTCGTCCCTCCGTCACAAGTTCGGGTTTCTGCAATTCATCGGCAGTCGGTTTCCGGTAGAGAATGCAGTCGTTCAGCACGATGGCCTGAAACTTCACCGGCATCTTGGAGATGGACTCCGAATGTCCCAGGAACAGGTAGCCGCCGGGTTCCAGCGTGTCGTAGAAGCGTTGCACGAGCGAGTGGCGGCGTTCTTCTGAGAAATAGATGAGGACGTTCATGCAGAAGATCACGTCCATGCGTCCGACATACACCGCGGAAGCCAAGTTCATCTGCGCGAAAGAGACCATCTTTCGCAGTCTTGGCTTTACTTGATATCCGCTGTTGACCCCGGAAAAATGGTTTGCCAGTTGCTTCTCTTTCACGCTTGCAATGCTGCGACCCTTGTAGATCCCGCGTTCGGCGTGCTTCAGGGCGTGCCGCCCCACATCGGTTGCAAGGATCTCCACGTTCCAGGAATCCGCAAACGAAAGTGAATCGGCGATGGTCATGGCTATGGAATAGGGTTCTTCGCCGGTCGCGCAGCCGGCGCTCCAGATCCGGAGCGTCCGGGGATTCTTCCAGAATTTTTTCACGTGCAGCTCAGGCAGGACGCGCTTTTCGAAAGCCTCGTACACACCGGGATACCGGAAGAAACTGGTTTCCTGCGTCAGCAACCGTTCGAGCAGCGCTTCGTATTCGAGGTTGGACTTGCGCATCACGCGCAGCAGATCCGTGCCCCGCTCCATTCCTTTTGCGCGCAGATGCTCGCGCACGCGCGCGGAGAAG
>Ga0209180_10000218_pt1 | contig 25516 bp, 25 predicted proteins | sample CZO8metaG_3_FD_188355 | JGI IMG/M metagenome (GOLD analysis project Ga0209180, IMG submission 188355) | Vadose zone soil microbial communities from the Eel River Critical Zone Observatory, Northern California, USA - CZOApr15con2H2.8 metaG... | ecosystem: Environmental > Terrestrial > Soil >...
GACTTAGTCTTCTTCACGACCTACGCCCCCGGGGCGTCTCACGTCGGGATCTATGTGGGCGAACGCAAGTTCATCCACGCCGCTTCCAGCACCCAGCAGGTGATGGTTGCCAATCTAGACGAGATGTATTACGTGGCCCGATACATCGGAGCGCGCCGGATCGCAACACCCGCGGCCTCCGGCACACCGTAGTCCACGCGCCTGGCCGCTTCGCCTCAGACCGCGTCGCGCGGGTGCAGCTGCTGCACACGAGAAAGCACTGTCAAGGGTTTGTCTAAAAACGCACAGAAGATGGGTGCCCAGTACTCTCCATGGCGAAGCTCAAAACGCATCCACGCGGAGCGCGGCACGCGCGTCCCTCTACGCGCTCGCGCCCTGCGGCATCCCGCACCCGGGTTATCATCCTGGGGGCCGGGGGACGCGACTTCCACAACTTCAACGAATACTTCCGGCAGCGTCCTAACTACCAGGTTGTAGCGTTCACCTCCACCCAGATCCCCGATCTGGAGGGGCGATCGTATCCTCGCGTCTTGGCTGGTCCGCTGTACCCGCAGGGAATCCCGATTTACTCGGAAGACGAGCTGCCCGACCTCATCCGCCATCTACGCGTCGAGCAGGTGGTCTTTGCCTACAGTGACGTGTCCCACGAGCAGCTCATGCACGTGGGGTCCACCGTCCTCGCTGCGGGTGCGAGCTTCTGGCTGTTGGGTCCGGGGGCCACGTCGTTGGCGGCGCGCGTGCCGGTGATCAGCGTCTGTGCCGTGCGCACTGGCGCGGGGAAGTCGCAGACCACGCGGCGGGTGACAGGGATTCTGAAAGCGTTAGGCCACCGCATCGCGGTGATTCGCCACCCCATGGCCTACGGGGACCTGGCGCGGCAGCGTGTCCAGCGCTTTGCGACCTTGGCCGACTTGGACCGCTACCAGGTGACGATCGAAGAACGCGAGGAGTACGAGCCGCATATCGCCACCGGCACGCTCGTCTACGCCGGCGTGGACTATCGGGCCGTCGTTCGCCAGGCCCAGCGCGAGGCGGGTGTCATCGTGTGGGACGGGGGCAACAACGACTTCCCCTTCCTGCGCTCAGACCTCCACATCGTCCTGGCCGACCCCCACCGAGCCGGGCACGAACTGACCTATCACCCCGGCGAGACCAACCTGCGCATGGCCGACGTCGTGGTGATCAACAAGGTGGACACCGCCCCCCCGGGCGGGGTGGCGCAGGTGCGGGCCAACGTCACCCACGTGAATCCCCGCGCGGTCATCATTGAGGCGGCGTCTCCCGTCCAGGTCGATGATCCGACGCTTCTTCGGGGCCGCCGGGCCCTGGTGGTCGAAGACGGGCCTACCCTTACACACGGGGGGATGACATACGGGGCAGGGGTCATCGCCGCACGCAAGTATGGCGTGGCCGAACTAGTCGATCCGCGACCACATGCGGTAGGATCAATTCAGGAAGTCTTTCGTCACTACGCCCACCTGGGGCCGGTCTTGCCCGCCATGGGGTATGGTGTGCAGCAGGTCCGCGAACTGGAGGAGACGATTGCCGCCACTCCGTGCGACGTGGTCGTGATTGGCACGCCGGTGGACCTGCGACGCATTATCACCATCCGAGTGCCGGCCGTCCGGGTAAGGTATGAACTTGAAGAACTCAGTACGCCCAATCTCGATGACGTGATCAGAAAATGGGACTCCTCGACGTGGAGCGAATCCAGGACATCGTCAGTGTCCTAGCGACGCTGGGCGAGAGGAAGCGAGAAGGGAAGAAGACGATGACGCTACGTGGGCGCGACTTTCTGAGCATCGATGACCTGAGTCCCGAGGAACTTCGGGCGGTTTTGGATCAGGCCATCGAGCTGAAGCGTCAGGCGAAAAGAGGAGATCGTCCGCCGTTGCCCACTAGCAAAGTACTGGCGATGCTCTTCGAGAAGCCGTCGCTGCGGACCCGCGTGAGCTTTGAAGTCGGCATGCTGGAGCTCGGAGGTCATGCCGTCTATCTGTCACCCCAAGATGTGCAAATGGGGACCCGCGAGAGTGTTCCCGATGTGGCGAAGAATTTGGACCGCTGGGTTCATGGGATCATGGCCCGCACGTTTTCCCACCGGACCGTGCAGCTGCTCGCCGAGCATGCGCGCATCCCGGTCATCAACGGGTTGTCCGACAGAGAGCACCCCTGCCAGACGCTCGCGGACCTGCTGACCATCCGCGAACACTTTGGGCATCTGGATGGGTTGCGTTTGGCGTGGGTCGGCGACGGGAATAACGTCTGTGCCTCCCTGCTGCTGGGCGCGGCGAAGGTCGGCATGCACATGATCGTCGCCACACCGCCGCGGTTTGCCCCCGATCCGGCGACCGTCGCGCGCTCGCGCGAGATCGCCGCGGGCTCAGGCAACCGGGTGGAGGTCACGACCGATCCCCGCGCCGCCGTCGAAGGAGCAGACGTCATCTATACCGACGCCTGGGTGAGCATGGGCCAAGAAGCCGAACGCGCGGCGAAAGTTCAGGCCTTTGCGCACTTCCAGGTGAACCAGGCCCTTGTTGCTCAGGCGTCCCGCACTGCGGTCGTGATGCACTGCCTGCCGGCGCATCGGGGCGAGGAGATCACCGACGACGTGCTTGATGGTCCGCAGTCGATCGTCTTGGATCAGGCCGAAAACCGTCTGCACGCCCAAAAGGCGCTTCTGGCTCTGATCTTATGAGTAAGCACATGTCGCAGGGACGATCACGCCCATGGAAGGCCGCGTGTCAACTACATCGCGCGGAAACGAACTCGTCTCGTCTCCATGGCGCTGACGCGTGTGGAGGTCCGGATGCCTGACGTGCGGCTGGTAGACATCTTAGATATCGTCATCGTGACGGCCCTCGTCTACCAGCTGTTCCACATGATCCGGGGAACCCGAGCGGTGCAGCTGGTGATCGGGGTCGCGATTCTGATTCTGGCCTATGCGGCCAGCCGCCGCTTCGGTTTGTACACTTTGCAATACGTGCTGCAATACTTGGGTGTTGTGATTCCCATCGCTGTCCTGGTCATTTTCCAGCCGGAGCTTCGCCGGATGCTCGAACAATTGGGTCGGGGCGGGGTCCTCGTCAGCGCGTTTGCGCCATTGGGGTTAGGGCGGGAGGAGACGATCCGCCTCGTCAATGATGTCTCCCGCGCCTCGCGCATCCTGGGCCTCCGTAAGATTGGCGGCCTATTGGTCCTGGAGCGGCACACTGGGTTGGCCGACTACATCGAGACAGGTATCAAAGTCGATGCCGTGGTCACCGTCCAGCTGCTGATCAGCGTCTTCTTCCCTAACTCCCCCCTGCACGATGGGGCTGCGATCATCCGGGGCAATCGCGTCATGGCGGCTGGGTGCCTGCTGCCCTTGTCGGAAAATCTTGCCGTGACGAAGACCCTGGGCACGCGTCACCGGGCGGGACTGGGCGTCACGGAGCAGACCGACGCTGTCGCGATCATCGTCTCGGAAGAGACCGGGACGGTGACGCTGGCCCGGGAAGGTGAACTCCATCGTGACCTCTCAGAAGAGGAACTCAAAGCCGCCCTCTTGACACTGTTCGGGGCCAAGCCCGCGCCGTCTACCGCGCACTGGCGGTGGTGGCGCACCCTCCGACGGACATGAGATTTCGACCGCTGCAGAGCGAACAAAACCTGTTGTTCCTGCTGTCGTTTCTCATTGCGGTGACGTCGTGGTACTACGTCAAGACCACACAATACCCGCGGATCCCGCTTACCACGGACAAGGTCGTGGCGGTGATCCCGGAGATCAGCGGCGAGCCCGCGTATGGTTACAGCCTCCTGGGAGTCCGGGTCGCTCCCCCGACTGTGATCATTAATGGAACACCCGAGAGCCTGGCGCAGATTGAGACCATCCGCACCGCCCCCGTGGACATCACCGGGGCGAACAAAGACGTCGTGCGCGACGTCACGCTGGTGGGGCCCGCCGAGATGACGCGGGCGATACGGGTCCGCGTCGCCGTGCAGGTCGTGCCGGCGATTGTCGTCAGAGATGTGCTCGGGGTGCGGCTGCGCGTGCAGAAGCTCCCCCGCGGGCTGACGGCAAAAGTGGAGCCAGCGACCGTCAAGGTCCAGGTCCAGGGCCCCCTCTCCATCCTGAATGCCTTGCGCCCGGATGACTTGGTGGCCCGCATTGACGCCACGGATTTTGGCGAAGGACGCCGCCGGGTGTCCCCGGAAGTGCAGGCGCCTCCCCAGGTGACGGTCGTCTCCGCCTCCCCGTCCATCGTGGTCATCGTCGTGCGGAAGGGCGGATAGGGATGGGCCGGCTGTTTGGAACGGATGGCGTCCGCGGCGTCGCTAACGTCGACCTCACACCGGAACTCGCGTTTCGGCTCGGGCGCGCCGCCTCCCACGTTCTCACCTCGTCAGACGGCCGCTTTCTGATGGGCCGGGATACGCGGCGATCGGGGCCGCTGCTCGAGGCTGCGCTGACGGCCGCGATCTGTTCGACCGGGGCCACCGTCCTGCGGGGCGGAATCCTGCCCACGCCGGCCGTCGCCTACCTGACCCGGCAGATCGGGGCCGACGCCGGTGTGGTGATCTCCGCATCCCACAATCCCGTGGAGGACAACGGGATCAAATTCTTTGCGCAGGACGGCTACAAACTGCCCGATGACGTGGAAGACGCCATCGAAGAGGCGTTGGAGCGCTCGGATCTGCGTCGCGCGGTGGGCGAAGTCGAGGACCTGCAGGAGGCCGCCGATACGTACGTCGCGCACGTGGCCTCGCTGGCGTCCGGATCGCTCGCGGGGATGCGGGTTGTGGTCGACTGCGCGTTCGGCGCGGCCTGCCGGACCGCCCCCGCGCTGTGGGAGCAGCTGGGCGCGACGGTGATCCCGATTAATGCTGAGCCCGACGGCGCGCGCATCAATGTCCGCTGCGGGTCCACGCACCCAGACGTGCTCTCCCGCGCGGTGATCCAACACAGTGCCGATGTGGGGTTCGCGCACGATGGCGATGCCGACCGCGTCATCGCCGCCGACGAAACCGGCCGTGTCGTCGACGGCGACGCCATCATGGGGATCTGCGCGATCTACCTTCACCGCCAGAACCGGCTGGCAGGCAAAACCATTGTCGCGACCACGATGTCCAATCTGGGCCTCGAACTCGCCTTGCGGCGGGAAGGGATTGCCCTCGAGCGGACGCAGGTGGGCGACCGGTACGTTCTGGAGCGCATGCGCGAACGCGGCGCGATCCTCGGCGGAGAACAAAGCGGCCACGTCGTGTTTCTCGACCACGCGACCACCGGAGACGGTGCGGTGACCGCCGTGCAGGTCACAAACATTATGGTAGCTACAGGCCGGCGCCTGTCGGAATTAGCCGCGCCGATTGAACGGTTTCCTCAGGTCCTCCTCAACGTCGCGGTCGCGGACCGCGGCACGCGCATTGACCATCCCGCCATCGGCACGGCGGTGGCGGATATCGAGCGCACGCTGGGCACCAGGGGCCGTGTCCTTGTGCGACCGTCGGGCACGGAGCCGGTCGTGCGCGTGATGGTCGAAGCCCAAGACGCCCACGATGCGGAGTCGTATGCCGCGCAGCTGGCCACAGTCATCGCCCAGACCCTCGGCCGCCGTTCCTGATCACACCCGTGCCGCGCTCGCTCACGCGAGTTGACCTCCCGACCTCGACCCTTCTGGGCGTCCGTGTGCACAGCGCTACCATGGCCCAGGCAGTCGACGCAGTGGGGCGTCTCATCCGAGACGGCGGCACCCATCAGATCGTGACAGTGAACGGCGCAATGCTGGTGCGCGCCGCCCATGACGAATCCCTCCGTGCGGAGTTGAACAACTGCACGTTGGCCATCGCCGATGGCGCGGGCGTCCTGCTCACGGCGTGGCTGCTGGGGGCTCCGGCCCTCACGCGCATCCCGGGGGTGGAGCTCGCCGAGGCGATGTGCGCCCTCGCCGCAACGCACGGGTATCGCGTGTTCCTCTTAGGTGGGCAGCCGGGTGTGGCTGAGGAGGCCGCCGCCGTGCTGCGCGGGCGGTATCCGGCCCTGACGGTGGCCGGCGCCCTGCACGGATATTTCACCGCCGAGGAATCCGTGATCACGCAGATCCGCCGGAGCGCCCCACACATCTTGCTGGTGGGGTTGGGCTTTCCCCGCCAGGAACGATGGATCGCCGCTCACCGTAGTCACCTCGGGGTCCCCGTAATAATGGGGGTGGGGGGCACGTTCGACGTCCTCGCGGGCCGCGTGCGGCGGGCCCCGCAGTGGGTGCAAAATTTTGGGCTGGAGTGGGTATATCGATTGGTGCAGGAACCACGCCGCTGGCGTGTGGTGATCGGGCTACCGCAGCTTGTCTATTTGGCGTTGCGCGAGCGCGTTCGCCCGCGCAGCGGCTCGCACCCGTAGACGCGGTGGCGCGGTCTGTGGTGTACTGGTAGGTGAAGCGAAAAGTCGGGAACGAGGAGGTGACCAGTACTCAGGGTGGTGCCGTAGCGCCAGGTCCCTCAACGCCCTGTCAGGTCGCCCCGGTAACGTGGGCGAGTCAGCCAAACGGGTGGTGAGGGATGACGAGGGAGGGGAACTCGGGGACCGTTTCCCGGAAGGTTCGAGGGAGGCGGTCACATCGGCGGGTGACCCTAGGCCCAGATCCGGGCCTGCACCGCTCCGACGCCTGTCGGAGCCAAGGGAGCCAACAAACCCCGGAGGTAACTCCGGTCCAGAACGGCTCCCAGGACGAAGTCGCAGCTCGAACACGCGGGCGACTTCAGCGCATTTCCACATACCCATTTGATTCTTAGACTTTTGTGCGCTTTGATGCGCGACGGGAGGACACTATGTGCGGCATTCTAGGCTATATCGGGCCACGACGCGCCCTGCCCATCTTGATCGATGGCTTGCGCCGGTTGGAGTATCGGGGGTATGACTCGGCGGGCGTGGCGATCTTGAGCAATGGCCATATCGACGTGCGCAAGACGGCTGGCAAGCTGTCACAGCTGGAAAAGCTGACGGCGGGGGATACGTCTCTCGGTGGGACAGTCGGCATTGGTCATACCCGCTGGGCCACTCATGGATTGCCGACCGATGTAAACGCGCACCCCCACAGCGATGAATCCGGCCGCGTCGTCGTGATCCACAACGGCATCATCGAGAACTTCCTGCAGTTGAAGGAGGAGCTCTCCGCTCGGGGTCATACGTTTCGGTCGGATACGGATACCGAAGTGTTGGCGCACCTCATTGAAGAGGAGCTCTATGGGCAGCCGACCCACCCCACAGGGCCCTCCCCAACGGCGCGCACGGCAGCCGACGGACGGCGCACCGGCACACAGACACAGGATCGGCGCCCCGGCGCGGCGCCATCGACGATGATTCCGCTGGAGGACGCTGTGCGCCGCGCCGTGGGGCACACGGAAGGCGCGTATGCCATCGTGGTGATGTGCAGCGACCAGCCGGATCGCATCGTGGCGGTCCGCCAGATCAGTCCGCTGATCATTGGCCTCGGGAAGGGAGAGACGATCTTAGCCTCTGACATTCCTGCGATCCTGCCCTATACACGCGACGTAGTGATCATCGAGGATAGCGAGATGGCCGTGCTCACTTCGGCCGGGGCCACGGTGCAGCTGCTGGATGGCACTCCCATTGCCCGCCGGCCGGAGCGCATCACCTGGGATGCCGCGATGGCGGAAAAAGGTGGCTACCCGCACTTCATGCTCAAGGAGATCTGCGAGCAGCCGCGGGCGTTGCAGGAGACCATGATGGGACGACTGGATGCCGCGGACGCCCCCGAACTCGACGGGGTAGCGTACCCGCCGGATTTCATCACCCAGATGCGCAAGATCTGGATCACGGCCTGCGGCACCGCGTACCACGCTGGTCTGGTGGGCCGCTGGTTGTTTGAACATTGGGCGCAGATGCCGGTCGAGGTCGAATTGGCCTCGGAGCTGCGCTACCGCGAGCCGTTGATCGGTTCCGATGCACTGGCGATTGCCATCAGCCAGTCCGGGGAAACGGCGGACACGCTGGCAGCCATGCGCGAAGCACGGCGGCGAGGCGCCCGGGTGGCCGCGATCACGAACGTGGTGGGGAGTACGCTCAGCCGCGAAGCAGACGACGTCTTATTCATTCGGGCCGGGCCGGAGATCGCGGTAGCCAGCAGCAAGGCGTATCTCACGATGCTCATCGCCCTCCAGATGTTAGCTCTCGACCTGGGCCGGCGGCGCGGAACCCTGACGCGCCATCGGGTGCAGGAAATTATTGCGGGACTGAAGGCCCTGCCCACGAAGGCGCAGGAGGTCTTGCACCGCGAACCCGAGGTGGCAGCGCTCGCCCAGCGCTTGGCCGATCGGGAGCACATGTTTTTCATTGGGCGCGGGTTGGACTACGCGGTGGCCATGGAGGGCTCCTTGAAGCTGAAGGAGATCTCCTATCTGCATTGCGACGCACTGGCCGCAGGCGAGCTCAAGCACGGGACGCTGGCCCTGGTCACCCCCCGGGTGCCAGTGTTTGCCTTGGTGACGCAGCGGGCCGTGTACGAGAAAACCGTGTCCAACATCCAAGAGGTGAAAGCGCGCGGCGGTCTGGTGATCGCTGTGGCGTACGATAGCGATAAGGAGATCACCAAGCACGCGGAAGTGGTGCTGCGCATTCCGGACACCGAGGATGCTCTGGCCCCGGTCCTGGCGATTATCCCCTTGCAGCTATTTGCCTACCACGTGGCGCGCGCACGGGGGAATGACATCGACCAGCCGCGAAATCTGGCGAAAAGCGTGACGGTCGAATAGACGCCGACGAGGGTGGCATGAACCAGTCCACGGACGATTTAGATCGTCGTGTTCGCAGACTGGTTTACGATGTCACGCTGCGCCGCGGGACGCCGCCTACCCTCGCGGCCACCGCGGACGGACTGGACACATCTCCCCAACAGATTGCCGCCTCCTTCCAGCGGCTGGCGGCAGGCCGGGTCTTCGTCCTTGCGCCCGACAGCGGCGAGATCCTGATGGCGAACCCCTTTTCCGCTGTCCCGACGCCGTTTCTGGTCGAGTTCGAGGACTACGCCTGCTACGGCAATTGCATCTGGGATGCGATGGGCACGGTAGCGATGCGAGGCCGCGATGCCCGTATCAAGACCTCCTGTGGCGACTGTGGCGCGCCGATGGAGCTGCGGATTGTCTCCCAGGCGTTGCACTCCGGCCACGGTGTGGCCCACTACGCCCTACCCGCCCGGCGCTGGTGGGACGACATCGTCTTCAACTGAAAGACCATGTTGCTCTTCCGGTCGGAAGAGCATGTCGATCGCTGGTGCAAGGTCTGGAAGATGGAACAGGGGGCCATTCTGACACTCGATCAGCAGTGGCACCTGGCCCAGGCCTGGTACAGTCCGGATCGCAGGAACCCGCTCTGGCGGCGCAAAACGGTCGATGAAACGGAGGTAGCGCTGGCCGCCGCAGGCCTCACGGGGCCGTTCTGGAATGTGCGTCCGCCCGCGTAGGAGTATTTCCGGGCGATGCCGGGCAAGGTCTGGAGCGTGACTGGTTCTGGGGCGGAACGGGCAAGGGGTTTGTAGCGACGGGGGACGAATGCTGCCTGAGGGGGAATTCCCGTCGCAGTCGTAACGAATGTGCAGCCGCTCGGTTAGACCCTAGGCAGTTGGTGCTTGCGAACACACTTCTCCTCGCGGAGGTGATTGGATTATGCGAGCGACGATGGAGGACTGGGCTCTATTTATCCTACGGGTGGGTGCCGGGCTCACGTTCCTTCTGCACGGCTACCCTAAGCTCTTTGCAGGCGCCGGACCGTTAACTTTCTCTCGATACTTGCACGCCCAACACTTCCCGGCGCCGTTGTTTTTCGCCTGGATCTTCGCCCTCGTTGAGGTCTTTGGAGGTCTGGCCCTCATCGCAGGGATCCAGACTAAGTACGCCGCGGGGGCGCTCGCCGGGGAGCGGATCATCACGATCCTGGGCCTCAAGATGGCGCGGGGCGTCGCATTCATGGCCTCACGGGGCATCGGGTGGGAGTTGGACTTTCTGCTACTGTGCATGGCGATCGGCGTGTATGTTCTGGGGCCGGGCGCCATCACCGTGCAGACGTTCTTGCCCATGGTGCAGGCTCGGCGCAGGACGGCCTGACGCTAGCGCGTAGTCGCGACGCACAGCGCGATTTCTTCTGAAAGAGGGTGGCGGGGTCGCCGCCCTCTTTCACTTTCAGGGGCAGGGGAATCTCTTACCGGTGCGGGCTTTCCCGTGGTCAGCTCATTGCGCCGATTTGTTGCGGGAGTCGTGAGCTCCCGCGCGAATATTTGAGGATCAAGACCCAGTCCTTTTGGAGAGTGCGCAGGTGGAGCATCCGCTGATCGACCAGGAATTGTTGGAGATCCTCGCGTGTCCGCTGGATAAAGCACCGGTCAGCTTGCAGGGCGATCGGATCGTGTGCTCGAAGTGCGGCCGCCGCTATCCAATCCGCGAAGGGATTCCCGTCATGCTCATCGATGAAGCGGAGTTGCCGGCGTGACCGGGTACCGAAGCGCCGGTCAGTGGTCGCCTGCTCGCACCGGGGTCGCGGTGGTCGATCTCGCATGACTGACGTCCGAGGAGTGGGGATCGACATCGTCGAGGTGCGGAGGATCGAGCAAGCGCTCGACCGCTGGGGAGATGCGTTCGTGACGCGTCTGTTCACGGTCGCCGAAGACGAGCGGGCCAGACCTCCCCATGCACGAGGCATTCGTTTGGCCGCGCGGTTTGCGGCCAAAGAAGCTGTCATGAAAGCGCTCGGTCTGGGGTGGCGCGCCATGGCCTGGCGCGAGATTGAGATCCTCAATGACCCGCTCGGCAAGCCCACGGTCACCTTGCGCGGGGGAGCGAAACGCGCCGCCGAGCGGCAGGGGATCGCGGTCGTGCTCATTTCCCTGTCCCACACGCGCGATCTTGCCTTCGCCAGTGCCGTTGCGGTGGCTCCGCCTGTCTGATTCCCCGAAACTTGACGAGCCCGCGGCCGCCAGACGCGGAGGGTGCCGAAGGTCCCAAGGGATGGTACCCTGAATCGTGTGGGGCACAAACGTCATGCGGAGTTATCCGCAGGAGGAGCGCAAGCATGAAGGGATTGGTCGTACAGGCAGAGTGGGATCCGCGCCCGGATTATAAGGTCACCGAGTGGGAGCGCTCGACGCATAAGGCAATCACGGGGAGCAGCGTGTGGCGCCGCCCACAGGCGGTGCTCGAGACCGTGCCGGATCCCGCACCGGGGCCCGCCGATGTGCTTCTCCGCCCCCGCGCCTGTGGGATCTGCGGATCCGACGTGCACTTCTACGAGACGGACCGGGACGGCTACATGGTGTACCCCGGGCTGACGCGGTTTCCCGTGGTCATCGGCCATGAGTTCTCAGGTGAAGTCCTCGAGGTCGGCAAAGCAGTGCGGGAACTGAAACGGGGGGACATGGTGACCTGCGAGGAGATGATCTGGTGCGGGGAGTGTACCCCCTGCCGCAACGGCTACCCCAACCAGTGCGTCCGGCTGGAGGAGATCGGTTTCACCATCAACGGCGCGCAAGCGGACCTCATCACTGTCAATGCCAAGTACTGCTGGAAGATCAACGCGTTGGCTGAGCGCTACGGGAGCGCCGACCGCGGCTATGAGGCGGGCGCTCTGTGCGAGCCGACCAGCGTCGCGTACAATGCAATGTTCACCCGCGCCGAGGGCTTCAAACCCGGCGGCCACGTCACCGTCTTTGGTACGGGGCCCATCGGGTTCGCGGCCATCGCGCTGGCCCGGGCCGCCGGGGCGGCGAAGATTATCGCCTTTGAGGTCTCCCCGACGCGCACCGAATTGGCCAAGAAGGTCGGCGCCGATGTCGTCCTCAATCCGGTCGAGTTGCAGCGCCAGGGGAGCGCCCCGCGTCACGCCATCATGGAGCTGACGGATGGCGAAGGCGCGGCCATGCACGTGGAGGCCGCGGGCGCCCCGACCCGGACGATTCCGGAGATGGAAGCCGCGCTCGCGGTCGGCGGCAAGATCGTGATGATCGGGCGCGCCGCCGAGCGCACGCCGATCTACCTCGAAGCCTTCCAGACCCACGCCGCGCAGATTTTTGGCGCGCAGGGGCACTCCGGGTATGGGAACTTTCCGAACGTCATCAAGCTGATGGCCGCCGGACGGATTGACCTCACGCCGATCATCACCAGCCGCTTTCCTCTGGCTCAAGGGGTGGAAGCGATCAAGAAGGCGACGAAGCGTGAGGACGGCAAGATCATGATCCGCGCCTAGCTAGCCAGGACTTGGAAAGGAGGACCGCGCCATGACGCGCAAGATGCCGGCCGCCGTGTTTGAGGGCGAAGGCCGCCTCGTGGTGCGGGAGGTTCCGGTCCCGGAGGTTCGCGCCTCTGACGACGTCCTCTTGGCTGTGCGGGCGGCGGGCATCTGCGGAACCGACGTCCATATCCTCGCCGTGCCCCCAGAGCATCCGGCCTCACCAGGGATCGTGTTAGGACATGAGTACGTAGCCGACGTCCTTGCCTGCGGAGACGGTGTGGAGCACGTCCGGCCGCACGACCGGGTCGTGGTGGACCCCAGCGTCTGGTGCGGGAGTTGTGCCTACTGCCAGCGCGGGCTGACCAACCTGTGTGACCGCATGAGTGGCATTGGGATTGTCCGCGACGGAGGCTTCGCGCCGTTTAGCGTGGTCCCCGCGCGCGCGGTCTATCGGATTTCTGCGGACGTTCCCACCGAAGTCGCCGCCCTAGCCGAACCGCTGGCTGATGTCCTGAACGGGGCGCGCAAGGCCAGCATCCTGCCGGGAGAAACGGTGTTGGTTTTGGGCGCCGGTCCGATCGGGTTGCTCTTCACCCTGCTCTTTCGCGCGGCGGGGGCGGCGCAGGTCCTCGTGGCCGAGGTCGCTTCCTACCGAGCCCGCCACGCGCGCGCGTGCGGGGCTGACGTGATCATCAATCCGCGCGAGGAGGACCTCCCAGCTGCGGTGCGAGTGCGGACGGGACTCGGCGCGGATATCGTCGTCGACGCCGTGGGAACGTTGCTGGAGGACGCGCTGCGGTGCGTGCGCAAGGGCGGTCGGGTAGTGCTGTTCGGGATGCACGAGCAGGCGCGACCCGTCGTGAAGCAGTACGACGTCACAAAGTATGAACTGCAAATTCTGGGGACGTATATCGCCCGCGGCACCTTCCCGCTGGCCACGCAGCTGCTCGAATCCGGACGGGTCGACTTTCCCCGACTCGTCACCCACCGCCTGCCCCTGCGCGACATCGCCCAGGGGATCGAGCTCCTGCGCCACGGTGAGGCCGTCAAGGTCGCCGTGATTCCGGAGCACTAACGATGCCTGCGTTGGTGGAGATGCGGCAGATCGCCAAGACTTTCGGCCACGTCGCGGCGCTGAACGGAGTCGATTTCACCGTGCACTCCGACGAGGTCGTAGGGCTCGTCGGGGACAACGGCGCAGGGAAGTCCACGTTGATGAAGATCCTCACCGGCGTCCTCCAGCCCGACGCGGGCGAGCTGTGGTTTGGCGGGCGGCGCGTCCACTTTCACTCGCCCCTGGACTCGCGCCACAGCGGGATTGAGATGGTCTATCAGGACCTCGGGCTAGCCGAGAATCTCAGCGCGATCGCCAACATCTTCTTGGGCCGAGAGGTCACCCAGCGCAGCGGGGGGCTACGGCTGCTTAATGAACGCGGGATGGACCGCCTGGGCCGTCAGCATCTGGAGGGGCTGCAGATTTCGCTGCCGTCCGTGGCCATGCCGGTCGAACGGCTCTCCGGAGGCCAGCGCCAATCCGTGGCCATCGCTCGGGCGACCGCCTTCCAGTCCCGCCTGGTGATCATGGACGAACCGGCAGCGAGTCTGGCGGTTTCGGAGGCGGCCAAGGTCCTGGCACTGATCAAACGCCTGAAAGGGCAAGGGGTGTCCGTGATCTTGATCACCCATCGCCTGCAAGACGTGTTAGATGTCGCGGATCGCGTCGTGGTCCTCAACCGAGGTACCAAGGTCGGGGATCTGCCTAGGGTGGGCACCACCATGGAGCAGATTGTGGGGTTGATCGTCGGAAAGGTATCGTGATGCAGTTCCCGCAGGTCGCCGCCGCCCGGGGAACCCTCGTCCAGCGGATCGCCCCCTCGCAGGCTGTGCTGGGACGATTCGGGCCGGTCTTCGTCGTGCTCCTGATGATGACGGTCCTGACTATCCTCCAGCCCGCCTACTTTATGACACGCGAGAACCTGACAAATGTCGCGCGGCAGATCAGCAGCAATGCCATACTAGCGCTGGGCGAATTTGTCGTCATTCTGACGGCCGGCATCGACCTCTCGGTGGGCTCGGTGATGGGGCTGGCGATGATTGTGCTGGCCTTGACGGTGCAGATGGGCTGGGTGCCTGTCCTGGCCCTCGCGGCCGCGCTGGCGGCGGGTGTGGGGGTGGGGCTGGTCAACGGCCTGGCGCTGACACGGATGCATCTGCCGCATCCGTTCATTGCGACGTTAGCCACTTTGAACATCGCGCGGGGGGCAACGTACCTTTTGTCCGGGGGTGTGCCGATTTCAGGTTTGCCCCGCGCCGTGCGGCTCTGGGGGTCCGAGGACATTACGGTGTTCGGCGGCACCGCAGTGACGGTCGACTTCCCGATCGCATTTCTGATCGTGATCGGGCTCTATGTGGCGGCGTCGGTGTTTCTGACGCGCACGAAGACCGGGCGGCACATCTACGCGATTGGGGGGAGTCCCAAGGCGGCGCAGTACGCGGGCGTCAACATCAGCCGGAATCTGGTGCTCGTCTATGTGATCTCCGGCGCCTTGGCCGGCGTGGCCGGGATGCTGCTGGCCGGGCGGGTGAACTCGGGGTACCCGACCGCGGGTACTGGCGCCGAACTCGACGCCATCGCCGCCTGCATCATCGGGGGCGCGAGCTTCTTCGGAGGGCGGGGGACGGCGGGAGGCGTGTTCGTCGGGGCGATTATCATGGGGCTGCTGCGCAACGGTTTGAACCTCATGAATGTCTCGGTGTTTTGGCAACAGGTCTGCATCGGGCTCATTATCCTGCTCGCCGTCTACGTGGACGTGTTACGCCGCCGGGCGATGCGGGTGGAAACGTAGGAGGTGAGAGCCAGCAGGTGTAAGGACCACGGCAAGGCAGTGCATTCTCGAGAGGAGGCCATAACGATGAGACGACAGGCTGCAATAATGCTCGCGTTGGTGCTCATCACCCTGGCGCTCACCGGTCCATCCGTCGGCGCCGGAGCGGCCAACTATACCATCCTACTGAGCATGAAGGGTCCGGGGTCGGGCAACCCGTTCTGGGCGGCGGTAGAGCTCGGGGCACGCGAGACCGCCAAAAGCGTCGGCGTGAACCTGGTAGTCCTGGCCCCGCCGGCCGAGACCGATGTGCAGGCCCAGATCAGTCAGATCGAAGATCAGATCGCCAAGCGGGTGAGCGCGATCGTGGTCGCGCCGACGGACGTCAGTGCGCTCAACACGACATTCGACAAAGCCCGCGCCCTCAAGATCCCGGTGCTTTTCGTCGACACCGACGGCAACTGGCCATACAAACTCACGTTCATAGGCACCGATAACCGCGTCGGCGGGGCCCTGGGTGGCAAGTTTCTCTGCGATTCGCTGAAGGGCAAAGGCGACGTCGCCCTGATCACAGGGGTCATGACCACGCAAAGCATCCGCGCCCGCATCGAGGGCGCGCGCGAGACAGTCAAGAAATGCGGGCTCAAGGTGGTGAAGGAACTCCCCGCCAACAGTGACCGGGCGTTGGGGCAGCAGGTGATGGAGGACATCCTCACTTCGGCACCCACGGTGAAGGGCGTGTTCGCAGCGAATGACCTGATGGCTCTGGGCGCAGCCGAAGCCGTGAAGGCCCGGGGCAAGGCCGGCAAGATCCTCATCGTTGGGTTCGACGCGATTCCTGAGGCAGCACAGTCCATTCTTGCGGGCAACCTGTCCGCGAGTGTGGCGCAGAGTCCTTACAACATGGGCAAGTTCGGCGTGCAAAATGCGCTGAAGGCGCTGCAAAACAAACCCGTGGCCAAACGCATTGACACGGGGACGATTCTCGTCACGAAGAAGAACGCAGCACAGTTTGCTAAATAAGGAGGCGAAAGCATGAAGCCAAGTCGGACTAAGCTAATTGTCCTGGGACTAGGGATCCTGGTTCTTACCTCCACCGCGTTCGCCGCCCCGGCGCTGCCGCCGAAGCCGGCGAAACTGACGATGGCGGTCGTAGCCGGCGGAGAGACAAAGGGGTTGAAGGCAATCCTCCCCATTTGGGAGCGCGAGCGAGGGGTCAAGATCGACCTCGTCGAGTACCCGTATCCGACCTTGTATGAAAAACTCGTGACGGCTTTCCAGGCCAACGCGGCGACGTTTGACCTCTTGATTGCCGACGACCCGTGGATGCCCAAGTTTGGATCCGAGGGGTGGTTGGTGCCGCTCGACTCCACCTTCGGGTACAAGCGCGACCCCGACATCTTCCCGGTGGTCTACGATCTCGGATCGTGGCCCCCGCCCCGGGGTCCCATTCCGCCCGGGGAGGCCAGCAAAGCGCGTCACTTGTACGCGATCACGCTGGTCGGCAACGTTGAGTTCTTCCTGTATCGCAAGGATCTCGTCTCCGCACCCAAGACGTGGAACGACGTCGTGGCCAATGCGAAGAAGGTCAATGATCCCAACAAGCCTCTGTACGGGTTTGTCATCCGCGGGGCCAAGGGCAACCCGGTCATCTCCGAGTTCACCCCGGTCCTGTTGTCCTTTGGCGCCAAGATCTTCGATGATAAGTGGCGCGTCGTGCTGAACTCGAAGGCTGCGGTCGACGCGCTCACGTTCTTTGCCAAGACCCTCACGCAGTACGCGCCTCCGGGGGTTGCGAACTACGATGCCGCCGAGCGCGCGCGCGAGGTTGCGACCGGCCGAGCGGCGCAGGGCTTCATCTGGCCCGCCGAGATTAACGACATTGTGGAGAACCCCGCAGTCTCGCAGGTCGTCGGCAAGCTCGGCTACACGCTCGCCCCAGCCGGCCCGGGGGGCAAGCACGCCCCGCTGATCGGGAACTGGCTGCTGGCGATTCCCAAGGGCAGCACCAACCAGCGGTGGGCCTACGAATTCATCGTGTGGGCGACCAGCGCGAGGATGCAGAAGCCCTACGCGCTGGGTGGGGGCATTCCGTTCCGCAAGTCAGTCCTCACCGACGCCGCGATGAACAAGCAGTTCACGTTCTTCAAGGCGATGGCAGACTCGCTGGCCGCCCCTGCGGAGTGGCGGCCGCGCACGTCGGAGTGGTTCGCGGTTGAAGCCATCTTGGGCACGCACGTGAATGCGGCCCTCGCCGGTGTGGAGACCCCACAACAGGCGATCGCCAAATCCGCAGCAGAGATCGAAGCGCGCATGAAGGATGCAGGGTACTATCGTTAAGGCTGGGGCCCGGGGGCTCGTCGCCCCCGGGCCTTTGTCGTCTCGGTCGAGCCGGTACTGGGCGCCCTACCTTCTGGTAGCGCCTCCGGTTCTCCTGATCGCATCGCTGGTCATCTACCCTCTGCTCTACAATATCTGGCTCAGCGTCCACCACTATCGCACTGGCGAGTTCGTCGGGCTGTACAATTTTGCACAGGCGCTCGCCGATCCGCAGTTTCTGGCATCGTTGCACGCGACAGCGATCTTCGTCGCCTCCGCGCTGGTGGTCGAGGTCCTGCTCGGATTAGGCCTTGCCCTCCTCATCCATCGGACGATCCGCAGCGGCTGGGCCCGGACGGTGATCTACATCCTCTTCCTTCTTCCGATGGTGACCCCGCCGGTGGCGGCAGGGGTCATTGCCCGTCTCATCTACACACCGACCTATGGCGTGCTCAACGTACTCCTCATGCGTCTTGGCGTCATCCACCAGGAGATCCTATGGCTGGCCCGCCCGTGGACGGCCATGTTCGCCGTCGTCAGCGTGGATATCTGGCAGTGGATGCCGTTTGTGTTCTTGGTGTGTTTTGCGGGACTGCAGGGCGTACCCCTGGACACGGTTGAGGCCGCGGTCGTCGACGGCGCGGATGGCTGGCGCCTCTTCCGTCACATCGAGCTTCCCCACCTGGAAACGCTGCTGTTGCTCGTCGTGGTGTTCCGGTTCACCGACACCTTTCGGGTCTTTGACCACGTCTTGGTCCTGACGGGCGGGGGCCCTGGGGCGACGACCGAGTTCCTCAGCGTGTACCTGTACCGCAATGCGTTCAAGTTCTTCAATCTCGGCTATTCGGCGGCGTTGTCTTTGTTTGTGCTGCTGGTGACGTCAGTGGCGTTCACCGTGCTCACCCGTTACCTGGGCCGCGAGGTCACCGCGTGAGACGTCGTCCGTCCTTCTGGCAGGTGGTGGCGGTCGGCGTAGTCGTCGTGTTGGGTGTTGTCTACCTGTTTCCGTTCTACTGGATGGTCGTCACGGCGCTGAAGCCGCTCCGGGAGTTCTATCAGTTTCCTCCGACGTTACTGCCGGTTCACGCGACCGTAGGGCCGTTTGTGTCCGTGCTCCTGGGCCGCGGGTACTTGGTCTTGCTGCGGAACAGCGTGGTGGCGTGCCTCGCTGCCGTTGGGGCGGGGATGGTGGTGGCGATGCTCATCGCCTACCCGATCACCCGGCTGCCCGTCTCCCCGGCGTTTCGGCGCGGTCTCCTGAACTGGATCCTCAGCCTCCGCTTTCTGCCGCCGATCGTCGTGGTCATCCCGTTCTTCGACATCGTGCGTCACTTGGGACTGTATGATAATCTGCTCTCGGTCGTGCTGCTGTACACTGTCTTCAGCCTCCCGCTCGCGACGTGGATGTTGCGCGGGTCCTTGCTTGAGGTCCCCATGGAGATTGAAGAGGCGGCGCTCGTGGACGGCGCGAGCCGCTTCTACGCCTTCTTCAAAATTATCCTCCCCCAACTCGCCCCGGCGTTGCTGGCTACGACCGTTATTTCCTTTGCGTTGGCCTGGAGCGAGTTCATGTTTGCCTTCATCCTCACGGCGACCCCGCGGTCGCAGACGCTCCCGATTGGGGTCGCCAGTCTGGTGACCCAGTTCGAGATCATCTGGAACGAGATGGCCGCCGTCGGGACGATCGCGGCGGTCGTGCCGATCGTCCTGCTGTTGGTCGCCCGCCGGCACGTGATTGCGGCGCTGACGTTTGGGGCCGTACGGGAGAAAGCGTGACGCGCCAGTTTGGGTTGAACGGCGCCACCACAGGTCCCCACGACGTGCACGTTGACATCCAGGCCGCGCGCGAGGCGGGCTACCAAGCTGTGGAGCTCCGGGACAGTAAGGTGCAGGCGTACCTTACGGGCGGGGGATCACTGTATGCCTTGCGGACCGAATTGTCCGACGCCGGCCTGGTGGTCGCCAGCCTGAACGCGTTGGAGCGCTCCACACTCGCCACCGCAGACGACCGTCAGGGTGTGCTGCGGCGGTGCCGGCGGCTATGCGAGTGGGCATCCGCGCTGGATTGTCGGTATGTCATCGCCGTCCCTAGCCCCTTGGCGGACGCGCAGGAGCCAGATCGTGTGGCCGAAGTGACCGCAGACGCGCTGCGCGCGATGGCCGCCCTGGCGAAACCCTATGGCGTCCGGATCGGCTTTGAGTTCCTGGGGTTTTCTACGTGTTCCGTCAACACGCTGGCCCAAGCACGGAAGATCGTCGAGGCGATCCGTGATCCTGCGGTAGGGTTAGTGATCGATGCGTTCCACTTCTACGCGGGCGGATCGACGTGGCCGATGCTGGACGGCCTCAGACCCGAGCAGATTTTCGTGATTCACCTCGATGACGCAGAACAGCGCCCGCGTCCCACTCTCACAGATGAGCACCGTTTGCTCCCCGGGGAGGGGGCAATCCCCTTGAAAGAATTCGTGCAGCGGCTGGAGGGTCTGGGGTATCGCGGCGTCTATTCGATCGAGCTCTTTCGCCCCGAATACTACACGTGGGACCCCGCCACACTTGCCAAAACTGCCTTACAGAAGATGGAAGCGCTCTTTACACCATGACGCCAAGACCGTCTAAAGCGGGGGAGAGCGTGCCAATCCGGGTTGGGTTGCTGGGGTGCGGGTTCATCGGCCGGATCCACGCGCTGAACCTGAAAGCTGACTCACGGGTGGTCCTCGTCGGTGTCGCCGACACCTTCCCGCAAGCGGCGCAACGGCTCGCGGTCGAGGTGAGCACGCAAGCCCTGCCATCGCTAGACTCTCTACTAGGGGCGGGGATCGATGCGCTGTATGTGTGCACCCCTAACACCCTCCACGTCCAACCGGTGCTCGCAGGCTTAGCAGCGGGTGTGCACGTGTTCTCGGAAAAGCCCATGGCGACCTCCCTGCTCGGTGCCGCGCAAATCCGCGCGGCCGCGCGGGGCGCCCGCGGACTCTACCAACTTGGGTTCAACCGACGGTTCGCTAACGTGTACCGGTTTGCGCGCCGGTTGATTGAGGAGGGTCGCATCACCCCGCTGCTGGCCCAACTGAAGCACAATCGCGGGGAGCTGAAACAGCCGCCGTGGACGGGGGATCCGTCGGTGACCGGGGGCTACTTGTACGAGACTCCGGTGCACCTGTGTGACATGAGCCGGTTTCTGTTCGGCGAGGTCAAGGAACTGCAGGCGTGGGGACGCCAAAGCGTTTACACGGAGACAGACGGGTTTGTGATCATGTTGCGCTTTGCAACCGGCGTGGTCGCCTCTCTGACCAGCGTGGCGCACACGAGCTGGTTGTTTCCCTATGAGCGGGTCGAGATCTACGGCGAGCACAAAACCGTTGTCACCGAGGAGCTCGAGCGCGCGTGGTTCTCCCCGGGGACCCGCGACCAAGTCGAGGCCGTCGACTGTTTCCAGATGCCCTTTGAACAGAAGTGGGGATACCTCGCGGAAGATCGCCAGTTCATCGACGCCTGCTTGGGTGAGCGCCCGGTCGCCGTGACCGCGGACGATGGCTACAAGGCGACCGAGCTCGTGGAGGCCTGCTATCAAGCGGTGAAGACAGACTTGCGCATTACGTTGCCGCTGCCGGAGCCTTCGATATGACAGGTGTGGTCCGGGGTCTTATATCGTCGAATGGCGGTCACCGGCCCCGTTGTATGTCTGGAGCCGGCCGCCGATGACGTATCGCCTGTTGGTGACGGATCTCGACGGTACACTGGTGACGTCCAGCCGCGAGATTACCCCGCGTACGCTCGCGGCCGTCCGCGCCGCACAACAGGAGGGGGTGCGCGTGTGTCTGGCCACGGGCCGGATGTGGTCGTCGGCGGAACCCTATGCTCGCCGGCTCGGAGCCGATGCCCCTGCCATCTTGTACAACGGCGGCCTCGTCTACGATTTTGCGACGGAGGCGGTGTTGTACCGTCTGCCGCTAGGGTACGAGTCCGCCCGCGCCGTCCTGGAGATGTTACGCGAGTTCCCGTCAGTGCTTCCGCACCTGTACATCAACGACCGTGTGTACGCCGCGGGTCCAAGCGAACTCACGGAGCAGTATCGCCGCCGAAACGGACTAGAGGTCGAGCTGGTGGGCGATCTCGTCGCGTTTCTGCGGCTTGAGCCGATGAAGATTCTCATCATCGGCACGCCCGACGATCTGCTCACGGTATTGGCGCAGATCCGCGCTCGGGCGTTGCCCGTCCACGCCGTGTTCTCGGAGCCGACCTTTCTGGAAATTCTCCCCCAGGGCAGTTCCAAAGGCACGGCTCTCGAATTCCTGGCGCCTCGTCTCGGCATCCCGCTCGCGGAAGTGATCGCCGTCGGCGACAACCTCAACGACCTGGAAATGATCCAAACGGCAGGGCTGGGGGTGGCCATGGGCAACGCCCCCGCCGAGGTCAAATCCCAGGCCGACTACGTCACCGCGACCAACGACAACGAAGGGCTGGCGGTCGTCATTGAGCGGTTCATTTTGGCCGACGGGCGTGCCAGTAGCAACGCCGCGCCTAAGAAGGCGAGGAAGGGGTGATTGGGTTTCAAGACGGAGTCGGAGCACGGTACAGGATGTGAGTCGTGTCTCGGATACGACAAGGAGGAGTGAGCATGCGTCGAGTTCTTGTTGTCATTACGTGTTTAGTGTTAGGCGCCGTCATCATGAGCCCCAGGGTCCAGGGGCAGGGGGGCAAGGTCGTGATTTACTCTGCCCTGGACGCGCCTGTGACGAATGAGATTTTGAAAGCCTTTGAGCGCACCTCAGGACTTCAGACCGAGGCCTTGACCCTCGCTGCGGCAGGGACGCTCGCCACACGCATTAGAGCCGAAAAGGTGCGGCCGCAAGCCGATGTCTTCCTGGGCGGGTCGATCGACTTCCACGCTCCGCTTGCCAAAGAGGGGCTGCTCGATGCGTACAAGTCCCCGCGTTTGGCTGAGGCTAACCTCGCCCCGCAGTTCTATGATCCCAACGGTTACTGGACCGGGTGGTACATTGGCGCATTGGCCATCATGTATAACCGCGACCGATTCGAGCGCGAGATGGCTCCCAAAGGGATCAAGCCTCCGGCCACGTGGGACGACCTTCTCAACCCCGCGTTTAAGGGCCAGGTCGTCTTGCCCAGCCCGATCACGACCGGTGGGGGTTTCATCTTTACCGCCGCCCAGATCTTCCGCTTTGCCAATGAGGATCGGGCTTTCGAGTGGCTGAAGCAACTCGCCCAGAACGCGACGTTTACGCCTACGGCCCCTGCGCCGATCACGCTCGTCTCGCGGGGAGAGGCGCTGGTGGGCATGAACTGGGGCCATGACATTCGGGCCATGGCCGTGAACCAGGGCTTCCCCGTCGAGCTCGTGTTCCCACCGGACACCGCGACCGAGATCGGCGGAGTGTCCATTATCAAGGGCAGCCCCAATCCAGACGGCGCCCGTCGCTTTGTCGACTTCATGCTGAGTCGTGTGCCCCAAGACATCAATGCCAAGTACGGGCTGCGCTACCCCACGCGGACCGATGCTCCGGTGCCCATGGGAATGCCCGCGCTGACGTCGCTCAAGTTCGTGGCCTATAACCGGCAGTGGGCGATCGATAACATGCAGCGCCTGCGCGAGAAGTGGCAGAGCGTGATCGCCAAATAATCCCCGGCGCCGCCGCCTCGTCGATCAAGTCGGCGGCGCCCGGGGCGCAACGGGGGAGACGAGGTGCAGCTTAGCGGGACACGTGCACGAATCAGTTTGCGGGTCGGCGATCCCGGCCTGCTCGCGGCGTTTCTCGTCGTGGCCGCCGCGTTGGTGGGATTCGTCCTCTACCCGACGCTGCGCGTCCTCGCGTATCCGGCGGTGTCGGACTACTTGGCCGCGCCGCACAACACCCGCTGGATCGCGGCGATGCGCAACAGCTTGATGATGATGGTTCTGTCCACGGCGTCCGCCACGCTGGTCGGTTTCGTGTATGCGTATGCTACCACCCGCCCGAACCTGCCGGGGAGGACGGCGTTTAGGCAGGTGGCTCTCCTCCCGTTGTTCGCGCCGCCCTTCATGGTCGCGTTTGCCTACATCCTGCTGTTCGGCCGGCAGGGACTCATCACCAAGCAACTGCTGGGACTGAACGTGAATCTGTTCGGCTGGCAAGGTTTGTGGTTGGTCCAGACGGTCGCGTTCTTTCCCTACGCGGCACTGATCATCGCCCAGGTGCTCGAGGCCATCAATCCCACCTTGGAGTATGCCGCCCGCGACCTGGGCGCGTCTGAATGGACGCTGTTTCGAACGGTGACCTTCCCATTGGCCCGCCCCGGCGTGGCGGCCGCGATGCTGATTGTCGCGATCTCGGTGTTGGCAGATTTCGGTAACGCGGTGGTCCTCGTCGGGGACATGCCGCTGCTCGCGACCGAGGCGTGGTTCCGCATCGAGGGACTCGGGGACTTGAGCGGCGCCGCTGTTGTGGTCAGCGTCCTGCTCCTGCCCACTGTGGGGTTATTCCTCCTCGAGCGCGTGTGGGTCAGCCGCCGCCTGTATACGGCGATCACCGGCCGCGGCGGCCGGCTGACGCGCCCGCCCACCCCCTGGTACTTCCTCACTCCGTTGCTCGTCTTTTCCATCGGGGTGGCGATCTTCGTCCTCTTGGTGTACGTGGCCGTACTAGCCGGTGCGTTTGCCCGCACGTGGGGCTACAACTGGACGTTGACCCTGGACCACTGGCGTCTCGCGCTGGGTCAAAGTGGCCCACATCTCGTGAACAGCATCAAGGTCGGCGTGGCCAGCGCCCTGGTGACAAGCTCCCTCGCCCTGGTTGCCGCGTTTGTGACCTCGCGGCATGTCTTCCGCACTGAACGCGCGCTGGATTTTCTCGCCGTGCTGCCGGCGGCACTTCCCGGGGTCTTCATCGGCATCGGATTCTTGCTGGCGTTCAATCAACCCCCACTTGTGCTCGGCGGCACGCCATGGATCCTGATCCTCGCGCTCGCGTTCTGGCATATCCCGTTTGGCTACCAGGCTGCGGTGGCCGGCATGAAGCAGATCGACCGATCCATCGAAGAGGCCGCCTCCAACCTCGGTGCCAGTGGGCTACAGGTGTTGCGCGACGTGTACCTGCCCCTGCTGCGCGGGGCGTTTGCCACCTCGTTTGTGACGTCTTTCATCCGTGCGGTGACGAACCTCAGCATCGTCGTCTTCTTGGTCACCCCGCGCAACTTGGTGGCGACCTATGCCATTCTCTCGATGATCGGAGGCGGGTTCTGGGGCGCTGCGGCCGCGCTCACGACCGCCTTGCTGGCGGTGACCTTTGTGGCGGTGGGGCTGGCCCGCGTGGCGCTGGGCCGCGGGCTGCGTGGTCTTCCAGCAGGATGACCTATGGCTGAAGTCCGACTGGTCGACGTCTCCAAGAATTTTGGCGCCCACGCGGCGGTAGAGCGGGTGTCCCTCGTGGTACCTGACGGCTCTTTTTTCACCCTGCTGGGCCCGTCTGGCGGGGGCAAGACGACCACGTTGCGGATCGTCGCCGGCTTTTACCCTGCGGATCGGGGCGATGTGTACATCGGCGCCACGCGTGTGAACGACCTGCCGCCATATCGCCGGCACACGGCGATGGTGTTTCAGGAGTACGCGCTGTTCCCGCACATGACGGTGGTGGAGAATGTGGCCTATGGACTGCGGATGCGCCGCGTGGCCGCCCCCCAAATCCGCCGGCGCGTGGCTGACGTCCTGGCGTTGGTCGGCCTCACTGGGGTGGACGACGCGTTTCCGTCGCGGCTCTCCGGCGGCCAGCAGCAGCGGGTGGCCCTCGCCCGGGCGCTCGTCGTCGAGCCGGAAGTCCTGTTGCTGGACGAGCCCCTGTCGAGCCTCGACGCCAAGCTACGGGTGCGGGTGCGGACGGAGTTGCGGGCACTTCAGCGGCAACTGGGCAAGACGGTCCTCTACGTAACCCACGATCAGGAAGAGGCTCTCGCCATTTCAGACCGCATCGCGCTCATCGCCGGCGGCCGGATCCAGCAGGTGGGCACGCCGGTCGAGATCTATCATCGCCCGGCGAACCGCTTCGTGGCCGATTTCGTGGGGCTGGCGAATTTCATTGACGCGGAGGTCGTCGGGCCCCAGACTGTGCGGGCGGTGGGGATCACGATGCAGACAGCGGACGCGGCCCCTGGGCCAAACGGCGCC
>Ga0209180_10000219_pt1 | contig 25449 bp, 21 predicted proteins | sample CZO8metaG_3_FD_188355 | JGI IMG/M metagenome (GOLD analysis project Ga0209180, IMG submission 188355) | Vadose zone soil microbial communities from the Eel River Critical Zone Observatory, Northern California, USA - CZOApr15con2H2.8 metaG... | ecosystem: Environmental > Terrestrial > Soil >...
GAAAATGGTTCCCCTCCCATTCACCAGGCACTACACTTCAGCGAGAAGCTTGCCCCTGATAAGTACTACTTGGTCAGGGTGGCTTTGAGGTTGATGGGTGTGGCCGCGAGCGCTTTGGATACAGGGCAATTTTCTTTGGCATCCTGCGCTAGCTTCTGGAAGGTCTCTTCGTCTATGCCTGGCACAACGGCATCGACCTCCAGGTCGATAGGGTTGATGGCGAAGCCGCCGGGCACCTGATTGAAGTGTACGCGCGCGGTTGTGTGCACTCTGGTTGGCGTGAAGCCAGCACTTGCGAGCGCGTTCGATAGCGCCATCGAGTAACAGCCGGCGTGCGCCGCGCCAATGAGCTCCTCGGGATTGGTGCCGACTGTCTCATCGCCCATGCGTGATTTAAACGAATAGCTGCCCTCGAAGGCTCCACTCCCCACGCGCATGGTACCCTTACCTTGCCGAAGATCCCCTTGCCATTCGGCGTCTGCTGTACGTGTTGGCATAATTAGGTCTCCTTTTCAACACGAATCAATCACCCTCAACAATGAAGGTGTCCTCTTCATTGTCCCTTATTTCCTCACCAAAGGAACATGTACATGATGAATCGCAACTCCAAAGTGGGTCAATGTGTACATGTCAGGATGAAATGGCTCTTGTCTATTCGATACTGGCGGACAGGGGCGTCTCGCTCGTATCAAGCCGATCTCTGACGTTGCCCTTCTCCTGCTGATATTCTAGCACTTTTTCATGCGCAGTCCTACGAAAATGCCCCCTTAATACCGAAGGGTAGGCTGCGTCCTTTGGCGTCAGGGCAACCGTGTAGCCCAGTTAGCGTAGACGTTTTCAAACAGATCAGTGTACTTTTTCCACGCTAAGAATAGAATTCACGTTAATTCCACGATTACAGTAGACGTCACACCAGGCTCACATTCCTATGACCCCCCAGGCATGCTCTATTGGTGCTCCGCTCCTTACACGACTGCGTGCGCGAAGTCCCATCACCATCGTAGGATTTGGATGAGCGCGCCAACGACAATAGTAGTAGTTTCCCTGGCATTCCCCATCTTCCTTCAGCGGCTGCCAATGAGCTACTAAAAGGGTCGTCTCTACAAAGATATCCATACCTGCCCGTAGTGCGATGGTACGGGCTGCGGCGGCTGTACCAGTTCTCCGGCGCTCGCCACGAAGAGGTCGAGGTGATCCGCTCGGGCCTTGTCGTCGATCATTTCGCGATAGGCGCCGGCTTTGGGGAATGGGATGGCGATCGATTGTGGGCTGTCGGAGAAGTTGAGGAAGATGATCGCGTACTGTTCCGAATCCTGTTGTGTAGCGGCTGCGTAGCGCTGATAAGCGACGATCTGCGCGGTAAGGTTGGACTGCTCATTGAAATAGTACATGCTACGGCTGCGCAAAGCGCGGTAACGCTGGCGCAGGCTGGCCATGATGCGGTAGAGGCGCACGAGCGGCTGGCCGTACTGGTCGTAGAAGTATTCCCAGTGGACGCTACGCCTGAAGGAGATGCGAGCATTTCCGCCAGCAGGCAGGGTATAGTTCTCGGCGAACTCCTCGCCTTGCCAGAGCATAGGAACGCCCTGACACGTGTAGAGCGCGATGGCGAACGGTTGCAACTTCGCGAAATTGGCGCGAATGCCGAACTGTACGTCGCCCGTGCCGCCAATACCATACATCGTGCCGAAGCTAGTAATCAGGTGCTCGTGATCGTGTGAATTGAAATACTGAAAGGGTGCGACGGGAGCCTGGATACCATTAAAGTCGCGCGTCGCGGGATAGCCGGAGATGTAGGGGTTGAGCAGGTTGACAAACGCGTCGTCGACGTAGTTGCGCCGCGCCATATCCTCTGCTTTGCCGAGCAAGGCATCCTGCCAGGTCGCGTTGGAGTAGGTTTCGCGCAGGATGGCTGGAGGGTCGACGAGGTACTCAGCGCACTGAATGATACGGCTGAAGCCTCGTTCGCTCTGAAAACGCGGGATCGGCAGCGAGTCCTGGTAGGTGTTGTAGACCAGTTCGGCGTATGCCTGACCGGTGGGGCCATCGTAGTAGCCGGCAACATTGTCGTAACGGAACCCATCGATATGGCACTCGTTGAGCCAGTACTGGTTGGATGTGCGGAAAAACTCTTGGGTGAAGGGCATACCTTCGAAGGTGGTCTTGGGACCATAGTCCCCGTTGGGAAACGTGCCCATTGGTCCAACTTCGTGGCTGTTCTGATAGACAAGGTCGTAAGCAAAATCGGCGCTCACATGCTGGTAGACCACGTCCAGAATGACCGCAATGCCTTTGCTGTGGCAGGCGTCAACCAGCCGCTTAAAGCCATCGAGGCCGCCCCAGCGATCCTCCGGCGCGAAGAAGTGCAGCGGGCCATAGCCCCAATCGAAGATTTGTGGCACCGACGTGATCGGCATGAGCTCGAGCACATTGACGCCCAGACCGAGGAGGTAGTCCAACCGCTGGGCCACGCCATCGAACGTACTATCGAACTCTTCGACCTGCAATTCGTAGACAATGAGGTCATCCAGTTCCGGGACGACAAAGTCGGCATCCGTCCACCGGAACGGCAGCATTGGTTGGTCGCTGACGGTAAAGGCCGAGAGCTTCCCGATGCCCGTGTTCCTGGCGAAAGGGTCGGTGACGAACAGCGTGACCACGTTGGCCATCAGATCGCGCTGCACAGTCGTGGCCGGGTCGAACACCGACAACGTCATCTGGTTGGATGTGTCGCCACCTGGCTGCTGTTGCTGCAAGAGCGTGTAGCGGTACAGGTACGTGCCAGGCATGCCGAAATGGCTCAATGAATCCTTGTACTGCGTGAGATCAATCATTCCGCTCCACAGGGCAAGCGGGTGCCGCTCGTCAAAGGTGAGGAGAAAATTCTTCGCGGGAATTTCTATTACGAACTGGTCCTTCTCGTGAATGACGCGCACGATGAGTTGATAGCCTTTGGCTACAGTGATATTGGGCAAATAGATGCCGAAGCGAACGAACAGCCGTCCGATTACATCGACATGCGCTCCCACCTCGTCCAGGTTCATCATGATAGTTCCTCCGTCAGTGTTTTTTATCACACACATTTCATGGTCCGATGTGCAGCCTTTGAAAGCCTATCTCAAAAAGTGTTCGTTGCGCAAGGGCTTACTTTACAGAGAAAGAGGCTACAGTTGCAGATAGTGGTGACGCGATCACCTACCGATGTTTGGACCGCACAACAACTACGGGAAGCTACTCCGTATGGCCAAGCCCGAAGTATCTCATTCGAGATAACGATAGCAAGTTTGGACCCTGTTTCACTCGTGTCGCAGTAACGAGCGGCATCGAGATACTGAAAACACCTTATCACGCACCACGAGCCAATGCCATCTGTGAACGCTTTCTGGGGAGTGTCCGACGAGAGTGCCTGAACACATGCTGGTCCTCCATGAGAAGCAGCTGCAACGTGTCCTACGTGCCTACGTCGAGTATTTCAACCTGGCGCGGCCACATCAAGGGATCCAGCAGCAGGTTCCGCAAGGGGAAGTGACCTCTGTTCCACCAGATCAGCGTGGTGATCGAATCATCTCAGTTCCGGTCTTGGGCGGGTTACACCACGAGTACCAAAGAGTGGCCTGAGCACTACAACATCACTGTAGAAATACCTGGAGAGAGCGCGTTCCAAGCGTGACCGTGTTTTTGCAGCGCTTGAAAGAAACGTTTCCTCAGCCACCACCTCGCACTGAGAGAGGATGACCAGTGTATGCTTCTGCGGGATGCATATTGACGCGCAAATGCTGTTGCATCCCTTCATCGGTGTTTGAGACAAATGAAAAAATCAAGAACAAACCATCCATTTTACGAACAGATGTGCCAAGTAGCCACCACAGTGTTTAGCGAGGCGTTGTTTCACCTGGAGTAAAAGGAGCGCCATGACCGGGAACGATCAGCGCTGCGACTCTTAACACTCGTTCTCGATTGGCGTGAATCGCCTTCATATCTGCCGCCAAAGGATCATCAGCCGGCCCTTCAGCAAACCACCACAGATGGGTAAACGCGACAATACCATTGTTCGTGCCAACAAGCGTCGTAATATCCTGAGGAGTATGACCTGGCGTTTCTATCAGTCGGATAGAAGGAGAAAGATCATACCCCTCAGCGGGACGATCCTCCCAGGAGTCGCCCTTGTAGATAGCCCAGTAGTCATGAAAACGGGCGTTTGGAAACAACGCAGCATTGAGGGTATGATCCGGGTGGTGATGAGAGAACACCACATCTGTGATGGATGCAGGCGATTCACCCAACGCGGCGAGAGGTGCAAGCATTGCACTCTGATCTGGAAGCATACCTGGATCAATGATAACTTTGATAGCACCATCGCGGACAAAGCCGATCGTAGATGCTACCCGGCTTACTGCCGGTGTCTCACTGTCTTCGGCATAGCCAGTAAAGAGGATATGAACCTCTGCTGAATAGGCGCGAGTCGCGTCACTTTCGTTTACCATAATTTTATTCTCCTGCTGGTGAAGTCCCTGCTTCGCGCTAGCACGACAGAGCGTACGAGCTGAGAAAAGGTGGAAAAAAGCTATTCCAGCGCGCTCAGCAAATTTTTGGGTTCCGGTTCGAGATCCTCGAGGAATACATCTTTACCTCGCTCCAGGCCTTTGGGGTTGGTACGATTGAGATAGAGCAGGTAGAGGATGCCCAACACAATCCAGACGACCAGAACAGGCACCGACAGGTTGAGCGGGTAGGGCGGCAGCGGATAGATCTGCGAGGCGAACACAAAGAGCAGGATGATCGCCGGGATGACCGGCACGATTACATGTTGAAACACCCTGAAGTCCTGTGGCCGCTCACGCCGGTAGAACACGAACGCGCTCACGCAGGAGGCAAAGTAGAGAATCAGTAACCCCAGCGTGAGGATGGTTCCAATCAGCCCGAAGGCAGTGGTGACGCCGAAGAGCAGGCCCAGGCCAATTGCGATGACGAGCGCTGCCACGTTATGGACGATAATAGCTACGCTGGGCGTCCGATAAGGGGAGAGCCGGGCAAAGGCTCGCGGCAGCGTCCCGATGCGACCCATGGCGTAGGCGACGCGCGAGGTCGCATTGATGCCGGCGTTCCCGTTGCCGAGAGCGCTGTTGAGGATGGCAAACGAGATAATGACCGGGCCTACTGTTCCCCAGTATTTCTTGGCGAGGTCCGCCCAGGGAGCAGCCGAGGCGGGGTACCCCTGGATATTGGGGATGCCCCAGCCGTTCACACCGGCAAAGGCGGCCAGCGTGTAGAGCAGGCCGATGGCGATGGCGCTAAAGACGATGGCGCGCGGAATGTTGCGCTTGGGATTATGCGTTTCTTCGCCCAGGGGGGCCGCGGTTTCAAAGCCGACAAAGGCCAGGAAGGCAAAGACCAGGCCCTGGAAGATGCCGGTCAGGCCACCAAGCCCGCTCTCCGCACTATAAGCGAGGGTGAAGGTCTTCAGGTCATTATGCGTTCCTACGGCTACGATCATGGTGATTGAGAGGGCAAGGATGATGGTGATTTCAATCGCTCCCAGGATCATGCTCGCATTTGCCGAGATCCTGATCCCGAAGTAGGTCAGGGAGAAGACGAGCATAATTCCCAGGATGGAATAGACGTACCAGGGGATATCGACACCCGTCAGGGTTTGAACAAGGCTTTCGGCATAGGGCCCCCAGATGATTGCCACTAAGGGGAGCAAGAGTGGCTGGGCGATTAAGAAGACCCAGGCGGACAGAAAGCCCCACCTGGCCCCCAGGCTGCGGCTGATGTAGGTATACATGCCCCCTGCCGAGGGGATATGGATGGCGAGCTGACCGATGCTGGATGCGATAAAGGCGCAGGCAATCGTTGCCAGCAGGACGGCCAGCGGGAGCGATGCTCCGGCAAAAAGGATGGCGGGCGATAGAGCAGTAGCGACCGCCGCGGCTGGTGCCATGGCCGTAATGGATTGAAATAACACACCGGGCAAGCCAATAGCGTCATTTCTGAGGGTGGTCCCTCCACCCTCAACGGAGGTGGTCTTTGGCGTAGACAATTGCGTATCTCCTTTGCTTTTCGTCGACAGGGTCTGTGGTCCGGTACAGGCGACCAAAGGATAACAGGCAGATACCACTGTGTGGACGCGCACAGCGGCATCGCAGGTGTTAGCGCTCGTGGACGCAGTGATCTCTATGCACGGGTGGAGGCGGTACGTCGAGAGCAGGGCTGCGGTCGAAAAAGTCAGTTGGTTTGAGCGTGAAGCCGATCGTAGACACGGACATCACGGGCCAGTCTTCTGTACGCGAGACATGATGAGCGTTCATAGTATACCAGACCACCACGTCGGTATTCTCGATATCCCGGTTGTTCTTTGTCCAGGCAGGTAACCCGTCCCCACCACGGTGCTGATTTGGATAGTCTCCTGCCGGGAAGTTCTCTGCTGGCGCATACGGGGTGACCCAGAGGTGTTTGCGGGCAAACCCGGCACGTTGCATGACACTTGATTCGGGGTGCGCGAAGGGGAGCGTGTTCTCGCCAGGAATGAGCTTGTACCCCACCGGCTCGCCCAGCCAGTTCTTGACGGCAGGATTGACAATCTTCCAATAGCGAGCCGAGAGGGGGTCGATCACCTGCTGGGCCTCCGACTCGTGGGAAAGCAGCGTTGCTTTCGCGAAGAAGGCGTTGCCGTGCGGGTTCTCGGAACCGAGTGGCTCGGACTCTGAATGCACTTCGTACACCGAGTTGTTGAGACCGTCCACCATCATATCGAGTCGCACATTGAAGATATGCTGGTGGTTCGGCGCATTGAGCCCTGGTGCGACCAGCTTGCCGTACTTGGGAATCACGCCGGGCGGAACTGCCCCGGTGCTCATGATACCGGTGAGTTTCACCTCGTACTGAATGGTCCCATCCTGGTAGAGATACCAGTAAAACCCGTACTCGTAATTGCCAACCGTAGCGATGAATGAGATGACCAGGCGGCGCGAGCGGCGTACCTCCGTCTTATTCGTGCGCCAGTCGATATGCTTCCAGAGAAGGCTGAAGTCCTCTTCGTGCATGCAAATTGTGTTTGGCATATGCACAACATTGCCGCGGCTGTCGACCATATGGGCATCGAAATAGCGGATCTCACCCAGGCAGTCACAGCCAAGCTCCAGCGCATTCGCGAGCATACCCACACCGTATTCCCCAACATCGAAGGCGTTCTTGCGCCACTGGTTTGGACTGGGATCGGCATAGGGCACCACCATCTCTGCCAGTGCTGCCCGGTACAGGATGGGACGGATGCGCCCCTGGTCCTCGTAGGAGATAGTGTAGAGCACGAGCCCTTCACGTGGCGTAAACCCGATGCGGAAGCGCCACTTCTGCCAGGTGACTTCGTGCCCCCGCACCGTAAAGCTGGGTCCCTCAGGCTGAGTAATCTCCACTGGTTTGAGGTCGGTGCGCATCTTATCAACCGCCTCCACCGAATAGTTTCCTGGTTCCGGTGGCAAGGGAATGACGCCGTCGTCCTCGATCCGCACAACCTCCATCCGGTTGAGATCGACGACGGCGCGTACTCCTTCGATGGGATGGGCGTAGCCGTTATCATCGGGAGATCCGACTCGCACCCAGGTGAGCGCTCGCACAAGTCGTCGCGTCGGCTCCTCTTCGGGGCCATAATACCCGGCACTCCAGGGATCGACCATCACCATATCCATGTCCGTGATGCCGCGTTTGGCGAGTGCAGCCTGGAACGCCTCGTCGCGCTTGAGCAGTTGCTCGCACTCGAAAAACTCATCTAACATAACGGAGGGTTGCACACCTGGAAGATGCTTCCAGGAGGTGACGTCGTTCGCTGTGAGATCTACAATGGCCTCGTATGCCGCGCCGTCGGTATTGTCGAGCAGCTTGAGAAATGCCTCGCGATGGACCTTTTCGCCCTCTTTGAAGCTGAGCACAACGTCCTTGGGTGGCTCATGCAGGGCTACCGAGACAAAGCGGAAGTGCTCGCTCAGCTGGCGCTTTTCGCGAACGAGGGCGACCGCGGCACCAAGCTCTTCGGCCGTCAGCGGCTCTAACGGGTGCTGAATCGCGGGCGAACTCGAAAGGCCTAATCCTCCGGACCCAAGTTGGGTATCAACCATTGGTTTTTTCCTGTCCTTTCGCAGTTCCTGGCCATTGCCAGGCATTCTTAACTCTAGCGCGCACTCTATGCTTCCCCACTCTTGGCCTACAGGAAAGTAAAGGTGCACTCTACTGCTCTCACCGTCGTAAACCGATGTCTTGCGTTGCCCCGGGCTGCTTCTACTACTCAAGGCTCTCCGTGGCAACCTCGCTAATAATTTGGCTGCACGGTTGAAGGCATAGATCGTCGTCAGCAATGACTTCTCTTGAGTGAGCAGGAGATGGAACTGAACTAAGCGTATTACGACATACTTAACTTGTCTTCTTAAAGAATACGGTTTGTTAGTTGCTGTGTCAATGGCGTTCAATTTCCCCGCTCAGGCTCAGTCGTCAATATGCTCGGGTTAAGGAACGGCTCAAGGTGCTCTGGAGGAATTGCCAGCTCACAGAAATGCTAGTCCCGCCAGGCCCCTCCGGGAAGTAGCATATCATCCACACAAGCAGATCTTGCGCGAGTGGTACGGCATAGGTGCAGCGCAGGTTATCGGGATAATGCTGAAGTTCAAGGCTATATGCGTGCAGGAATTGTCGTTTAAGGGCCTGTACTGCCTACTTGGTAGGTCCGTTCTCAAAAACAAGGTTCTCACCGCGTTTTTAGATTGTACTCGTCTACAACTTACTGTAAGCTTATGCGTCCATTTCAACTTTCCGCAACTTTATAAGTCCAAACCGTCAAAAAACTCTACTTTTGCCCCTCTGATTTTGAGCGTGCGAGAAGCTTTTTACTGTAATTATATCTGTCCAGTCGAGTGCAAAGAGATGGGAATAGTAACAACATGAGTCATCTGCCGAAAAAAGAGAGGGTTTGATCTCTTCAGTCACCTCCTACTTTGATGCTTCTCAGGCGAGTAAAGCGAAGTCATGCAGAAGCTTTCGCTTCGAAGCGTGAAGCGTTTTTACAAGGAAAGACAAATACCTCTTGCTTGTTACATTCATCTGAGAAAACCGGTAAAAAGGGACTGACGGTATGTGACTTCCCCGATGAAGCGCGATCCACCCAAGGGAACCATCCGCTTCTTCGCAAACATGTCAGAGATCAAGCGCTTCTGCGGTAATCGTGGTGCAATCCACCCAGGACTGGGAAGGAGAGGATCTTGCCACCATCGCGATCTGGAGGGACAGGTTCACCATACCGTTCTGGAATCTGTTGTGTGATGCCTTGATGCGGTCTGGCTCGATTGAAGTACTGGATATAGGCATGCAGGACACGATGCAGCTGCTTCTCCTGGAGGATGAAAAGGTGATCGAGACACTCTCGACGCACGCTGCCCAGAAACCGTTCACAGATCGCATTGGCTCGTGGTGCGTGGTAAGGCGTGGTGAGCATCTTGATGCCGCTGGTTGCGGCCACGCGAGCGAAACAGGATCCAAATTTGTTCTCACGATCGCGCATGAGAGAGTTCGGCGATTGTCCCTAGGGAGTCGCCTCCCGCAGTTGTTGTGCGGTCCAGGCATCGGTAGGAGATCGTGGAGATGTGTGGACACCCACATGGATGACTTTACGAGAGTGCATATCGATAATGAAGAAGGCAAACAGTGAGCGAAAGAAGAGGTCTGTGACCTGCAAGCAATCACACGCCCAGATGTCTTTGGCATGATTCTGCAGGAAGATGGCCCAGTTCTGTCCTCGCCGTCTTGGTGAGCGAGCATGCCTCATGTACTTCTGAATGGTGCGTTTGCAGACGCGGATGCCCAGCTTGAGGAATTCGCCACGGATCCGTTCAGCTCCCCAGAGCCGATTCTGCGCCGCCATTTCCTTGATCAAAGCCACGGTTTCTGCGGATATCTTTGGTTTAGAAGATGCTGCTCTGAACTTGTACTTCCAGAACAGGCGAAATCCCTGGCGATGCCACCGCAGGAGCGTCTCTGGTTGGACAATGAAGAGGGCTTGTTTCCAGGCTCGAACCATTCTTGCCAGAAGCAGCAGGAGCTTGCGGTCCGTTTTGGTACAGGCAGGTCGTTTCATGTGTCGGCGCAGGATAATAAGTTGCTGGCGCAGGAGTGCGTTTTCTGCCACGAGTTCGGACTTGCTTCTAAAAAGGTCGGTCAGCGTTCCCAAGATAAGAGCGGTGTTGGATGGTTTGGTCCAGTCGACGAAACGGTGGTGGAGCGACTGAAGGCAAAAGCTTATCAAACGCGTGATGAAGGTGAGAATCTCATGCACAGTGTACGTTACCCCTTTGTGAAGATGAGAGGCTGAATGCAATTCGATTCTACTCTCCAACTGGCTCATCGGCAAGGAGCGAGAGACGTGAGAACATGTTCTCAAAGACTTGAATTGTCGAACAGATATCACAATTAGCCAATGCAGGAGTTCCGCGGGCTGTTTGATGGTTTGAGCCTGTTGCACCAGCTTGGAGCCTTGCTGACATCGCAGCTGGGCCGAAGCCTGATCAAGGAGCTTCCACGATGTCAGTAGATGGCAACAAGGAACTTGTAAAGCCTGACTCTTCTATACCTGGCGCTATGACCACATGAGGAATAATACTCCTCATTTGTCGAGCAACTTCGGGGGTAATACGCGCATCGGTGATCAGAGTATGAACGATGTCGAGAGGCGCAATCAGACTGGCAGAAGTGAGATTAAATTTTGTATGATCGGCCAAAATAAAGACTTGTCGCGCGCACTTGATCATCTGACGCTTGACCGGAATCTCTTCCTGAAAAGGACTGGTGAGACCCTGGTGCAAAGAAATCCCGCGTAGACCGATAAATGCCTTATCCACATAGAATTGGCTCAGTGCCTGTTCAGCGATCATGCCAATAAACGAATAGGAGCGCATAAATAATGTCCCACCCGAACAAATAACGGTCAGGCTTGGGTTTGTCTCGCTAATTGTCATCAGCTCTTTGCTTATATAAAGAGAGTTGGTGATGACTGTTAAGTCTCGTTTCTTCGCAAGGAAAGGAAGCACGAAGTGGTTAGTTGAGCTGGCGTCAAGTATGATCGTTTCCCCATCATGAATATGTTCAGCCGCACACTGCCCAATGGACTGCTTTTCTTCTACGTATTCATTCAGTCGTTGTTCGTAGGCTGGTACGGACCTGCGCAATAATGCCTGTGAAGGGTAATCGATCGCGGTAGCCCCTCCGCGCGTACGCACAATCAAACCCTGCTCGTCAAGCCAGGTAAGGTCTCGCCGTACTGTCGCAGGTGAGGCTCCTATCCACTCCACGATTTCCGCAACGGTAGCCGATTTATGCATATTGATGGTTTTAACTATCTCCATGCGACGTTCTATCGAAAGAAACGCGCGACCATCATCGGTGGATACCTCAATACTGCGAACGCTTCCAGTTCCAGGTAAATCATCTAAAGCACCTTCCGTCATATGTTCTCCTGTACCAAACAATCAAGGTCTTGATCCAACAATTCTTTTTGCCGATCTCCAGTGAGACTGGTATGTCTCACTGGAACGTGAACACAGTTCTCAGTTCCCTCTAGCTATGTAGAAACGCCTAGCTGACCGAAACCCTGACAATATATTATCTATTTTGATTATTCTTGATTATAACAATTTTTAGGAAAAAATACAAATACGCAGCGCAAAACGAAAAAGAAGCAAGGGCCACTCACTGCCCAGTGTCTGGCCGACAACATCAGCAAACTCGGCGAGGAGGAGATGGAGCGACTGTTTAACCAGATGGTGCAGGGGCTCGCCCGACGGGGAATGTTTACCGGCAAGCTCGTGGTCGCCCTGGATGGAAGCAAACTGCCTACTCCGAAGAGCTATGAGGGGTGCGGGAAGCTCAAGCAAACGCGCAGGGTGAAAGTCAAAGGACAGCAAGAAGCGGCGACGGAGGAATATTACCTCTACGGGTGGAAAGTGTTGGTCCTCATTGAGGTCCAGACGCGCCTGCCCTTGGCCATGAAACTGGTCAAAATCCAGGAGTATGAGGGGAGTTGGCTGATCCCGCTGCTAGAGCAAGCCCAACGCAACCTGGGAGCGCATGCGCACATTGGCACCGTCGTGATTGATCGCGGGTACCTGGACGGAGACGATTTGTGGCGGGTGCATCAACGTGGCATCATCTTTGTGATCGTGGGCAAAGCCACGATGGCGGTCACCCAGGATGCGCAGGGATTGGCCAAAGGGGAGCATGCGGTGGTGCGTGAGCGGGTCGTTGGTCATGGGCATGGCAAAAACGCGACCCAGCAACGCTTGCGCACCGAATTAGTCGGCGTCCCAGCCTTGACTAGTTACGATAGCTATGGAGAGGCCGAGCAAACAAAGTCAGCTCATCGACGCGATTACAGTGGCCAGCCCATCAATGCCGTGGTCGTGCGTCGGTGGGAGAATCGCGTCCCCAAAGGCGGAGGAACGGTCTATTTGACCAATGGAGAGGTGAGCGATCCCTTCAGCATTTTCGACACCTATGACTGGCGCAGCGTCATTGAGAACGGGATTTTCAAAGAGGGCAAGCATCCCTGGCAGCTCTTGCGCTTTCCCAAGCGCACCGAGGCCGCGGTGGTGGTCCATTGTTTCTTTACCTTGCTGGTGATGGGGCTGTGTACCGCTTTTCGCTTATGGCAAGCACAGGTCGCCACTACTCCCACCTCATCTACTGAGGGTGTTCCTTCCCTGAGTTCGGCTTTGCTTGGTGGAGAGGGCACGGCACGTTGGCGTCAGCGCTTACGAGAAGCAAATCGGGACAAAATCATCGTCTTCATTGGTCAAGCCTATGGGATTTTCCATCTCGCTGAATTTGCCATCTTGACCCATCTGCCTCTGCGTCACCTTCCCTCCCCTCTCGGCTCTCCACAGGCTATTCTTCAGCGCTTTGGCATTAGCCCTTGAGCCTTATATCAAAACACCAGTGTCAGGTATACAACCCTTGACAAACGTGAAAAAATCATTATAATTAATATTAATCAAATTCAATCAAATTCAATCAAATTTTCGAAAAGGACTGAAGGAGATTGATCAGTCGAAACACACCGCGTAAGCCCGCTTGGGATGAGATGTCCATAGCCCGAAGTACCCAATCATCCCCACAACTATTCTTCTTATGAAGAAGAGCATATGCGGCAAAGGTTAGTAGTCTGTCAAGACTGAATTGCGAGATACACATACGTGAGCTTGATACGGACCCTGGCAGTCGTACAGCCCGCACCAGGCAGCTCAGAGACACAGGAGGTTGACCATGGAATTCCGAGAGCAGTTCCCAACTATGACGGACGTTCGGCAGCTCGAGCAAGTTGGTTTTTCGAGAGAGCAGCTTGCTGGCCTCGTCAGAGTCAAAGCGCTCTATCAACGAGGGGCCTATCACGAGGCCAATCCTGAGCACAACCGACAAGCGTTTGTCCGCTGGCTCTACCTGCAGGGTCGCCTGGAAAGCTAATTCGCGGTCACGACGCATGTGCGAGGGAGGATGGGGGAGTGGATCCACGCATCAGGCTCAAGCATCTCTCTGACTCAATTGTATAAAGAGATGGTAAAAGGAAAAGAAAGCGAGAATACAGGTGACTCAAGACAACCCGAGTACCCCGAAACAGATAACATCCGGGAAATACCGGCGTCTTATGGCCTTATCTGACGAGCATGGAGTCATTGCGGCTCTGGCAATAGACCAACGCGGATCATTGAAGAAGGCCCTGGCTGCCCTCACCAATCGAGCTATTACCACGCCCGAAATTGTGAAATTCAAGACGCTGGTGGCTGAAGTCCTTACCCCCTATGCTAGCGCGATATTGCTCGATCCTGAGTATGGATTGGAGGCAGCCAAACACCGCGCTGACAGGACTGGCTTGCTCCTCGCATATGAATTAACAGGCTACGACACAACAACCAGGGGACGGCTACCTTCACTGTATCCAGAATGGTCCGTAGCCCGAATTATCGAGACCGGAGCGGATGCCGTCAAAGTGCTGCTCTATTATGACCCCGACGATGACGAGTCTATCAATACCGTGAAACACGCCTTTGTAGAGCGTATTGGCGCGGAGTGCCACGCTTATGATATTCCCTTCTTCCTGGAGGTGGTCAGCTACAGTGATAGCATCGGAGATGAGAGGAGCCTAGCTTTCGCTCAGGCGAAACCTGAAAAGGTCAGGCAATTGACGCGAGAGTTCTCCAGGGCACGTTATGTTGTTGATGTGCTCAAGCTGGAAATTCCGGTCAACATGCGTTTTGTGGCGGGATTGGAATCTGATCATAGCGGACCTTTTGCCTACACGCGTGAAGAAGCCAAACAGTACTTCCGCGATGTTGCTACGGAAGCACGAGTTCCTTTTATCTATCTGAGCGCAGGAGTGAGCAACGCGCTTTTCCTCGCATCACTCGCACTGGCGAATGAAGCGGGAGTTCCGTATGCAGGAGTACTCTGTGGCCGAGCTACCTGGCAGGATGGCCTTCCAGTATACATGAAAGGTGGCGCACAGGCTCTGCGTACCTGGCTGGAACACGAGGGAAGGCAGAATATTGAGGCACTGAACGCCGTGTTACACAATGGAGCACAGCCGTGGTGGAATCTCTATGGCAGCCGAGAGAACCTTGATGTTGTGGCTTCATCTCATCTTGGTGAGAACAACCAGGACAATCAATAGCATAGGACATTGCATGAAACTGTGGGTATCACTGCCCGTCCTGCGGGGACATGTCAGTGGCCACCATACTGCTGGAAGAAACTGTCAAGCCATAGTTGAGAGGAGTTTTTTATGTTGATCGCTATGGCGGGACTTCCCGGAACAGGAAAGAGTACTCTTGCCCATCATCTGGCTGACGTGTGCGCCGGCATAGTGCTCGACAAGGATCCTATTCGAGCTGCACTCTTTCCCATCGCCCAGATTGAGTATTCTACCAGGCAAGACGACTTCTGCATGTCTATTCTGTTTCAGGTTGCTTCCTACATGCTTCGGAATGACCCATCCCTGTATGTCATTCTGGACGGGCGAACCTTTTCACGCAAGTACCAGGTCGCGGCTCTAGATGAATTGGCAGAGGAACTCAAGACGCCTCTGAAAATCATAGAATGCATCTGCTCTGATGAAACAGTACGGAAACGTCTGGAGGAAAAGGTAACGATGGGAGCGAAGCATCTTGCAGGTAATCGAGATTATCATCTCTATCTTACAATCAAAGCGCGCTTTGAGCCAATTTGCGAGCCAAAGCTGGTAGTAAATACAGACGATGACCTGGCGCATTGTTTGGCATCTTGCCTCGCCTACGTGTCCATTTCTTAAATGGACATGGTTGGGCTAAAGCCACTCATGGAATTTGTCCAGACTCAATGACAAGAGAGTAGGCATTGATGCTATATAACAGTGACGCAAGGCAAAAGGGGTACAAAGTTCATGAAGATAGCAACAGTGACGCTAAACCCGGCAATTGACCAAACAGTGAGAGTTGATAGCTTTCGGCCAAATACCGTCAATCGAGCCCTGGCGATCAGCTTTGATGCGAGTGGCAAAGGGGTCAACGTTGCTTCATTCCTGGCGGACTACGGACACGACACCGCTGTGACAGGTTACCTTGGGCAGGAGAATGCCGATATCTTCGAGCAGTTCTTTGCATCCAAAGGCATTGATGATTGTTTCGTCCGCATCCCTGGAAACACCCGCATCAATGTAAAAGTCGTTGATGAAGTTAACCAGCAGACAACAGATATCAACATGCCTGGCGAAACTCCTCCTCAGGAAGCGATGAATACACTCCTGCAAACAATCGAACAACTGACGAACTCTTGCGATTGGTTCGTATTATCTGGCTCTTTGCCGCCACATGTACCTGCCGCGATCTATGCTACGATCATCACCCAACTCAAGCAGCAAAAAAAGCAAATCATCCTGGATACAAGTGGGGAAGCCCTCCGTGAAGGGATACAGGCAGGTCCAACTATCGTGAAGCCAAATATTGAGGAGCTACAGGATCTCGTCGGACATACTTTGAAGAGCGAAGCCGAGATTCAGCACGCCGCCTATCAACTCCTGAATGAAGACAGTAAGTTGGTCGTTGTCTCGATGGGAATGCAGGGTGCGATGTTAGTCGAACGAGCAACATCGCTTATCGCGATTCCTCCTGCCATAACGGTGAAGAAGACCTTTGGGGCAGGAGATGCCATAGTCGCAGGTCTCGTTACAGGTCAAATACTGGGGTTGAGTCTGGCTGATTGCGGACGGTTAGCTACAGCCTTCGCAGTGGGGGCAATTGCGCATCTCAGCTACAACCTGCCCCCTCGAGACACGCTTATGCAGTATTTCCACCAGGTGAGTATCAGGAATTATTAAGTACTCCTCATGTTCTTTTAAAGAAAGGAAGAAGGATAGTATATGAGTGAACTCTTAGGTAGACGCTTTCATCGACTCTTTGGCGCAGATGGACGATCCGTGGTCATCGCAATGGATCACGGAACTACTGATGGTGCTGTCGCGGGGTTCGAAAACCCGGAGAAAGTACTGGAGCAGGTGATAGCTGGTGGAGCTGACGCGATCCTCACCAGCATTGGTATTGCCCGGCATTTTAGCAAGCACCTCAAAGATACCGGCTTAATGATACGCTGTGATGGTGCCACTTCGCCTTTTTTGGAACGTCCACGAGAACTCATCATAGGTATTGATGACCTTCTCACAACGGGGGCTGATGCTGCCGCTGCTATGTATTTCCCAGGCAGTGTGAATGGTCATGGTTCGACAATTTATTTCCCTCGCCTGGCCGCAGAAGCTCATCGCTGGAACATCCCCGTCATGGCTGAGGCTCTGCCATATGGTTTCGAGGAGCATCTTGCTGCTCGTGCAGTAGATGCAGTTGCAGATACATGCCGCATGGCCGCCGAAAACGGGGCCGATATTGTAAAAACCTTCTATACCGGTGAACGCGAAAGCTTTCAGAAGGTTATTCGCTCGTGCTATGTGCCAGTGCTGGTATTAGGCGGTCCCAAAACGCATGGTGATCGAGAATTCCTGGAATCCATTCGTGACGCTTTGGATGCGGGTGCTGCTGGTGTCGTCATTGGCCGTTACGTCTGGCAAGCCGCATCCCCTACAGGTATGACACAGGCCCTGGTGGCTCTCGTTCACCACGATGTCAGTGTGGATGACGCACTACATATGTTGCATGCAAGCAGGTAAGCTACATCAGCAAACCGTTAAACATAGTTTCAAGAAGGTGTTTGCGGAGAGACAGCTCTTATTCTCACACGATGAGTATGAGTATACGAAGGAGTATCATAATGTACCTCGTTGGCATCGATGTTGGCACAACGAATACCAAGACTGTCATTTTCGATATAGAAACTGGGCGTATCTGTGCTGTCGGCAGCAGCCGTACCATAACACGCCATCCACTACCGGAATGGAGCGAATTTGACGCAGAAGACGTATGGGGAACAGTCCTTCAGAGCATTCAAGCTGCCGTTCAGCACTGTGATCGACCTGAACGCATCCGTGCCATCTCTGTTGCCAGCATGGGGGAGTCAGCATTCCCCATGGATGCTGACGGAAACGTATTGCACGCTGCCATTGCCTGGTTTGACCAGCGTACAGTCGCGGAGGCACGATGGTGGGAGAACATCGCCGGTCGAGAGCGCATCTTCACCATTACGGGACATATTCCACGCCCAACGTTTGGAGTGAATAAGCTGCTCTGGCTGCGTAATCACCTTCCACAGGTATTTGAACGTATCTATCACTGGTTAAGCATCGAAGATTTCGTGTTGTGGAAGCTGAGTGGGAGCTTCGCTACTGATTATAGCATTGCCTCACGCACTATGCTCTTTGATCAACGCACGCTCACCTGGTCGAAACCACTCCTCGAGCAGGCAGCCCTGCCTGCAGCGTGGTTCCCGCCTGCCTTTCCCAGTGGGACCGCCATTGGAAGCGTGAGCAAAGAAGTTGCTGAGCAGACCGGCTTACCACGACAAACAATTGTGAGTACAGGCGGACACGACCATCTCTGCGGCGCGTTAGCCGCAGGAGTGACACACCCAGGCCATCTGCTGGAATCAATGGGGACAGCTAGCGTTATTCTGGCAGTGAGCGATGCATTCCGTCCCAGTCCGGAACTATTGGCAGCTGGCTGTACCAGTTATGCATACGTCGTACAGCATACCTACGTCATCCTGGGTACGCTGAACTTCGCCGGAGGAGCGCTTGAATGGATTGTGACTTTGCTCTATGGTCAAGGAAAACAGGGTACCGTCTCCCCAGAGATCTATGCCCAGGCACTGCGTGAAGCCGCAGAGATACCTCCTGGCTCACAAGGTGCTCTCGTTTTACCCTCCTTTCTCGGTTCCGGCACACCCTATGGACAAAGCTCAGTACGCGGAGCAATGCTTGGCCTGACGCCTTCTCACAACCGTCCAGAACTGGTGCGTGCGCTCATGGAAGGCCTCGCTTTCTGGCTGCGCGATAATATAACGATGTTCTATAACCTGGGCATCGCACCACCTCAGCCCGAAATCACGGTGATTGGTGGCGCTACTCAAGCTTCACCATTGTTACAGATCAAGGCAGACATAACCGGTTGCCCGATCAAAGTACCTCAGATTACTGAGGCAGCAGCAACTGGTGCGGCATTGCTCGCAGGCATGGGTGCGAATATCTTTCACTCGGGCGAGGAAGCAGCCTCTTCGGTCCTGCACACAGTTCAGATCTACGAGCCTGACACGCAGGCAGTCGAGATCTACAACACGATCTATGAGCAAACGTATCTGCCAGCTCGTCGCCTATTCAGTTGAGCAGAGAGTGTGATTTCAAATCCGGTTGAAGCGTAATTAATAGCGGGAGCGCAAGGTGGCCGCCCCTGCCGGGAAATGAGGTGTCCTCATATCTTCACCTTTCAAACGGCTTTGATAGCACTTCTTCAGAGAGGAAAGGAGGTATTATGCATTCAGAAACGCTGCTCTCGCATTGAGCTCGATGCGGCGGCATCTTTCTCATTTGAATGCAAGGAAGTATTCACAGTTATTGTCGTAGTGGTCTTTTGTCAGAACGTCGTTTGTATACACTATTTTCAAGGAGAAACTTGAGATGGAAGACACAGAAAATGGGGAAAAATCCCTGAGTCGTCGTGAATTTCTCGCTGGAACAGCTGCCGTCCTCGCCGGAGGTAGCCTCCTGGCCGCATGTGGGGGTACCACCTCAACTGGAGGCAGCACCTCAACTCCCGGCGCTAGTACCGCGAACTACACGTTCGTACTGATACAAGGCGTCAAGGGCGATCCCTTCTACGTCACTATGCAGAAAGGTGCGCAGGAGATGGCGGATAAACTAGGGGTGAAACTCCTCGTCGATGGACCTGCTCAGTTCAGCGCTACCCTCCAGGCGCCTATTGTTGATGCCTACATCGCAAAGAAGGTCGACGTGATGATTATCGCGGCATGCGATAAGCAAGCAATGATCGCGCCATTGCAGAATGCGAGTAACGCGGGCATCAAGGTTATTTCTGTCGATACCTTTATTGGCAATGGCGACTATGCAACTGGTCCTGTGACCTTCCCGCTGTCCTACATCGGCTCCGATAATGTCCAGGGAGGAAAGATCGCCGGGGAGGCCCTTATCAAAGCCATCGGCAATAAAGGTGGCATTTACATTGAAAATGTGAAACCCGGTATCAGTACCACCGATCAGCGGCAACAGGGATGTGAGCAGGCGATTCAAGCAACGAATGGGGCGGTGACGCTCGTTGGCTCGAATTATGACAACGATAGCGCTGCAACTGCCTCACAGCAAGTCTCGGCGTTGTTGTCCAGCAGCAAGGGAGCACAAGTCAGTGGCATCTTTGGCACCAACCTGTTCAGCGCCGAGGGAGCAGCCCAGGCCGTCAAGAATGCCAATAAGCAAGGGCAGATCAAGATCGCAAATTTTGATGCGCCTCAGGGGGCTATCACTGACCTCAATAACGGCGCGGTCGACCTGGTCATAGCCCAGAAACCGGCTGACATGGGTAGCACCGCCGTGCAATACGGCGTGTATGCGCTGACTGGTCAAACCAGTAAAATTCTGAAGCGCGTTCCCACAGGCTATGTCGTCATCGACAAGACCAATGTGAACGATCCAGCTTCGCAGGCCGCCATCTATAAGAGTTAGCTAGCTAGCAGGCCGGTGGCTTCTTGCCACCGGCCCAGGAGAAATCTATGAACGTGCCTGATGTAGCTCTACCGGATGCAAACCAGAGCCAGCCAGGAAAGACACCTCTGAGACCACTTGATATTGTAAGTAGGGGGTGGTCGTGGCTGTTCCTGCTCGTGCTGCTTATCTTCTTCTCTATCACCGGGCAAGGCTTTCTGAACATCTACAACTTCCAAACTATTGGGGCGGATATGTCCCTGGTGTTGATTATGGCATTGGGGCAGACCTTCGTCATTATCTCAGGAGGGATCGACCTCTCGACAGGCTTTGTGATGGGCATGGCGTCAGTTGCCGCGGCCCTGGTCATGAGCGGCTTGGGGAGCAGTGTGCCACTGCCCGTTGTGGTGCTGGCCGGCGCGGCTGCCGGCCTGGGCATCGGTCTCATTCCCGGCCTGATAAACGGCGTGGTCATTGCCCGACTGCGTGTGCCGTCTTTCATTGTCACGCTGGGTATGTACGGCATAGCACGAGGTGCGGGCTTTATTCTCTCAGGTGGACAACCCGTCAGTATACAGACGAATGGCATCGGCCAGATCGGCAATGCGTACCTGCTGTACCTGCTGCCCGATGGACGTGTGAGCTTCTTCCACCTGCCCTCTAATCTGCAGGGAGTACGTCCCAGTCAGATTATTCAATTGCTTCCCTTTCCCTTGATTTTCCTCGTCGTTGTGGTCCTTATCTGTGCCTGGCTGCTCTGGCAGACGCGCTTTGGAAGACATACGTACGCAGTTGGTGGGAGCGAAGAGGCTTCGCGGCGCGCGGGTGTCCCCGTGGTTCGTCATACCATTCTGATCTATGTACTTTCGGCGTTCATGGCATCTCTAGCGGGTGTGGTCTACACGTTGCGCTTCAGCAACGGGGCCGCGGATGTGGGTGACCCACTCCTACTCACCTCTATCGCGGCGGTGATTATCGGTGGCGCCTCGCTCTTGGGTGGTGAAGGCACCATCATCGGCACGGTGATCGGCGCGCTGATTATTGCGATCATCCAGAATGGCCTGATCTTCCTGGGTATTAATCCGTTCTGGCAGTTCATTGCCGTAGGCGTGGTGATTATCCTGGCTGTTCTTGTCGATCAGACGAAAAAACGGCTGGTTTAGCACAGTTCATGGGAACAGGAGAAACACATGATGGCTGATGTACGACCTATCTTACAAGTCAAAGATCTTTATAAACACTTCGGTGGCCTGGTCGCAGTAGATCATGTCAGCCTGGACATTCACCCTGGCGAAGTGGTAGGACTCCTCGGAGACAACGGTGCGGGAAAGTCAACACTCATCAAAATGATCTCTGGCGCCTATAAACCCGACGGTGGCCAGATTCTTCTCGATGGTGCAGCGGTATCGTTCGCTACGCCGCTGGAAGCACGACGGCGCGGGATAGAAACCATCTACCAGGATCTGGCTCTGTGCGAAAATCTCGATGCCAGTGCAAACATCTTCCTGGGTCGCGAGAGAATGCGCCATCAACTCGGCATTTTTAGAGTGCTTCATCGCTCCTATATGCTTCGCGAGTCACGCCAGGTCCTCGATCAACTGGATATCCGCATTCCTGAGTTGCGCAATCCTATCCGCCTACTCTCAGGCGGTCAGCGCCAGGCCGTCTCCATTGCCCGTGCTGTGTACTGGGACGCCCGTTTAATGATCATGGACGAGCCAACTGCCGCACTGGGTGTACCGGAGCAACTCAAAGTGCTGGAGCTGATACGCACGTTACGCAATCGGGGCGTTCCTGTCATCCTGATTAGTCACAATATGCAAGATGTCTTTGCTATTGCGGACCGGGTGATCGTGATGCGTCGTGGAAGCAAAGCCGGTGAAGTAAGGATCAGCGATACCAATGAGACTGAAGTGGTGGGTTTGATGGTTGGCGTTGAATACACACAGGTGATCAAACAGATTCATGACGCGCCAGAGGAGGTGCACATTACGACACACGACGAAAGCGAAAAGGATATCACATAGTGTAGACAGAAATCTGAGGAGGTAGAGAGATCCTTTTGGTCGCCCTCCAGAAGGCATTTCATTCCTATTCAGGGAGGTATCGGCTATGCTAACTCAAAGTCAGGTACGACAGATGCAAGAGCGAGTGACGCAAACATTGGCTCAGGCTGGTATTGTGTTGACACCGCAAGAACAGACGCAGATCGAGGTGGTCGACTTTGGCTTGAGCGAATTGGAGCGCACAGGTCTGCAACTTGTCGTGTATATCAACAATGATCGTTACTGCGCTAAGGAGCTTGTCATGATACCTCATCAGACCTGCGCACAACATCGCCATCCACCCCTCAGCGAGACCGATCCAGGTAAGCAAGAGACCTTTCGCTGCCGTTGGGGCAAGGTCTGGCTCTACGTAGAAGGCGAGCCGAGCCAAGCGATTCAGGCGCATGTACCGGAAGGCAGCGAACCTTACTACACGGTCTTTCACGAGATCGAACTGCATCCTGGAGACCAGTACACGATCCCCCCGAACACCTGGCACTGGTTCCAATCGGGAGACGAAGGGGCCATCGTCTCTGAATTTTCGAGTCCAAGCTATGACGAGTTTGACCAGTTCGTTGATCCTCGTATCTATCGTTTCACCAAAGTCGCTGAATAGGAGATATCCCTCGCATGTAGTGCAGTTTTCCCTATTCAATCCATAGCAGAGGCATAATGGTACATTAGAGCAAGGAGACGGTTTTGCTGACTACGAATAGCGTACTACGCTAGCAAAAGAGGTGTAGTGACTACTTAGTGCATCTGCTCATAAAACAGGCATTATGAGAGCAGCACATGTACCAATACTTCTTACCTGTATTGGCTACTTGGCACGTCCGTTCCAAAGACAGGGCGAGAAAACAGCTTCTGTCATACTACAACCACCTTCAACTCGCGGCGGGCTTATGCCTTCTTTTTGAACTCGCGGCAATTTTATGAGGGAAGAGTCCGCAAAATCTCCTCTTTGTCGTTTCCGACTTTGTGCTCATTAGAAAAACGTTGCGGCAATTTTATGAGTGCAGAGGCGGCAAAGAATTGAGTAAAGTCGCACAATGTCTTCCATCCGCTCCAGAAGCCAATCGAATGTCCACTGTTATCCATGAAAATCCACTGTTGTCTACCGGTTTTGCTGTCAGTTTTGCTGTCAAAGGTGACCGAAAGAATGCAGGGTGTGAGCGTGTTTCCGAGGGCCTGCGCACGAAGAAAAAAGAGCCACAATCTTTGTTGGTTGCGGCTCTTTCTATTTTCCCGTATGACGACAGGAACTCTGGCCTCTCGACATTTTGCATATGTAGCAGTGGATGATCAGGGCCAATGGTGCTACACGAGTGTCTGTGCAGCGCGTAGCTGCTTCAGGTGCTCAGGGGAGGATTCGAGAGGAACTGCAATACACTGACGATGATTGCAAAGCCAAAGAAGTGGTAGAAGATGCAGTCTCCTGACAGCCTGCTTGGAAGGCAGGCGGTCACGCTCTCGCCGCTCGCCTGGTATACATCGGCCTTACAGCCGGTTTTATAAGGTACACATGCAATGTGAGCATGCCTGGCAAAAGATGTTGCGTGCGTTTTTTTCGCTTTTTGACAAAACATGTCACGCGTTTTTGCCCATGATTTTGGCAAAAGACGTTGCGAACACCTTGAGGCAGGAGGTCACGCTGCTGTCTAAATTATACCGCTCTCTATCACGATTGGCAATGCGTCATAGGAAATAAGTTCTAACTAAATACACTTTATGCCTCGGTTTAGTACTACAACCGTAGTTATAAAGGCGCGTGAGACCTTGGACGAGAGCGTCGCCTGAGTGCCCGTCGTCGATAATGGCTTTGACGAGCCCCCCACCGCTTTCTGCGTCGAAACAGCGACCAGGCCAGGCGCACCTCGGGCGAACGGACCGGTAACGGCAGGGCAATTGCCAGTAAGCGACGTACCTCGGGCACCGTCAAGTCAGCAAGCTCATCGATTGCGGAGCTTTTTTTTCCTGCTCGCGGAGCTTGATGCTGACCAGCCAGGCATGGGCCATCATCGAGAGCGTGATGTGCCGATACCAACTGTGCCAGAAGCGCACCTCATACTGATCCAGTCCTGTCTCTCCTTTGGCCTCTTCGATGCACTGCTCGACGGTATAGCGGGTGGAGGCCACGCGCACCAGCGTCGCAAGCCCGGTCCTGGGCGGAGCGTAGGCCAGATAATACGCCAGCTTGTCTGGCGCGCTCTTTGAACGACGCGCAAGCAGCCAGACATCCGGGCCCGGCAACTGGTCGCGACTCTCCACCACACGCACGCGTGTCCAGTGAGAGGTGATTCTCCCCTTTTCCCCTTCGACCACCGCCAGTCGTTTCCAGGCGGACCTGGGGAGGCTGGCGATCACCTCGCTCACCATGCGTGCGGCTGGGGCGCCTGTGGCCACGCGCGGTGCGCGTCGGGGGCGTCCACCCGTCTGCTCTGCTGGCTCCTCGACTGCGGGTCGCTCGGTCCACACCCGCGTGTTGGCCGAGACCGCCAGCACAGAGAACCGGCCAGACGCCTGAATGGTTTCGCGCAGCCGTGGCGCGTCCCCGTAGACCTCATCGCCCGTCACCCAGCGCATCGGCACCCCTTGCTCCCAGGCATGGGAGAGCATGGCGATGGCCTGCTGCGACTTGGTGGCAAAGCCCACCTCCTCCGGCACATGGGCCTCGGCTCGCCGCACACGGTCACGCGCCCAGTCTTCCGGCAGGTAGAGCTGCCGGTCCAGGAAGACGTGGGCGTCTTTGGTCGCATAGCTCAAGACCGTCGCCACCTGGCTATTCTCGCGCTTGCCCGCCGTCCCCGTGTATTGCCGCGCCACTCCCACCGATTTCTTCCCTTTCTTCAGAAAGCCCGTCTCATCCACCACCCCGATGCCTTCCGGGTCTGCAAACGTCTCGATCACGAATTGCTGCAGCCGATCGCGCGCCGCATCCGCATCCCAGGGCACCCGGTACAACAGGCGCTGCATGCGATCGGGGATGCGATCTCCCACCGCCTCGGCCACCTGCCAGCTATTCTTGCGCTCCGCCTCGGTGAGCAACCCCCGCAGATATTTCCGGGCTTGCTCGCGTGACTCGCTGCGTTCAAACAGGTCGGCAAAGCGCGCGTGAAACGCCTCAAAGTCGTCTTGCCACTGCTCTAATGCTTCTTCCGTCATACTCTTCCTCCCACTCAGATTCGTTCTCCTACTGAATCTACGCATGAGAGCTAGCTACGGTTGTAGTACTAGGGAGTGCCTTCCTCT
>Ga0209180_10000220_pt1 | contig 25420 bp, 21 predicted proteins | sample CZO8metaG_3_FD_188355 | JGI IMG/M metagenome (GOLD analysis project Ga0209180, IMG submission 188355) | Vadose zone soil microbial communities from the Eel River Critical Zone Observatory, Northern California, USA - CZOApr15con2H2.8 metaG... | ecosystem: Environmental > Terrestrial > Soil >...
CAGTTCGACGATATCGCGATCGTCTTCGATAATAAGGACGCGTTTCATGCAGTTCGAGCGTACCGCACGCCGGCTTGGGGGCAGTTTACCGTAGGACGGCGAATTGCGGTAGGCATGGGAAATATTTGACTCATCCGAGAATTGGTGTGACACAACTGATTGTCGCAGGGTCGGGCGGCAGGGTGGTAAAAGGCCGATTACATGAATGTGAACGCCATGTTACAGCGGCGGAAGCTTAGTCGCTGCTGGTGGTTGTGAAGGCGAGCGCAAGGAGCGTTTTTTGTTCCAGCTCGTGCGCCTTCGCGGATCCAGTTGCCGGGCTGGCGCTGGCCGAGCGCTTGACCGAACGAACCCTGAGTCCGAGGGACTTGGCAACGCGCTCCAGTCGGGGCAAAACATAGGAAAGCGCTCCCATGTTTGCGGGTTCTTCCTGTACCCACACGATGTCGCGCGCAACGGCATGCTCCGCGATGGCCGCTGAGATTTCGTTGCGCGCCAGCGGGTAAAGCTGGTCGAGGAGCAAAATCGCCGTGCTGGTGTCCTTACGGCGGCGGCGTTCGGCGCGCAACTCGTGGCCGACCTTGCCGCTGGCGATAAGGATGCGCTTGGCATCGCGCGCTTCACGGTCCGGTACGATCGGCAGGAAACGCGGCCCCGTGAACTCCTCGATGTTCGAACTGGCATCGGGGTGGCGCAACATGCTTTTGGGCGTGAAAACGATGAGCGGCTTGCGCCACGGCCGACGCGCCTGACGCCTCAACATATGAAAATATTGCGCGGCGGTGGAAGGCTGGCAGATCTGCATGTTATCTTCGGCAGCGAGCTGCATGAAGCGTTCCATGCGCGCGCTGGAGTGTTCCGGGCCCTGGCCCTCGTACCCGTGCGGCAGAAGCATGACCAAGCCCGCGGGCAAATTCCATTTGTCCTCGCCCGCGCTGATGAACTGGTCAATGATCACCTGCGCGCCGTTGGCGAAATCGCCGAACTGCGCCTCCCACAGGACGAGCGCCTCCGGATAGTCGCGACTGAAGCCGTATTCGAAACCGAGGCAGCCTGCTTCGGAGAGAGACGAATTGTAGATCTCGCAGAAACCCTGGTTCGGAGCCAGGTGCGCGAGCGGCAGATACTCTTCTTCCGTCTCCGAATCGACCAGTGCCGCGTGGCGTTGGTTAAATGTGCCGCGCTGTGAATCTTGACCCGTGAGGCGAACGGGAGTGCCTTCGAGCAGCAAAGAACCGAACGCCAGTGCCTCGGCGAAGCCGTAATCGACGGCGCGTTTTCCGTGACCCATCCCGGCACGCTGTTGGAGTAATTTCACGATTTTCGGATGAACGTGAAATCCTTGCGGCACGCGGACGAGGCCGTCGGTAATTTCCGCCAGCTTTTCGCGTGTGAGGCCGGTGTCGACTTCATACTCGGGTTTGTAGCACCCGTGGTAATACGGGGCCCAATATTCGGGTAATTTGCGAAGCTGCGGAATCTTTTTCACCGCGCGCGCCTGCGTTTGTTCTTCTTCGTACTCCCCGCGGATCTTTTCCGCAATCTGCGCGGCATCCACGCCGATGTGCTCGGCATAAATTTTCCAGAGGGGAGGGTGATTCTTAATGCGCTCGTACAGGCGCGGCTGGGTAATCGTGGGATCGTCGACTTCGCTGTGGCCGTGGCGACGGTAACCGATGATGTCGACGACGACCTCGCCGCCAAACGTCGCTCGATATTCCGCAGCAATCCGGCCGATGCGCACGACCGCGTCGGGGTCTTCCGCGTTGACGTGGAAGATCGGCACGGACTGGCGCTTGGCAATGTCAGAAGCAAAACGCGAAGAATGCTCCTGCGTGGGCCGCGTGGTGAAGCCGATCAGATTGTTCACGATAATGTGAATCGTGCCGCCGACGGTGTAGGCCTCCAGATCCGAGAGGTTGAGCGTTTCCGCCCAAATCCCCTGACCCGCGAACGCTGCATCGCCGTGCATCACAATGGGCACCACGGTATTCAGCGTCGCGCGAGAGCGGTCAATCTGGCTGCCGTCCACGCCGGCCCGCGTCTGTTTCGCGCGGGCGCGGCCCATAGCCACCGGGTCGACCGCCTCCAGGTGGCTGGGATTTGAAACGAGGTGGATGCCGATCTCTTTGCCAGTGCTCGTGACGTAAGTGCCTGTTGCACCGACGTGATACTTCACGTCGCCCGCGCCAAGCACGCTTCGCGGATCGACGTCTTCGAATCCGGCGACGACTTCGTGCGGCGCCTTGCACGCTGCGTGCACCATCACGTTCAGCCGGCCGCGGTGGCTCATGGCTACGATCGAGGATGCCGCGCCGTGCTCCCCTGCCGTATCCAGAATTGAGTCAAGCAAAGGAATCAATGCGGTGACGCCTTCGAGGGAAAACCGCTTGGTGCCAAGGTAGCGCGCCTGCAAAACCTGTTCGAAAAGATCGGCGCGAATCAGCCGTTCGAGTATTTTCTTCTGGTCAACTTCGCCCGCGGGGGTCTCCATTCGCTCGGCAATCCAGCGGCCGCGCTCAGGCTCAGGCAGGTGCATGAAATCAGCGCCCACCTTGCCGCAATAGATGCGTCGCGCCTCGTCGGCCGCTTCGCCGGCCAACCCATCGAGCTCTGGGCGCTTCTGAGGCTGCAGAAAACCGAGTGGGTCGAGCGTCGCTTCCAAGTACCCCCAGCGCCGGAACGCGTCGAAAACGCGCTCACGATCTTCGTTCCCAGCTACTCTTGCAGTACCGAGCGCTCCGGGCGTTTTGGCCGCTCTAGGTGCTTTAGCTGGGTGCTCTTCTTCCAGTGTTGTGCGGTGTGCCATGCATCTATCTCTACGAACTTTCTATTTTGCCACAGAACCTGATGGGAATCTTGCCAGCTCGCTCCGCGTTTTCCCCTCAAATCAATTTGATGCGCTGCTAGCCCGCAAGAATACAGCGAGGAACACGGTCCTGAGTGTCTACAATGATCGAACTACGGATTCGAGGCGGCGGGCGATTTCGTCAGGAGGCGTACCAGCTGGAAAGGCAATAGGCGGACCAATACGAACGGTGATTTCGTCAAAGCGAGCGAGGCGCCGGCGCTCCCGCTTCATCTGCCAGACGCCGTCGAGACGCATCGGTACGATAGGGATGCGCAGGTTTTCGGCGAGCAGCCCGATGCCGGATTGGAACGCCGCCATGCGTCCGTCTTCGGAATTGTTGACCTCGCCTTCCGGGAAGACCAGCACGCTGTAGCCCCGATCGACGGATTCGCCAGCGAAGCGGAAGCTCTCGCGGAAGCCGGAAAACTTGGGCAGCGGGAAGACGTTGAAGAGCGCGGTGATGAGCCAGTAGCCGAGCCAATAGGCCCAGCGTCTGGCGAAAAGCCAACCGCGGGGCGGCCGCCGCATGTCCTGCAAAGTTTCCCCGCCCATCGCAATGGCAAGGCGGTGGCGGAATCGCATCGGCAGTGCAGCGAGGATCAACCCGATGTCCGCACGGCGAGTGATGTGATTCGAAATGACCAGCACTGGACCGGAGACATTTCGGAAATGTTCGCGCCCCACGATGCGCGCGTGGCCGAGGATTTGCGTGGCGGGCCAGACAAGGGCGTAATACACCATGAGCCTCGGCCAGCGAATGAGCTCGCGCTGTGTCCACCGCGGGTAAATGTACTCGCTTCGGCGGGCCGTGGGCTGCTGCAGGAGTCGCTCAACGTCCGCAACTGTTTGTGCGTCCGAAAAGGCCGTTTCGTTGAGTTCCACGTGAAACTTTTCCTCCAAGGCGCTCAGAAGCTCGACGCGGTCAAGGGAGGACAAGGAAGTTAAGGAAGCTGAGGAGGTAAAGGGCGCAAAAAAAGAAGAGGATGCCGGCGTTTGCTGCGTGGTTGCGGCAACTGTGAATCTGGAAAGCAGGTCATTCAATGAGCTAGAAGGTGGCCCGAAGGCCGTCGTTGGAAGCTCTTGGCTTCCGGTTGTGCGTGCGAGAATCCAGCTTGCCCGGGCGCTGATTTCGCCGACGCGGGGTTTGCCGGTGGCCGTGCGCGGAAAGTCAAACTCGGGCCACACCATCCACGTGCGAATCCGCTGATACTCAGCGAGCGAAGCGTTGGCGGCTTCCACAACTTCGCGCGCCGCATCCTGCCGCGGTTCCCCGGCGGGAGCGCCCCAGCCAGACCGGGGCTCTCCATTCGGCGCAATTGGTTCCATGAGCAGAACTGCGCAAGGCTCGGCATTTCCGCCGCGTTCGAAGGGGATGACGACGCAATCGCGCACACCGCGCTGTCTGCGCAGCGCGGCTTCCAGATCCTCGGGATAAACGTTCAGTCCCGCAGGCGTAACGATCACGTTCTTCTTGCGCCCACGGAAACGCAGGTTGCCTTCCGCATCCAGTTCGCCAAGATCGCCCGTGCGCAGCCAACCTTCCTGACTGGAAGGCTGCAGTGCTCCCGCCTGCCAGTAGCCAGCGGCAACGTTTTCGCCGCGGACGAGGATTTCTCCGTCCTCAGCAAGACGAAACTCGCGTCCGGGAAGGATCTTACCAACCGAACCTTCAGCGGAGCGAAAGGGATGATTGAGGCTGATCAACGAAGCGGTTTCCGTCATGCCGTAACCCTGGACCACCGCATAGCCCATGCGCCGGAAGAACTCTTCGGTTTCGTTCGAAAGCGCCGCACCGCCGGAGATGAAGGCCCAAAATTTCCAGCCGAAGCGCCGATGAACGTGCCGAAACATCCATGCCCGTCGCAGGAATTTCCGGCCTTTGGCTTTGTCGAAGGTGTTCTTGAACCGATTGGATTTCCCGCGGGCTTCTAGGTCCCGCTCGATTCCCGCCTTCAAACCATCGAGCATGCGCGGCACGGAGATGAGCGCGGTAGCGCGTTCGCGTTTGACGGTTCGAATAATCTCCGAAGGATTCGCGGACGGCTCGAAAACCACCGCCGCTCCAAGCAGCGGCGGAACGAAAAGCGCCATGAATTGGCCGAAAACGTGGCTCAACGGGACAAGCGTCACGAATCGCAACGGGTGAAACCAGCGCTCGTATTTTCTATACTCATCGATTCCACGCTCGAGCGGCTCGAGATTCGCTAGGAAATTCCCGTGCGTCAGTACCACGCCCCGAGGCTCAGCCGTCGTGCCGGAGGTGAAGAGAATCTGAGCAATGTGGTTTCGCGTGAGGGGTTCATCGGCAAGGGTTGCGTAAAGGGGAACGCCACGGCACGCGGAGTTGTGCGTGCTCACATGAATGTACGCGCGCTTGAGCGTGTCGGGTAATTCCTCCAGAACAAGGGTTGGGATGGCGGGGTCGAGAGTCCGCTTTTCACGCGATGCAAAGATAAATCTGACGGAGGCGTCACGGGCGACGCGTAATGCAAATTCGGGCGTGGCGCCATCATCCATGGGAACGGCCACGGCTCCGCGCAATAGGCAGCCCCAGAAGGCGCCCATCCATTCGGCGCTATTTGGACCCCAGAGAAGGACGCGCTCACCTGTGCGAATCCCGCGTTCTTTCAATTCCAATGTGCAAGCGACCGCTTTGCTGGCTAGTTTATTGTATGTCCATGATTCGCGGCGGTAGCCACGGTGCTGCACGATCGCGACATCGTCGCCGTACCGTTGGAACTCACCGAACAGAGATAGAAGATTCTCTCGGGGCATGGCCGAAGCAGCTTCCCGGCAGTTGAGACGACTTGATTCTACGCCTTTGTAGGCCCGCTCCCCTTTAGGACGCCCTTGTATGAACAATCCCTAAAGCCATCCAAAATGCCGGGGTAATGGCCGGCGCTGCGAGTGACAGGGTGCAGTTCCCGTGCCACTGTGGAACAGGGCTTTGCATCTCGCGAAAAGCAGCCAAGCGGAAATCACCTGTTCTCGGTTACAATAAAGACTTGGGGTTTCGGTTTTTCCAAGGGACCACGGAACCCAGGTACAACCCTATTCCATTTTGAGATAAGCAGGAAGATGCCGGTACCGATTTCACAAGCCTGGACGGTTGCGACGTACGTCCTGAAACAGAAGCTGAAGGGGCGCAAGCGCTACCCGTTCGTGCTGATGCTGGAGCCGCTGTTCCGCTGCAATCTGGCCTGCGCGGGCTGCGGCAAGATCCAATACCCGGCGCATATCCTGAAGAAAGAGTTGTCGCCGGAAGAGTGCTTCAAGGCCGTCGATGAATGCGGCACGCCGATGGTTTCCATCCCTGGTGGCGAGCCGCTGATGCATCCGCAGATTGACAAGATCGTCGAGGGGCTCGTTGCGCGGAAGAAATATATTTATCTGTGCACCAACGCGCTGCTCTTGAAGGAAAAGCTGCACCTCTTCCAGCCGAGCAAGTACCTGACCTTCTCCGTGCACATGGATGGCCAGAAGGAGCATCACGATTTTTCCGTCTGCCGCGAGGGCGGCTACGAGCTGGCTGTTGAAGGGATTAAGGAAGCGCTGAAGCGCGGCTTCCGCGTGACAACCAACACGACTCTTTTCGATGGCGCCGATCCCAGGAGCGTTCGCGCCTTCTTCGATGAAATGATGGAGCTGGGCGTCGAAGGTATGATGCTTTCGCCGGGGTATTCCTACGACAAGGCTCCGGACCAGAAACATTTCCTCGGACGGGCGCGCACGCGCCGGCTTTTCCGAGCGATTCTGGCGAATCGCAAGAAGAGTTGGCAGTTCAACCAGTCACCGCTCTTCCTTGAATTCCTCATGGGCAAGCGGACTTACGCCTGCACGCCCTGGGGCATGCCTACGTACAACATTTTCGGCTGGCAAAAGCCCTGTTACTTGCTGCAAGACGGCTACTCGGACACCTTCCAGGAGTTGCTGGATTCCACCGAATGGCAAAACTACGGCACGGAATCGGGTAATCCGAAATGCGCCAACTGCATGGTGCACAGCGGCTACGAGGCCTCGGCCGTCGACCACACGTTTAGCGGACTCCGCGGGTTGTGGGCCACCGTAAAGGCGAGCTTGTCGACCAAATACGATGATCCCGGCGCTCTTGCCATGCTCAATGAGCCGGTGAAACCCGTGCACTCCTATAATCCGCTCGTCCAAATCAATGCTGCCAAGGGCGAGTTCGAGGAGACGCGCGCGTGACCGGTCCTCGACACGCCGACCGCCCAAGCCACACCGAAGGATCCCCGCTGGACCCGGATAAGCTCGAAGTTGCGCCGGGTACCCTGCATGAAACCGTGCAGGGTTGGGTGCCGGAGCTTGCTACTGAAGAAGAATTGCGCATCGCCCTTGAGAAAGCATTCGATTATCGCGGCGACGTCACCATCACCCTCAAAGGCAACTCAAAAATCGAGGGTTACATCTTCGATCGCGTAGCGGGCTCTTCTCTTTCGACCAGTTTCGTGCGAGTTCTACCCCAGGATTCCAACCAAAAACTGAAGATCGCATACGCCGATATTGCGGCACTCGCCTTTACCGGCAAGGATACGGCTGCCGGAAAGAGCTGGGAGGCGTGGGTTCGCAAGTATTGGGGGAAAAAGGCCTCTGGTGGGGGGGACTTAAGCCTCCAACCGGAATCCCTCGACTAAGCAGATTTTACCGCATTAGTGTGGCTTTCTAGCCACTGACCTCCTCGTAAGACACTTATTTTCATCAGTTTATGTGATAACAGCAGTCTTTCGTGTGGAGCTCAGACTCGTGGACAATGTCCCCTTTTTGTGCTACTATTTCTTAGCGTTTGTTGCTCTTGTATTACCTTTTGACTCGTTCGAGGGGGCTGCAAGGACAAACTTGCGGCCTTTTTTACGGGCTGGAGGATGTCACGGCACTTGGGAGACCGCAGGCGGCAATCGCGCCACGATTGCGGGGCAGGCGACTGTTTCGCGATCCTCAAGAAACGGACCAAGAGAGGCAATGCAATTCCAATATCGCCGGTCCCGATCTGATCGGGGTCGTGCATGTGAGGTTGGGCAGTGAAGGAACAAGGAACAGTGAAGTGGTTCAATGCTTCGAAAGGCTACGGGTTCATCCAGCGCCAGACGGGAGAAGATGTTTTCGTGCACTTCTCCGCCATCGTTATGGACGGTTACAAGTCCCTCAACGAAGGTCAAGCGGTGGAGTTCGAAGTAAAGAAGGGCCCGAAGGGCCTTCAGGCTGAGAACGTTACAAGCCTCTAGGCTGTGACTGGAGAGCCCCCGGCCAAATCGGGGGGCTCCCTCCGAGAGATTCGAATCGAGATTTTCCGCAAGAGCGGTCAAGGAGGACGTTGTGCAAGTAATGCAGGAAGGTCAAACCATCAAACACGAAGTGTATGGCCTGGGAATCGTGACCGCTTCCGACCAGGAGCGCACTGCCGTGGATTTTGACGATCACGGGCCCAAGCTGTTTGTAACGAGCATCATGACGGCCGAATTGATTGGCGAAGCGCCGGCCACACCGCCGAAAACCAAGCGGCGCCGCAAGGCCTCCACCGCGGCCAAGGCCGCCAAGAAAGCCGCAGCCGCAGCCAGCCGTTCGTAAGCTTCTGTTCTGCAAGCCAGATAACACATCTCCGCGCCAGACAGGCGCAGGGGTGTGTCCGCCGCCACTTGTTAGGCATGCGGCGGCGATTATGATAGGGTGTGGCGTATGAAACGTTTCGTCATCATCCTTGGAGTCATCCTTCTTGTGCTGGGTGTCGTCGGGCTGGTGCATCCAACCTTTAATTATCACCAGCAGGAAGAGGTCGCGAAACTCGGCCCCGTCAAAGCTACCGTGGACGAGGAGAAGACCGCGCAAGTTCCCCCCGCCCTTTCGATCACCCTATTGGTCGCAGGCATTGCGCTGGTCCTGCTCGGGCCGCGCATGAAGCAATAGTTTCCGCCATCCACTCTCAACGTTTCTGGTACTTCCGAGGCACTTGTCACAGGTCTCATAGCTTACCGCCACGCTGCGTAGCTCTCCGAGTGCGTTGACATCCCCCAATCACGGGACTAAACAGGGTATACAGAAGTTCCATCCTCAGGGGGCCTTATCGCAAAACGGAGAGAGAGATATGAAAAACTCTATTTTGAAGCGCGGCCTTGAGCTTAGTGTGATTTGTGTGTTTGCGTTGACTGCCTCTTTGCCGGCGCAGGCACAGGGGGTGGCTGGCGTCACGGACAAAGAGATTTTGATCGGTTCGTGCTCGGCACTCGAGGGACCGTCGAAATTCCTCGGCACGCAGACGGTCATCGGCGCAAACGCCTACTTCAAAGTGATCAACGAGGAAGGCGGAGTCCACAGGCGCCACCTCAAACTGATTTCTTCCGATGACAGCTACGACCCGGCAAAGACAGAAGCTTGCTTTGATCACCTGATGAAAAACAAAGTGTTTGCACTGGGATTCTTCGTTGGGACACCGACGGGGGTCAAGTACGTGCCAATGGTTGAAAGCAACAAGATCCCGCTGGTCGGCCTCTTTACCGGCGCGCAAACGCTCTACAGCCCGCTGCGCCACTATATCCTCAACGTGCGCGCGTCCTACTACGATGAGACGCGCGAACAAATGGATGGCGTCTGGAACACCCTGCGCTTCCGCAAGGTTGGCGTGATTTATCCAGAGGACCCGTTTGGGACAACCGTTCTCGAGGGAGTGAAAATCGCCTTGCAAGCGCACGGGGCAGAGCCCGTCGCGACCGCGTCCTATCCCAGACAGACCACCCAAGTGGACCAGGCGATTGGCACGGTACGAGCATCCGACCCGCAGGCGGTGGTGCTCGTCGGTCCGTACAACACTGTGACCGCGATTGTAAAGAACTCTCACGCGCACGGCTGGAAGCCGCTGTTCATCACCGTTTCCTTTGTAGGAACGGACCAGCTCATCAGAGAGGCTGGTCAGGACGCGGAAGGAATGGTCATCACACAGGTGGTTCCGCCCTATTACCTAACCGACTTGAAAACGGTGGCGCTCTATCGGCGGACGATGGCGAAGTATTACCCGTCGGAGCAGCCCAGCTTCGTGAGCCTTGAAGGCTTTGTGGATGCCATGGTGCTTGTGGAAGGGCTAAAGCGTGCGGGGCGCGATCTCACACACGAAGGACTGATCCACGGCATCGAGTCCATCCATAAACTGGACATGGGACTCGGGGCGAAGCTCGTGCTCGACTATTCCGAGACAGACCACAAGGGCCTCAAAAGCGTGATACCGACCATCGTCCGCGGGGGGCGCGCCGTGCCGTTTGACGATTGGAGCATCGCTGCGACCCATTGAGCGTGCTACCATCCACGGCTTGCTGCGGAGCGCCGCGATTCTCCAATGCGCAGGCGAAAGGATAGGGGTGACGGCTCTACTTGTGCGCCGATTCTGCCTGATCGAAGGCGTGGTAGGAGGAGCGCACCAGCGGGCCGGCTTCGACGTGCTTAAAGCCCATTGCCTTCCCAAGGAACTTGTATTCGGAAAACTCGTCAGGGTGGACATATCGAATGACGGGCAAGTGATTGCGCGTGGGCTGGAGGTATTGCCCGAGGGTGAGAATGTCCGTGCCCCGCGCGGCAAGGTCCTGCATCGTGGCGAGAACTTCGTCTCTTTCTTCGCCTAACCCAAGCATCAGACCGGTTTTTGTGGGCACTTCAGGATGTGCTTCTTTCGAACGGTGCAGCAGCTCCAGCGATCGCTCGTACGCCGCACCTTTGCGCACTTGGCGATAAAGGCGAGGCACCGTTTCTGTGTTGTGATTGAGGACATCCGGCCGCGCCGCGAGCACGACAGCCAAGGCGTCCCAGTCGCCGCGAAAATCGGGAATCAAAACTTCGACTTTGCAGCCAGGCACGCGGCGGCGAATTTCTTCGATGGTCCGCGCGAAAACATGCGCGCCGCCGTCGCGCTGATCGTCACGGTTCACCGAAGTCACCACCGCGTAACGCAATCCCATTTTTGCCACGGCTTCCGCCACACGAAAGGGCTCGTCCTCATCCGGCGGGCCCACCGGCTTGCCGGAAGGCACAGCGCAGAAGCCGCACGCGCGCGTGCAGATATCCCCGAGGATCATGAAAGTCGCGGTGCCATGTTCCCAGCATTCACCCATGTTCGGGCAGCGCGCGCTTTCGCAGACGGTGTGCAGGTCGAGCGTGCGCATGATGCGCTTCAGGTCCTGATATCGCTGCCCGCCGAAAAATTTGACGCGCAGCCAGTCCGGCCGCGAGTGTGTGCTCGGCAGTGGAACTGGACGCGCCGGCAGCACCTGTGAATTTGACAATATGTTAAAGGGCGAGGCCATGGAGCATACCTGAAGCCCTTATTTTACGCGTCTCCGCCGTATCGCACAAACTGCCGGGAGAACGGGCCTACGGTGCTTTCGTTATTTCCGTGGGATCGCTCGTCAGATGGTCGGCGATCTGAAAACGAAGGAATTTGTGCACGGCGTGAAGGGCCTCTGCGCCCTTTGTGGTAATGCGGATGCGCGCCCCGCGCTCCGTATTCTCCAGCTTGTATCGAATCGTCTTGCGAAGACGCTTCATCTCCTCGGTGCCCGGCGGGTTCTGCGAATGAATGAGCATCGGCGCGGAAAAGTCTCCCGCCGCAAACAGCGTTACGATATGTCCGAGATGCGAGCGAATCGCGTCAAGGCTCGCGGTGTCCTGCGCGTCGTTGGCTTCGACTTCGATGGCGCCGCCGTCGGTATAGAGTAGGAAGTGGTGCGCGGTTCTCTCATGTGAAAAGCCCATAACCCGGTCCCCCTGCTGGACCACCCCTTCCTGGTGCTGCTCTTCCGGTGAAGTTTTCTGTTGTTCATGCATCGGGCAGGACGGCTTTTCCTGTGCCTTGTCTTGCGGTTTCTCCTGTTGTATTCCCCCGAAGAAACAAAGTGCGAATACCGCTGCAGCGTTTGGCGCATTCATCATGTTGAAAGCCCTTTCTCTCTGAGGAGCGGAGAAATCCTTCTCACTTAGACGGGGGTCCAACGCAAAGGGGAGAATGGAGATCGAGTTGATCTTCGCGTTCCAAAGATTCCAAAGAGACAACCGCACGGGCACGGTGTCAAATGGGCTATGAATGGAAGTTTGGAAGTTTACAGCGGCTGGAGATTAGAAGCAGTCTCTCGTCTTATACTCAAAGGGCGAGAGAAAGACAATGAGGCTCTTTTCACTGGTTCTGATTCTTCTCTTCTTTCCAACGATTGCCTCTGCGCAGGCGCCCCCTCGCAACCCTACCCCTGCCAGCCCCGCATCGGGGGAATGCAGCGTCTCTGGAATGGTTGTGAAACTTGCGGGAAGCGAGCCTCTAAAGAACGCGACCGTGCAGCTTCAAAACCTCCAAGATCTTGCGCATACCATCTCCGTGGTCACGGACGCAGGAGGACGGTTCGAGTTGAAGGGCATTGATGCCGGCCGCTACCGGCTGAAGGTCAACCGAACGGGCTTCGTAACCCAGGAGTACGGCCAGAAATCGCCAAATGATCCCGGAACCGAAATTCGCCTCTCGCCGGGACAGAACTCGCGTGGACTCCTGTTCCGAATGATCCCGTGGGGCGTCATAGCGGGGAGAGTCCTAAATGAAGACGGTGATCCGCTTCCGTGGGCACAAGTTAGTGCTTTGCGCGAGGTGTACTCCAACGGAAAACGCAAGCTATCAACGGAAGCTCTTGTGCCCACAAACGACCTCGGGGAATACCGTCTCTTCGGCTTGAAACCCGGCAGATATTTTATCTGTGCGAAATACAGGCCGGGCCTGCATGTCATCGGCAAGGGAGAGGTGGAAGAGGATGTGGGTGAGTATTCCGGTCCAGAATTCACGCCGATTTACTATCCGAACAGTCCCGATCCTGCGCGAGCCTCGACCATCGCCATCAAAGCAGGCGAAGAAATCCCTTCCGTCGAAATTCTCTTGCGGCCGGTGACGACGTTTCTGGTCCGCGGCCGTGTGTACAACATGGCTGCAGGCAGACGTTCCAGCACCGGGGTCATCGTGCAACTGGAGCAACGGAACAGCTACTTGAGCTCGGGTTCGTCCAACCACCAGGCAAATATTGAAAATCCCGATGGCTCTTTTGAGTTTGCTGGTGTGTTACCCGGTTCCTATACATTGAGTGCCTTCTGGTTCGAAGATGGCAGGCGATATCAAGCACGGCAGCCAATTGAAGTGGGCAACGCCAATGTGGAGGGCGCAAACCTCACGATTGCCCCGGGAATAACAATTTCTGGGCGCATCATTTGGGACGGCAAGCCGAGTATGGACCGGGCCGACCTTTTCGTCGGCCTTGTTCCGGTGGATTCAACAATCTCGTTTAATGCTCCCACGAGGGTGACGGGCAGCTCATTCTCATTGAAGGACGTTTTCGACGGAACCTACAGGTTGGGTGTGGTCGGACCGTCGAAAGACTGTTATCTGAAGTCGATTCGCTACGGCTCAAGCGAAGCTCTCGAAACTGGTTTTACCGTTTTTCGTGGTACCCAAGTCCCGCTGGAGGTAACCATCAGTTCGCGTGGCGCACGCGCTCAAGGGGCAGTCACCGATAAGGATGGTCTTCCTGTCACCGGTGTTTGGGTCGTCTTGGTTCCGGATGAGCCGCGCCGCGATCAATTTCGTCTCTACCAGAAAGCCTCCGCGGACCAATATGGACATTTCCTTCTGCGCGGCATCCCGCCCGGCGACTACAAGATTTTCTGCTGGGAGGAAGTGGAAGATGATGCCTGGGAAGACGCGGACTTTCTTAGGCCATTTGAAGATCGCGGCCAGAAGATTTCCGTGGAGGAAAGCGACACGAAAACAGTGGATGTTGTCGCGATCCGAACGAAGAGTCCTGAATAAAATGGCCCCACACTGTAGCCTCAGAGTGGTTACAGCGGTTGGCGAGAGGAACGCACGAAATCGCGCAGAACCGTAACGTTGGGGCCGTAAGCGCCAATGCGCCCGGCATCTACCGGCAGACCGAGACGCTCGGCCAGGTCAAGGTCCACGCCGGCGTCGTCGAGTTCGGATAAGCTAAACCCAGCAGCAGGCAGAACGCGATTCAAGCCCGTCGGATACACGGGCCGCGGCGGACGGCGGTGCCGCCAGGGGCGGCGCGCCAGTTCGTAAAACTGCTGCCAATCGCGTTTGTGCCAAGTGGTCATACTCTTCAGCAATACGCCTTATACAATCTCTTGGATGCGCAACCGGCCCGGAAGGTTCACCAACCTCCCGCCGCACATCCCCTCCCCACGGAGCAACTCCCGCACTCTCCGCGCTATTCATATACATCACAATGAATACGGCGAGACATTTTCCTCGCTTATTGTTTCAAACACGTTACGGGGCGAATTGTTTCGCGAAGCGTCTCCCCTCAGGCAGTACACAGAACTACACACCTTCGCTCGCGTTGGCCGGCCCGAAGCTCTTTCGTCTGGCCCCGCGACTTCGCTGGCCACTTTCCAACTTGGTTGGACGGCTCCAACCGGCGGACGTAAGTGTTCCAGGGATGGCTAATTGGCGCAGGGATAGCTTGCAGGATTCTCTGAGGAGGAGTGAGGCGCCCCGGCCTCGCCGGGGCGCTGCGCATTCAGACTCGGAGTGCTTACTTACCAGCGATTGCCACGGTCGCCGCGATCACCGCCGCGCCCGCCACCGCCGCCGTGGCCGCCGCGTCCACCGCCACCGCCACGTCCGCCACCGTACCCGCCGCGTCCGCCACCGCCGCCGGTGCGCTCTGCCTGGGGACGCGCTTCATTCACCACGAGGTTTCGCCCGCCGAAGTTCTGCCCGTTCAGGGAATTAATCGCGCGATCCGCATCTTCGTCAGCGTTGACTTCGACGAACGCGAAACCGCGCGACTGGCCCGTGAAACGGTCGCGGATGAGATTGACGCCCGAGGGCGTTACACCGACCTGCGAAAACCACTCGTGGAGCTGATCTTCCGTCGCGGAGAACGGAAGATTACCGATATAGAGCTTCTTCACCTCTCACTCCTTTTGCCCGGAACCTGACTTGCTAGTCGCGGAGCGCGCTGAAGGGACAGCAATCGTTCACAGGGAGCCGAAAACGCGGGGCCGCCGCGGGAGCGAGACCGGCACATCAGCGGTCAGTTGCATGGTCTCGGAAATTGACTTCTTTTGCAATCAAAATTCTCGCGAAGGAGCAGAGGGGTCAGGGGGGCGGCTCCCACTTGCCTTCGCCTTCGCTGAGGTTTAGTGGTAGGATGCGCCCAATTCGCTCCCTCGCCCGAGAGGCTCTATGCGCGGCACGATGATGGACTTCCCGCTGACGCTGCCCACGATTCTGGAGCGCGCCGGGAAAGTTTTCCCGCGCGTTGAGATCATCTCGCGCAAGCCGGACAAGTCCATCGCTCGCCAGTGCTTCGGCGATTTCTACCGCCGCGCCCGGCGGCTCGCTGCTGCCCTCACGAATCTTGGATTGAAGTCCGGCGACCGTGTGGCCTCGATGATGTGGAACCACGCGGGCCACTTGGAAGCCTTCTTCGGCGTGCCCTGCGCCGGCGGCATCCTGCACACGCTGAACCTGCGCCTTCATCCTCATGAAATTGCCGGCATCGCCAAGCATGCCGGCGACCGCTTTTTGTTGATCGACGACGTGCTCCTCCCGGTTTACGAAAAGTTCCGCGAGGATGCCCCGTTCGAAAGCGTGATTGTCGTGCCCTACGGTTGCGGAACCGTGCCCGAAGGATTCCTAAATTACGAAGAACTGCTTGCGGAAGCCGGCGACGATTTTCGGTATCCAGAAATCGACGAAAACGATGGCGCCGCGATGTGCTTTACCTCCGGCACCACGGGTTGCTCGAAGGGCGTCATCTACTCCCACCGCGCCCTGGTGCTTCACTCGTTTGCGCAAGCCCTTCCGGATAGTTCCAGTTTGAGCTGCCACGATACCGTGCTACCGGTGGCGCCTATGTTCCATGCCAACGCCTGGGGCTTGCCGTTCACCTGCGCGATGATGGGCACCAAGCTGGTGCTTCCCGGCCCGCACGTGGATCCGGAAAGCATTCTGGGCCTCATCGAACAACACGACGTAACCCTGACTAGCGGCGTCCCCACAGTCTGGCTCGGTGTTCTCGATGCCCTGGAGAAACAGCCCGGTCGGTGGAAGTTCAGTCATCCCATCCGTGCGGCTTGCGGAGGCACCGCGCCTCCCGCGAGCCTCATTCGAGGCCTCGATCGTTTTGGAATCCACATCCTCCATTTGTGGGGCATGACGGAAACCACCCCGCTGGCCACCACCGGCGGGCTCAAGGCGCACATGCGCGGCTGGCCCGACGACAAAAAATACGAAGTCCGCGCCAGGCAGGGCTGGCCTGCGCCCTTTGTCGAGATTCGCCTAATGCGCCCGGAAGGTCCCGAAGGGAAATCAAGCCCCGAAGGCAAACCAGAAGAAGTTCCCTGGGATGGTGTCACCTCCGGCGAAATCGAAATCCGCGGGCCGTGGATCGCCGCGAGTTACTACGAATCCCCCGACCAGGCGCATCGCTGGACCGAAGACGGATGGTTCCGCACCGGCGATGTCGCCACCATGGACGAGGAAGGCTATGTCAAAATCGTGGACCGCGCCAAGGATCTTGTAAAATCCGGCGGCGAATGGATCAGTTCCGTGGATCTCGAAAACACCCTGATGGGTCATCCCGCCGTGAAAGAAGCCTGCGTCGTCGGCATCCCCCACCCGAAATGGCAGGAGCGCCCGCTCGCCGCCGTCGTCTTGAAAGACGGCGCCCGCGCAAGGCCCGAGGAGTTGCGCGCTTTCCTTGCCGAATCCTTCGCCAAGTGGCAGCTCCCCGACGCCTTCGTCTTTCTCGACGCTATCCCCCGCACGTCCGTTGGCAAATTCAAGAAAATCGCCCTCCGCGAGCAATTCGCCAACTGGAAGTGGGACTTGTAGGGGCGCGGCTTGCCGCACCTGCTGCACATTCCGTTCGATTAATCACGAGATTTATAACAAGAACCATAGGGGAGGCGGACAACGTTGTCCAGGACTGGCGAACCTTTCTCTGAATCGAGTTTCAGTCCCTTCATTCAAATCTTTTGTTTTCATACTCTTGCGCACTCTTTTGCGCAACGGGAGGACCGTAAGTCATGCAGATTCAACCACATCCACACTCTTTTCATCGTCACGGAGGGTATGGGGGTAGACGTGTTGCGCAAGGGAAGCCAGGGCCAGTCAGCTCCGGCAGTTGGTCCGCACCGGCTACGTGCGGTAAGAAGCATTGATGCGGACGTACTCCGCCGTAAGGTCGCAAGTCCAATAACGGGCCATGGCCGTGCCCGCGTGCAAATCCACAATCAACGGAACGTGTTCGGCGAGCAGACGGTTGCGGGCCGCAGCCGTGCGTACCCCCCATGGCCCTGTTATTCTTGAGGGGCGACTCACGAGGCATTGGCACGAACCATGTTTGAGAACCTTACGGAGAAGCTGCAGCGCACCTTCAAAAACCTGCGCGGCCAGGGCAAGCTCACCGAAGAACACCTGAACGCCGCGCTCGCGGAAATCCGCGAGGCCTTGCTGGAGGGCGACGTCAACGTTGGCGTAGCCGACGAGCTCCTCACGAACATCCGCAAAAAGGCCATCGGCAGCGAAGTCATGCTGCAGCTTTCACCTGACCAGCAAGTTGTCAAGGTGGTTCGCGACGAACTCGCCGCCATGCTTGGCAAGCACGCCAAGCCCCTCTTCGGCTCGCGCCCGCCTTCAGTGTGGATGATTGTCGGTTTGCAAGGCTCCGGCAAGACTACCACCACCGGCAAGCTCGCCAAATGGCTTGCCCAGCATGGACACCGGCCCATCGTCGTTTCTACGGACGTTTATCGTCCCGCCGCCCGCGAGCAGCTTGCGCAGGTTGCCAAGGCAGTTGGTACCGCAATTTGGCCCGGCGCGGGCACGGATAAACCGCTGGAAATCGTCAAAGGCGCCATCAAGGAAGCGAAACTTTCCGCTAGCGATGTGATCCTCGTGGACACCGCCGGCCGCCTGCACATCGACGATGAATTGATGAACGAACTGAGCCTGCTGAAGAAAGAGCTGCAGCCCAGCGAGATTCTCTTCATCGCGGATTCCATGATTGGTCAGGATGCCGTGCGCTCCGCAGGAGAATTCCACAAGCGCCTCGGCCTTACCGGCGTGATTCTCACCAAGCTCGATGGAGACGCACGCGGAGGCGCCGCGCTTTCCATCGCCAAGGTTTCCGGCGCGCCCGTAAAATTCGTGGGCCTTGGCGAAAAATACGATGCCCTCGAAGGTTTTTATCCGGAGCGCATCGTCTCGCGTGTCCTCGGCATGGGCGACATCATGTCGCTAATCGAACGCGCCGAGCAGACCGTGGATAGGAAAGCCGCCGCCGAACTCGAACGCAGGCTGCGCAAGGAAGAATTTACGCTTGAAGATTTTCGCGATCAACTGAAGCAGGTTCGCAAGATGGGCCCGCTCGAGCAAATTGTGGACATGCTCCCGAAAATGGGCCCGCTCGCCAAACTTCCCAAAGATGCGCAGGTGGATGAGAAAAAGCTGAAGCAGGTGGAGGCCATCATCGATTCGATGACCAATGAAGAGCGCCGCGACCACAATGTTATTGATGGCAAACGGCGCAAGCGCATCGCCAAGGGCAGCGGCACAACGGTTCAGGACGTTAACACGGTCGTCAAGCAGTACCTGCAAATGCGCACCATGATGAAGCAGTACGGCGCTATGGCCGCCCGCAGCAAAATGAAAGGCCTCGGCAAACTCGCGGGTTTGTCGTGAGCGTGAAAGAAGGATCTGTCTTGGTGGCGCAGACTTCCGGATGTCGAGATTTGATTTGTGTTCGCTTTGGCGGGGAATTCGCTGATTACGCGAGCGCGCGGAAAATGGCAATTGGGCCCAGGATGCCCACGGCGATGCCGTATCCGAGATCGGCCCACACGATGCGGCCGTAGTTCAGCACCACCAGCACGGCCGCAAGCGGCAAGCTCACGATCGCCAGCAGGTTTCCTTTTTTTGCCAGACCCGGGGCTTGCGCCCAAAGATGTGACAGGTCCGTGGTCGAAGGAAAAGCGTGCATTCCGATGGACAGCCCCAGCCAGTAAAAGAAATAAGCTAGCGGGTCGTAGACCTTCAGTTCCCACACCGGCAAAAAGGCCGCGCTGCAGAAGAGCACGCACAATAAGGTGTTTGCAAAAAACGGGCCCATGCTCACGAAAAACTGGGCGGTGAAGTTATCGGTCTCCTGGTGAATCACATACCCGGCGGGATTTCCAAAGCGGAAAAAGCAAACGCCGAAGACTTGCAGCTTAAACAACCGGCAAAAGAAGAGATGCCCAGCCTCATGAATGATGACACCGGGAAATGTCAAGGCTGCAATCACCGGTCCTGGAATGAAGAACATTCGATCCTCCTGCTATTTGCTCGCTGCTTTTCCGTTTCTAAACCGGCGGTCATACTCCGTTCTGGTGATGATTTCCCTGTGATCCAGCCGGTATCGAATGCGTGGAAAATATTCCTCCAGGCCTTTGCGATCTTCGGCGTTGCCTTGGGCCATTTGCTGAGCCTTGGCCAGCATCTCTTCGGACTGCTGCCGGTAGGCGCCGTCCCCCGTCACCACGTACTTGCACGCCAGCGCGCTTGCAAGCGACGCCGCGGTACCCGGGGCGGGATGCTCGCTCCATTGTTTTTTCCCAATGGCGAGAAACGTATCGTAATCCTTGCGCGCAAAAGCAGCTCCCGCGTCATACACTTCTGCGGCGAAAGCCAGACTTGGTAATTCCGGATAACCGGCGGCCGCAGCGTGCATGAGCTGGGCCGCCTCAATTTCCTTTCCGTCCTGCTGTGCCAGCTTGGAGGCCTGCTCGGCTTTCTCCAGAGCGTTGGTGGCGCGCGTCCACAGGTCATTTACTTCTTTGAACTCTGGCTTGTTGGCATCTTCGAAATATCCGCCGTTGTGCCCGTGCAGCGCTTTGTCAGCGGTGTCGACGTCGCCGATCAGCAGAGCCGCTTTGGCCGCGAGCAGCGCCGCCTTATCCGACTGGCGTGCCGTGCGCAGCGTTTCTTTGAGGTGCGGCAGCGCCTGCGTGTATCGTCCCTGTTTCACCAGCCGCTCGCCAACGTACATCTCGCGTCCAGCATGAAAATACCTCCGCCCGTGCGCGAGCGCCACAACGAGCAACAAAAGCAAGGCTGCGAGACTCACCTTTAGCCACTGAGGATAATCCCAGTCCTTGATCAACGGTCCGCAGGCTGCGCAGAATCGGAGATTTCCAATCTGCACGGCGTCGGACGAACTCCCGATATATGTGTTACAGCGCGCGCAAATGGACTTGTTGATGAGCGGCACGTAAGAGGAAAGCTGCCCTCTCTGTTTTGCCTCTTGGGAGGCCTTTTGCACGCACGTTTCGCAATAGGTTATGCCATTCAGGTCAAACAAGGACCGTATCGAAAAGGTCTGACCGCACCGGCTGCAAGTGGCATCGCTCATGGAGGCGAATTATGTACCCGTACGTTATGGAAGATTCCTAATGACCAGGAGATCTAAGCAAAACAGACGCCAATTCATTTTGAACTCTTCAATGGTTGGCGGTCTAGGACAAAAGCTTCTTGGGTAGCGGGATTGCTAATTGGCTTGAGTTGAAAACGGGCAACGCCGCATCGTTATCCACTTACTGTCAGGTGGACGTTTGGCCGGCATACGGAAACAGATGACCGAGTATCCGCGCGGAAGCTGAGGTTGCGAGGGCGGCGGGCGGCTGTTAAAATTTGATGTTTGCTGGGACGCAGCCGTCTGCGCCGTACGGGCAGGCGGCTTTTTGTCCGTCTGGCGCCCCGTCTTATCGGCCTGACCCCCTCGAACTTGTTCGAGCGTGACTGCGGTGAGGTAGCACTCAACTTACCGGTCCTGGCCCCTGCGGAAGGGAGAATACGCGTGGCAAAGTACGACGTGGCGATTATCGGAAGCGGTCCGGGGGGGTACGTGGCGGCGATCCGGGCGGGCGAACTTGGCCTGAAAACAGTCGTCGTGGAGAAGGACCCATTTCTGGGCGGGACCTGCCTGCACGTTGGCTGCATTCCCACCAAGGTGCTGCTTCACCACGCGGAAGTCTACGATCAATTCAAAAACGGCGCGGAATTGGGGTTTGAAGTCAGCGGCTTGAAGATCAACTGGGCAAACGTGCTGGCGCGGAAGGACAAGATCGTCAAGAAGCACTCCAAGGGCATTGAGTTTCTCTTCAAGAAGAACAAGGTGGAGTGGGTGCAGGGGTGGGGCAAATATGAAGGGCCGGGGAGAGTGAGCGTCGAGAAAGACGGCAAGAAGACGGCGATTGAAGCTTCCAACATCCTCGTGGTGAGCGGTTCGGAAGCGAAATCGCTTCCCGGCATTGAACCGGACCACAAGACGATTCTTACGAACCGCTCGATCCTGGAGCTTCCGGAGATTCCTAAGACGTTGATCATCGTTGGCGCGGGCGCCGTCGGCGTGGAGTTCGCCTCCATATACAACTCGTTTGGAGCGCAAGTGACCATTCTGGAGATGCTGCCGCGGGTCGTGCCCGTGGAGGATGAAGAGGTTTCCGCGGAACTCGACAAGACCTTCCGGAAGAAAAATATCCAGATTTACACGAGCAGCGCGGTAGAGTCGGTGAGGAAGGATGCGAAGGGCGTCGCGGTTTCGTTCAAGGACAAGGACGGGAAAACACAAACGCTGCAAGCGGAAAAACTGCTGCTGGCGGTGGGCCGCAAGCCGATGACGGAGAATTGCGGGCTGGAGAAATCAAAGGCCAAACTGGAGCGCGGGTTCGTGCACGTCGGGGATTATATGGAGACGGCGGAGAAGGGGCTGTATGCCATCGGCGATATCGTTGCGGGGTTGCCGCAACTGGCGCACGCGGCGATGATGGAAGGAATCGTCGCGGTAACGCACATCGCCGGAAAGCCGGCGCACCAGATCGTGAAGACGCGGATCCCCAACGCCACCTATTGCGAACCGCAGATTGGCTCGATTGGGCTGACGGAAAAGCAGGCGCGCGACGCGGGATACTCGGTGAAGACCGGAAAGTTTCCGTTTGTAGGAAACAGCAAAGCGACGATTCTGGGGAATCACGGCGGGTTCATCAAGGTCGTTTCCGAAGAGATGTACGGCGAAGTGCTGGGGATTCATATCATCGGGCCGCTGGCAACGGAGATTCTCGCCGAAGCGGCGGCGGTGCTGAACCTCGAAGGCACCATCGACGACATGATGAACATGATCCACGCGCACCCGACCGTGTGGGAAGGGATGGGCGACGCGTTTGCAAGCGTGAGAGGTTTGCAGATCAATGTGTAGTGACCGGCGATTGGTGACTCGCGATGGGAAAGAGTTGACAGTCGAAAGTTCGAAGCTGGAGGGAAAATTCTAGCTCAGCGGTTTTCTTTGCCCTTTTTCAACTGTCAACTGTTGACCTCCGGATCCGGCTAATGAACCGTTGCCACACGATCGATCTCGGGCTGATTGGCTACGCGGAAGCGTGGGCGCTGCAGAAACGCATCGTAGCGGCGCGCAAAGCCGCCGCGGTTGAAGATGTGCTTCTCGTTTGCGAACATTCGCACGTGATCACACAGGGGCGGAACGGCAAGCGCGAACACCTGCTGGCTTCAGAACATGTCTTGCGGCAGAAAGGCGTGGAATACTACGAGACCAGCCGCGGCGGGGACATCACCTATCACGGGCCGGGCCAGCTTGTCGGGTACCCGATCTTGAATCTGGGCGCGATCCGGCGGGACGTCGTTTGGTATGTGCGTATGCTGGAAGAAGCGATGATCCGGGCGACCTCGGAATTTGGAATTACCGCGGAGCGCGTTGCTGGAAAAACCGGGATCTGGGTGAAGAGCGGAGACACCGAAGAGAAGCTGGCCGCAATCGGCGTGCACATCAGCCGCTGGGTGACTTCGCACGGATTTGCGTATAACGTTTCGACGGATTTGCGGTATTTCGACCTGATCGTGCCGTGTGGGATCGCAGACCGAAAGGCGACCTCGCTGGAAAAACTGCTGGGGCGAAGCGTTGAGCAAGAGGAAGTGGCGCCGCGGATCGCGAGGCACTTGGGAGAATTGTTCGGGCTGGAGATGCAAGAGGCATCGAAGAAAGAAATGCTTGAGAGACTGGAGCAGGCCGAACGGTCTGTCGCAGTTTCAGCTTAGGACCTGGAGCAGGGGATGAAGAAGGAATTGACGCGGCAGCAGTACCTGGACCTGTACTACTACATGCGGCTGAACCGCGCCGTCGAAGACACCATGGTGAAGCTGTTCCGGCAAAACAAGATTGTCGGGGGGCTTTATTCCAGCCTGGGCCAGGAAGCGATTTCCGTGGGGACTTCGTACGCGCTGGAAAAGAAGGACTGGCTGGCGCCGATGATCCGCAATATCGGGGCGCTGCTGGTGAAGGGCGTGCCGCCGCGCGACATTTTCATGCAGCACATGGCGAAATACGACTCGCCGACCAAGGGTAAGGATGGCACGAGCCACTTCGGCGACCTGGACAATTTGCATATCGTTTCGCCAATTTCGATGCTGGGCGATTTAATTCCCGTGATGGCGGGCGTGGCGATGGCCGGGCGTTATCTGGGCCAGAAGATCGTAGCGATGACGTGGATTGGCGACGGCGGCAGTTCGACCGGCGTGTTTCACGAAGGATTGAATTTTGCGGCCACGCAGAAGGCCCCGTTCGTCCTGGTGCTGGAAAACAACCTATGGGCATATTCGACGCCGGTCCGCAGGCAGGTGCCGCTCGAAAACCTGGCCGACCGCACCAAAGCTTACGGTATCGAGAGTTACATCGTAGATGGCAATGACGTGGTCGCGGTGTACTCGGCGGCAAAGGAAGCAGTCGAACGGGCCCGCGCGGGCGAGGGACCAATCCTCATCGAGGCCAAGACTTTCCGCCGGTTGGGTCACGCGCAGCATGACCCGGCCGAGTACGTGCCGAAGGAAATGCGCGCTTACTGGGAGGCGCGCGATCCCATCACGCTGTACGAAAAGCTTTTGACAAGCGAAAAGCTTCTCGACGCCAGCGGCAAGAAAGAGATCGAGCAGAACCTCGACACGCTGCTCGCCAGGGAGCGGGAGTTTGCGGAAAATTCGCCGCTGCCTCCGGGGGAATTAGCCGAGACGGGCGTGTACTGCACCGGGGACGAATGCCACAAGATCCGCGCGAAATGGGAGCGGCCCATTGCCGAAGTAACGCCGCCGAAATCGAGTGTCGCAGCGGTGTGGACCATCCCGGGATTCGGATCGGGCAAAGGCTCCGGCGGCACCAACGCTCCAATTCACTTTGGCGACACGCAGACTGCTGTGGGGAAGCCCGCGAGTGAGGCGAAATCCGCTAACGACGGAAAGCCGGTGGCGAAGGTGGCCGTAAAGGCGGCGGCAAAGAAAACGGTGAAGACTGCACGGGCCAGCGCTTCGAGAAAGGCGCGGAGGTGACCATGGCGAGGACCAATGGCGCCGCCGCGACGAACGGAACGCAAGTCACTTTTCTCGAAGCCATCAAACAAGCGATGTTTGAAGAAATGGAACGCGATCCCGCGGTCGTGCTGCTCGGAGAAGACGTCGGCGTGTATGGGGGAGCCTTCAAGACCAGCGAAGGGTTACTCGAGCGGTTCGGCTGGGAGCGCGTGATCGACACGCCGATCAGCGAGAGCGCCATCATCGGCGCCGCGTGCGGAATGAGCTACCTGGGCCTGCGGCCGATTTGTGAAATGCAGTTCATTGACTTCATCGTTTGCGCCTTCAACCAGATCACGAATTTTGTGGCCAAGGGGCATTACCTGTGGAATGCGCCGGCGCCGATGGTGATTCGCGGGCCGTCGGGCGGCGGCGTGCATGGCGGGCCGTTCCATTCGGCGAACCCGGAGATGTATTTTGTTCACACCCCGGGGCTGAAGGTGATTTATCCCTCGACGCCGTACGACGCTAAAGGGCTGTTGAAAGCGGCGGTGCGGGATAATAATCCAGTGCTCTTCTTCGAACACAAATTCCTCTACCGGCGCATCAAGGGAGAGGTTCCTTCTGGCGATTACACCGTGCCCATCGGCAAGGCCGTCGTGCGGCGCGAAGGAAAGCACCTGACGATTCTTTCTTACGCGGCGATGATGCACACTGCGCTTGAAGCGGCGGACGCGCTGGCGAAGGAAGGCATCGAGGCCGAAGTGATCGATTTGCGCACGCTGCTGCCCCTCGATGAAGAGACGATTCTGAATTCGGTCAAGAAGACGAACAAATGCCTCGTGGTTCACGAAGACACAAAGACCGGCGGAATTGCTGGCGAAATCGCCGCGATCCTGTTTGAAAAGGCGTTCCAGGATCTGGATGGGCCGCTGGTGCGTGTGACCTCGCTCGATACGCCCGTGCCCTATGCGCCCACGCTGGAAGAATATTTCTTGCCCAACGCGAAAAAAGTTTTTTCTGCCGCGAAGGAACTGGCGCGGTATTAGGATTTTAACGAGAAGAGGAGAGCGATCATGGCCGTTGATATTGTAATGCCCCAGATGGGGGAGAGCATTTTTGAAGGCACCATCACCAAATGGCTGAAGAAGCCCGGCGACAAGGTGGAGCGCGACGAGCCGCTGTTC
>Ga0209180_10000225_pt1 | contig 25192 bp, 12 predicted proteins | sample CZO8metaG_3_FD_188355 | JGI IMG/M metagenome (GOLD analysis project Ga0209180, IMG submission 188355) | Vadose zone soil microbial communities from the Eel River Critical Zone Observatory, Northern California, USA - CZOApr15con2H2.8 metaG... | ecosystem: Environmental > Terrestrial > Soil >...
CCAACCGGTGAGGTCCTTGCCATTGAAGAGAGGCTTCCACGCGTCTTTTTGCGGAAGGGCAGCGAACGCGAACAAGACAGGTGCGGCAGCTAGCGCGAGGATGGACAGCCATTTGCGCGGATTCATTGCGAGTCTCTCCTAATGAGGATCAGGCCAAGCAGGGGCGCTCCGACCCGGCCGGAGCGCCCCTACAAAGGGAAATCAAAACTGCAAGTTGTGAAGATAGTCGTAGCTGATCTTGATGTCGTCGAAAGCTGATTTGGGCTCATCGTTTTCGACAAAATAATGCTTGATGCCAGCTTTTTCGGAATGCGCGAAGATGCGTTTCCAATCAATGGAGCCCTGTCCAACGTCGGCTAGGCGGCCGCCAATTTTCACCGCCGAGCCGGTGGCGCCCTTGTAAGCGTCCGCGGCGTTGGGGTCCTTGATCCAGTCTTTTACATGGACGAGAGGGAAACGGCCGGGATATTTCTCGAAGTAGGTCAGAGGATCTTTGCCGGCGACGCTGATCCAGCAGAGGTCCAATTCCATGGTGACGAGTTTGGGATCCAATTCGGCGAGGAAAAAATCGTAAGGGAGTTTGCCGCCAAGCGAATCGGCGGGCTCGAATTCGAACGAGTGGTTGTGGTAGCCGAACTGGACGCCAGCTTTCTGGCTGGCTTCGCCGGCGCGATTGAATAAATCGGCGGCACGCTTCCAGCCGCCGGGCTCTTTGCGCTGCTTCTCGTCAATCCACGGGCAAATGATGTAGCTGTGGCTGACAATTTTCGCGGCGTCGAGAGTTTCGGGCCACTTTTTTTCGACGAGGTCGTAAGAAACATGCGCGGAGGGGGCCGCGAGACCGTTCTTATCGAGAATGGCGCGAACGTCTTTCGGCGCGTGGTCGAAGTAGCCGGCAAATTCAACTTCCTTGTAGCCGGTGGCGGCGACTTTCGAGATAGTGCCTTCGAAGTCGGTTTTCATGGCGTCGCGCACGGTGTAAAGCTGTAGTCCGATGCGATCGATCTTGCGCTCGGCGGCGAAAGCGCGAAGCGAAAAGGAAGAGGCAATGGTTGTGGCGATAGAAGTTTGGAGAAATGTACGTCGGTCCATGGGCCGCATTTTACTACTCCGAGCGGGAAAGGAAACATCTCTCTGCAGAAAAAACAGAAGAGCGGCGTTTGTATCGCCACCCTTTGTCCAAGCGTTTGCTAGAAAAAGAACCGCAGACCGAACTGCATGCGGCGACCGTCGTGTGTGCCGGTCTGGTGCAGAAAGTTGCTCGGTCCAAAGGCTGAGTTGATGGCGTTGTACTGCGTATGGTTGAAGAGGTTAAAGTTTTCCCAGCGGAAATCGAAGCCAGTTTTCTCATTGATCGAAAACCTCTTGAACACGCCAAAATCGAAGTTAAGACGCCCAGGCAGATTCAGAGTGTTGCGCCCGACATTGCCGAACGTTAGCCCTTGAGGGGCCGTGAACGCAGCCGGGTTGTAAGCGAGAGGTCCCCGCTCAGTGGGGTCCTGATTCGATGAGAATCCAGAACGCGGATTGCTTAAGAGATCGGGCCGGGAGCCAGCGGTGGCGACACCGTTGCCAACTCCAGCGTTATCGGTCTGTGACAAACCGTTGGTCACGCTAAAGGGGGTGCCAGTTTGGGCGACAGTGATGCCCGAGACCTGCCAACCGCCGAGGACTGAATGAGCAAATCCACTGGCGCGGAAAAAGGGCAAGCCGTAGACGTAGCTAATGGAGAGATTGTGGCGCAGGTCGAAATTGGAACTGGCGCGATTGTTGGCCAAATCGTAGGCATTAACGAAAACGTCGGCGGCTCGGTCCGAGGAGTCGTCGATGGAATGGCTGTAAGTATAGGCAAGGCTCAGCGTCAGGTCACCCACGGTGCGTCGCGCCCCGACCTGCAGGGAATGATAAATGGAATCCGCCGCGTCCCTAAGCGTGTTGATGTTGTTGAACCCAGGGAATGCGGTGCGTACGGCCGCGACACTAGAAACAAGTCCGCAAGCAACGTTCAAGTTGAGTGCCGCAGCCGAAGTGAGTGCCGAGTTCGTTCCCGGTACGGTTTGTCCAGGGGACCATGGCAGTACATTTGCATTGCCCAACGGCCCTGCACATGCGCCCTCAATTACAGGTGGATTCTGAGTATTATCGATGAAACCCGTGTTGTAGAGAGTTTTGCCTTTCCCGAACGGATTTTGAGCAGACGGCACTGGTAGAAGCTGGTTGGCGTTGTTGAGCAGCGTAAGATGCGTACCTTTGCTTCCGACGTAGGCGGCCGAGAGCACAAAGTGGGAGGGAAGTTCCTTCTGAACGTTCAGGTTCCACTGCTGAACGTAGGGCCAGACCGCTTTGTTGGGTATGGAAACGACCGAAAGCGGAAAGAACGGTATTTGTCCACCACCACCACCGACACACGCATAGCCGCCGTTCGCCCCAGCTGGGCATCCGTTAAGCCCGACAGCGACGTTGGACTGTGTCGCGGAAAGCACGAGTGGCGGGGAGCCTTCCAGTGATTCGGTGTTGCCTTCGTTACCGTTGGTGTGTTCGTAGAAGATCCCGTAGCCCCCTCGAATGACCATCTTGCCATCGCCCTTGGGGTCAAAGGCGAAACCAATGCGTGGTGCGGGGTTAAAGAGATGTCCCGAGAGGCAGCCGGCACTCGAAGAGGAACCGATGCTAACGTTGGGGAAAGCAGAACCCGGGACGAGAGGCAAAGTCCCTCCCGCTCCTCCACACTGAACGAAACCGTTCAGAGGATTGATTGTCTTCCCGGCGTTTTGTGCCAGAGAGCCATCTGCATTGAAATCGCTGGGCTTGGGCGCGTTGGCCGGATTGAACGCATTAGGATTAAAGTTGAAGGCTTGCCTGTAGCGCTCCCGGTAGGTGCCGAACAAGCTCATGCGTAAGCCAAGATTCAAGGTAAGGCGTTTGTTGATGCGCCAGTCGTCCTGGAAATATGGCTCGACGATCCTGTAACGGTCGTAATACTGGGTCTCTTTACTCCATTGCTGGTAACTCGCGACATTTCCCAAGAGGAGGTCGGCAAAAGCGTTGCCCGTCGAGACAGTCGCATCGCCAGAGGTAAAGGTCAAGATGCCCTGGACGTTGGGAGAGTTGGCCTCGTTTTTTTGCGCAAATGCCGCATAGGCGCCGAACTGAAACGTGTGAGTACCAAAAACCTTTGTCACATTGTCACGATACGTGTAAGTGGGGTTGGCGTTGTGCCACGGGAAATACCCGGTATCTTGCCCAAACCCCCCGCCATACGCATTGTTGCTCCCTAGATTGATGGCTGGAAGCTTTCCGCCAAAACCATTGTTGAATATCGCGCCCATCGAAAAGCCGGAGGGTAACCCCACCGGCCCGCCGGTGGTGAGAAAAATATGGTCACCAGTATAGCTGGCCACGAATTCATTGAGGAGCGTGGGCGAAATATTGGCGTTCAGGCGTGCCACAAAGCTTGTCCCCGGGCCCACGAAAGTTGTGGTCACGTTTTGGAACGTGGTGGTGCCATTGCCCCACAGCGGATCTGGGACGACCGTCTGCCAGGAGTCGTGGATATAGCGGAAGGTCAAGCGATAGTTATTGGTGAGGTTGTGATCAATCCGCACCAATTCTTCGCGCCAAGAAGTCGGGGTGGAAACAGTTTGGTGGAATGCAGGAAAGCCACCTACAGTAAAGCCGGGAATGGCCTTGGGAATCAAGGCCAGAAGGGCTGTACCAACCGCAGTTGGAGTGACTTGGTGGTTGGCGGAGACTTGGGGTCCAGTAGGGCAATCGTTCATCGTGCCCAGGGGATCTGGACAAAGATCGCTGAAATTTCCAGTCCGCTCGGCATCTGAGGGAACGTTCGGCGTAGTCGAAGCGCTCGGAGGGGCCGAGGAGGTATTGCTTTCCTTCCGCCATTCCTCGGAGAAAAAGAAGAACGTCTTTTTCTTGTCGGTGTTGTAATGATTGGGGATGAAAACGGGCCCGCCAACGGTGTAGCCGTAATCATGTTTCTTATAGGACGCTTTCTTGGCGGTCGGATCAACGCCTTCCGCCCATGATTTCGCGTTGAAGAAGTCATTGCGCAGGTACTCGAACGCACTGCCGTGGAAGGAAGTGCCACCCGACTTGGTCTCCACTTCAACGGTGCCCGAGCCGTTGCGACCGTACTGCGCGCCGTAATTTGAGGTAAGCACTTTGAATTCGGCGATAGCTTCGGGATTAGGATAAACGTTGAGGGTGGCATTGCTGCCGTTATCCATGTTGTCGCCGCCGTCGAGCTCCCAGTTGTTGTACTCTGTACGGCCGCCGTTCATGCTGTAAGCGACGTTGCCGTACACACCGACTTTGCCTTCGTCCGAGCCGGTCTGATTGACGACGCCCGGGGTGAGAGTGACGAGTTGGGTGAAGTTGCGGCCGTTCAAAATGAGCTGGTCGATTTGCTTGCCGGTCACGGTCGCTGTTAGGGCGGATGATTGGGTTTCCACCTGGGCTACACTCTCGCCGGTTACGACGATTTCCTCGTTGATAGCGCCGATTGTGAGTTGCACATCGACGCGCGCCTTCTGCGCCACATCCAGCACAACGTTTTGCGCTGTGAATTTTTGAAAGCCCTTTGCTGTTACCACGATGTTGTATGTAGCACCAGCCAAGCCGGGGACCGCGTAAGCGCCATCGGCGTTGGTAGTGGTGGTACGGGTCAAACTGCCCGCGGTATTGGTAACGACGACTTCAGCGCCGACGACGGCAGCGCCGGATTTGTCGGTGACGGTACCGCTGATGTAGCCAGTGTCTTGAGCGCGCGAAGCGAGCGGAAGGCAAAGCGCAAGCAGCATCGCGGCCAGGAGCATGCAGGCGGCTCCAAGAAAGTTCTTTCGATGATGCAAAGGATTAGAGTTTCCCATCACGGTAAAACCTCCGAGATTTTCGAAATTGGGGAGAGAAAAAGACGTGAGGGCGCAACGAACGCGGCCAAATGGGTCACCCCTGAAACTGCCGCTTGCGGTAAGCTCTTCATTGGACACCGCTGCCCCACCACTCGACGACCGCAGGAAAACGCACCGAATTTACTTATTAAAACGAGTTAATACGGCAATGTTTGGTTTGTGTCAAGAGGTAAATTCGCGCCAAGGACGGAACAGTGGAAAATGAACCAGGGGAGGCAGGGGTAACGCGGGCTCCCCTTGGCCAGGCGGGTCCGCTCCTTGAAATCTCAGGGGCACTGCCGGAGACTAAGTGCCGATGCGCGCGCGATTTTTGATTTACTTCGTAATATTGCTGCCGACGGGCGTGCTTGCCGTGGGCACAGGGACGCTTGTTTGCGAATGCCCTGCCGCAGCCAAAGAACTGAGCAAGCAGGAGTCGAGGAATTCGCAAACCACCGCGGCCGCGAGAGAAGATCCTCGAGCGTGGTTTGCAAAGGGACAAGCGGCGCTCGAGAACGGGGACCTCGACGCGGCGGAAGCGGCGTTTCGTCAAGTGATCGCCGCAGACCCACGAGCGGGAGCGGCATACTCCAATCTGGGCGTCATCGCGATGCGGCGCAAGCAATGGGACCACGCGATCGCGCTGCTGCAAAAAGCGGAAAAGCTGGAGCCGAAGATGGCGGGCATCCGGCTGAACATCGGACTGGTCGAATACCGGCGGGGCAACTACGGCGCGGCGATCGCTCCACTTGCTTCGGTCGTGCGGGAACAGCCGGACTCACAACAGGCGCGGTACCTGTTGGGGCTCTGTCAAGTTTTCACGAAGCATTATGCGGAAGCGGTGACGGTGCTTGAGCCGCTGTGGCCGGAGAAGTCCAACGACGTGTTGTATCTTTATACGATAGACATTGCCGCGAGGGAATCGGGGCAGAAAGATCTCGACGAAAAAATCCTTCGCCAGATGATCGCGGCCGGTGCGGAAACGCCCGAATTCCATTTGATCATGGGGAAGGCGTTCCTCAACCGTTACGAGGTCCCGGAAGCGACGAGAGAGCTGGAGCGCGCTGCGGCTCTGAATCCCAATCTTCTGTTCGTGCACATGAATCTGGGAATTGCGTACATGCGGTCGGGCGACAACGAGCGCGCGGAGGAGGAGTTTCGACGGGACATCGCGCTGGAGCCGGACCTGGCCGACGATTATGAACAATTGGGGGTGCTGTATTCGCGCATGCAAAGGGAGGAGGACGCGGAAAAATCATTTCACGAGGCGCTGGAGCGGGATGCGAAGAACGCCGGGGCGTATCTCGGGCTGGCGAAGCTTTATCAGAAGGAGCAAAAAGCACAGCAGGCTTTGAAAATGGTTGATGCGGCGCTTCGCCTGTCGCCGGAATTTCATGGAGGCCATTTTTTGCGAGGCCGGATTCTAGTGCAACTGGGCCGGCAAAAGGAAGCGCGGGTGGAATTCGCAGCGGCGCAGAAGGCGATGGATTCCCAACTGGGAAAGAAGCGGGAGTCGTTGGAGGATGAACGCATCCCTAACCCTGAGCTCACCCGACAGCCCGAACCGTGAAGCGTTCGCGCGCGTCAGGAAGCCTGCAGCGGCGGGGGTTGCCAGGGACCGCGTGCGTCTTCGATAGCTTCGGCCACCTTGAGGATGAGATCCTCCTCGAAGGGGCGGCCGATGATTTGCACGCCGATGGGCAGTCCTTCGTTCGAATGAGCTACGGGGACGGAAACTCCGGGAAATCCCGCCAGGTTGAGCCATTGCGAATAGCGCATGGTGTCGCGATATCCCGTGCCAGGCTTGTAGTTTCCTTCGCCGTGACGAAACGCGGGAGCCGAGGAAACGGGAGAGAGGAGTACCGACGTGCCGTGCATTTGGCGGAGAATTTTTGCGCGGAGGAGATCGCGCTCGGCGCACGCGGCGATGAATTGATCGAGCGTGACCGGATTATCGGAGGTTGCATAAGAAAGATACTCGCGAAACATCGGGCTGATTTCAGCTTCGTGTCCAGCGACGGTCTGCCGGAATAAATGGCCGATCACCGGACCGAAGAAAAACCACCAGAGATCGAGCGCGCGATCGAGGACATCGAGACGGAAAATTTCAATGGTGAAACCACAATCGGCGAGCCATTTTGCGGCTTGCTCGACGGAGGTATGTGTTTCCGGGGTCACTCGACCAAGAGCGCCGCTTTCCAGAATTCCGATGCGCACGCTACGTAGATCGGTTTCGTGGCGCTCGCGCAAGGGAACAGGAGCGGAGAGCGCGTCGCCGGGATCAGGCCCGGCCATGACTTCGAACAGCAAACGGACATCAGCGATGGTGCGGGCCATTGGGCCGACGACGCCAATCCAGGAGAATGCGCCGGCGCCCGATGGAAAATGTCCGGTGGCAGGAATGCGGCCGGGCGTGGGCTTCAATCCACAGATACCACAAAAATGGGCGGGCACGCGAATGGAACCGCCCCCATCGCTGCCGACGCCGCCAGCGGAACAGCCTGCGGCGATGGCTGCGGCTTCTCCGCCGCTGGAGCCGCCCGAGGAATGCGACAAGTTCCAGGGATTGCAGGTTTTTCCAGTGAGGAGATTGTCCGACTCATAGGCCATCAGAAATTCGGGCGTGTTCGTGTTCCCGAGGAGGATCGCGCCGGCGGATTTCAGACGCGCGACAAGAGGAGCGTCGGAGCCCGCGACGTAGTTCTTGCGAAGAAGCGAGCCGGCGGGGCAAGGCCAGGCGGCGACGTCAATGCAACTTTTGATGGTGAGTGGAACGCCATGGAGAGGGCCGAGCTGTCTGCCTCGCGATGCAGAAGATTCCGCTGCGCGCGCTTGTTGGCGGGCGCCTTCGCCATCCAGATGCACGAAAGCATTCAGATTTGGCTGGCATGCCTCAATGCGCTTAAGATGCGCTTCGATGATCTCTACCGGCGAGATTTTTTTCGCGCGAATTCCTACAGCAATTTCCTTGATCGTGTGGAACGGAGACATGTTCAAGGCCTGGTGCGCGAGCGTATGCGGCCGCGGGATGCAGGTCAAGGGCGCGGCGAAATGCGCGAAGGGCGCGGGTAAAAACGGTTGACGATGGGTGTGGCAGCCGGGAGAATTCTAGTTGCGGCGGAATAGGCGCGCGCACGAATCGGGCATCCCTTGCGGACAGGAAGAACAATTTTCATGAATTCAACTCAGCGGCGCGCAGTGGGAGCGATTTCGATTTGCGGCATTTTCATTTGCGGCGGGACGATACTGATGCGCTACGGCGCAACGCCCGCGCAAGAAAAGGCCGCGGCGACAAAGAAGCCTGGTTCGCCGGGCGGGATTGCGGATGCGTACCGCTTCAATACGCTGGGCGTCGCTTACATGAACCAGCAGCGCCCCGCGGATGCGCAAAAATATTTCGAGCAAGCAATCGCGGCAGACGCAAAGTTTTACGTGGCGCGGTTGAACCTGGGTGTCTCTCTGCTGGGGCAGCAGAAGCTGGAGGACGCGCGAGCCGCGCTCGCCGCAGCGTCGGAGCAGCTGCCGAAAGATCCTTATGCCTGGTATAACCTCGGGCTTGCCTACAAAGACCTCGGCGATGCGGAAAAAGGAATTGCCGCTTTCCAGCACGTCACGGAAATCGTGCCCAACGAACCGGATGCGTATTATTTTGTCGGCTACCTGAACAGCCAGATTCAAAAGTATGACGAGGCGATCACGGCGTTTCAGAAGGGGCTGGCGCGGGCGCCGTATCATGCTTCGGCGGAATTCGGGCTGGCGCGGGCGCTTCAGCGCAAGGGTGATTCCGCTGCTGCGCGCGAACATCTGGCGCGGTTTCAGAAAATCACGAGCGAGCATCTGGGTGTGCCGTTCGGGGCGGGGTACGGAGATCAGGGCAAATACTCGCTTGCGGAGTTGCCTCTGAGCACTGTTGCCGATGTGCCTGCGGCGATCCCGGTGCGATATACGGCGCAGGCGAACGTGTTCGTTGCGAAGAGCGGCGGCGGGAACCGCATGGCAATCGGACCGAGCACGGGCGCGTGTTTTTTCGACTTCGATGGCGATGGGAAGGCGGATCTTTTCCTTGTGAGCGGCGCGGCGGACGGCACCAGCCGCTTGCTGCGAAATCTGGGCGACGGAAGATTTGATGACGTGACGCAAGAGGCGGGGATCCAGCTTAAAGGGAGCGGACTGGGCTGTGCGGCGGGGGATTTTGACAATGACGGCCACACGGATATCGCGGTTTGCTTGAGTGACGGGGTGCGGCTGCTGCGCAACAAGGGGGCCGGAAAATTTGAGGATGTGACGCGAGAGGCGGGAATCCGCGAAGAAAAAGGCTGCGTCGGCGTTACGTTCGTGGATTATGACCACGATGGAGACCTGGATCTGTACATCACGATGGGGCCCGATTCCGCCGCGCCTGGCACGGCGACGCACAATGTTCTCTGGCGCAACAACGGGAATCGGACGTTTACGGATGTTTCCGCAGAAACGGCTCTTGGATTTGCGGCGACGGGCGCGGGCGTCGTCACCACGGATTTCAACAATGACCGCGCGATCGACTTCGTGGTCGCGGGAGGGCCAGGGGGAGCTTCGATCTATCTCAATCCGCGCGAAGGAAAATTCACGCCGCTCACGGGTATCGATTTCAGCAAGGAAAAGTTGCCGCCGGCGGTCGGAGTCGTCGCGTTCGATTTCAACAAAGACGGCTGGATGGATCTGGCGTTCACACATGCGGGCGCGCCGGGCATCAGCCTGTGGCGGAATGTGGAAGGAAAGGGGCTGGAGCGCGTGACGCTTCCGGAACTGGGCTGGCAGAAAGGCTGGGGACTCGCGGCGCTCGATTACGACAATGACGGGTGGCTCGATCTTGTGGCTGCGGGCGAATCGAGCGGCGGAGGGGAAATCAGATTATTGCGGAATCTGGGGAGCAAGGGCTGGGCCGATGTCACCAAAGATGTGCATCTCGATGCGGTGAAGCTCAATCAGCCGCGCGCGATCGCGGTTGCAGACATCGCAGGGAACGGCGATGCGGATTTGGTTGTGACGCAACTCGGCGGCGGGCCGGTCGTCCTGCGGAACGAGGGCGGCAATCAACACAACTGGATGAGCATCGCCCTGAAGGCGCTCAACGACAACAAGAGCGGAATCGGCACGAAGGTCGAAGTCTACGCGGGCATGCTCTATCAGAAGTGGGAAGTGGCAGGCGCGTCCGGCTACCTGGGGCAGAGCGCCGCGCCAATTCTCGCCGGCCTCGGTTCCGAACATGGCGCCGAGGTTGTGCGGCTGCTCTGGCCGACCGGCGTGCCACAGGACGAAATCAATCTGGCGGCGAAAAAGGTGCAGTCGATTGGAGAACTCGATCGGCGCGGCAGCTCGTGTCCCGTTCTGTTTTCGTGGAACGGGCGCGAGTATGAATTCATCGCCGATATGATCGGACCCGGGGTTGTGGGCCACTGGGTCGCGCCCGGAGAGCGAGACGTTCCCGATCCGGACGAGTATCTGAAGGTGCCCGCGAAGAGCGTGAGGCCTCGAAACGGGCTGCTCAGCTTCCGGTTCATGGAGCCGATGGAAGAAACGGTGTATCTCGACCAGGTTCGACTGCTGGCCATCGATCATCCGGCGGCTTACGAGGTATTTCCGAATGAACGATTCGTGAGTGCGCCGCCCTTTCCGGAGTTCCGCGTCATTGCGAGCCGCGCCCCGCATCCGCCGCTCGGCGCGTGGGACGATCGCGGAAATGACGTGCTGGCGCTGATTTCGAAACGCGATCGCAAGTACGTAACGAGTTTCGATGATTTGCCATTTACGGGATTTGCAAAGCTGCATTGGATCGAACTCGACCTCGGCGATTGGGACGCGAAGAGACCGCTGCGGTTAATCATTGATGGCTACACCGATTACTTCACGGCGACTTCGATGTACGCGGCAGATCAGGCGGGGATCAAAGTGATTCCGCCGTACGTGGAAGCTCTCGATGCGAAAGGCCATTGGGTGAGGGCAGTCGAGGATATGGGTTTTCCGGCGGGTCTGGAACGGACAATGGTGGCGGAGTTGACCGGGAGGCTGCCTGCGGGAACGCGCCGCATTCGAATCGTGAACAATCTGAAGATTTATTGGGACGCGATTCGAATTGATCAAACGCCTGATGCGCAGGATTTGCACGTGGCGCAAGTTCCACTCGCGAAGGCCACGCTTGATTTCATCGGCTACCCGCGCGAGGAGCGGCTCAAGCCTGCGAGCGACACGATCTATTCGTATTCGCACCGGAGCATGACCGGGCCGTATGCGCGGGCAGCAGGGAATTACACGCGCTACGGGGACGTGTACGAATTGCTGAAAGCTTCCGATGACCGGTTTGTCGTTTTCGGTTCCGGTGATGGACTAAAACTCGATTTTGATCCGAAGCAGATTCCTGCGCTGCCGGCCGGCTGGGTTCGCGATTACTTTTTCTATGCCGATGGATTCGAAAAGGATTTGGATTTTTACGCGGCGCACGCGTTTACAGTTGAGCCGCTGCCACGGCATTCAATTCTCCCGTATCCGTATCCCGAGGGAAAGGGGTACCCTGCGGACGAGGAGCATCTCGTGTATGAGCTGGAGTACAACACGCGGACGCGGTCAGACCGCATGCCGGCAAGCCTGCGTTATCAATATTCGGCGCCGCGCTGAGGCGCCACTCACTCCCAGAGCACGGGGACCCACGCGCGGTCGCGCGCGCTTTTTGCGATAGCGTCGCAGAGGATCAACTCGTGGTTCCCGGTGGCAAACGTGGGGAAGTGGCGGGGCGCCTCGAAGTCTCCAGCATCCAAGTAGCCGTAAAAATCGCGGAAGAGCTGGACGAACGTATCGGGATATCCTTCGGCGTGGCCGCCGGGATAGGCGGCGTAGCCGCGCGCGGCCGGGCTCAGCAAAGCGGGATCTTTGGGGAGCTCTTCGCTGGCCCTGTCGCGCCGTCCAATCCACAGCGTGTTTGGAGATTCGGAGTTCCAGGCGAGCGAGCCTTTGGTGCCGTCAATTTCGAACCAGAGCCGCGCCTTGCGCCCGGCGCTGACCTGCGAGACGGTCATCACGCCGCGCAAATCATCTTCGAAGTGCAGGAGGACCGAGGCGTAGTCATCGGTGGTGATGGGAACGTCGTCGTGTTCGAGGCTGGCGGCCTTCTGAAATGTCTCAACACGTCCGCGCGGCCGTTGCCGGACCGACACCACGGTTGCCAGGTCCGCGCACACTTCGGTAACCTTGCGCCCGGTAATCCACATCATCAAGTCAAGCCAGTGAGTGCCAATGTCGGAGACGGCCCGCAGCTCGCCGCCCAGCTTTGGATCGAGGCGCCAATTCCAGTCAATGGGAAAGAGCAGCCAATCCTGAAGAAAACTTCCATGGACCAGGCGCGGCTGCCCGATCACACCACCAACAACCGCGGCTTTGGCCTCAAGACACAGCGGGTAGTAGCGAAGATTGTAGGCCACGCCGCCCACGCGACGGCAGTCCTTCGCAAGCTTCACCAGCATTTCCGATTCGCGCGAATCCATGGCCAGGGGTTTTTCACAGAGGACGTGTTTTCCGGCGCGGAGCATGCGGGTGGCTTGGTCGAAGTGGACATGGTTTGGCGTGCAGATATGCACGACGCTGACAGAGGGATCCGCGGCAAGATCGTCGAGCGAGGCATAGGCGCGCGGGAGCCCCAACGACTCGCGAAGCTGTTCGTCGCGCTCGCGGGAACCGCCCAGCATGCCACGCACAGGGACGCCCACCCGGCGAAGAGCTTCCAGATGGGCTCTGCCCACGAATCCTAAACCGATCACTGCCGCTGCTTGTTTCATCGCCGGAACTCCTGCGTGCCCGAACTCTGCCACCTTCTTGTTTCCGCACAGATTGCAAAGTACCAGTTTTCAGAAAGTCCACAAACGGAATTTTAATAACAAGGGAAATTTGGAGTTTTCCCGCCACACAAGGTAGGATGCTTCCCAAGGAGGTGCCCGTGTCCACTCCGAATCGGAAGCTCAGCCATATCGTTATTGTACTGGTTATTTGCATGGCAGTGGCGCTGCCGTGCGGCGCCGATAATGCGGCCTCTGGGATCGTTGATAGCCAGACGTTCTTGCAGCGAAATGGGACTCCCGCAGGTCCGCCTGCCAGCGCTTACACCGCGGCCGTGGAAAAACTCCTGGGACAGATGACGCTCAAGGAAAAAATTGGGCAGATGACGCAGCTCGAAATCGGGATGATCACCGACGGGCGAGGCCAGAACATTCGAATCAATCCGGAGAAGCTGCACAAAGCCGTGGGCGAATATGGAGCCGGTTCCATCCTGAACGTGAATGACGAAGCATTGCCGGCGGCGAAGTGGCAAGAAATCCTTCGAGCCATCCAGGACGAAGCGAAGAGGTCCCGCCTGCGAATTCCCGTGCTCTACGGGATCGATACGATTCACGGAGCGAATTACATCGTTGGAAGCACTCTTTTTCCGCAGCCGCTGGGGATGGCCGCGACGTGGAATCCGGAATTGATGTTGCGCGGCAGCCAGATTGCGGCCGCGGAAACGCGCAAGGCGGGAATTCCATGGTCATTCTCGCCGGTGCTTGACGCCGGACGGCAACCACTGTGGCCGCGCTTGTGGGAGACGTTTGGAGAAGATACGTACCTCGGAAAGGTGATGGGAGTAGCGACGGTTCGCGGTTACGAGGGAAGCGACCTTTCGAGCCCGATCAGTGTTGCGGCTTCACTGAAACATTACGTGGGTTACAGCTACCCGACCACGGGCGGGGACCGCAGCCCAGCGCTCATTCCGGAAAATACTTTGCGCGAATACTTTCTTCCGACGTTTGCGGCAGCAGTGAAGGCCGGGGCGCACACGGTCATGGCGAATTCGAGCGAAGTGACCGGGATCCCGGGGCACGCCAACGGTTATTTGCTGAAGGAGGTATTGCGAAGTGAGCTGGGCTTGCAGGGATTCGTGGTCTCGGATTGGATGGACATCAAGAAACTTGTTTCCGTGCACCACGTCGCGACAAACGAGAAGGAGGCGACTCGCATCGGAGTGATGGCCGGAATCGACATGAGCATGGTGCCATCGGACTACAGCTTCAGCAATCTCCTGCTCGAGCTGGCGCAGGAAGGAAAAGTACCGACGAGCCGCATTGATGAAGCAGTGCGACGAATCCTCACGGTGAAGCATCAATTGGGACTGTTCGACGATCCGTTACGCGGGATCGACTCGAAAACCGCGATCGGCTCGGCGGAGTCGAGGCAAGTGAGCCTGGAAGCCGCGCGCGAGTCCATCACACTACTGAAAAACGAGAATCACACGCTGCCGCTTTCGAAAACAGCGCATATTCTCGTGACCGGGCCGGACGCGGATTCTTTGATTCCGCTGAACAACGGCTGGAGCTACACGTGGCAGGGCGATCGCGCCAGCGCGTATCCGAAGGACCGCGCGACCATTCTCAAGGCGATCCAAGAAAAAATCGGCCCCGGCAATGTCACTTACGCGCCCGGCACGACCTACGACAAGGAGACTGACATCGCGAAGGCAGCTGATGCGGCGTCAAGAGCGGATGCCGCGGTGATTTGCATCGGTGAGTGGGCGTACGCGGAAACGCCGGGGAATATTCCAGAGCTCACGTTGCCTGACGCGCAGCTCTACCTGGTTCTGAGAATCCTGGAAACGAAGAAGCCCGTTGTTCTGGTGTTAACCGAGGGGCGCCCCCGTATCATCAATCGCATCGCCGATTCCGCCAAAGCGATTGTCATGGCTTATAACCCCAGCAACGAAGGCGGGCAGGCGATTGCAGACGTCCTTTTCGGCGACGTGAATCCCAGTGGCAAGCTGCCGATCACGTACCCGCGCTGGGCGAACCGGCTCTTCACCTACGACCACAAAGTGTTTGAAGGGGAAGACTGGGGAGAAGGAAAGATGCTGGGCACGCCGCAATTCGAATTTGGATTCGGGCTGAGCTACACGAGTTTCGCGTATTCCGATCTACACGTTGCACCAAGCGCGACTTCGGAGAACCAGACCGTACGCGTGGACGTGACCGTGAAGAATAGCGGCGAGCGCGCCGGAAAAGAAGTCGTTCAGTTGTACCTGAGCGAGCGCTTCGCGAGCGTGACCCCGCCCAGCAAGAGATTGAAGCGATTCGCGAAGGTTTCGCTGCAGCCCGGCGAGAGCCGGCGTATATCTTTCGAATTGACGCCCGACGATTTGTCCTTTATTGGCGCGGACAACGAGCGCGTGGTAGAGCCCGGCGTTTTCGACGTGAAGATCGGCGGACTCCAGCAAAGTTTCGAATGGAAGTGAGAGGCAGCCGGTGGCAATCCCTAATCTTTTTGGGCGAGCAGGGAATCGCGCACGGCTTGTAATTCCTTTTTCTTTGCCTTTTCCACGTCGGGGAAAGAGAGGTCGAGCCGGCTTAACGCGTCGATGATCGCCGCCGCAACGGCCAACCGGGTGAACCATTTGTTATCAGCGGGAATTACGTACCACGGCGCGTGCTTCGTTGCCGTGTGCTGCACCATCTCCTCATATGCTTCCTGATAATCCTTCCAGAAACTGCGTTCCTGCACGTCCGCCATGGAAAACTTCCAGTTCTTTTTCGAATCTTCGAGCCGTTCCAGGAATCGCCGCTTCTGCTCTTGTTTCGAAAGGTGCAGGAAGAATTTGCGGATCACCACGCCGTTGCGCGTCAGGTAGCGCTCGAAGGCGTTGATGTCCTCGTAGCGCTCTTCCCAGATGTGCTTGGTGATCAGGCGTTCCGGCAATTTCTGCGCTTTCAGGAAAGACGGGTGCACACGAACGACCAAGACTTCCTCGTAATACGAGCGATTGAAGATGCCGATCTTTCCGCGCTCGGGGGCGCACTTGTGCGTACGCCAGAGATAATCGTGGTTGAGCTCCTCATTGCTTGGCGACTTGAAGGAGAAGACCTGGCAACCCTGCGGGTTCACGCCCGACATCACATGCTTGATGGCGCCGTCTTTGCCGGCCGCATCCATGGCTTGAAAAATCAGCAGCAGCGCCCAGCGGTCTTGCGCGTAGAGCTTCTCCTGCATGTGGCTGAGAAGCTGGATGCCGTCTTCGAGCAGACCTTGCGCTTGGCGCTTGTCTTTGAGGCCGTTCGTATCGGCGGGGTCATGGTCCTTCAGCCGAAATTCCTCGCCTTTTGTGATGCAGTACGGTTCGAGGATGCGCGAAGCTTCTTTCAGAAGTTTGCCGTGTCTCATGATGGCGGCAGTGTAGTACAGACGTGCTGGTCAGAACAGCGCGCCCAGCCCCCAACCGAAGGCGGAGAAGCGGTTGCGAGCAAGAAAGCGTGATTTATCGGAGAGAGCGATGGGATGATCCAGGCGCAGGACATTGAACGCGTAATAGGCGCGAACAGGAACCTGGACTTCGGGAACGGTCCAGCGGAGTTCGACTCCCGTGGAACCGTGAAGAACACCATTGGTCGAGCGCAGCAGGAGCGGTCTTGTGGGGCCCAGCCAATTCGGGAGCAGCCAGCCCGTTCCGAAATCGAAAAAGCCGGCCGCCTCGGTTCCGCCACCGAGAGGGACACGATATTCGGTGTTCGCGGCTCCGAGGAGATTCGCGCCGGCGGGCGAGGCGGAAGGAATCGTCGCGCCGGAAGGTGTCATTTTGGATGTCAAGGCGTAAGGGCCGAGGTCGCCTTGTCGAAGGCCGCGGACAAATTCATCGCCGGAGAAGAAGCGTGAGTACAGAGGCATGTCGCCGCGATAGCTTCCTGCGCCGCTAAAGGTCGTTCGAAAAGCCCAGGCATCGCTCGGCGCAAAAATCGGGTCGCGGAAAATGTGAGCATATTCGCCGGAGGAACGAACCATGTTCTCGCCTCCGCCAAGCCATCCTCCGGAAGCGGAATCCGAAAACAGAACGCGTTCATTTCCTGTGTCGCGCGCCCAACCCACTCCGAGGGTGCGGCTCGAAATCCGGGATCGAACATCACCAACTGTCACCCCTGTCGCTGCCGGTGGTAAGGCGGCGGGGTATTCCGTCGTGGTGCGCGACAGGGTGTAGTTGACGCCCAGCGAATCGGTGTTGGTCAAAGCGTAGGTCCACGGAACGTTGATGCCTTCGCTGTGCGAACTGAAAAACGGACCCTGCGCGCTCCTTGCGAATCGCGGGCGAAGAACATTATTGAAGACTGAGAATGCCAAGGATGCGCGTGTGCCGAAGATTCCTTCCTTCGCCAGTCCAAGCATGAGCCGCAGGCTCTCCGACCCTCCTTCAATTTGCGACGAAAGGAGTTCCTCACGATTGAGCAGGTCGAAAACGGTGTAAGCAATGCCCAGCGTGCTGCCGAATTGACCGTGGCCACCGACCAGAGAGGCGCGCTGTTGACCAATTTCTTCAAGGTGAATCGAGACGTTTGCCGTGTGGTTCGCGTCATCGAATTGGACGTGAATGTCTTCTTTGTGTATCGGCTTGAAATAGCCCGTCCTTGCCAGTCGTAAGAGACCCGCTTCCAGCGCGCGTTCATCGACGGGATGCCCTTCGCGCAAGAGAATTCGGCGGCGCACGTAGCGGTCACTGAATTTGTGCAGTCCCTGGAATTCGATGCGCCGAATCAGATACGGCAGAGTGTCGCTTAGATTAAGCGTAACGCGCACAGAGTTATTGTCCGGGTCGAACGAAGGATTCACCTCGACGGAACGGTAGACAATTGAATCAACTTTCGAATCCTTGGGCTGTATGCCCGCGGTCCAAAAGCGCCGCAGCTTGTCGATTTCCTGTTGGGAGTAAGCTCCGCCTTTTTCTGTTTTAGGAAACATGAGTGGTTTTCCACTGCGCTCCTCGACCGCATGCTGAAGAGCGGTGGTTGCTTCGATGGATTCGAGGCTGTAAAAAGGCCCCGCTTCCATGGGGATCAAGACGGACAGCCCGCTCCGTGTCTCTCCATAGGGCCATGGGAGCCATCGGCGGGTTCGTTCGTTGAACCTGGAAACTTGCGCAGCGCCAATGCGCGCTTCGGGATAACCGTGGTTCTGGTAATACGCCAGGATTCGCGCGCGGTCTTCTTCAAACGCTACTGGGGTATATGCGTTTTTGGCGCGCCATGAAGCAAATGGTTTCCAGGGCGCGATGCTGCGCATCTGGCTGCGCAACAATTTTGAGGAAAACTGAGGATTTCCCTCGAAGTTCACCCGCCGGACTCGAAGCAGTGGGCCATCGTTGATTTCAAATCGCACGGTGACCGTAGCGTTCCTTGCTTCCTCGCGGCGGATCCGAACGCTCGCGTCTGGATGACCCAACTCATTCAGTCCAGACCGAATCACCCATGCGATGCGCTGAAACGCCGCCGTGTCGGCTGGTTTGCCGAGGCCGAGCGCGAGCTTCTTCGCCTCGAGCATTTTTTCGATCTGTTTCTGCGAGAGCAGCCGGGATCCGGAATACTCCACCTTGGAAAGAAACGGCCTCTCTTGCACATGAAAAACGAGAGCTATGCGTTTCTGGTTCTCGAACGCTCGAGCAGAAGGCGCGGTTGACGGTATCTCTTCGACACGGATCGAGTCGAACCACCCGAGGCGGGCGAGAGCGCGGATATCTTTGTCAATTCTGGCTGCGTCGAATCGCTCGCCGGCATGCGATGAGATTTGGGCCGCGACCGCCGCCGGAGCGATGCGCCGCAGTCCCGCGAAGCGCACTTCTTCAAGAATCGGCGTTCCGCTCGTTTCCAGCGCGGCGGGAGGCGCATCGGAGGGGACGGAGTGATTCTGTGGCAATGCATGCAGCGGAAGTTCCAAAAAAGCGCAGAAGCCGGTCACAGCGATGAGCCAACGCACGAACATCTCTCCTTGCACCGAGGAGAATGACTGAAGAGATGACCGACATCGCCGCCGGGTTGTCTCGCTTGAAAAATAGCCCCCGCTGTAGCGTCAGAAAAACGAAGAGCCCTGGACCGCTGTGCACGAATCTAAGCGATCCAGGGCGTTTGTCTTCGGGGGAGCAAAGCGGTTCCTGCTGCCTCGCAGCTGCGTTATTCAGACACGGCTGTTCCCGTGGCGGGATCGAGAATGAGCTTGCCGGCTTTCTCGATCGATGCCTCGCAACCCGCTCCTCCCGCGCGAAGAGTTCTAAGCGCGTTTTGTTAGCCGTGGATGAACGGCTTGTCAAAACTAATGGCACAACCAGGGAAGCTGTATAGAATCGGGACGCGTCCGGGAGACCATGACCACGCTCGCCCACAAACTCCGCCTGACGGACTATTTCGCCTTGGCATTCGGCACGATGGTGGGTGTCGGGTGGCTAGTGCTCATGGATGATTGGCTCGGCCGCGGAGGGCCGGTCGGCGCAATTCTTGGATTTGCTCTTGGAGGAATTCTCCTGCTGCCCGTCGGCTACGTTTATGGCCAATGGGTGCAGCGGATTCCTGATGCTGCTGGAGAGGCGGCTTACACGGCCGAAGTCTTTCCGCCAATCGTGAGTTATTTCACCGGCTGGATGATGTTGCTGGCGTATTTCATCGTATGCCCGTGGGAAGCGGTGGCGGTTGGCAAACTCGCCGCTTACATCTTTCCATCGCTGAATTCATTCGAATTGTATCGTGTAGCGGGGCAGCCCGTTTTCCTGCCGCGGCTGATGTTGGGTATCGCGCTTACGCTTTTTCTCGGGACGCTGAATTACCGCGGCATCCGTTTGAGCGCCAGTTTTCAGAATTGGACGACGACACTGATGCTCCTGCTCTTCGCCGTCGTGCTGGGCATCAGCGGCGTGCGCGGCGCTCCCGCCAATTTCCATCCGGCGTTCCGCGCGACTCCGTTCGTTTCGATCGTGCTCACTCTGCAGATCGTCCCGTATTTCATGACCGGATTCGAATCGGTGCCGAAAGTGGCGGAGGAAGCCCACCTGGAATTCAGCTCGAGAAGGTTTCTTCGCGCGATCGTGATGGCTGTTCTGGTCGGCGCGGGTTTCTATGTCCTTGCGGTTGCCGCGGTCTCTTACGTCGCACCGTGGCAAGGTTTAATTGGGAAGCGCTTTGCAACCGCCATCGCGTTCGAACAGGCGCTGGGAGCCCGATGGCCCGTCCGTCTGATTCTCGCTATGGCCCTTTTCGGGCTGTTCCAGTGCTTCAACGGCAACTTCGTGGCGTCAAGCCGCTTGCTGTTCGCCTACGGCCGCCGCCGGACGATTCATCCGAGTTTCGGCACGGTCCACGAAAAATTTCTGACGCCTTCCACGGCCGTTCTCGGTATCACTACCGGAACGCTCGCGGGTCTTCTGCTGGGGGATGCACTACTCGTTCCCGTAACCGAAGTCGGCTCTATGGCGTCGGCCTTGGGTTGGTTCGCGGCGTGTCTCTCGTTCTGGATGGTCGAGAAGCGAGCAACGATTCGGATTGTGACTGGGCTGGGAATCGCGGTCTCCCTGCTGCTCTTCCTGATGAAAGTTCTGCCAGTCTTTCCCGGCCACTTTTCGCCCGCCGAATGGATCGCCCTTGGGATCTGGGTTTGTCTCGGATTCGTTCTCCGCGCCCGGAATTGAGGTGGAATTTCATTTTCGGAGCTTTGGCGCGACGAGGGAGAAAAATGCGATCCGGTGTGAGGCGGCATTCGGGCGGTGGAGAGCGCTCGTGTATACTTTTGGAGGCGACTCACTTCGCCATCGATGATTCCTTTCCTCCATCTTGGACCGCTTGCCATTCCGACTTTTGGCCTCATGGTCGCCACCGGCCTGCTGGCTGCCGCGTGCGTTTTGCAGGCTGATTTCAACCGCCGCCGCGCGCAATTCCTGAAGAGCGGCTACCTGAAGGCCGATGGCGAGCAGAGCCACCGTGACGAAGGATTTCTCATCATCGGTGTCGCGGGACTTGCCGGGCTCATCGGGGCGCGGCTGTACCACGTGTTGGAGAGCCCCCGCGAACTGATCGCCAATCCTTCGCTGTTGATCAGCCGGTTTGGCTTCGCGTGGTTCGGCGGATTTCTCGGCGGTTTTGTCGCGCTGGTGATTCTGGCGCGGCGCTTGAAAATTCCTCTGCTCGAATTTCTGGACACGTGCTCTCCCGCGGCAACCGTTGGTTACGCCATCGGGCGCATCGGGTGTTTGCTATCGGGCGACGGCGATTATGGGGTTCCCACAACGCTGCCATGGGGCATGAGTTTTCCCAATGGCGTCGTTCCTACGACAGAACGTGTGCACCCCACGCCCGTCTATGAATTCCTCATCTGGCTGGCGATTGCCGCGTTCTTGTGGCGGTTGGGCAAGAAGGCTTTGGGAGCCGACCGGCCCAAGGGCGAAGTTTTTTGCGCTTATCTCATTCTGACGGGTGTAGCTCGATTCCTGATCGAATTCATTCGCATCAATCCGCGATCATTTTTCGGCCTTTCGAATGCACAGACCGCGAGCCTGGTGTCCATCGTTGTCGGTGTCGTCCTTTTCTGGCGGATCAGCAGCAGTTCAGCTCTTCAATCAAAATCGGCCTAGTCGTGGCGCCCCGCTCTCTGGAAAAGAAGAGATTCACGGAAAAATAACCGAGGACTCGCAGACTCTGAGCTTCGGCTTCGGTTAAAGCAACTGGCGCAAAACGTATTGCAGAATCCCCCCGTGATGGTAGTAGGAAACTTCCTCCGGCGTATCCGCCCGCGCGATCGCCGAAAAGGTTTTCACTTTGCCGTCTGCGGATTTCACATGGACGGTGATTGGTTTCTTGGGTGCGAGCGCCGCAACGCCCTCGATTTCGAATACCTCGTGCCCGGTTAAACCGAGCGCCTCGCGGTCGTCCCCCGGCTTGAATTCGAGCGGGAGCACGCCCATGCCGATGAGGTTGCTGCGGTGGATGCGTTCGTAGCTTTCGGCGATGACCGCACGAATACCGAGCAGTCGCGTTCCTTTTGCGGCCCAGTCGCGCGAGGAACCGGAGCCGTATTCCTTGCCGGCGATGACCACCAGCGGTACGCCTGCTTCGCGGTACTTCACTGCAGCGTCGTAGATGGACATTTTCTCGCCGCTCGGGAGGTAGAGCGTCCAGCCGCCTTCAGTGCCCGGGGCCAGCTGATTGCGCAAGCGAATGTTCCCGAAGGTGCCGCGCATCATGACTTCGTGATTGCCGCGGCGCGCGCCGTAAGAATTGAACTCATGCGGCTTCACACCGTTGGCGATCAGATACTCGCCGGCGGGTGAATCTACAGGAATCGAACCCGCGGGCGAGATATGATCCGTCGTAACGCTGTCGCCGAGAACGGCAAGCGCGCGCGCGCCGTGAATATCCGCGAGCGCAGGCGGCGTCTTCGGCATATTTTCGAAATACGGCGGTAACTTGATGTAGGTCGATTTCGGATCCCACTTGTAGATGTCGCCTTTTGGAATCGGCATGGACTTCCAGTGCGCGTCGCCTTCGAACACTTCGCCGTAAACCTTGCTGTATTGCGCGGTGGAAACTGCCGCCCGAACTGTCGTTTCGATCTCCTGTGGCGTCGGCCAGATGTCTTTCAGATAAACGGGTTTGCCCACGGGGTCGCTGCCAATCGGTTCCGTCGTGAGGTCCAGGTCCATGCGGCCCGCAAGCGCATAGGCGACTACGAGCGGCGGCGAGGCCAGATAGTTGGCGCGAACCAACGGGTGGATGCGGCCTTCAAAGTTGCGATTGCCGCTCAGAACTGCCACCGCGACAAGATTGTTTTCTTTGATTGCCGTGCCGATGGCTTCCGGGAGCGGGCCGCTGTTGCCGATGCAGGTGGTGCACCCGTAGCCGACCAGGTGGAATTTCAATTTCTCGAGATACGGTGTCAGGCCTGCGGCTTGCAGGTAGTCGGTCACCACTTTCGAACCCGGCGCAAGACTGGTCTTGACCCATGGCTTGATATCCAGGCCCCGCTCGACGGCCTTCTTCGCAAGGAGGCCTGCCCCTAGCATCAGTGACGGATTCGATGTATTCGTGCAGCTCGTGATAGCGGCGATGACCACGGCGCCGCTCGAAAGATCAAACGAGTCGCCATTGTTTCGAACCGCGACGTGCTTGGCCGGTGTACCTTCCACGACTTTTGTGAAGGAAGACTTCGCTTGCCGCAGCGGAACGCGATCCTGCGGACGCTTCGGCCCGGCAACCGTGGGCTCGACGGCTCCGAGGTCCAACTCGAGTGTGTCATTGAAGAGCGGAGCCGGTGTCTGGTCGGTGCGGAAGAGCATCTGCTCTTTGCAGTAGGCTTCGACGAGAGCGATCTGTTCAGGCGATCGGGCGGTGAATTGCAGGTAAGCGAGCGTTTCGGCATCGACAGGGAAGAAGCCCATGGTCGCGCCGTATTCGGGGGCCATGTTGGCAATGGTGGCGCGATCGGGCACGCTCAAGCTGGAGAGCCCCGAGCCATAAAATTCGACGAATTTTCCAACGACGCCTTTTTTGCGCAACATTTCAGTAACCGTCAGCACGAGGTCCGTTGCGGTCGCACCTTCGCGAAGACGCCCGTGGAGACGAAAACCGACGACTTCAGGAATGAGCATCGAGGATGGCTGGCCGAGCATGGCCGCTTCCGCTTCGATGCCCCCAACGCCCCAGCCGAAGACGCCCAGGGAATTGACCATCGTGGTGTGTGAATCCGTTCCTACGACAGAATCGGGGTAAGCCTCAACTCTGCTGCCATAGGGCACGGCACAGACAACGCGCGCGAGATACTCGAGGTTCACCTGATGGCAGATGCCGGTGTCCGGCGGGACGACTTTGAAATTTTGAAACGCCGTCTGCCCCCAGCGCAGAAACGCGTAGCGCTCGACGTTACGCTGAAACTCCAGCTCCGCATTCAGCCCGAAGGCGTTGACATTGCCAAAATTATCGACTTGCACGGAATGATCGATGACCAGCTCAGCCGGAAAGAGGGGATTGATGCGCTTCGGATCGCCGCCCATGCGCTGGAAGGCTTCGCGCATCGTGGCAAGATCAACGACTGCAGGCACGCCCGTGAAGTCCTGGAGCAGCACGCGCGCGGGCATGAAAGCAATCTCTTTTTCCGGTGCGCCCGGCCGCCAGTTCGCCAGGGCGCGAATGTCCTCCGCGTGAACAAAGCGGCCGTCTTCGCAGCGCAGGAGATTTTCCAGAAGAATGCGGAGGGAAAAGGGCAGCTTGGCGAGGTCGGCGACGCCCTGTTTTTCGAGGAATTCCAGCCGGTGAATATCGAAGGTCTGCGCGCCCACACTGAGTTTGTCGCGAGTGCGGAAAGAATTGCCCGCATTGATGGCCATTCTGTGCGTCCTTTCCCGGTGATGCGCAGGCTTCTATGATAACCGAAATCCAATCGAAGCGCCGTCCAGCTATACTGGTACAGCCGTGAACATCGTTCTCATCTCGACCTATGAGTTAGGTAGGCAACCGTTTGGGCTGGCGTCGCCAACGGCATGGCTGCGGAAGCGCGGCCACAAAGTCGTATCGCTCGACCTTGCCCGTCAATCACTCGACGAGGCGGCGATTCGCGGCGCCGAGCTCACCGCCGTGTATTTGCCGATGCATACAGCGACACGGCTGGCGGCGCAGCTCATTCCTTCATTGCGGAAACAGAATCCCGGCGCGCATCTTTGCTGCTACGGCCTCTATGCACCAATGAATGTGGAGTACCTGCGCGGGCTCGGCGTCTCTACGATTCTCGGTGGCGAATTCGAAGAAGGCCTCCTACACCTGGCGGAACGACTCGCGATAGGTAAAGAGCAGAAAACCGAACCACAGGCTGAGCCGCTGATCTCGATGGCGCGATTGCAGTTCGAAGTGCCGGACCGTTCGGGAATGCCTCCAATGGAGAAATATGCGCACCTCATCGTTCCCGGGGATGGCTACCGGATCGTTGGTTCGACGGAGGCAAGCCGCGGGTGCAAACATCTCTGCCGGCACTGCCCGATCGTGCCGGTTTACAAAGGTGTCTTTCGAATCGTCAGCCGTGACATTGTGCTTGAAGACATTCGCCGCCAGGTGGCCGCTGGGGCGCAGCACATCTCATTCGGCGATCCAGATTTCTTTAACGGCATCCGTCACGCGATGGAACTGGCGGAAGCGTTTCATCGAGAATTTCCAGCGGTCACCTATGACGCGACGATCAAGATCGAGCACCTGCTTAAATACCAGCAGCATTTGCCAACGCTTCGCGATACAGGATGCCTTTTTGTCATCAGTGCAGTCGAGTCGGTGGACGACGCCGTTCTGGGTTTTCTCGATAAAGGACATACGCGGGAAGATTTCCTGCGCGTTGTCAAAGCTTTCCGCGAACTCGGCATGACGCTTCATCCCACATTCGTGCCGTTTACGCCTTGGACGAGGCTTGAGGGTTACCTCGATCTGCTTCGCGTGCTTGAGGAACAATCTGTGATCAAAAAT
>Ga0209180_10000228_pt1 | contig 25056 bp, 26 predicted proteins | sample CZO8metaG_3_FD_188355 | JGI IMG/M metagenome (GOLD analysis project Ga0209180, IMG submission 188355) | Vadose zone soil microbial communities from the Eel River Critical Zone Observatory, Northern California, USA - CZOApr15con2H2.8 metaG... | ecosystem: Environmental > Terrestrial > Soil >...
GTGGCCGGAGGGGTGGCCTTCGCTATTGCCGGGCGGCGCGCATTCGCGCCAGCACCGCAATCGTGATGAGCCCTGCGATGACCACGAGACCGCCGATCCCGATGTCGCGAATGACAGCAGCGATCAGGGCGAGATTGGTGCCGAGCAGGTAGCCCGCCACGCCGACCGCAACGGCCCAGGCCAGGCCGCCCAGCGCGCTGAACACCTGGAAGCGCCAGAACGGCATATGCGCCATTCCGGCCAGCATCGAGCCCCAGGTCCGCAAGCCGAGGATGAATCGCGCGGTGAGCACGGCCTTGTCGCCATGGCGCGCGAAGAACATCTCGGCGCGGGCGATGTGTTCCGGCCGGATCCGAAAGATGCTGCCGAAGCGTTCGATGAACGGCCTGCCTCCGCGATGGCCGAGGTAGTAGCCGATGTCGGCGCCGGCGACCGACCCCAAGAACCCGAAGAGGATGACCAGCACGATGCTGTGATTCCTTGCCGCCGCCCAGGCAGCCGCAGCCAACAGCAGCGCCTCGCCCGGAAAGGGCACACCGGCGCTTTCGATCAAGATGCCGAGCCCGGCGGCGGGGTAGCCGAGCGCGTCGACGATCGCGGTTGGATTCACGGGGCTTCATATACTGACGGCCTCATGGCCGGATACGGCGATCACGAGTCGACTGAGGATCCCCTCCACATCCTTCGACACTCGACCGCGCACCTGCTTGCGGCGGCGGTGATGGAGCTCTATCCCGACGCCAAGTACGGCATCGGGCCACCGGTGGACGACGGCTTCTACTACGACTTCGCGTTCAGCAAGCCCATCTCGGAGTCAGACCTCGGCGCCATCGAATCGCGCATGCGACGGATCGCGCAGGAAGACCGCCCATTCGTCAAAGAGACGATGTCGCGAAAGCAGGCGATCGACGAATTTCGCCGGCGCGGCCAGGACTACAAGGTCGAGCTCATCAACGACAAGGTCGAAGGGGACGACGTCAGTGTCTACCGCACCGGCGATTTCCTCGACCTGTGTCGCGGACCACACGTTCACTCGACGAAGGAGCTGAAGCATTTCAAGCTGCTGCGGGTCGCAGGCGCGTACTGGCGCGGCGATGAGAAGCAGCCGCAGCTCACTCGAATCTACGGAACGTCATGGTCGTCGGCGAAAGACCTCGACGACTACTTGAAGTTCCTCGAGGAGGCCGAGAAGCGCGACCACAAGAAGCTCGGCAAGGAGCTGAAGCTGTTCATGGTCGACGAGCGCGTCGGTCCGGGTCTTCCGATCTGGCTGCCGGCAGGAGCCACCGTCCGCCGCGAGCTGGAACGCTTCATCGTCGACGAAGAGCTGGCGCGCGGCTACTCACATGTCCGCTCGCCTGACGTCGCGCGCTTCGACCTCTTCCGCCAGAGCGGCCACGCACAGCTCTACGCGGAGTACATGTACCCGCCGATGAGATTCGAGGATGGGGAAGAGCTCGAGCTGCGTCCTGTGAACTGCCCGCATCACATCGTCGTCTACCAATCGGAGCTGCGCAGCTATCGGGAGCTGCCCCTGCGCATCGCCGAGATCGGCAACAACTGGCGATACGAGCGCTCGGGGACTCTGGCCGGACTAAACCGAGTCCGCGCCTTCGCGCTGAACGACGCACATATCTTCTGCACCCCAGACCAGCTCATGGACGAGGTCAAGGGCGCGATCGACATCGCGCTCTATTTCTCGAAGGTGCTCGGGATCGACGAGTTTTCCTACCGGCTCTCCGCTCGCGACGACGTGAAAGAGAAATGGCTCGGCACCGAAGAGCAGTGGCAGCGCGCCCAAGGCGCTCTCATGGAGGCGCTCGAATCGATGGGCCAGAACTACGAGGTCGGCGTCGGCGAAGCCGCGTTCTACGGGCCGAAGATCGACTTCCAGGTCCGCGACGCCCATCGGCGTGAGTTCACGAACTCGACCGTGCAGGTCGACTTCCAATTGCCCGAACGCTTCGATCTCGAGTACGTCGCCGAGGATGGGTCGAGGCAGCGGCCGGTGATGGTTCATCGCGGCGCGGCGGGCTCGATGGAGAGGCTGTTCAGCTACTTGATCGAGCGCTGGGTGGGCGCATTCCCAACCTGGCTGCATCCCGTCCAGGTGGTGGTCATCCCGATCACCGACGCCGAGGGCGCCTATGCGAAGTCGGTCGCCGAGCGCCTCCGCAAGAAAGGTCTCCGGGTCGAGGTCGATGACCGGTCAGAGCGCATGCAGCGCAAGATCCGCGACGCGCAGGCGCGCAAGGTGCCCTACATGGCGATCGCAGGATCTCGCGAGGCAGAGTCTGGGCACGTCAACGTCCGCGATCGCGCCGGCAATCAGACGGACGAATTGCTGGAGGCGTTCGCCGAGCGCGTGGCGCAAGAGGTCGCCGAGCGCCGCCGATCCGACTAGAGGCCTCCCGGTAGTCGGCCCGCGCAAATGCCCTGGGCAGCAACGGGGATGAGTGCGGCCTTCGTGAAATCCCATACCCGTGGTTGCGCGCTGGTCCCGCCGATCATGTGTGTGGAGTCGATCCATCCGCAGGCCTCGAAGTTCTTGCTGCTGCCCACGAAGACGTTGGTGACGCCGACGCCCACCACCGCGATCGAGCTGCCATCGGGTGAGAGGTAGGCGGGTGCCAGGTTGTGGAGCGGGAACGTTTTGACGATGCCGCCAGTCCAGGTCAGCTGCTTGAGAAGGGACGTGGAAGTGTCCTCGCACACCACGCCCGCCGGCGATGCCGCACCGGCGACCACGCAGGTCGGTCCGCCAAGCGTGAAGCGGCGCACGGCTGTCGCGGGATCGACCACGTGCAACTCTTGCGACGATGCCGAGAAAGGCCCGCCTCCCTGCGTGCACGCGGGCACTTTGGCGACGACCAGGTTGTCTGTCCCGTGCCAACCGATTGGCCACAGACTGAAAGCATTCGACTGGCTGTAGATGTCGGCGTGATTGCTGCCGCCGTTGAGGTCCTCCACGTAAAGCTTTATCGCAGCGCCCGCCGACGTGAAGTCGCTGACGATGACGGCGATCCTCTGGTCGTCGGGGCTGACCGCGAACATGCTGCGCCGGCCGCCTCCGACCGGGATCGTTGTTGCACGACCCGACTCGCCCTGGACCGTCAAGAACCGCACCACGCCCTGGGCGTCCATGTAGTAGGCGCGGTCATCGCTGGTGCTGATGGGGAGGGGGAGCACCGCAGCCGCAGCGTCGCCGCATGTCACCGCGGTCGGGCTGCTGGCCTGCGCCGATGCGACGACCTTACCGTCGACGCCGACGATGCTCACGGTATAGGTGTCGGCCGAAGGTGGGGTGGCGAGGACCGCGAAAGCTCCGGTGAGCGGAGCCGGCGACGCTGCCGAAGATGAAGTCGGCGAGGCGGCGACAGAGCTCGTTGCTTTGGGCGAAGCGCTCGAGTGGGAGCCCTGACCGCCACACCCCGCAACCAGAAAGGCGAACGCCACGAGCGATGCGGAGTTCTTCACGGCCGGAATCATCTATCTGAACGCCGTTGTGCGCTTGCGGTTACGTTTCAGGTACCATCCTGCATCTGAAGCAGGGACCGACCCCTCACCCCCAGGGCAATGCTCGAAGGGGTACGGATTGACGGACGGCACCTGCTGTCCGTTTTGTTTTATCTGGTTGGAGGAATACTAAGAACACTGAATTTGGCCGAGGTAACGTCTCATCTCGTTTAAGGAGCTAAGGATCAACGATCAGATCCGCAGTTCCGAAGTGCGGCTGATCGACGACCAGAACAACCAGCTCGGCGTGGTGTCACTGGACGCCGCTCTGCGGATCGCCAGCGAGAAGGGGCTCGACCTCGTCGAGGTGGCGCCACAAGCGAGCCCGCCGGTCGCCCGTCTGATGGACTACGGACGCTTCAAGTTCGAGACCATCAAGCGCGAGAAGGACCAGCGGCGCAAGCAGAACGTCATCAAGCTCAAGGAGATGAAGCTGCGGCCGAAGGTGGCCGAGCACGATTTCCAGACCAAGTTCAAGGGTTTGAAGCAATTCCTCGAAGCAGGCGAGAAGGTGAAAGTGACGATCATGTTTCGGGGCCGCGAGATGGTCCACCAGGACATCGGGAGGAGAATCCTCGACCGGGTGGCCGACGACGCACGCCCCTTCGCGGTCGTCGAGCGGCAGCCGCTGCTCGAAGGCAAGAACCTGTTCATGATCCTCGCGCCCAGCCGCCAGGGAGCTGCTCCGGCCGCCGGCAAGGAGACCGCCAGTGCCTAAGATCAAGACCCGAAAAGGTCTTGCCAAGCGCATCCGCGTGACCAAGACCGGCAAGCTGATGCGCGCGAGCGCGTGGAAGAGCCACCTCCTCGAGCACAAGTCGAAGAAGCGCAAGCGCAACTACCACAAGGGCCAAGAGGTGCACCAGAGCGACCGCAAGACGGTGCGCCGAGCGCTCGGGATTTAAGTCATGGCACGAATCAAGCGAGGCGTCCCAGCTCATCGCCGTCACAAGGCGATCCTCGACCGCGCGAAGGGCTTCAGGCTCTCCAAGAAGCTTCTATTCCGTCCGGCCAACGAGGCCGTCCTTCACGCCCTCGCCTACGCATATCGCGACCGCCGCCGCCGCAAGCGTGAGATGCGGCAGCTCTGGATCGCTCGCATCAACGCCGCCGCGAGGCAGTCGGGGCTGCCCTACAGCAAGCTGATGCACGGCCTCCGCCAGGCCGGAGTAGAGATCGACCGCAAGGTGCTGGCTGACCTGGCCGTGCGCGACAGCGGTTCCTTTGCTCGGCTGGTGGAGGTTGCGAAAAACAGCCTCTGATCAGCTGATTTCGAGCCCGGACAACGAGATCGTTCGCCGCTTGCGGCGCCTCGCCACCCGGCGCGAGCCAGGGTTCGCCCTCCTGGAGGGTCGGCGCGTGCTTTCAGAAGCCAAAGCGGCGGGCCTGGAGTTCGAGCTTATCGCCGCGCGCGAGGGCGACAAGCTGCCCTTCCACTTCGAATCGCGTGTGACCCTGACCCCGGGTGCGTTCCGCGCGGCGACTCAGACGGTGACCCCGCAAGGTGTGATCGCCATCGCCCGAGTGCATGAGGCGACCGCGTCAGAGGCCATACAGGCAGCTCGCTCGGCGCGATGGCCGCTCGTCGTGCTCGACCGGGTGCAGGATCCCGGCAATGTGGGTGCAATCGCGCGCACTGCAGCCGCCGCCGGTGCGGCCGCTCTCGTTGTGCTCGAGGGCACCGCGGATCCATTCGGTGCCAAGGCGGTGCGCGCTTCCGCGGGAAACATCTTTCGGTTGGTCGTCGCGTCTGCGTCGTGGAAAGACCTCGCGTCGCTCGACGGCTATGGGGCCGCGAGCGTGGGCGGGGCGCCCCTGGCGACGACCCCGATAGAAAATGCGGGCATGATCGTGCTCGGAAGCGAGGCCCATGGACTGTCGCGACGTGACCTCAAGACCGTCACCGTCGCGCTGAGCAAGGGCGTCGAGTCCCTGAACGTCGGCGCGGCCGCGGCGCTGATCTTGTTCGAAATCAAGAGGAGGCTCGCGGCATGATCGATCCGCAAGAGCTGACGCAAACGGCGCTCGAGGCCATTGCAAGCGCGCACTCGGAAAGCGAGCTCGCGGCAATCGAGGTCGAGTACCTCGGCCGCAAGAACGGCCGCGTCAGCGCGCTGCTCTCAGGCATCGGGAAGATTGCGCCGGCCGAGCGCGCGTCTCTCGGCCAGGCGGCCAACGAAGCCAAACGGGCGATCGAAGGGGCGCTGGCGGCCAAGCGCCACGAGCTCGAGGACGCGCGGCTGGCCGATCTTGCCGAGACCGAGGCGATCGACATCACGTTTCCCGGCCGGCCTCTTGGCCGCGGTCACATCCACGTGCTCACGCAGGTCCAGCGCCAGATCGAGACCGTGCTGGAATCGCTGGGCTACAACGTCGAGCTCGGGCCCGAGGTCGAAACCGAGTGGTACAACTTCGAAGCCCTCAACATTCCGCCGGGCCACCCGGCGCGCGAAAACTGGGACTCGTTCTATTTCACTCCCGACCTGCTGCTGAGGGCGCACACATCACCGGTGCAGATTCGCGCGATGCAGCGCATCAAAGAACCGCCGATCTACATCATCACGCCGGGACGCTGCTACCGCCGAGACGCACCCGAAGCCACGCGCCTGCCTTATTTCAGCCAGGTCGAAGGGCTGGCAGTCGACAAAGGCCTGACCGTCGGCGATATGAAGGGCACGCTCCTTTACATGATCCAGTCGCTCTACGGAGAGGAGCGGAAAGTCCGCGTGCGCCCGAGCTACTTCCCGTTCACCGAGCCGAGCTTTGAGTTCGACGTGTCGTGCGGGATCTGCGCCGGCGCCGGTTGCAAGAGCTGCCGTCACAAAGGCTGGCTGGAGGTGGGCGGGTGTGGAATGGTCCACCCGCAGGTGCTGCGCAACGGCGGCATCGATCCCGACAAGTGGAACGGATACGCATGGGGCTTTGGCATCGAGCGCATGGCGATGCTCAAGCACGACATCGACGACATACGCCTCTTCTACGAATCGGACTTGCGCTTCCTGGAACAGTTTTAGGCGCCGATGAAGATTTCCTACGAGTGGCTCGGCGATTTCGTTGACCTGGATGGTGTCGCGCCCAAAGAGGCCGGTGACGTGCTCACTCGTCTTGGGATCGAGGTCGAGTCGCTGACGGTGATCGACCTCTCCGAGATCATCATCGGCAAGGTCCTCGAACAAAAGCCGCACCCAAAGTCGCGTACGCCGCTCTGGATCCACCAGGTGGACCTCGGCAGCCGAACGGAGCAGATCATCGCCGGCGCACCCAATGCGGTCCCAGGGTCGCTAGTGCCGGTGGCCCTGCCGGGCATGACAGTCCCCAACGGCAAGCTGGTCAGGGATTTGAACATTGGCGGCTTCAGCGCCAAAGGAATGATGTGCTCCGCCGAAGAGCTGCTCCTCGGCGACGACCACTCCGGCATCCTCATCCTCGAGAGCGGTAAGCCGGGCGACCCGCTGACCTCGGTCATCCCAAGCCAGGCGATCATGGACGCCGAGGTCACGTCCAACCGGCCTGACTGCATGGGCCACATGGGCGTGGCTCGCGAGCTCGCCGCAGGCCTTGACCGGGTCATGAAGACCGATTTCATGCCCGCCTTCACAGGCAAGGCCGAGCCAGCCGGTCGCGACCTTGTCAACGTTTCGATCGACGACTCCGATCTGTGCAGCCGGTACATCGGCGGCGTCATCACCGGCGTCAAAGTCGCGCCGAGTCCGCAGTGGATCCAGCGCCGCCTTCGCGAGTGCGGCGTACGCCCGATCAACAACATCGTCGACATCACCAACTACGTCCTCCTCGAGTACGCGCAGCCGCTGCATGCGTTCGACCTCGCGAAGATCGCCGGCGGAGAGATCCACGTCAGGCGAGCCCGCTCGGGAGAGCGGCTGCTTTGCCTCGATGGTGTCGACCGCGACCTGACTCCCGAGACGCTGGTGATCGCCGACGCCGAGAAACCTGTCGCCATCGCGGGCGTCATCGGTGGCGAGGAGACGGCCGTCACCGACGCCACGACCGATGTCCTCCTCGAGGCGGCGACCTTCAATGGACCGAGCGTGCGCCAGACTGCCCGCGCCTTCGGCCTGCGGACGGAAGCGTCGGCGCGGTTCGAGAAGGGCCTGCCGTCAGAGCTCGCGCTTGCCGGCGCCCGCAGGGCCGCGGGCCTCATCGCCGAATACGCGGGCGGCGCTGTACACAAGGACTGGGCCGACGTCTACCCGCGCCCGCAGGAGCCGGTGCGGATCAGGTTGAAGCCGTGGCTGGTGGACGAGGTGCTCGGCGTTCACGTGCCGCTGGAGGACTCGGAGGCCATCCTGGTGCGGCTGGGTTTCCACGTTCGCGTCCTGGGCGATGGGGAATGGGACGTGCTCCCGCCTGTCTTTCGGCTCGATGTCAGCATCCCCGAGGATCTCGTCGAAGAGGTTGGCCGCGTTTGGGGGTACGACCGCGTTCCGCCCACTCTTCCCGGCCGCCGCCAAGAGAAGTGGACGCCCTCAGTGCCGAGCATGGGGCGGAGGCTCGACGCGGGGCGCCAGGTCCTGGCAGGGGCAGGCTTCACCGAAACCTGGAATCCGGCCTTGGTGTCGGGCCGGCTCCTCGAGCAGCTGCGGGTCGGAGCGCGAGCGCTGCGAGTCTCCAACGCGTTGAGCGATGACATGGACACGCTGAGGACGTCGCTGCTGCCTTCACTCGTGAACGTGGTCGCGTTGAACCGCGATCGCGGACACGCGGACGTCAAGGTGTATGAAATCGCGGCCGCGTTCCTCGCGCGAGTGGGCGACAAGACGACCGAGCAGCCCGAGGAGCCGCAGCGATTGGGCGCGGTGGCCGCCGCTGGGACGACGGCCGACTCGGGACGCGAGGCCTTCTACGCCATGAAGTCGGTGCTTGATGACTTCGTCCGCGAGCTGGGAGCGCCCGCATGCACCTTCCAGCGGGCATCGACCGAGCTGTTCCATCCCGGACGCTGCGCAGCCGTCTTCCTGGACGCACGCCAGCTCGGCTATCTCGGCGAGCTGCATCCGAGCGTCGTCGCCGGCGCAAACCTGGAGGGCCGCCTGGTGGCGATGGAGATCGATGTCGAGCCGGTGCTCGACGCGGCGGATATCAAGCGCGCGCAACCACTCCCTCGCTTCCCGGCCATCGAGCGCGACCTGGCCGTCGTGGTCGAGGAGCACGTTGCCGCCGGAGCGCTTCTTGCGGCCATCAAAGAAGCAGGACGCGAGTTTCTCGCGAACGCTCGCCCGTTCGACGAGTACAGGGGTGCCCAGGTTCCCGAAGGGCACAAGAGCGTCGCCTTTGCCTTGACTTTCAGGAGCCCCGAGCGCACCCTGACGGACGCCGAAGTGGACCAGGTGATGGCTGAGATCAAGATTGCGTTGGAGAAAAAGCACAGCGCCGGGTTTCGTACATGACCTGGGTCGACGCGATTCCGTTCCTTTTCATCATCGGCTACGGGGTCCTCGGCTACTTCACTGGTCTGATCCGGCGAATCATCAGCCTGATCGCCCTTTACATCTCGTTCGTCGCCGCCACCAACATGGGATTGCAGGCGGGCGGCATCCTTCAGCAGACCTCGAGCACGTCGACCCCAGATGCCCGCATCTACGGCTTCTTCGGCATCGTCTTCGTCGTCATGATCGTCCTCGACGGGGCGGGACAGCTCGCCCACAGTCAGATCCAGCTCGAAGCCATCGTGTTCAACCGCGTTTCCGGGGCGGTGGTCGGAGTTCTGACGGGCCTCATCCTCTCCGTGCTGCTCGTCTACGAGCTGCAGGCCGCGGCCAATCCAATTGGAGGGTCAGAGCTGGACGGGCTGCAGCTGAACATCCGTGACGGGGTGAACCGCTCACGCATCGCCGTCCCGCTGACGAGAGCGATCGAGCGCCCCATCATCGCGATCTTCCAGCCGGTGCTGCCCGCCGACCCCCAGATCTATTTCGGCCCCAACCCCGTCAACCCTTAAAGAGTTGAGTCGGGAGTTTTTCGGGCGCCTGCATGAGCGGGCGGTCGAGATCCATGTTGAGGATCACCTGCGCGCGCGCCTCGAGCGCGGCGAGTCGCTTCGCGTCAAGCTCGGCCTGGACCCGACCGCGCCCGACCTGCACGTCGGTCATCTCGTCGTGCTCGATGCGCTGCGAGCGTTTCAAGACGACGGGCACACGGTGGTGATCATCATCGGCGACTACACCGCGCTCATCGGCGATCCGAGCGGGCGTTCGGAAACGCGCCCGGTGCTCACTCCAGAGCAGGTGGCGACCAACGCCGAGACGTACTTCGAACAGGTCGACCTGGTGCTCGACCGCGACCGCATCGAGGTCCGCTACAACTCGGAGTGGCTCGCGGCCATGACCGCCGCCGACATCCTGCGCTTGATGTCGAAGGCGACCCTTCAGCAGATCTTGCAGCGTGAAGACTTCTCCGACCGCGTCAAAGCCGGGACGCCGATCGGAGCGCACGAGATCCTCTACCCGTTCAACCAGGCCTACGACTCGGTGGCCATCAACGCCGATGTCGAAATCGGCGGCACCGATCAGCTGTTCAACCTGCTGTTCGGCCGCGAGATCCAGAAGTCGTACGGCCAGGAACCGCAGGACATCGCCGTCTTCCCGTTGCTCGAAGGGACCGATGGCTCCGCGAAGATGGGCAAGTCGCTCGGCAACTACATCGGCCTCGCCGAGCCTCCCGAAGAGATCTACGGCAAGACGATGTCGATTCCTGATCGGCTGACGGAGAAGTACCTCCGCCTGGTTTCAGGTCTGCCGAGCGCCGAAGTCGACAAGGTGCGCGCGACGAAGCCGCGTGATGCAAAGGCGGCGCTGGCTCGGCAGCTGGTGAAACGACTCCATGGGGAGGAGGCCGCTGCACTGGCCGAGGCGGACTTCGACCGCAAGTTCCGCCAGCACGAAATGCCCGAATCGATGCCGGAGCGACGCATTTCGAAACCGCAGGACATGATCGAGACGCTCGTCGAGGTCGAGTTTGCGAAGAGCCGCGCCGAGGCCCGACGGCTCATCGATCAGGGTGGCGTGCGCATCAACGGCGACAAGGCATCCGCTGACGCCGAGCTCCACGATGGCGACGTCCTGCAGGTCGGTAAACGAAGTTTCGTTCGAATCCGGCTGGGATAGAATCATCGAAAGCATGTTCGGAGGTCGTTCCTAGTGTCAGGCCATTCGAAATGGGCAGGCATCAAGCACAAAAAGGCCATCGTCGACGCCAAGCGTGGACAGGCGTTCACGCGCGCCAGCCGCGAGATCACGATCTCGGCCAAGGAGGGGGGAGGCAACCCCGACGGCAACTTCCGGCTGCGCCTTGCGATGCAAAAAGCACGTGAGATCAACATGCCGACCGACCGCATCCAGAACGCGATCAAGCGCGGGACCGGCGAGCTTGCGGGCGAGAAGCTCGAGGAAATCCGCTACGAGGGCTATGGACCCGCGGGCGTGGCGGTCATGGTCGATGCATTCACCGACAACCGCAATCGAACCTCTGCGTCGATCAGGCATCGTTTCTCGAAATTCGGCGGGAACCTCGGCGAGACGAACTCAGTCGGGTGGATGTTCGAGCGCAAGGGCCTCATCACGGTGAACGCAAGCAGCAAGGATCCGGAGGATGTCGGCCTGGCGGCCATCGAAGCCGGCGCCGACGATGTCCAGGTCGATGCCAAGTCGGTCGAGGTGACCACGCCGCCGCAAGCATTCGAGAGGGTGAAGGCTGCACTGGAAGCGCTCGGTGTCACGGTTGAAAACGCCGAGATCACGATGCAGCCCAAGCAAACGGTTCCGATCGGCGAGGACAAAGCCGTCGGAGTGCTCCGTTTGATGGAATCACTGGAGGAGGACGACGACGTCCAGCAGGTCTACGCGAACTTTGATATCCCAACCAACGTCCTTGAACGCGTCTCAGCACAGGTGTAGAACCTGATGGATAGATGTCGGGTCACGCGAACGGACTGATCCTCGGCATCGACCCTGGGCTGGCCGGCACCGGCTTCGCGTTGCTATCCGGCCCCGGCACCGTCCTTTCCTCTAATACAGTCGTCACCAATCCGGGGCCCGACGGCGCACGACTGCTGGCGATCACGCGTCATCTGCGAGCTTTGCTTGCTGAGAGCCGGCCTGGCGAAGCGTCGCTCGAAGAGCTCTTCATGGGCCGCAACGCGACGAGCGCCATCGGCGTCGCTCAAGCGCGCGGCGCCATCCTCGCGGTGCTCGAGGAGTGCGGCATACCCGTGTTCGAATACAAGCCGTCGCAGGTGAAGATCGTCCTCACCGGCTACGGCAAGGCGGACAAGCAGCAGATCGCTCGCATGCTGGCGGCGCAGGTCAAGCTCCCGGAAGGCAAGCTCGACGTTCACGCCCTCGATGCGATCGCCATAGCCGTATGCCACGCGCGCAGCCGGCAGTTCTCGCGGGCCGCCGCGAGGTGATCGCTCATCTCACCGGAAAGGTTCGACGGGCGGGCCCGGATTTTGTCGTGCTCGACGTCGGCGGCGTCGGGTACATGGTCAGCGTGAGCGCGACGACGCGCCAGAAAGTTCCCGCGCCCGGCGGCGACATAGACCTCGACATCCACACCCACGTCCGCGAGGACCAGCTCAACCTCTACGGCTTCGCGTCGGTAGAAGAGCTCAACCTATTCGAGATGCTCATCCAGGTCGACGGGGTCGGCCCCAAAGTCGGGCTGAACATCCTTAGCGCCGCAAGCCTCGAGGTGCTCAAGCGTGCGATCGTGAGCGAGGATGCCGCACCTATTCGCCGCGCGACTGGAGTCGGCCAGCGCACCGCCGCCAAAGTGATCATCGAGCTGAAGCCGAAGCTCGACGCGGCGGGAGAGCTCGAAGCCGTCCCGCGCGCCGCCGCGCTTGCCGGGGATGGGGCCGTGCCGAAGGCCGTCGAGTCGGCGCTGCGCAACCTGGGCTTCTCGTCGCAAGAGGCGCGGGTGGGTCTGGACGCTGTCGACTGGAAGTCGTCACCGTCGACCCAAGAGGCGCTTGCGACCGCCCTCAAGGCTCTGGGCCGCAAATGACCGACAAGGACACCGTGCTCGCCGCTGGTGTTGACGACGAGCAGTTCGACCTCACGCTGCGGCCGCGCATGCTGTCGGAGTACGTCGGCCAGCAGCAGGTCCGCGACAACCTCGGCATCCTTCTCGAGGCGGCACGCCGGCGCGGGGAGCCTGTCGAGCATGTGCTCCTCTGCGGTCCTCCTGGACTCGGCAAGACGACGCTCGCGCACATCATCGCGAACGAGCTCGGCGTGGCCATCAAGGTGTCGTCGGGTCCGGCCATCGACCACCAGGGTGCCCTTGGTTCGATCCTTCTCAACCTCAGCACGCGCGACGTTTTCTTCATCGACGAGATCCACCGGCTCAACGCTGTGGTCGAAGAGTCGCTCTACCCAGCGCTGGAGGACTTTCGTTTCGACGCCGTGCTCGGCAAGGGAGTGGGCGCGAGCGCGGCCACGCTGCCGCTGCCTCATTTCACGTGCGTAGGCGCAACCACGCGCCAGGGTTTGCTCAGCGGACCGCTTCGCGACCGCTTCGGAGCCGTCTATCGTCTTGACTTCTACAGCATCCCTGAGCTCGAGAGCATCGTCCGCCGGTCGGCTCGCATCCTCGATATCGAGATCCACGGCGACGCGGTCGCGGAGATCGCCCGGCGCGCCCGCGGCACTCCCCGAATCGCCAACCGCCTCCTGCGCCGGGTGCGCGATTATGCCCAGGTGCGTGGCGACGGCCGCGCCACAGCTGAGTCGACCAGGCTCGCGCTGGCGATGCTGGACATCGACGACATCGGACTCGAGCCCCTCGACCGCCAGCTGCTGGAAACGGTGATCGTGAAGTTCAAGGGCGGGCCGGTCGGCCTCGACACCATCGCCACCTCGCTCTCGGAGGAACCGGAGACGATCGAGGACGTGCACGAGCCATACCTGATCCAGATCGGCTTCCTGGCCCGCACGGCGCGGGGGCGGGTGGCGACGGAGCTGGCATATCGGCACCTGGGCATCGCCCTCCCCGATCCAGGACCGCACCAACCCCGACTCCTCTAAGAGCAGCAGCGAGCTCGCGAACACGAGCGGCTAAAAGGGCGCCATCCTTCACCCCTTAGACTGTTTCGGCTGTGCAGTTAGTCCTCAGCTGGCCGGTTCGGCTGCTCATCATCGGGCTGCTCCTTTTCTCCCTGTTCGTCGACGGGGCCGGGTACTGGTACCGCATCGCGAACCACTATCCGCTCACCGGTAACGTTGCCGGCCTGCCACCCAACTTTGGCGGCTGGCAGCTGTACTTCCACAAAGGCCTCGACCTCGCCGGCGGGACGCACATCGAATACCAGCTGACGAACTTCCCGGCTGGGCAAACCCGCGCCGACGTGCAGCAGAAGACCATCACCGTCATCGCAAAGCGCGTCAACTCGCTGGGTGTCAGCGAGCCCGAGATCCGAGGCGCGGGCAACAACGATCGCATCACCGTCGACCTGGCTGGGGTCACCGCCGACCAGGCCCAGAAGGTGATCGGGGCCGTCAACCGCCTCGTCTACACGACATGGGTCAAAGACGACAAAGTCACCGGAGGCGCACAGGCGGGTTACAAACCTCAGCTCACCGGCCTCACCGGCGACGACATCTCCAGCGCCACGGCGGTCATCGACCAGAGCGGCATCGGCTGGGTCGTCAACATCCAGTTCAGCTCGCACGGGGCTGACCTCTTCGGCAAGCTGACCACAGACAACGTGGCTGCGTGCCCCGGGGATCCGAACACAAGCATCGCGGCCAACTGCGCCCAGCGGCACCTCGCGATCTGGTTGGACCTCTCCCCAAACGACATCGCCAACTGGGAGGACACCGCTTACGCCAGCAAGGTCTCCCTTAACTACGACACGGCCTGTCTAGCCACCGCAACGCCGACGACCATCTGTCCCAAGATGCTGGTCGACGCGGTGACTCTTCAGCCGATCCTCGGCGGCAACGCCGTCATCACCGGCGGTGGCTCAGGAGGATTCACGCAGCAGGCCGCCCAGGACCTCGCCACCGGCATCACCGCCGGCTCGCTCCCTGTAGACCTGCAGGTCCTCAGCGTCCAGCAGGTCGGGTCGACGCTCGGCGCCCAATCCGTGAAGCTCAGCATCGCCGCCGGGCTCCTCGGCCTGTCGATCGTGGTCCTTTTCATGATCATCTACTACCGCGTACCCGGCTCCCTCGCGAGTCTCGCGCTGCTCTTTTACGCAGGGGTGGTGTTCGCGACGTTCAAAGTCGTACCGGTCACTCTGACGTTGGCCGGTATCACCGGGTTCATCCTGTCGGTGGGTATGGCCGTCGACGCCAACGTGCTGATCTTCGAGCGTTTCAAAGAAGAGGTCCGCGCGGGGAGGACCATACCTGCCGCTGTCGACGCGGCCGTGCGCAGGGCGTGGCCCGCGATCTGGAACTCGAACGTCTCGACGATATTCACATGCCTGATCCTTGCCGGCGTCGGGCCCAACGCGGTGAAAGGCTTCGCGATCACGTTGTTGATCGGCGTCTTCGCCAGCCTGATCTCGTCGATCATCGTCACGCACAACCTGCTGGCGATCGTCATGGCCGGCGGACGGTTCAGGCGCCCGTCGTTGATGGGGGTGGATCGTGTCCGATCAACCTGAGGACACGCAGCCGGGGATGCTGAGGACTGAAACGTCCGAGGCTGAAGATGACGGGACGGGTGTCGAGGAGCTAGAGGAACAGCCCGCCGAGGAGCCGACCACGCAACTGAAGGCTGTGGTCCCTAGCGTCGAAGCTCAGCTCGCCCCTCCGCGCGTTCGCAAGATCGACTTCGTCGGCCGCCGCAACTGGTACTTCGCGTTCTCGCTTCTGATCATCATCCCCGGCATCTTCTTCATGGCCCACAGCGGCTTCAAGCTGGGCATCGACTTCGCCGGCGGCACGGAGTTCACAGTGAATTTCCCGAGCCAGCCAAGCCAGGCGCAGGTCGAGGCTGCGGTGGCGTCCGAGAACGCCGGCGGTACCGTCATCTCGACCGGCGGCGGCGGCTACATCATCCGCACGCTGCCGCTCACGCCCGCGCTGCAGAAAGGCTTTGAGACCGACTTGACGAACAAGGTCGGCCCTTACGAGCTCCAGCAGGTGCTCGAGGTCGGCGGCACGATCGCCGGAGAGACCATCCGACTCGCATTGTTCTCCGTGTTTCTCGCCGCCATCGTCATCCTCGGCCTGCTCACGTTCTGGTTTCGCAACGTGCCTGGAGGATGGCGCGCGGGATTTCAGTTTGGCGGCTCGGCGCTCGCGGCCTTGCTCCACGACGTGTTCCTGCTGACCGGTGTCTTCGCGATCCTCGGCACCGGGTTGAACCTGAGGATCGGCGAGATCAACAGCCTTTTTGTGACCGCAGTGCTGACGGTCGTGGGCTTTTCCGTCCACGACACGATCGTCGTCTTCGACCGGATCCGCGAGAACCTGCGGGTCAGCCAGCGGCTTTCCTTCGAGCAGGTCGTGAACATCAGCATCATGCAGACACTGGTGCGGTCGATCATCACGAGCTTCACGGTCGTCCTCGTCCTGGTCGCGATCCTGGTGTCCGGCGGCGACACGCTGAAGGGCTTCGCGCTCGCCCTGCTCATCGGCATCGTCTCGGGCACGTACAGCTCGATCTTCAACGCCGCCCCTTTGCTGGTCGTCTGGCGTAGGTTGCAGCCGCTGCGGTAATGTGATCCACGGATCCCGCACATGCCGACATGGCCAATAACGTCTATAAGAGAGCTGCTCGAGCCCACGCTCAATCACATGGGCTTTGAGCTCTACGCCCTGGAGCAGTCGGGTCAGTCGGGACGGACGCTGCGAGTTTCGATCGACCACGCAGAGCCGATCACCATCGAGGACTGCGAGCGCGTGAGCCGGGTCGCCGGTCCGCTTCTCGACAATTCGCGCCTCATCGAGGGACCCTACGACCTCGAGGTTTCCTCGCCTGGGGCTGAGCGGCCGCTGCGCGGCCACGCCGACTATCAAAGATTCAACGGCAAGCGGGTCAACGTCCGCTACCGCAGCGGACCTTCAGATACGGTGATCGAAGGGCAGCTCGTCGCTGTCGACAATGCCGGCATTGCGGTATCCGCCACGGGCGCGCGGGGGAGAGCTCCGGTGATCGTTCACATTGCATGGGATGACGTTGTCGCGGGCAGGCTCGCGGTCGCAATCTGAGCCATCGACCGAAAGCCTCGCAGACGCGCTGACGGCGCTCTGCGCGGAGGTCGGCATTCCGTTCGAGGAGATGCTCCACACGGTGGAGGATGCGCTCGCGGTCGCATATGTGCGCGCGTTCAATCCTCCGGGTGACGTGCGTGTGACCCTCGACACCAGCACCGGGGCGCTCGAGGTGACAAGCCGCGTCGGAGACCAGGTCCGCACCCTACCTTCCGAAGACTTCAAGCGCATGGCCGCGCAGACAGCGAAGCACGCGGTGCTCCGTCACATCCACGATCTCGAGCGCGACAAGGTGCTGCGCGACGTCGCCGAGCACCGTGGCGAGCTGGCGACCGGCATCGTCGATCGGTCCGAGGCGGGCACCGTCTACGTCGACCTCGGCCGCGCCGAAGGTGTCATGCCGCCGGAGGAGCAGATCCCGGGCGAGCTCCTGCATCCGGGCCGCCCAGTGCTCGTCGTGATTCTCGACACACAGCGGAACCCGCGACAGGCACAGGTCCGTGTGTCGCGCGCGGCGCGCGCGTTCGTCCATCGCCTGCTCGAGGCTGAGGTACCGGAGATCAAAGCGGGTACCGTCCAGGTGCGTGCCATCGCGCGCGAGCCGGGACTGCGGACCAAGATCGCGGTCTCGGCAACCCAGCCGGGACTAGACCCCGTCGGGGCGTGCGTCGGGCCCAAAGGCGTCCGTCATCGCGCCATCCTCAGCGAGCTCGCAAGCGAGCACGTCGACATCGTGCCGTGGTCAGACGACCCCGAGGCCTTCGTCGCCTCCGCGCTTGGGCCGGCCAAGCCGGAGTCGGTGTCAATTGATCGAGCGACGCGAACGGCGACGGTCCTGGTTCCGCGCTCGCAGCTCTCGCTGGCGATCGGTCGTGACGGGCAGAACGCACGCCTCGCCGCCAAGCTCACCGGCTATCGCATAGACATCAAAGCAGGTGAGGGCGAGCCGCAAGGCGATGCCGAAGTCAGGGAATGAGCCCGTCCGCACCTGCGTTGCGTGCAGGCAGGAGGCGGGAAAGAGGAGCCTGGTCCGGGTCGTGCGCGACGCGAGCGGTGCTGCAGTCATCGACGCCACCGGCCGCGCTCCGGGTCGCGGTGCCTACATCCACCGTGACCCCGTTTGCGTCGAAACAGCCCGCAAGAAACGGGCTCTTGACCGGGCGCTGAAGGCAAGCGTCGGCGCAGTGATATGGACTGAGTTGGAGCTCGCGGCAGGCCTCTAGCACACTCGCCGTCAGGTTTCGAATTCGGCCCGGGCGGCATAATCATACGTTCGGGCATGAAGGCACACGAACTCGCACGCGAACTCGGGATCAGTCAAAAGGAGCTGGTGAACTTCCTCCAGCAACGGCGACTGACGCGCAATGCTGCGGCGCCACTGGCGCCGGGCGCGATCGAGGCTGCCCGCTCGGCCTTCAAGCCGGCATCGGTGGCGGTCAAGCTGGAGCCCAACGGCGATCGCAAGGCAGTCCTGCCGCCAAGCCTGTCCGTCAAGGACCTCGCCGAGAAGCTTGGAGTGAGCCCCGTCGAGGTGATCAAGAAGCTGATGGCGTCGAAGATCCTGGCGACCATCAACCAGGTCATCGACTTCTCGACCGCCGAGATCGTGGCCGACGAGTTCGGTTACACGGTCGAGCCGGTCAAGAGCGAGGACGTAGTCGCCGTCGAATCCGCGGAAGGCGCGGGCGACGTCGTCACCACCTCGCGCGAGGAACTGTTCTCGGTCGCCAACGAAGACCCGAGCAAGCTCGTCCCGCGGCCGCCAATCGTCACCGTCCTCGGCCACGTCGACCATGGCAAGACGTCGATCCTCGACGCCATCCGCAAGACGCGGGTCGCGGCGGGTGAGGCTGGAGGCATCACGCAGCGCATCGGCGCATACAAGATCAAGACGGCCGACGGCCACGACGTGGTGTTCATCGACACCCCTGGTCATGAAGCGTTCACCGCCATGCGTGCCCGCGGCGCGTCGGTCACCGACATCGCGGTGCTGGTCGTTGCGGCCGACGACGGAGTGATGCCACAGACGATCGAGGCCATCCACCACGCACGCGCCGCGAAGGTCCCGATCATCGTGGCGATCAACAAGATCGACAAGGAGAACGCCAACGTCGATCGCGTCCATCAGGAGCTTGCGGCCCAGGGCATCGTCACCCGCCATTACGGCGGCGAGATCGAGTGCGTTCACCTCAGCGCCCGGACCGGCAAGGGCATCGACGACCTGCTGACGACGATCGTTCTGTCGTCGGACATCCTCGAGCTCAAAGCCAACCCAGACCGAAACGCCCTCGGGACGGTGGTCGACGCGCACCTCGAGCGAGGCCGCGGACCCGTCGCGACCGTGCTGGTGCAGGCGGGCACGCTTCGTGTCGCTGACGACTTCGTGTGCGGCCACATCTACGGCCGAGTTCGAGCCCTCACCGACGACCGTGGTGAGAGCGCGACCGACGCGCCGCCCGCGACGCCGGTGGTGGTGTCGGGTATGAGCGAGGTCCCGCAGGCCGGCGACATCTTCCAGGTCGTCGGCTCGGAAAAGGCCGCGCGCCAGATCGCGCTGACGAAGCTGACGGAGCGCCGCACGTCGGAAGCCGCGAGGGATGTCGCCCCGCGCATCACCCTGGAAGAGCTCGCGCGCCGCGCCAAGGAAGGCGAGGTCAAAGAGCTCAGCCTGGTGGTCAAGGCTGACGCGCAGGGCACGCTCGAGGCGCTCCTCAGCGCGCTGCAGAAGATCGAAGACCCGGTGGTTGCAATCAAGATCGTCGGCCAGGGCGTCGGCGCCGTCAGCGACTCGGACCTGCTGCTGGCCGGTGTCTCGAACGCGATCATCGTCTGCTTCAACCTCAAGCCAACGCCGGCCGCAACCGCGGCAGCGGAGCGGGCCAAGGTCGAGGTGCGCTACTACGACGTCATCTACAAGCTGACCGAAGACGTGGAGCGCGCCGCCAAGGGCCTGCGTGAGCCGACGTTCCGCCAGATTCGCGAAGGCCGGGTGGAGGTCCTCATTCCCATCAAGATCCCGAGATTGGGCATCATTGCGGGCAGCCGCGTGGTGGAAGGCAAGGTCAGCCGTGGCGGCTGGGTCAAGCTGTTCCGGGGAAGAGAGATGGTCTTCGAAGGCAAGATCAACTCGCTGAAGCACTTCAAAGAGGACGTGCGCGAGATGGTGGCGGGACAGGAGTGCGGCATCGGGCTCGAGGGCTACGAAGCCTTCCAGGCCGGTGACACGATGGAGACGTACCGCCTCGAGCGGGAAGAAATTTAATCACGCTTTGCTTGATCCCCACCAAATCAGAGGCTGCGCCGAGATTTGGCGGGGACCCCGGAAGACTGCGGAGGTCGCGATGACAAGCTACCGCGCCGATCAAGTCGGAGAGCAGGTACGCGAGGAGATCATGTCAATAATTCGTCGTGAGCTGAAGGACCCGAGGATCGGTTTCGTCAGCATCACCGCAGTACGGATGTCTCCAGACCTGCGCCAGGCGCGCGTTCGCGTCAGCGTCCTCGGCGACCCCGATGAGCAGCAGGCCTCCATCAAAGGCCTCGACTCGGCCAAGGGTCTCATCCGCCACGAGCTGGGTCGGAGGCTGCAGAACCTCAAGTTCTCGCCTGACCTACGCTTCGAGCTCGACCCCTCGATCGAGTACAGCGTTCATATATCGGAGCTGCTCAAAGAGGTTCTTCCGGCCACCGAGGAGGACAAGCCATAGCTACCGCGAAGACCAGCGCTCGACACGAATACGACGAGATCAGAGATCTCATCGAAGGCAACCAGGAGATCCTGATCTTCGGGCACAAGGACGCCGACGGCGACACGCTGGGCTGCAGCCTCGCCTTTGCCGAGGCGCTGCGATCGGCCGGCAAGCACGCATGGGTCGTGATACCGCCGCCATTGCCGCAGATGTACGCGTTCCTCCCCGGGTTCGAAGAGCTCGAAGAGGAGCCGCCGGCCGGCACTGATCCGGAGCTGGTGTTCTTCTTCGACTCTGGCAACCTCGAGCGGTCTGGAAGCAGCGTCAAGCAGATCGCGTCGCACGCGACGATCGTCAACATCGATCACCACCCGTCGAACTCACGGTTCGGCGACATCAATGTCATCGATCCGGAGGCGGCGGCGGTCGGCCAGATGGTGATGGAGCTTCTCGATCATCTCGACTACCCGATCACACGCACGATCGCAACCAATCTCTACGTCGCGCTGCTCACCGACACCGGTGGCTTCCGTCACGAGAACACGACTCCGAAGGCACTCGAAGATGCGGCCCGGCTGGCCCGACTCGGCGCCGACCCCGGGCGCATCGCCACGCAGGTTTACAAGATGCGTCCGGAGACGACGCTGAAGCTAAGCGGCCTTGCGCTCGCGACCATGCGCATCGAGCTCCAGGGCAGGCTCGCATGGGCGAAGGTGACGCGTCGAATGCTTCGCGAAGCGGGTGCCGTGATGGCTGAGTCGGAAGGAATCATCGACACCCTCAACAGCATCGCCGGCCTGGAGCTCGCGATTCTGTTCAAAGAAGTGTCGGCCGAGCTGACCAAGATCAGCGTGCGCAGCCGCGGCGCTGTCGACGCGGCGGCACTGTGCGCGACCTTCGGCGGCGGCGGGCATATCCGCGCCGCGGGGGCCGAGATCGAAAAGCCGATGGAAGAGTCAGTGCGTTTGGTGCTGACGGCGGCCAAGGAGGCGATCGGTGCCGCCTCAACGAAACGCTGAGCGCCAAGGTTTTCCGACCGGCGTCCTCAACGTCGACAAAGCCGCTGGTGAGACGTCATTCCAGGTCGTTCGGCGCCTCCGCCACCTGACGGGCGCGCACCGCGTGGGCCACGCAGGCACGCTCGATCCGCTGGCGACCGGTGTCCTGCCCATACTCTTCGAATCCGCAACTCGCCTCGCCGATTTCGCCCACCAGCTCCCGAAGACTTATGTCGCCGACATTCATTTCGGCTTCACGACCGCGACCGACGACGCCGAAGCTGACCCTGAACCCTTCGCTGATCCGAGCGCATTGACGATCGACGACATCACCACGGCGCTCACTCCCTTCACGGGCCGCATCCTCCAGGAACCGCCCGCGTTCTCGGCCGTCAAGATCGACGGCCAGCGCTCATACCGGCTCGCGCGCCAGGGCGATGAGCCCAAACCGTCCGCACGCGAGGTCGAGGTGTACGAAGCCCGCGTTCTCGACTTCGCGCCAGGTGAGCAGGCAGTAGCGCGCGTGGAGATCCGCTGTGGGAGTGGGACGTACCTCCGCTCCATCGCGCGAGACCTCGGCCGCCGGTTGGGAGTGGGGGGCTATCTGGGCCGCCTCGTGCGCACCGCGTACGGACCGTTGACAGTCGAGAAAGCGATGACCATTCATTCGCAAACCACCGCCGAGGATGTTCGAGATCGATTGCTTCCGGCCGAAGTCATACTGCCGGAGATGGAGCGGGTGAAGCTCAACGTCGAGCAGGAGGCGATGGTCCGGCAGGGGCGATCTGTGCGCGTTTTGCCTGAGCCTGGACCCGGCCCCGTGCGCGCCCACGACCTGGTCGGCCGCCTCGTCGCGCTCGGGCACACCGATCCGCTGCGGCGCACCTTCGTGCCCGAGAAGGTTCTCTCCTGAAAGTTCATTTCGGGCTGCCCTCGAGCCCGATCGGCGCGGTCGTCGTCACCATGGGCAGCTTCGACGGCGTGCACCTCGGCCACGCCGAGGTGATCGGGAACACGGTCGAGGCAGCTCGCCACGAGGCTGCGCAGCCGGCCTTGATCACTTTCGAGCCCCACCCTCGATGCGTGCTCGATCCCGCCAACTGCCCGCAGTCGATCACCACCTTGCAGGAAAAGCTGGCCCTGGTCGAGTCACGTGGAATAGAGCATGCGATCGTGCTCAGGTTCGACCGTGCGCTGTCGGCCCTTTCGCCGCGGGAGTTCGTCGACAGCCTCACGGCCGTGATGGAGCTGCGACGTTGGGTGGTCGGGTTCGACTTTGCCTTCGGACACGCGCGCGCCGGGAGCGCCGCGTGGCTGCGCGACAACGGGCACAAAGTCGACGTCGTGCCGCCCGTGGAGATCGACGGACTGGCTCTGCACAGCTCTGACGTGAGGCGTCTCATCAACTTGGGAGACATGGAGACGGCGAACCGGTTGCTTGGCCGCGAATACTCGATGTCGGGACCCGTCGAAGCTGGTGACAAGGTCGGCCGCTCGCTCGGGTTCCCAACCGCCAATATCGCCATCGAACCGAACAAGCTGGTGCCGGCGCTCGGCGCGTACGCCGGCCGCGTAAAGGCTCCAGAGGGCGATTTCATCGCAGCTCTGTCGGTGGGCTACCGACCGACCTTCGGCGGTACTCAGCTTCGCGTCGAGGCGTTTCTGCTCGATTTCGAAGGCGACCTCTACCAGCAGCGGCTCGAGCTGCGATTCGTCCGCTACCTGCACCCGGACATCGCGTTCCCAACGGTGGACGACCTCGTCCAGCAACTGAAGCGCGACGTGACCGACACGAGGCGAATCGTCAAGTCATGAGCCGCGTAGTCGTGATCGGCGGCGGTATCGCCGGCTACTGCGCGGCGCTGGGTGCCCGACGCGAAGGCGCTGAGGTGATGGTGGTTGCTCGCGCTCCAGGCGCCACAGCTCTCTATGCGGGGGCGATGGAAGTCGTCGACGACCTCGAATCGATCTTGGCCACCCAGCCGCACCACCCGTTCACGCGACTCGGACTCGACGTCGTGCGTCTTGCCTCTGAGCTGGACTTTGCAATCCAGGCGCTGGTGTTTGCGCTGGCGAAGGACGGTTTGAAGGTCGAGGGCGGATGGCGCACACGCGGCCTGTACGCCGACATTCATGGGCTCGCCCGCCCGGGCAACGTGGTGCCCGCCACCGTCGCGCCTGGCGAGCTGCACGCGCTGAGCGGAAGGAGGGTGGCCGTGATCGGAGTGACGGAGGTCGGCGACTATGACGCCGCCGCCACAGCGCAGGCGCTTCAAGAGCTGCACGGTGTCCTGGCCGTGGTCGAAGAAGTCTCCATGCCCGACCTTCCCAAGGCGGCTGCGCTGACAGACCTCTACGGCCGCCGCGCCCCGGCTTTGTCGAAAGCGCGAGCCGCGACCGCCGCGTATCCACCCGGCTTCACCAACCTGCCCGCGGATTCATTTGAGCTCCTGTCGACCCCGCCGTCACCGCATGGCTGGCGGCTCCAGCAAGCCATCGGCTTGGGGACCATCAAGGGCACTGTGCAATCGATCGACTCAGCCCGAGGGCGTATCGCAGCCGTTCGCACCAGCGACAGAACATTCCGCGGCGATTCATTCATCCTCGCCACCGGACGTCATATCGGAGGCGGCCTCGACGGCGGGCGGCTCACCAGCGAGCCTCTGCTCAACCTCGGGGTCTTCCACGATGGCGAGCCCGTGCGCTCGGCGGGGACGCGCCTGCAACACCTCCAGTACATCGATTCGGCCGAAGAGATGCGCAGCGGCCTACGCACGGACAACCAGCTGCACCCGCTCGATGACGAAGGCGGGGCGCCTTACTCAAATCTATACGCCGTCGGGGCGGTGCTCGGTGGCTACGACTACGCCGGCCCGTGCGGCTTCGGCATGCCCATCCTCACCGGCTGGCTCGCCGGCCGCTGGGCTGCGAAATCAGCGAATTGAGAGAAGAGCTGGAGAACGATATGAGAGGGAACCTGCCGGTTCCGTCATATCGCGCGGCGCCACGGCGCGGCGCTGCTCTCTTTCCCGCTGTTCGGATTGTTGGAATGTTTCTCCAAGCCACGATTCGTCTCACCAAGGACAAAGTCGCGGCCGGGTTCAACCCGGCCGCCCTTGCGAGGCTGGTGGGGTCCGAATGAGGGAAGGGCTCGAGAAGATCGTCGGCGCCGCTGCCCTCGACGAGAGACCGGTGCGCGATCTGTGGTCGATGGCGATCATGGAAGAGCGCGCCGGCACCGCCCCGCCACGCGTCCTGGTAGTTCGACCCACTGGCCGCGATCAGATCGCCTCCATCCTCCGGTGGGCTTCGGCGAACCGAGTCACGGTCACACCGCTTGGTGGAGGAAGCGGGGTTTGCGGTGCACTGGCGCCGGAAGCCGATGAGCTCGTCATCGACATGGGCGCATTCGATCGCATCCTCGAGGTCGACGAGACCAACCTCACCTGCAGGTGCGAGTCCGGCGTCAACGGCATGGCTCTAGAGGAGCACCTCAACAACCTTGGCCTCACGCTCGGCCATTTCCCGAGCTCCCTTGCCGGCACTACCGTCGGGGGGCTGTGCGCCACCCGTTCCTCCGGCCAGGAGTCGAGCCGCTACGGCAGCATCGAGAACATGGTCATGAGCCTGGCGGTGGTGCTCCCCGACGGAACCTTCGCGGCGCCA
>Ga0209180_10000230_pt1 | contig 24980 bp, 21 predicted proteins | sample CZO8metaG_3_FD_188355 | JGI IMG/M metagenome (GOLD analysis project Ga0209180, IMG submission 188355) | Vadose zone soil microbial communities from the Eel River Critical Zone Observatory, Northern California, USA - CZOApr15con2H2.8 metaG... | ecosystem: Environmental > Terrestrial > Soil >...
GAACAGCAGATCGACATGATGATCGGCGAGAAGGCGAACCGCCTCATAGCCGTCGCTCGCGACCAGCACCCGGAAGCCCTTCTCGGACAGCATCTCCCCGACGACATAGCGCACGGCGGCGTCGTCTTCGGCGAACAGTATCGTAAGAAGCTGCTCCATGCGCCCTCGTCGACCACATCAATGATTGAGGCGCGCTTTTCTGCACGATCTCAGTATAGCACAAATGCCGGGAAGAGGACCTCAAATGCAGGTACTACTCACTGCTGTCCCATAGGGGCTGAAGTAAAAGCGGCTTGGTTCGCCCGCTGAATGGTACAATGGAGTTGCGAGAAACCATTGAGCCGCAACGAGGAACCAAGCCTTGCCGCATCATAGCACAGTCTTTTGCCAACTGCTTCGGCTGATCCCGAGACACGAATTCGACGCGCTCGCCGATGCGCACCATGCTGGCGCCCCGTTGCGGCGGATGACGCGCTGGTCGCAGTTCGTGGCGCTCGCCACCGGGCATCTGGGCGGTCGACACAGCTTGCGTGACATCGTCGCCAATCTCGAAGCACAGGCCTCGCGCCTTTATCATCTGGGGGCACGCCCGGTGAAGCGCAGCTCGTTCGCGCGCGTCAACGAGGAGCAGCCGGCGGACCTCTACGCGACGCTGTTTGAGCGGCTTTATGCGCGCTGCCTGGCGCATGCGCCGCGCCACGGCTTCCGCTTCAAGAACAAGCTCTATTCGCTCGACACCTCGCTCATCGACCTCTCGCTCGAGGTCTTCCCCTGGGCGCATTACGCGCTCGGCAAGGCGGCGATGAAGCTGCATCTCGGTCTCGATCACGACGGCATGCTGCCAGCCTTTGCGCTCATCACCGAGAGCCGTGTCTCCGACATGGCCGGCGCGCGCTGCCTGCGCTTCGCCAAAGGCTCGATTGTCGTTCTCGACAAGGGCTACAGCGATTACGCCTGGCTGCATCAACTCGATACCGAAGGCGCCTTCTTTGTCACCCGTGCCCGCGACGGGATAGATGCGCGCACACTCGCCGAGTGCGCGGTGCCGGCGGGAAAGGGCGTGCGCTTCGACCGTCGCATCGCGCTCGCTGGCAAGCGGCCGCGCGATATGGGCATGAAGCCGCTCCGGCTCGTCGGCTACACCTGCCCCGAGACGGCGCGTGAGTATGAGTTCCTCACCAACATCGAGCACCTCTCGGCACGCACCATTGCCGATCTCTACAAAGCGCGCTGGCAGGTCGAGCTCTTCTTCAAATGGCTGAAGCAGAATCTGAAGCTCAAAGGCTTCGTCGGCACCTCGAAGAACGCCGTCCTCACCCAGATCTGGGTGGCGCTCTGCCTCAGCCTGCTCCTCGCCTATCTCAAGTTCGTGGCACGGCTCGAACTCTCGCTCCAGCAGATCGCGCGATTACTGCGCCTCAACCTGTTTCTCCGCCGCGATCTCTTGGCGCTCTTCAAGAATGAGACGCCACCGCCATCATCCCCGCCCGGACAATGGGCCTTAGCGCTTTGATCCGACTCACCCATCCGCTATGGGACAGCAGTGGGTACTACTCGAATTAGGGCAATTATCATCCGGAAGGGGGAACACGGCGGTCGGCGACCCCATATGAACGGCTCCAGATTATTTTCGGTGCTGCCCCCTCAACAAAAATCCCGGCTCCATGGCGGAGCCGGGATTACTGTCGGTGGTTGCGGGGACCCGCAACTGTCTTAATTTGCTCCTCGCTGGGCGCTGCAAGGTCCTAACGGCCGGATGAGGGTTCAAAGCGGGGACGTGCAACCACCGACCGTTGAGCCTGCCAGCGGTCGTTATTTGAATTACTAAAAACTAGGCCCCCGCCCGGGAACTCGGAATGGTAGGGATCCCTCTCGCAAACCGCCCCCCTCACGGCGGTAACGCCAGTTCGAATCCGGTTAGGAGACGCCAATAATGTTTTCCGGAGCGCCCGGCGCCGCGACCGATGCTGTCCGGCATGATTACGGGATAAATATCCTTCTCGACGTAAGAGATTACCTCTCGGCCGAGACGAAGCGTCTGCAAGGGCTTATAGCACTCTCTAACTCTTGCTCAGTCCTTGCTGCTACGTTTGCCCAATAATCGCCGACGCCATTATTTGTGGCGCCGTCGCGGCCCTCGTCTCTCTTGGCGCAGCCGCCGTGAGCGCCCGGTTGAAGAGCTTGCGCAGGTCGCTTGTACTGTGGTCCTTTCTCCTCACGACACCTTTACCATTCTCTTCCCTTTGTTCTCACCCGCGAGCAGCCCGATCAGCCCGCGCGGCGTGTTTTCGAGCCCATCGATGATGTCCTCCTGCACGATGAGCTTGCGGCATCGACCCAGGATTTGAGCTCGGCGATCGCCGATGCGCGCTCGGCTTCGTAATCCATCACGATGAAGCCCTGGAGCGTCAGCCGCTTCACCACGATGAGGCCGGGCACGCCGCGCGGCCCATGCGCCTGCGGCGCGCCGTCGTATTGCGAGACCGCGCCGCAGCAAGCGATGCGGCCGCGCAGCCTCATCTGGAAGAGGCAGGCCTCGAGGATGTCGCCGCCGACATTGTCGAAATAGACGTCGATGCCGTCGGGTGCCGCCGCTTTCAGCGCCTTGGGCAGCGGCCCCGCCTTGTAGTCGACCGCGGCGTCGAAGCCGAGCGCGCCGATGAGCCAGGCGCATTTCTCCGCGCCCCCGGCGATGCCGATAACGCGGCAACCCTTGATCTTGGCGATCTGACCCGCCAGCGAGCCGACCGCGCCCGCCGCCGCCGAGACCGCCACCGTCTCGCCCGGCTGCGGCTTCCCCACCCGCAGCAGGCCGAAATAGGCGGTGAGCCCGGCAATGCCGTAGACGCTAAGGAGATGCGTCAGCGGCTCCAATCGCGGCAGCTTCGCCGCGCGCGTGGCTGGCAGCACCGCGTAATCCTGCCAGCCGGTATCGGCGAAGACGACATCGCCGGCGCGGAGCGCCGGGCTCTTGGACTCAACGATCTCCGCCAGCGCGCCGCCCGCCATAACGCTCCCCGCCTCGACCGCGGAACGGTATGTCGCGCCCTGCATCCAGGCGCGGTTGGCAGCGTCCAACGAGATGTAGCGCACCCGCGCCAGCACCTCGCCCTCTTGCGGGGTCGGCAGCGGCGCCGCGGCAAGGCGGAAATGCTCCGGCCCGAGCTTTCCCTTCGGCGTCTCGACGAGCAGGATCTGGCGGTTGCGGTCCGGCATGGCGCATCTCCCTGGGTCCTGGGCATACTCCCTTAGCGAAGCGTAGCCCCGTATAGACGCGGAGGCACGGGTGTAGATCATGATCGTCTTGGAGCGCGCCAAGCCCACAGTCAGCTATGGGTTGAGGCCGAAATCGGACTCGCGTTCGCCGAGCTCGTTCTTCGGAGAAGTGCCATAAACCAGAGATGGTTGAAGGCCGCCACTTGTCGACCAATCCGCCCATCAGTGGGCTAAAAGCTTGCTGATTCGCTCGAAGATACGACCGGCCGGAAGCCCGTCCTCGTGGACACCGGGCTCAGGCATCAATGAAGCCGCAGCTGACCGGCGGAGGTCAGCAAACGCTCGATCCAGCTCGCCTTGGAGCTCCGGATGAGCTTTCAGGATTGTTGCCACATCAGCCCCGGCGATTTCGTAGACGATTGCATGTGTCAACGCACGAACGGTCGCATTCCGGGGCGCTCCGTTTAGGGCATTCTCGCCGAAATACTGACCTGGCCCTAGGCGGTTGATCTCCTCGGTAGCGCCGCCTAGACCGTGGTGACTGATACTGACGACGCCACTCTCGATCAGAAATAGTGAATCCCCGGTCTGTCCTTGTTCGAAGACTGTCTCGCTGCCGCGCAACTCTCGCCGTTTCAGCGCCGCCAACAAGGTCTCTCTTTCAGACACCGACAGAGCCGCGAGCAACGGCATGCGATCGAGGACGGCCCGCGCAGGCTCAGGATCTTGCGCCTGCGCGATCACACGCACGTCCTGTCGTTGCCGCGCAAGCGAAATGCCGGACCATGCGGCATGTCGATAAATCAGATCGAGCACATCGCTGGTCGCCCGTGTTGCCGTGTCGACGCTCTCGACGAAGAAGCAGACCGAGTAGTCGACCGACGCAGCACCGATCCCCGTCGCCCGAACCTCCGGAACTGGACTGCGCAGCGTGTGCCGGCAATTGACGATCGCCTGCTCCAGCATCTCGATTCCCTGCGCTGGCGGCATCCGGTCATCGAGTGAAATGGTGAATTTCACGCCGTGGACGCGCACCGGAAAGGTATAATTGATGATCCGTGATTTAGCGATGACGCTGTTCGGCACCACGACGGTGTCCTGCGCCCATGTCATGATATGAGTAGCACGCCAACTTATCTCGATGACCGTGCCTTGGACGTCGCCTTCGAGCCCGATCGAGTCGCCAATGCGGTACGCCCCTTCCAAGCTCAAAGCGATCCCCGAGAAGAGGTCACTGACGGTGCTCTGCAGCGCGAGGCCGAGCACAATGGCGACCACGCCCGACGTGGCGATCAGCCCGGTGACTGGGAGCTCGAAAACCAGGCGAACAACCGCGAAAAGGACGGCGAGGTAGACAAATCCCGACAGCAGATCGGTGGCGAACTTGCGCTCGTGCAGCTTGTGCTTGAACAGCAGAAAGGCGCGACCGAGCGCGATCAGGCATCGGGCAAAGATGAACCACCAAAAGAGCTGGAGCGCCTGAACGAGGAGACGCGTCTCCGCCTGGAATGTATTCGGCGCGGGCTGCACCGGCAGGATTCCGGCGCGTATCAACGCATAGCTGTAAAGGATCAAATAGGTGATGCCGAACGCTATACGTGTCCGTGTCGGCTGGCGAAGCACCCAGCGAATCACCGTCAGACCGACGACGGCACACGCCCCTGCTATCAGGAGATGCTCGTCCAGCGCGAGCACCGTCACGCGCGTCTCATCGGCTTATTGAGCACATCACGGCCGCGGATACCTCGGTCGATGCGTCGAGCCAAACTAAATGGAGCTACGTACCAACGGCTCCGCTTCCGCCCCACCAATAAATGCAGATGAAGAGGAACAACCACACGACGTCCACGAAGTGCCAGTACCATGCTGCCGCCTCGAAGCCGAAATGATGATCGGGCTTGAAGTGTCCGGCCATGGCGCGAAAGAAGTTCACGATGAGGAAACACGTGCCGACGATGACATGGAAGCCGTGGAACCCCGTCGCCATGAAGAAGGTCGACGGATAGATCCCGTCTTTGAAACCAAAGGCAGCGTGGCTGTATTCATAGGCCTGCAACGAGCTGAAGCAGAGGCCGAGGAGGATCGTGACACCCAGCCACTGGATGAGTTGCCTACGGTGGTTCACGAGAAGTGCGCGATGAGCCCAGCTCACTGTGAAGCCGGAAGTCAGCAGAATGACGGTGTTGAGGAACGGGATTTCCCAGGGATTGAAGGGGTGGATGCCCTTGGGCGGCCAGACGCCGTCAACGGGAAAGAGGCTCGCGCTGAAAAACGCCCAGAAGAAGGCGGCAAAGAACATCACTTCCGAGACAATGAAAAGCGCCATGCCATAGCGCAGCCCGATCTGCACCACGGGCGTGTGATGGCCTTGAAACTCCGCCTCGCGGATCACGTCGCGCCACCACGCGAACATCGTGGCAAGCACGCCCGAGAGGCCCGGCACCAAGGCCCAGATCGGCCCGCCATGCATATAGAAGGCGCCGCCGGCGAACATCAGACCCGCTGCCAGCGCGCCGCATAGCGGCCAAGGGCTGGGATCGACGAGGTGATAAGGGTGCTTCGGCTCGGCGTGAGTGGTGCTCATCTCTTGCTCTCCGGCGACGTGATGTTGGCGCTCGTCATTTTAGGAATGCCGGCCTCGGATCGCGCTCAACTCAGGACTCCCGGCGCCCGATCGATCACCAGGAAGGCAAACAGAAGGAAGAGATAGAGGACGGAGTAGGCGAACATCTCCTTGCTGCTGCGGTCGGTGGTATCGCGCCACACGCGGACCGCCATCAGCGTGAAAAGCGCGCTCAGGAGCAGCGCGGCGGCGCCGTAGAGCCAACCGGCGACGCTCAGCAAGACCGGCGCGAGCGCGACCGGCCACAGCGCGACCGTATAGGCGAGCATTTGCTTCTTGGTCTCGCGCGAACCGGAGACCACCGGCAGCATGGGTACGCCGGCCTTGGCGTAATCGCCGGCACGATAGAGCGACAGTGCCCAGAAATGCGGCGGCGTCCAAAAAAAGATGATGGCGAAGAGTGCCAAAGCGGATAGGTCGACATGGCCGGTGACCGCGGCCCAGCCAACGATCGGCGGAAAAGCACCGGCGGCGCCGCCGATAACGATATTCTGCGGCGTGCGGCGCTTGAGCCAGATGGTGTAGACGAAGACATAGAAGGCGATGGTGAGCGCCAGCAGGGCCGCCGCCGACCAGTTGAGGCCAAGCCCCATCACCAGCACCGAGGCACCAGCGAGCGCGCAGCCGAAGCCGAGCGCATCGCCCGGCGCCATGCGGCCCGCCGGCAACGGACGAGACCTGGTGCGTCGCATCAGAGCGTCGATGTCGCGGTCGTACCACATATTGATGGCGCCCGCGGCGCCTGCACCGACGGCGATACAGAGCACCGCAACACCGGCAAGCACGGGATGGAGATTGCCAGGCGCCAGATAGAGCCCGACAAAACCGGTGAAGACGACGAGCGACATGACACGCGGCTTCAGCAATGCGACATAGTCGCGCACCGCTGGTGTCGCGGCTGTCGTACTGAGTGGGGAGGTCGCGAGATCGGTCATGCGGCTACCTCGATCCGGCAATTACGGGGAGCGGGTTGCCGGCACATGGCTTTGGAGTTCACTCGTCCTACCCTCAGTTTCCGGCCGCGCTGGGCGCGATGCGCGGGATTTCCTCGTAGGTGTGGAATGGCGGCGGCGACGGCAGGGTCCATTCGAGTGTCGTGGCGCCCGGACCCCACGGGTTGGATTCGGCGCGCTTGCCGTGACGGAAGGTGTGATAGATGACGAAGATGAACCAGAGCGTCGACGCGAAGGAGATGAAGGTGCCAATGGACGCCACCATGTTCCAGCCGGCGAATGCCTCTGGATAGTCGCTGATCCGCCGTGGCATGCCGGCGAGGCCGAGGAAATGCATCGGGAAGAAGGTCAAGTTGACGCCGATGAACGTGGTCCAGAAATGGATCTTGCCGAAGGCCTCGTTGTACTGGTGCCCACTCATCTTTCCGATCCAGTAGTAGAAGCCGGCGAACAGCGAGAACACCGCCCCCAGCGACAGCACGTAATGGAAATGGGCGACGACGTAGTAGGTGTTGTGGAGCGCGACATCAATGCCACCATTGGCTAGAACGATGCCGGTCACGCCGCCGACGGTGAACAGGAAGATGAAGCCCACCGCCCACAGCATCGGTGTCTTGAACTCGATGGCGCCGTCCCACATCGTCGCAAGCCAGGAGAAGATCTTGATGCCGGTGGGCAGCGCAATGACCATGGACGCGGCCGTGAAATAGGCGCGCGTGTCGACGCTGACGCCCGCCGTGAACATGTGGTGCGCCCACACCACGAAGCCGATCACGCCGATCCCGACCATCGCGTAGGCCATGCCGAGATAGCCAAAGATCGGCTTTTTCGAGAAGGTCGAGACGATCTGGCTGATCATGCCGAAGCCCGGCAGGATCATGATGTAGACCTCGGGATGGCCGAAGAACCAGAACAGGTTCAGGAAGAGCAGCGGGTCGCCGCCGCCGGCAGGATTGAAAAAGGTGGTGCCAAAATTGCGGTCGGTGAGCAGCATGGTGATGGCGCCCGTGAGCACCGGGAGTGCCAGCAGCAGCATGAACGCCGTCACCAACATCGACCACACGAAGAGCGGCATCTTGTGCAGCGTCATGCCCGGCGCACGCATGTTGAGGATCGTGGTGATAAAATTGATCGCGCTGAGGATCGAGGACGCCCCGGCGAGATGCAGCGAGAAGATCACCAGGTCGACGGCGGGCCCAGGGTGCCCATCGGCGTTCGACAGCGGCGGATAGAGTGTCCAGCCAACGCCCGCGCCGGAGGGATTGCCAAGGAAGGCCGAGGTCAAGAGCAAGACGAACGACGGCACCAACAGCCAGAAGCTGATGTTGTTGAGCCGCGGAAATGCCATGTCCGGCGCGCCGATCATCATCGGCACGAGCCAATTGCCGAAGCCGCCGATCATCGCCGGCATAACCACAAAGAACACCATGATCAAGCCGTGGGCCGTGATTATGACGTTGTAGAGCTGCGTGTCGCCATGGAGCAGGTGGTCGCCGGGCCGCATCAGCTCGATGCGCATCAGAACCGATATGAAGCCGCCGATGATGCCGGCGCCGATGGCGAAGGCGAGATAGAGCGTACCGATGTCTTTGTGGTTGGTGGACAGCAGCCAACGCGTCCAGAAAGAGGGCCGGTGATCCTGGCGCGCGCGCTCATCTGCTCGAGCGTTGAATCCATACGCCATCGTTTCTATCCCTGTCAGAATGCTGAGCGAGCGGCGAGGTGCTGTCCGGCGTCGCTGCCGTTCGGCACCTCGATCAACGAAGCCTTTTTCTGCGGAACGTTCCAGAGCGAGTCCGGGTTCTTGACCCAGCGATTGAAGTCGTCCTGCGACACCGCTTTTACCTCGACCGGCATGAAAGGATGGTTCATGCCGCAGATCTGGTTGCACTGGCCGTAGTAGGTGCCGGGACGGTCGATCCTCATCCAACTTTCGTTCTTGCGGCCGACGACCGCGTATTCCTGTACGCCGAGCGGAGGGACGAACCAGCTGTGTATTACGTCTGTGCCGCCGACGATGACACGGACTGTGGCGCCGACTGGGACCACCATCGGCTTGTCCACGCCGAGCAGACGCGGCTCGTGGTATGTCGCGAGATCGTCGTCTTGCAGCATCGTGCTGTCGAAGGTGAAACCGCCCTGATCAGGATATTCGTAGCTCCAGTACCACTGATGGCCGATCACGTTGACGGTGAAATCGGCCGTCCGCACATGGTCGGCGTAATAGAGGAGCTTGAACGACGGAACGGCGATGTACACCAGGATGAGGACAGGCGCCGTCGTCCAAATCACTTCAATCAACCTATTGCCAGTAGCCGGCGATGAAATCGGGTGGCGCTTGGCCCCGAAGCGCACAATGATCACGACCAGCACGGCCAGGACAAAAAGCACGATTGCGGTGGCGATGAACAGAAGCTTGTCGTGCAGGGAGTCGATCTGGTCGCGCACAGGCGAGGCGGCCGCCTGCATGCCGAGTTGCCAGTTAACCGGCTCTTCGGCCAGCGCCGCGGGTGAGATCACTGCCCAAGCGAGCAGCGTCAGCGCCGCGCCGATCGCGAGAGTCCCACGCTTGATATCAACGCTCCAACCCGATCCCATGCCCTTGTACTCCCGTATGGACAGCGTCCGGTTCGCGCGTCGTGTCCGGTTTACCCAGATCGTGGCATGGTTCGGACTTCAGGACCGGCGGTCGTAACGCGGCGCAGATGTCACTTCTTCTTGCCGGTCGAGTCGAATTGCCTCAGATAGGCCCAAAGGTCGCTGACGTCTTGGTCGTTCTTGATGCCGGCGAATACCATCTTCGTGCCAGGCAACTTGGCCTTCGGATCCTTGATGTAGTCCCTGAATGATGCGTCGTCCCAGGTAATGCCGGATTTCTTATTGGCGTCGCTGTAGCTGTACCCCTGGACGCTGGCGGCTTTGCGTCCGTCGAGACCGTTAAGCTCGGGACCGATCTTGTTCTTGGCGCCTTCGCCGACGGCGTGGCAGGCCGCGCATTTCTTGAAAGACTGCTCGCCGGCCGCGACGTCCTGCGCGAGAACGGCTCCGTTCCATGCAAGGGTCACCAGCAGCACAACCACTACGCTTTTCATCGCTCTCGCTCCGTTTTTTGAAGCGTGCCTGTCGCTTTTAGATATATCGCACCACACGCGAGGGCCGAGTGAAGGGGGCCAAATCTTGCCAAATCCTTGTGAATGGTGGTCGCTGATGGTCCGGTTTACCTGGACGAGGTTCGCTACCGTTGCGAACCGCGGGTCTGCGGCCTTCCCGTCGTTTAAGACGGATATACCGCGATGAACCTCGCGGCAGGCACGCCGATTGCCAGAAGCACAACCACGACTGCGCCGATGCGCTCCGCCGCGTTCCAACGGCGCCAATCCCGACGCAGATCCTGCAGCGCCGACACGGCCCTAATCCATCCACATGATCATTGCCGCCCGAGCCACGATTGCATCACGTCGCCTTTTCGGGCGCACCGAATTTGCATCGCCATCCCCTGAGCGCCCACTTCGGGTGCTCGTCAAGCCACTGCGACGCGAGCTGCTGCGCTTGCACCATGCAGGACGGTCCGCTCACGGACGCGATGGGCCGCCGCTCTTCTCGGCAGACCTCCGGTGCAGCGGTGAGGCAGACGACCAGGATTAAAGACACCATTGCGCATCTCCGATTTCGCGTTTCACTGCGCTCTCTCTCTTTTTCCGCGGTTACCGCCGTCTCGATTTCTCTCGTGCGCTCGTGTCATTGGGCGAAGGCACCGACCGCCGCGGCCGGCTCGACGGTGCCGTCGGGCAGACGGGCGATGTTGTCGCAATTGAGACACTTGCCCGGCACCGCGGGCATCTCCAGCGCCACCGGCACGACGAGGTCGAACGTGGCGAGGCCGATGGCGATGACCACGAGCCACGCATTGATCTCGCCGACGATGCGATGGAGGCGTTTTATCGAATGATCGGACATCGTGGTGACCTCGGGATTGCCGGCGGGCTTCAGCGATACCCGATGTAATCTTCTACAGCGTCTCACACACCGAACCGAGTGAAGCGCGGCAAGCCTTGGCAAATTTTGGTAAATAGAGCCGCGCACGACGCTCGCCTAACCCGCGCCGGCGAGAGAGACGAGAAGATCCCCGATACGAGGTGCCTGGCTCAGGCACCGATATGAGCCCCCTCGCCTTCCTTCATCACCACGGCGCAGGTCATGTCAGCGCGGTCAGCACCTCGGAAAGGAGCGTCCGTCAGACGGATACGGACTGGATGCGTTGCGCCAACGTCATCCAGGTGAATGTCGGATGACGCATACGGCCACGGCTTGCCCAACGCGAGCGAACTGCCGGCGTTGGCGTAATTTGTCCGCGACAAAGCCCGAAAATCCGCCGACGAGCCTGCTGGCGATTACACCCGAAATCCGTCTCTACGGCAGGTCGATCATGGGCGTGCCGCGGCCGGCGGCTGCCGGTGGGAGCCATTTCTGAAGAGCGATGTGATCGCCCATTCGCGGGCGGGCGCAGCGACGACGACGGTGCAGGTCATGCCTGCGCTGATGCGCACGCTCTCTGGAATCTCGTCGATGTGGATGCGTACTGGTATGCGCTGCGCCAGCCGAACCCACTCGAAGGTCGGGTTCACATTCGCCAGAAGCTCCGGGCCGTTCACGTTGTCTCGATCCGTGATGCCACGGCTGATGCTCTCGATGTGCCCTTGCAAGGCAGGTTCGCCGCTCATCAGATGAATCTCGACCCGCGCTCCCGGCTTGATGACAGGAATCTTTGTCTCTTCGAAATAGCCCTCGACGCGGTAGGAGTCGCTGTCGATCAGCGCCATCAGCTTGGTCCCGACCGCCGCGTACTGGCCGATGACGACCGGGTTGGTGACGAACCCGTTTACGGGAGCCCGGATGACGGTTCGCTCGAGGTTGAGGCTGGCCGTCGACCGGTCCGCCACGGCCTGTTGGTATGCCGCGGTGGCCGAGGCCGCGACGTGCTGGGCGTCCTCCTTGGCCTCGGGCGAGATCGAGAGGTTCGTCAGCTTGGCGCGCCGATCGGCATCGCCCTGCCGCATGAGCATCTCTGCCTTGCGGGCGGCCACACTCGCTTCCGCCGTCGCCGCGGCGCGCTTGTAACGTTCCTGATCGAGGATCAACAGGATGTCGCCCTTATGGACGAGCTGGTTGTCCTTGACGCGAATATCATTCACGAACCCAGCCACGTCGGGGACGATCGTGACCACGTCAGCGCGCACTCTCGCGTCGCGCGTCCAAGGCGAGAGCATGTAGTAGTTCCAGAGCTCGTAGGCGCCTGCGCAACCAGCCGCAACGATCAGAAGCGTGGCGATCACGCGCGCGAGGGTTTTTATCGTTGCCACATCAGGGTCTCGTTGCAAGCACGAGGACGGAGAACACGCAGAGGAAGAGACCGAATCGAGCGAGCGGCGGATGCCACAAGAGCCGATAGACGCCCAGGCGGGCGATCAGCCGGTCGGCGACGACGAACAGCAGGATCGCGGCGAAAAAGTAGAGCAAGAGCGACGGCGCGAGCGCGCCAAAGAGCGCGAGCTCACGCAACATGGGCCGGCGCTCCCGTCGCTCTCTCATCCAGGAGGAGCTCGCCGCCGCGCTCGAGTTCGTCGCGGATAGCGGCGAAGGCGACCATCTCGCGGACAGCCGTCCGCGCTTCCGCCACGCCGACCCTGTCGTCTCGCAATTCCGCCAGGCACGTTACTGAGGCGTCCTGCGCGGCACGCAGCGCGCGATCGAGCGTCAGCTTTTTGTTGCTGGCGAGGAACCGGACGACTTTATCCTCCACGTCCATCTTGGCAGGCGTCGGCCGGCCGTCGTCCCGAACTCGGATCAGCTCGCGTCCGGTGATCAGGAGAGCCGTGCCGGCGTCGAGAGCCGCGAGGTCGGCCGGACGGTCGGGGCGGAGATGGCCGCGCAGCCGATCGAGAGCTTCGGTCATTGCCGTCTCGAACTCTGCCAGGCCGATACGCGGGCGTGGCGCCGCAATTCTTGCCAGCAGCTTCCGCGCGGCGCGCCCGAAGCGGCGGTGGGCCGCTTCGGGCGTCTCGGGCGCGACGATAGCCCATAGAATCATGGCAACCGCCGCGGCAAGGGTCGCCGCTATCGACGTGTTGACGAGCCCGATGGGATCATAAACCATTCGGTTCTGGAACGCCCCGACCGAGGCGAACAAGAGCGCCGACAAGAAACCGATGACCATGGTTCGCTCGTGCGCCATCATGAAAGCGCAAAGAAAAAGCATCGGTGCGACCACTAGGGCGAACATGGTGAATCCCGAGGCAAGCGGTAGCAGCGTTTCGACGAGAACGAAGGCGGGGATGGTCGAGAGGCTGAAGATGAGCGTGGCGGCGATGGCAAGGGGCACGGCGTGCCCCATGGTCGCGAGCCGCGCCGTCGCCACGGCAGCGAGGATTACCGCTGTAGGCCCGTGCGGCCAGTTGGCGGCGATCCAGAACCCGCTCACGAGCAGGACCGCAAGCGCGGCACGCAGCCCCGTCCAGACGGCGCTGGCGAAGTCGTTGGCGAGGCCAAAGTCGACGCGGCGATTTGAGCCTGGCTCGCCGGCGGCGAAAGCCTGGTCAGCCTCGGCATAGACGACCATGGCGGCGAAGAACTCGCGCAGGCGCCCGATGACGGCGGCGCACCGGATGACATCCTCATCCGCGGCGAACGGCGCCAGGCAGAGTTCCCGAGCGAGCGGCAAGCTGGCGCTCGCCTGCACCAGGCGCCGGCTCAAGCCGGCCGCGTCGAGCTTGCCGCCACGCCAAACGTCGATCGCGGCGGCCGCTCTTGTCAAGGTTCCGTCCAGGCCAGGGCCGATTACGGCACGGCCGCGCCGAAGCCAGTCCAGCGATCGACCGAGGAGGTGCGCGACGTCAACGACGCCGAGCATCGCGATGTCGAGGCGCCGAAGGACGCCGCTTCGGTTCTGGATCTCGCGGTCCTCAAAGACCGCCGACGCGCGCAGATTCTCGATCGCGACGACCTGACCGAGCAGCTTGGTCCGCAGCGAGGTGGTGTCCCGGCCGCCGAGCAGCAGCGCCGCTGCGTAGTCGGCGAGGTCCGCTCGGCCGGTTGCAACGGCGCGGCGCAAGGCGCCGGCGAGCGACATCGGCAGGACGAGATGACTGACCGCCGCAGCCGTCATGATGCCGAGCGAGATCTCGCTGACACGAGCGACCGCGATGAAGAAAGCGTTTCCCGGGTCGAGTGCGCCCGGAATCCCGACGATGGCCACGGTGTAGCCGGAAAGGACGAATCCGTAAGCGGCCCAGTTCCTCGCGTATTGGGAGCCGAAGGTGCAAAACGCTATCCAGACGGCGAGAGCGCCAAGGAAGAGGACACGCTCCTGGGCGAAGAGGGCAACGAGAACGAGCGCGCCGCCAGCGCCGATAACCGTCCCGATGATGCGGTAGAAGCTTTTCGCGAGGACCAGCCCGTCCTTCGGTTGAGAAACGATAAAGACGGTGAGCAGCGCCCATTGCGGCTGGTCGAGGTTGAAGGTAAAGGCGACCAGCAGGGCGAGCAGGCCCGCGGCCGTGGTCTTCGCGGCGAATATCCACGGGATCCAGCGCGGACCGAAGAACCACCTCGCCGGATCGGTGTCCGGCACAGCTCCAGACGATGGAGGGGCCGGGCCGAGCTCGGCTTCGGTCGCTGTCGGTCCGCGTCGCGCACCAGGGCCAGAGCTCACAGCGACAAGTGAGCGCCCTTCAGGCGAGACAATAGGCTCGGGGACCGCGGTCGGCGACGACGCCTTTGTTCCTGTGCTCGAAAGCGTGGCCGTCATTCGCGGCCTTCCTGAGCGAGATCGAGTATGAATACACCGTCGGCACTAGCAGGGCGCTTGAGCACTTCAGGATGCTGCAATGTGCGAACGGTGTCGTAGTAGCCGGCCCGCCAATGGTCCTCCATGCTCATCAGCGAGAATTCATAGTCCTTCGAGTCGCCTTCGTACTGTTTCGCCCGATAGACCAACTCAACCAGATTGTAGACCTTATGCTCGGAAGCCGGTTTCAATATCTCCACCTCCGGCATGCTCCTTAGCTCCTCCGGCAACTTCTCGAGAAGGCTCGCCACGGCAGCGCGCAGCCTCTGGATCTGCTTGAAGCGGTCGGAGTTCGCCCGAGTCCGGCTCGAGTATTGAATCTCCTTCTGGCGTGTCGTCACCTCCGGCAGGTTGCGCGGGAATTCGCCGCTTGCGCTCCAGAGATCGACCTGGAAGGCCAACGTGTCCCGCTGCGGCTCGCTTTGGACAACCCACTGCAATGGCGTGTTGGAGACGAGGCCGCCATCCCAATAGCGCTCGCCATCGATCTCGACCGCCGGGAAACCCGGCGGCAGCGCGCCACTCGCCATCACATGCTCGGGTCGGATGGCGTGCGAGGTGTTATCGAAGTAGACGAGATTGCCCGTCGTCACGTTGACGGCGCCCATGCTCAAGCGCATTTCCGCGGCATCGATGCGGTCGAAATCGATCAGCCGCTCCAATGTTGTCCTGAGTGCGCCAGTATCATAATAGCTCGTCGCCCCCAACGAGCCGTCGGGGCATAGCCATGGAACCGGCAAGCGCGGCGTGAAGAAGCCGGCCGCACCGGTCATCAGCACGCGGCCGGCGCTGAGCTTATTGAACAGACCGCGCGCGGCGTCACCCTTCACCGTCTGCAGCTCGAGACCGTGAAGCCCACTGCTCACTGCCGCCGAGCCAACACGCTCCCAGAATTCCCACATCTTGGCTGCGTAGGTGCCCTGCCACGCATCGAGGCCGGCCGTTGGCTCTGCGACCATCGCCGCCTGGGACGCATGCTTCAAAAGCGGAAGTGGCGTCGTGATCTGCTGCCAGAATTCACGCAGCTTTTCGACCCGCGATTCCGGCGGATTGCCGGCGATAAGGGCGGAGTTGATGGCACCGATCGAGATTCCTGCCGTCCAATCGGGATGCAGATTCGCTTCTGCTAGCGCTTCGTAGACTCCGGCTTGGTAGGCGCCGAGGGCGCCGCCGCCTTGCAGCAGCAGCGCAATGCAATCGAATGGCGGCCGGCTTGGGCGACGCGGTAAGTTAGTTTTTGTCGGCTTGGCCATGCCTTGGGCTCCTAGATGAGGCGGCGCTATCCCTAAGGGAGAGCGAATACGATCACGGCCGAAGTGCCCGTGCCGCCGAAGAAGCCAGAGACGACGCCCGATGTCGTCGCGACATACTGCTTTCCGTCGAGCGCGTAGGTGATGACACCGCCGCCAATCGAGCCGCCGGTGTTGAAGCGGTACAGCGTGTTTCCCTCGCGCGCGTCGATCGCGAGAAAGTCGTTGTTGAGATCTCCGGTGAAGAGCACGCCGCCCGAGGTTGCCGTGATGCCGGCGACCAGCGGCGTCGGCCAGTGCTGGCGCCAATGCACCGAGCCGCTCGCCGCGTCGATCGCGTAGAGCCAACCCTTCGCCTGATCGCGTGCGTCCGGGGTGACCGAGCCGCCGTAATAATGCGCGTTCTCGGCGAATTGCGGTGGGCCCTCTGTTCTCTTGAAGGTGCCGCACCAATCGACCGTCGCGACGAACAATGTGCTCGTCCTGGGATTGTAGGCAGGTCCGTTCCACTCCATTCCTCCGAGCAGGCCTGGGCATACATGCACGCCTGCGACGGTCGGAACCGCCTCGGGGTTTTCCCGCGTGGTGATCGGCATCTCGTAGAGAAGTTCGTGACTGTCGCGGTCGACCATGCGCAGCAGGCCGTCCTTGCCGCTAATGGTCAGGAGGTTTCGCGGCTTGCCGTTGACCGCCGCCCGAAAGATCGGGCTGACCTGGCTCAAATCCCAGTCGTGCATATCGTTGGCGCGGAACTGCTGATACCAGAGCAGCTTTCCCGTCTTGGCATCGAGTGCGACGACCGAGTCGGTATAGAGATTGGTGCCGGGGCGGACCTCGCCGTTGAAATCCGGTGAGGGATTGCCGACCGGCACGAACAGCACGCCCTTTTCTGCGTCGAGCGACAACGGCGTCCACACCGCGCCGCCGCCGTGCTCGCGGGCCTGCGGATTGGTCCAGCTATCCGCTCCCGCCTCGTTCGCGTCTGGAATCAAGTTGAAGCGCCAGACCGGCTCGCCGGTGTCCAGCTTGAACGCGCCGATCCAGTTTTTCGCGCCCCAATCAGCGCCGGCCGGGCCGTAGATGATCAAGTCGCCGAAAATGAGCGGCGGCATGCTGAGGTATTGGCTCGCCTTCGCGTCGGCGATCTTGCGGCTCCACAGCAGCGTGCCCTTGTCCATGTCCACCGCGACCAGATAACCGTCGGCGGTGCCGCGCACGACCCGGCCGTCCTTGAGCGCCACGCCGCGATTGGTCGCGGACAGCACTTGATCCTTGGTCTGCCAATTGTAGGTCCAGCGCTCGCGGCAGGTCGCCGCGTCGATGGCGACGATCTGCTTGTCGATCGTCAGGTACATCACTCCCTTGTACACCAGCGGGTTGGTTTGCGTCGCGCCGGCGTTGTTCGAGCGATAGATACAGACGGCGCGGAGGCTGGCGGCATTGCTTGCATTGATCTGATCGAGGTCGACGAAGCGCTGGCCCGTGTAGTCCTTGCTGGCATAGAGCCAGTTCTGCGTGTCGCCGGCCGCGTGCAGCAACTCCTCCTGCGTCGGTCCCTCGCCGAGCGGCATGTTTGCAGGCGCCGCCGACGTGGCGGGTGCGTTAGCCGCAGCGGCCACTCCCAGGGTCGCGAGATACGCGATTACATTGGCACGATCTGCCTCGCTCGGGATCTCGACCGACATCGATGTTCCCGGCACTTTTTTTGTCGTCGAGGCGAGGAATCCATCGAGCGTCTTGGCGTCCCAGGTGAGCCCGGCATTCGCCATCGCGGTCGAGTAGTTGTAACCCGCCACAGCGCCGGACTTTCTGTCGATGACTCGAGCCAAGGACGGGCCAAATCCCTCGCCACCAGGCACCGTGGAATGGCAAGACGCGCACTGATTTTCAAAGACCGTCTTACCTGCTGTCGCATCACCCGCTGCATAGGCGCCATTGCTGGAAAGCACGGCCGTGCCCAGGACAAACCAACCGGCGAGGTTACGCATGGCACTTCTCCTCGGACTCTCTTTACCTTGGTACCGGCGATCACGCGCCGGTCGCGGTCACAGCAGAAAGAACTCCAGCAGCAACAGCACGGAGACAACGAGCGCGACACCCCCCTGCACTATCCTGGTGAAACCCTGCCAGGTCTCCTGGTGGCGTTCCAGCTCCTCGTCTACGGCCATCACAAGTCTCCCTACCTAACCCATCGCCGGTCGCGTGACGACCAGTCAGAGATGAGCCTGGGCGCGAACATTCGGCTTGCCCGCGCTTGGCCGCTCTCCGCGTCTCGACCGTTTCGAGGGGCTTCGCGCCGCATGCATAGACCGCCGCAGTTTTTCCAGCGCTCGCGCCTCGATCTGACGCATACGCTCGGGCGAGACCGCGTAACGCTTGCCGAGCTCGCGCAGCGTCGTCGGCTTCTCCCGGAGACGGCGCTCCGAGATGATGTCGCGCTCTCTTGGGTTAAGATGCTTTAGAGCCAGATTCAGGCGATGAAGACGTTGCCTCAGCTCAGTCCGCTCGCCGACGAGCGTCTCCTGATCAGGTGAACTATCGGGCAATATGTCGAGCCATTCTTCGCCGTATTCGGAGATCGGCCTATCCGACGAGCCGTTGAGTGACAGATCGGGACCGGCAAGACGGTGATTCATCTCGATGACATCGGCTTCGCTCACGTCGAGCCAGCCGGCGATCTTCCTAGCGTTTTCGGGCGAGAGCTCGCCATCGTCGGGTGCCTGAAGCTGCTCCTTGCAGCTCCTCAGACCGAAAAATAGCTTCTTCTGCGCAGTGGTCGTCCCCATTCTGACCAGCGAGCTGGAAGACATGATATGTCGCTGGATCGCAGCACGGATCCACCAGACCGCATAGGTGGTTAACCGGAAACCGCGCTCGGGGTCAAAGCGGTCGACTGCCTGCATCAAGCCGACATTGCCCTCGGAGATAAGCTCACTGAGCGGCAGAGTGTGGCTGCGGCAGCATTTGGCGATTTTGACGACGAGCCGGAGGTGGCTGCTGACCAGCCGCTGCGCTGCGCCGCTATCACCGTGCTCGCGCCATCGCTTGGCGAGCAGATATTCTTCTTCGGGCTCCAACATCGGGAACTCCCGAATTTGCCGAAGATAAGGCGCGAGACCGTCAAACGGACCCGCTGCTAAGGTGACCCCTCTCGTCATTGCCGACTTCTCCAGCTTGCCCTAGGCTGCCGCCTTTAAGCCCAGCCAGTTCCACACGTCGCGCAGGGCAAACACGAGCCGCTCGATGTCGTGGTCGGTGTGCAGCGGCGTCGGCGTGAGGCGAAGTCGTTCGGTGCCGCGCGGTACGGTTGGGTAATTGATCGGCTGAACGTAAATGCGATGGTGAAGTAAAAGCTCGTCTGAGGCCGCCTTGCACAACGAGGCGTCGCCGACCGCGACCGGAACGATATGGCTCTGCGACGGCATCACCGGCAGACCCGCTCTGGCAAGCTCTGTCTTCAGCCTTGCAGCGCGCTCCTGGTGCCGCGCACGTACCGACTGGTCCGCCTTGAGGTGACGTACGCTTGCGAGTGCCCCTGCCGCGATCGCCGGAGGCAGCGCCGTGGTGAAAATGAAACCCGACGCATGGCTTCTGAGGAAATCAACGAGTGCCGCCGATGCAGCCACATAACCGCCAATGACCCCGACTGCCTTTGCAAGCGTGCCCTGTATTACGGTGACACGGTGCATCAGGCCCTCGCGTTCGGCGATTCCGCCGCCCCGCGGTCCGTACAGGCCGACGGCGTGCACCTCGTCGAGATACGTCATGGCGCCGTGGCGCTCGGCCACGTCGCACAGCTCGGCTATGGGTGCGATGTCGCCATCCATCGAATAGACCGATTCAAAGCAGACCAGCTTCGGGCAGGTTGGGTCGGCGGCCGCCAACAGCCGATCGAGATCACGGACGTCGTTGTGACGAAATCTATATTTTTCGGCGCCACCATGTCGGATGCCTTGGATCATGGAGGCGTGATTGAGGGCGTCGGAAAAGATCATGCAGCCCGGGATCTGGCTTCCTAGAGTGGCGAGCGCCGCCTCGTTGGCGACATAGCCCGAAGTGAAGATCAGCGCGGCCTCCTTGCCGTGGAGATCGGCAATTTCCCGCTCAAGCAGCACGTGATGATGTCCGGTGCCGGCGATATTCCGCGTCCCACCGGCGCCCGCGCCGATGCTATCGATCGCCGCGTGCATCGCCGCAAGAACCGCCGGATGTTGTCCCATGCCGAGATAGTCGTTAGAGCACCAGACCGTGACCTCTGCGCCCAAGCCGTGGTGAAAGGCGCGTGGAAATGCCCCGGCCCGGCGCTCGAGGTCGGCAAACAGCCGATAGCGCCCTTCGGTCCGCAGCGTATCGAGCCGTGCTTTGAAGAAGGCTTCGTAGTCGTACATGAGCAGTCCCCGATGGTAGATATGTCGGGAAGCGATTCGTGGCGTCAGCCACCTCGATACTGGCCAAGTGCTACGGCATATCGTGCGCACCGCCGAGTGAAGCCTGCCAAATCCCGGCAAATCGATGTAAAGCGGAACCGAGATTGCCGGGCTCGGCGCGTTTCCGACACCGGGGCTCCGGCTCATAACCGCGGTAATCGTATCGGCGTAAAACTCTGCCTTGGATCGTCATCGGGGTGTCGACCGCGTTGGGCGCGGCTAGACGAACGCACTGAAGCCCGTGATGGCCTTGCCGACGACAAGCGCGTTCATTTCCCGGGTTCCTTCATAAGAATAGAGCGCCTCGGCGTCGGCGGCGAAACGGCCGATGTGATGGTCGAGCAGGATTCCGTTGGCCCCGAGTAGTTCCCGTGCCCAGCCGACGGTCTCTCTCATTCTGACGATGCAAATGCCCTTGGCCAGGGAGGCGTGCTCGTCGCGCATGAGACCCTGATCCTGCAGCTGAGAGAGCCGCAGGCAGAGCGCCTGCATCGACGTGATGTTGCCGAGCATCCTGAACAGCAGGTCCTGAACAAGCTGGAACCGCGCGATCCGGCGTCCAAACTGCGACCGGTGCTGGGCATATCGTAGCGCGTGCTCGTAAGCCCCGGTTGCACAGCCAACAGATTCCCACGCAACGGCCGCACGCGCCAGGCGAAGCACATTCGCGGTATCCTTGAACGAGTTGGCCTTCTTTAGTCGATTTGCTTCTCCGACGCGGCACTCTTGGAGAGTGATGAGCCCGCTCTGAACGACCCGGAGCGCCATCTTGTTTTGTATTTTCTCGACGTGGAGCCCAGGCGAGCCCTTCTCGACGATGAAACCTTTCACCTGGTCGTCCGCGACGTCACGCGCCCACACAATCGTTACGTCAGCCCAGGTGGCATTGCCGATCCATTTCTTCTGACCAGACAATACCCAGGTATCTCCCTCGAGCCGGGCGGTTGTTTGCAGGCCCCGCGACACGGCAGACCCAACCTCGGGCTCGGTCAAACCGAATGAGCCAACCTTTCGAAGCGCTGCCATTTCGGGCAACCATCTCTGCTTCTGCTCCTCTGAACCGCAGAGATAGATCGAGCCCATCGCAAGTCCGGTGTGGGCGCCAAAAAATGTCGCAATGGATGCGTCGACCCGTGCAAGCTCCATCATGACGAATCCCATCAATGTCGTGCTCCTGCCGGGGCAGCCATAGCCCCTGATGGGAAGGCCGGCGATTTGCAATTCCCTGAACTTCGGCAGCAGATCGAACGGGAATTCTCCCGTTGTCCAGAACTCATTGATGATGGGCTGGACCTCCTCTTCCATGAAGGTCCGCACCTTGATTCTCAGATCGTTGTCTTCCTTGGAAAGGATCTTTGCCACCAGATAAAAATCGCCATCTGGTTCGGGAAGCGCTTGCGCGGAGGACGTCGAGTCAAGCGGTGCGGACGCCATGCTGTTGTCCTCTTGCAATTAGGGATGAAAGGAACTGGGGGCCGCCACTGCGTCAGCGCGGGAAGCCGCGCCGAGATTCTGCAGCGGACTGTTGAGGCGTGATCTGACGTAAAACCACATGCTTCCCGGATCCTGGATGGACCTTGTTACATGCCGTCGCAGGCCCGGAGGAATGAAGTCTGCCAAATCACAGCAAATGTTTCTAAACCGTCTATCATCAAGCTCGTTTGGCTCATTGGACCTTGCGGAATAGTCGCCCCTTGTGAATGGGCGGATTGAAGAAAAGGAGCCGGTGATTCTCCACCACCGGCTCCAGTGCCTGCGCCTCGTTCGAAATCCGCAGGGAGGCGCGCGGTCTCGAAAGCCACCGTCGGGGGAAGGCAGGACCTGGGGGAAGGCCTGGGTGGACGAAGCGCAGTATCTGAAGACTTGCGAAATAGCCATCGAGCACAGAATACGGAACCGGGGTGCTAACTCCGTGCGGCGCCGGAGCCGACGCGATCCCGCGTTCCCGATCTAATTACAATCGCACCCGAGCGTCAGGGCGAATGAAGCTTGCCAAACATTGGCAAATTTCTGTGAAGTGATCGGACTGATCGCTACGTCAATTCGCCGAGGAGCCGCTTGGCCGTCAACAGATCGACGGTCCCGAACCCTTCGGTGAAGCGTGCATAAACCGGTGCGAGAAGATCGCGCGCGCGCTCAATCAGCCTTTGCTCCTTGTGCAGACGGGCGAGGCTTATGGCCGTCCGCAATTCCCACGACAGGGTCCCTTGGCGACGCGCCCAATCGAGCGAGCGCAAGAAATGGTCCTCCGCAGCGGCAGCATTTGACCTATTCTGCAAGAGGAGGATCTCGCCTTTGATGCGGAGCACTTCCGGCATGTACCACAGCTCGTCGCTTCTGTCGCTCCGCTGTAGCGCGTCCCCGATGGCAGCGAGACCCTCGTCCACTTGGCCGTCAGCAGCAAGAGCCCCCGCCAAGTCGGCCAAGAACTCCGTATAGAGGACTTGAAAGTGGGCTTCATGCAATCCGCCCAGACCGGAGCGGAGCAGCCGGATTCCGGTTAGGACATCACCGCGCTTCACGGACAATTGTCCCTGCAGCCCGATCCCGCAAGCGTAGTCGGTGTGCAAGGAGTATCGCTCGGAATGGTCGATGAGTTCAGTAATAGACGATTCTGCACTCACCAAGTCACCGATCCTGAGTGAAACGGCGCTTCCGCCCCATTTCAGCGCGAGGCACAGGGACACCGGATGTTCAAGCGCTTGTGCTTCGACGATACTCCTCCGGCCCGTCTGCACCGCTTGATCGGGAAACCCTTGCAGCCAAAGGGTGTTCGCCAACACGCTGAGTGCAGATGTCGGCCGATCCACGCCAAAGCGGACAATGTCGGTCCGCTGCGACCAAGATGCCTGTTTGCCGAGCGCTCGCTGAAGGTGTCCCCGCGCCTGGTGTTGATCCCCCAGGAAATGTAGTGAAATTCCCAAGGTCCAGTACGCCGTCAGCATTGCGGCCGGATCGTTGAATTCCTGTGCAAGTGCTTCCAGCCGGCGGGCGAGCGAAAGGGCGCCTCGAAAATCGGCGCGGCGCAGGTTATACATCCATAGGCCATTCAGAATCCGCTGCTGGTAATCGAAGTCATCGAGCTTCTCGGCAAGGTCGAGCGCTTTTGCCAATGCCGCGTGGCCGTCGGTCGTCATACCCGTTGTGTACATAAGCGACAGGCCGAGCGTCGCCTGCAACACCATCTCATGGCGTGTACCCACCTGCTCGGTATCAAGAGCTCCGAGCGCCCTAACCGTCCAGTCGTGACATTCGGTCAACAGCGACATCTCGAACCATACCGGAGCAGAAGCCGCCCCGAGGCGCGCACCGATCGATGCGTCACCCCCAGGCCAGAATGCCCAGGCGAGCGCCGCGCGAATGTTGTCGATCTCCGGGACGAAGATGGCCGGCCAGCCATCCGCGGCCGTCTTGTCCTGCGCCGCCAATTCGAGGAGGTTCAGATAATACGTCGCGTGGCGTTGTCCGAGCGTGTCGCTTTCGCCGCTCTCTGAGAGCTTCTCAAAAGCATAGGCACGCGTCGTATCGAGCAGCCGCAAGCGCGGCTCGGCGCCGCTCACATCCGCTGTAACCAGTGACTTCGTGACCAAGTTAGTCACTTGCTCGATGATCTGGTCTTCTGAATGGGTCATATCGGCAACCACGGCGCCGGCAGCGCGAAGGGTGAAGTCGCCAGAGAAGACCGCCAGGCGGCGCAAGACCGCTTGCTCCGCCTCGCCGAGCAAACAATAGCTCCAGTCGAGCGTTGCGCTCATGGTCCGGTGCCGGGGCAGAGCCGCACGACGGCCGCTTGTCAGGAGCCGCAATCGATCCTCCAGCCGCGCCGCCAGGCCACGGACCCCATAGACGTCAAGGCGGCCTGCTGCGAACTCGATCGCAAGCGCAATGCCGTCCAGCTTGCGGCAGATCTCGGCGACGATAGCCGCATCCGCGTCGCTGAGTTCGAACTCGTCCAAGGTCGCCGCAGCTCGTTCAACGAAGAGCTGGACGGCCGGGAAGTCGAGCGCCTCGGCGGCGGTGAGCCGTGCCGAAACTGGAGGACTCTCCAGCGGCGATAGCCGATGAACCCGCTCACCCTCCGCCCGCAGCGGCTCGCGGCTGGTCGCGAGGACGCGCACGCCTGGCGCACCTTTCAGGGTTCCTACGGCCAAAGCCGCAGCGGCATCGATCACGTGCTCGCAATTATCGAGCAGCAGGAGCATCCGCTTGTCCCTGAGATCTGCGATCAGACCTGGGAGCGGGTTCTCGGAGCGAATCTCGAGCCCAAGCACGGTGGCAAGCGCGGTCGGAACGAGGTGGGGGTCACCGACCGATGCCAGATCAACCAACCAGACGCCATGCTCATGAACCTGGATCAGCTTCTCGGCCACGGCGAGAGCGACGGAGGTCTTGCCGATGCCACCGGGTCCAACGATGCTGAGAAATCGGTGGCGCGACAACTGTTCCACGAGACTGCTAACGACCTCCGCGCGACCAACCAAACGCGTCAGAAGGGCGGGCAGATTCTGCCTATGCCTTGCCGGGGGTATTCGGGCCGGCGATGGCCCCCGCTGTTCCGCGAGCGCAACTGCTGCCACAAAGCGGTAGCCTCGACCGGGAATATTGACCAGATACCGATTGCCGCTATGGCCGTCGCCCAGCGCCCGCCGCAAGGCGGCGACATGGACC
>Ga0209180_10000231_pt1 | contig 24907 bp, 25 predicted proteins | sample CZO8metaG_3_FD_188355 | JGI IMG/M metagenome (GOLD analysis project Ga0209180, IMG submission 188355) | Vadose zone soil microbial communities from the Eel River Critical Zone Observatory, Northern California, USA - CZOApr15con2H2.8 metaG... | ecosystem: Environmental > Terrestrial > Soil >...
TGACCATCAAGGACACTACTCCGCCGAGCAGAAAGAGCCAAATGATTTCTCGAGAAGTCCAAGCGGTCGAGACGGCAAGAACGGCAAAAATCCCCCACAACAATTTGTCCTTCCCCAGAGTGAGTTTGGTGAGTTTGAACGCGGAGCGGGCGATGATGCCGATCACGGCCGCGCCGATTCCGTAGAACATCCCCTGCATCCACGGCAACCCGCCAAAGCGGACATAGGCTGCCGAGAGCACTAGCACCATCAGGAACGAAGGCAGAACAAACGCCACGCCAACCGCGGTAGCGCCAAGCACGCCCGCACGAATGTAACCAAGGTAAATCGCGAGTTGGGCCGCCAGAGGGCCCGGCGCCAGTTGCGCGAGGGCGAGACCTTCGACGTAGTCTTCCTTGCTGATCCACCTCCGCTTGTCGACCAGATCCTGCTGCATGTGTCCGGCCAGGGCGATGGGTCCGCCGAATCCCACGGTTCCGAGCCAGAGGAAATAGCCGACGAATTTAGGGAGTGGCACTCTCGTGAGTTCGTGTGCTGGCAAATTGATCTCTGCGCTCATTCGTGGTCGCCTTCAGGCTGCGAAGTTTAATCGAACACCAGACCCCTCACGCTGGGCTTTCTCGTACAAAAAGGCCGCCGTTGCCACGTCCTGTAAGGCCATACCGGTGCTGTCGAAGATAGTGATCTCTTCGTTCGATTCGCGGCCCGGCTTCTTGCCCGCCACGATCTCACCTAGCTCGGCATGCACGTCGGCTCGCGTTACCACACCCGCGGCGATCGCATGATGCAGATCACCCATTACGGCACACTGCTCAACAATGTCGGCCACGATCTTGCTCTTCGCCATCAGAGCCGGGTCAAGCTCTTGTTTCTCGGGATTATCAGCGCCAACGGCGGCAACGAAGGTTCCCGGCGAGACATCATCTGGTCCGAGCAGGGAGTGCCGAGATGTTGTGCAGGTAACACAGATATCGCTCCGCCGGACTGCTGCTGCAAGGTCGGAAACCGGGGTTACCGGGATCCCCAGGTCTGCGTTAAGTTGCTGCGCGAGACGCTGCGCCTGCTCTGCGTTCTTGTCATAAACGAAAAGAGTATTGAGTTTATAGATTCGGGAGATTGCAATCGCCTGAACCCGGCCTTGATTGCCGCAGCCACAAATCGTTACCGTGCGTGAATCCTTCCGCGCCAGGTGCTTCGCTGCGACGGCAGTCGCCGCCGCCGTCCGCAGCGAGGTGATTTCCCGCGAGTCCATCACCGCGAGTGTACTTCCCCTCTCGGCATCACAGAGAACAATGACTCCCTGAATCGTGGGCAGTGAAAATCGGGCAGCGTTCTCCGGAAAATTGCCATTCACCTTCGCAGCAAAGTATTTTCTTCCGAGATCGAGTACGCCCGTCTTCACGTGAAAGCCACCACTCGGGACGTGCATGCTGAGGACCGCCGGTGGGATCGCCGCGCCTTCTCCAAAAAGCCGGAATGCTTGTTCCACCGCGACGATGCAGTCGTCGATGGTCAGCAAGCCTGCAATCTCTCGCGGAGTCAGCAGCAGGATCTCTCCCGCGTTCATGCGAGCGCTCCCACAGAAATGGCGGTTGTCTCCAGGAGTTCGTGCAGGTTGGAGCCGGGCGTAACCTCGACAGGCTTCTCGCCGCACCGAAAGATACGTGCGGTGTGCGGCCCCTGCAACATTACGACTCCGCCCTGTAACCGCAGAATCGAGCCCTCGCGCAAACCCACTACAGGCGCTTCGTTTTCCTCGAGGAACTGCGTAATGCGTTCCTCCTGCGTTTCTCCCATGTGCGTGGACGACGGGTCGGGGTCGAGGTAGTGCGGACTGATCTGGAAAGAGACCAAACCCAGCGCCTCGAAAGATGGAGGTTGCACCACGGGCATGTCCTTCGTTGTTTTCAGAGTCGGGCAAGCTACGATCGAACCTGCGCTGGATCCGATGTAGGGCGTGCCCGCTGCCACTCTCTGGCGGATCGGATCCAGGAGATCGTGGTCATAAAGCCCTTTCAGCAGCCGGAAGGTATTGCCCCCACCGACGAAGATTACCTCGGCTTCTGCGATAGCCCGCCGCATGTTGGACACATCATGAACGGATGTGAGCGCGAGACCCATGTCGCGAAAACGTTCCTGCGCCTTGGCCGCGTACGCTTTCCAATCGTGGACAGCAAATGGAATGAAGATGACCCCGGTCCTGTTCCCAATAAGATCGCGGATTTCTTTTTCCGCATGATCCAAGTACCCGCTGCCATGCAGGGTCGAGTTGCTGATCAGCAGCAGCCGTTTAGTTTCATCCTTACGCGTCATCGCAACCTCCGTGGGCTCACGCCAGCGATTCATACAATCCTTCGATCAATTCAATCCCGCGCTGCAGGAGTTCATCGTCCGGCAGTTCCTGTTTTGCCCAGCCATTCAGCACTCTGTCCAAGCCCTGTCCTTCCGGGCGGGCGAATCTCTCGTCGCCGAGGTCCGCGTCGTGAATGATTTCTGCGATCCGTCTTACCCTGCTATCCCGGATCGAGAACTGCTTGCATAGAGTCTCAAACGTGCAATCTTCGCCACGATGCCCGAAACCTTCTGGAGAAAACATATCGAACGGGATTGCATCGGCGTGAGCGGTGGGCTCGACGCCAAATACAAACTTCGCCTTCGGGTCGATGAAGCGCCGGATCAGCCAGGCGGACGAAACCCGGTCGATGCCGGGACGAGGCCGGGTGATCCACAAACGGTTCACATACTCGCCTGCCTTTCGTTTGCGTCCGCGTGCAGGCTTGGCAGCGTCTGCCTGGTCGGCGCGATTCAGCAGACTCTCGAGCCGAGCACGCAATGGGCTCCCGAAGAAGTCGATGTCTTGCAGCTCCAAGAACCGGCGACGAAGGCGATTCAGACGGCCGGCAGGTCTTCGCGACGGAGACATTGCCAATATCTTCTTCGCTTCATAAAACAACTTCTGATAGTCGTGCGCTCGGGCTTCCAGGAAACGCTGTTTCAGCCGCGCCGCCGGCAAGTCATCGAAGCTCTGCGCCTGAACCACTGAAGCTTGCCCTTTGTACGTCCGAATGGCGGCGGCAAGCCACTCCATGCGCTCCTGGTTAACGGCCGAATTCGGCAGAACGTAACCCGAGCTCCGCAAAGGCAACATGCCGTAACGTCGAAGCTTGCGCCAGATCTCGACCCGTTGGCTGGCGCGCTTCGCCGGAAGGCTAAAAACCAGCAGCAGCCACGGGGCAGCCCCGGTCTTTGTGGTTACAGTCATCTCTAATATGTTACATATGTAACATATAACATGCAAGGAGTGTAATGCATTCCTTGCGGCTCACCGCTGGAGAAGCTGGGTGGTAGCCGTCCTTCTTCTCCAACTCTTTTTCCCTCTGCTATAGTCTCTGGAGCAAATATGGCGATGGAACTCGAGCTGACTTCGCCCTTCGACGTCGCCAAAGACGCAGTACTGGCGATTCAGGAATATGCGCGGCTGGCGGGGCAATCGGTCGGCAATTTCTTTCGCCGGCCTGTCTATTGGGGCGACATCCTGCAGCAAGCCGATCTCATCGGCGTCGGTTCCCTTCCCATCGTGGTCCTTTCAGGTCTCTCCATCGGCGCCCTCCTGGCTCTCAACTCGGCAAGCACGCTGGAACGGTTCGGCGGGATCACCCTCATCGGCCAGCTGGTGTCGAGCTCGATGGTCACGGAACTGGGCCCGCTGATCACGGGACTCATGGTTTCCGGGCGCAATGCCTCGGGCATGGCCAGCGAACTGGGGTCCATGATCGTGACCGAGCAGATTGACGCCATGCGCGCCCTAGGCACCGACCCCAGCAAAAAACTGGTCACGCCGCGAGTAGCAGCCACCGTCTTCATGCTGTTTTTCCTGACCATAATTTCCGATCTGCTCGGCCTGGCCGGAGGTTTTGCGGTCGCCAACCTGCTGTTCGGACTCGACTCACGCCAGTACTGGAGCAACGCCTGGCAGACCCTGGTTTTTCGCGACGTGTTCATGGGCCTGGTCAAACCGGTTCTGTTCGGATTCATCATCGCCACCATCGGCTGTTATTACGGCATGTCCACCCGCGGCGGCACTCAGGGAGTGGGCCGCTCCACCACTCAGGCGGTGGTCACTTCCTCGGTGCTGATTCTGGTGGTCGATTTCTTCGTCACCAAGGCGATCTTTGCGATGCTTGGTTACAGGTAGCCCATGTCGGCGCCCACTCTGCCCATCGAAGATCCCGCTGTCCAGCAAGGCGATTCCTCCGCCGACGCCGTGGTATTCGACAACGTGTCGATCGCATTCGAAGAAAGCATAGTGCTGGACGGCGTTTCCTTCCATCTGCCGCGGGGCGAAACCAAAGCTCTGTTCGGAGTAGCGGGATCCGGCAAGAGTACGACCCTCAAGCTCACGTTGGGACTGATGAAACCAGATGGGGGGCGGATCTTCCTTCTGGGACAAGAAGTCACGAGCATGTCAGAACAGGAGTTGTTCGAACTGCGCCGGCGCGTGGGGATCGTGTTTCAGGAAAGTGCGCTGTTCGATTCGCTCAAAGTGCGGGAAAACGTCGCCTTCCGGTTGATGGAAGAACACCTTTCGGAGGAAGAGATCGACCGCCGGGTGCGCGAAGCTCTTCGCTTCGTGGAGCTGGAACGGACGATTGACATGTATCCTTCCGAGCTCTCCGGAGGCATGCGGCGCCGGGTGGCCATCGCGCGCGCGATCATTACCCAACCCGAGGCGCTGCTCTACGACTCGCCTACCGGCGGACTGGATCCTGTGACCTCGAATACTATTGTCGAGTTGATCGTAAAACAGAGAGATGTCTACAAGACGAGCGCGTTGATGGTGACCCACCGCCTGCAAGACGCCTTCACTATGGCCACTCACCAGTTCGATAAAGATAGCAACAAGATGGTCCCGTTGCCGAAAGGCCAGCGCTCTGAAGTGCCGATGAGCTTCCTGATACTACGCGATGGAAAGATCATTTTCGACGGCGATATGCGCGAACTCGCTACTTCGCGCGACCCCTACATCCGCGAATACATTTCGTAGTTACCCCTACTTCTGAGCGCCCGTCGCCGCCTGCTTCATCTGGATGAAGTTCTCCACGTTGCTCCTGTCCACCAGCGAAGAACCGGTATCGACGAAAGCAGGCACGGGAGCGAAGCTGTCTTTGGAAAAGTCTCCCGTCAGCGAAGGAAGTTTGTTGTGATACAGGTCGTCGAGGACACGTAAACCAAAATAGGTCATCGTGTATGGTTTCTGCGAGATGGTGGCAGCGATCACGCCTTTGCGAATCCACTCCAGGGTGTCTGGATCGGTATCCATCGCGATCACAATCTTGCCGTTCACCTTGTTCGAGCTGAGAACCGTGGCCACCTCCTTGCCACCCTGCGCCTCCAAGCAGACGAATGCGTCAATCTTGTCCTTCTCCTTGCCGAGAATCTGGGTGGTGGTATCAAAAACAATCCGGGGATCGCCGGCGATATCGACCACGCGGGCGATCTTGATTTGGGGGTGGCTGTCGAGGGCAGTGCGGTAGCCGCGCAGGCGTTCCGCCATGTTGGTTTGCGCCGGCATGGTAAATACAACCACGTTGCCTTTGCCCTTGAGTTCGGCCGCCAGGCGCTCGCCGCCCGTCAGTCCGGCCTGGTAATTGTTTGTGCCGATGAAGAAGAGGCGCTTGCTGTCGGGTGCGTCGGAATCGATAGTGATCACAGGGATGCCCGAGGCAATTGCTTTGTCAATGTTTTCCGTGAGCGACTTGGCGTCTCCCGCCGAGATCAGAATACCGGTGGGCTTCTTTGTCAGCGCTTTGTCGAACGCTTCCTTCTCTGCTTTGGGGTCGTACTCATCCGGGCCTACAAACTCATATCGCACTTTGAGCTGGGAAGCGGCCTGCGAAAGTCCGGCCCCGGCCGCCTTCCAATAGGGCACCTGAATGTTAGTTGAAACCAAAACGTAGAGTTCGTCCGCGGAATGCCCGGAACCGCAGTTGAGAAGCGGCACGACAAACAACAGGACTGCAACGAAGGCCAAGAACTGGCGCTGACGAGGCATGCGATCCTCCTGGGGAGCCGGATACCTGTAAGGACTTTCTTCAGAACGGTAGGGATTGTAGACCGGAGACGGAGCGGAAGCAAAGGGTGGAATGCGGAGGTCAGAGGTTAGAGGTCAGATTGCAGAGGCGAAAGCCCTTGATGAAGTATGGGGCTGGCCAGACCGTGAAGATTTTTGCCTCTGCAATCTGACCTATTTCAGCGTCTTATCCAACACCTTCGAAATCGCGGATACCTCAACCTCGCCTGAGGCGTTATAGGCGATCTTGCCGTCGCGATTCAGAACGGTCACGTGCGGAATGTATCCCTTATAGAACCTATTCACCAGATCTTCCTGCGCTGCGGACCGCTGCCTGTCCATATCCACGACCACGAACTGCACTCTGTCCTTGTACTTTTCATAGAGCTCAACCGTACGCCGCGCCTGGCGCTTGGAATTGAAACAGCCTTCGCCATAGATGATGACGTAGCTCGGCTTGCCGCTGGCCGCGCCGTCTTCGAGATGGTCGCCGGTGATCAGCGGGCCGTCCTGGCTGTCGCCGGAATAGTCGAGATGCTCATTGAGCTTGAGATTGTCGGCAGCGCGCGATGGCAGGGCCATGGCCATAGCCACCGCAAAAACCAGACACCATTTCGTCATAGAACCCCCTGGCGATTTGACTTCTAGACTCGCAAAAAGTTTCAGGCCTCCGCCAGAGGCTAAAGCCCTCATGTTTTTTGTCATTTATGAAGACCTAAAGGCCTGCTCCACCCAATCGTGCTCCGCCCGTTCGCGAATCACCCGCCACCTTCGGGTTTCTTGAGTTGATCCCGCTTTCCCGGCAGCGCAACCGGATTTTCTGGGTGCGCTCGCGGAATCCACCTTTCATCCCGGTCGCCAGCCCTATGCTCGATTCGCCGAACTTGTCGCGCAGATGGTCGGCGGCCTGAAGGGCCTTCTGCCAGCGCTGCTGACGCGACGGCTCGAGCAGGTCAATCTGCGACGGTCCCGCTTCGAAATTCGAGGCCTGCACGCCCAGCAGTCGAATCGCCGCGCCTTGTTTCCAGTTTTGCAGGAACAGCCGGCGGGCGGTCTCATAGATTTCAGTGTCGAGTTGCGTCGACTGATCCAGCGAGTGGGCGCGCGTGAGCGTCGTGAAATCTTTGTAGCGTAGCTTTAACTGGATCGTGCGGGCGAAATACCCGCCTTCGCGCAATCGCCGGCCTACCATCTCGCTCAGCCGCATGAGGGTGGACTGAAGGCGCTCCAGACTGCCCGTATCTTCGTTGTAAGTATGCTCGTGGCTGATGGACTTGGCATCCGTGTCTTCGCCGACTTCGCTGTCGAACCATCCACCGGCATCCTGACCGCGGGCTTTGCCCGCCAGCGCCAGTCCCCATTTTCCGAAGCGCTGCTCCAAGTCGCCTTCTTCCAGGCGGGCGAGATCACCCACCCGCTCGATCCCCATTTCGTGCAGCTTCTTCTCCATCACCTTACCGACACCGGGAATGTCGCGCACTTCGAGCGGCGCCAGAAACTTCGCTTCCTGCGTGGGCAGTACCCAGAGCACCCCATTGGGCTTGGCCTTAGCGGAACCGACTTTGGCAATCAGCCGCGACGTGCCAATGCCAATCGAGCAGTTCAATTGCGTCGCGGACTTCATCTCTTCATGCAATCGATGCGCCGAGCGCAGTGGGAGCCCATGCAGACGCTCGGTGCCCGTCATGTCGAGATAGGCTTCGTCGACTGAAGCCATCTCAACCTGCGGAGAAAAACGGCACAGCACTTCGTGAACCCGTCCTGAGTATTCCCGGTAACGCTCCGGATGTCCGTCGACAAAAACGGCCTGCGGGCAGAGCTTGGCGGCGGTGCGAAGGGGCATGGCCGAGTGCACACCAAGCTTGCGCGCTGCATAAGAAGCCGCTGAGACCACACCGCGCTCATCGCGCTGTCCGCCCACTACGACCGGCTTGCCCTTCAGGGAGGGATCGTACAACTCTTCCACCGACACGAAGAAGGCGTCCATGTCGACGTGAAAGATGGTGCGCGGGTAGGAGGTAGCCATTGGAGGTCGGAACGCCTTGCAAAAGTGTACCGCGAGAGAGTGCCAGAAGGAGCGTCCGAGTGGTGCCAAACGGATTCCAATTCGTGATTCGGATCGAGACACAAACCAGCCATGCAACGCGCAGAACGCTGGCCGGTTGCAGCCGCGAATGCGACAATGACGACGCACGTATGGAAATGAGAGTGACCTGTCGGCGGCTTGCGATTGCGTTTTTGCTAGCTGCACTGGCGCAATCACTCCTGGGCCAGTCCTCCCACGAGAGTCACGCGACACGAGCGCCTGAATTCACGTTCAGGATCGTCCGAACGTTCCCTCACGACTCGACTGCTTTTACGCAAGGTCTTGCGTACCGCGATGGATTTCTATACGAGGGCACCGGCCTCAAGGGCCGATCCTCGCTTCGCAAGGTTCGTCTCGAAACTGGGGAGATTGTTCAACGACTTGATTTGCCGCCAGAGTTCTTTGGCGAAGGCGTTACCCTCCTGAAGAATGAAGTGGTACAGCTCACTTGGCAGTCACAAGTGGGATTCGTCTACGACCTGAGCGAGTTTCGTTTGGTGCGCCGCTTTTCGTATTCAGGGGAAGGATGGGGTCTGGCCACGAATGGCCGAAAGCTCTTCATGAGTGACGGAACGTCCAAGATCCGTGTTCTGGATGCAGGCACGCTTGCAGAAGAGCGACGTTTTACAGTCTACGACGGGGATACTCCCATCGATCAGTTGAACGAACTAGAGTTCGTAGATGGAGAGATTTTCGCCAACGTGTGGCAGACTGACCGAATCGCCCGGATCTCTCCGCAAAGCGGCAAGGTGGTCGGCTGGATTGATCTCAAGGGCCTTCTGAGCCCGATCTATCGCCTCGAATCGGAGGCCGTGTTGAACGGAATCGCATACGATTCAAATCGAAAGCGGCTGTTTGTTACTGGCAAACTGTGGCCTAGCGTCTTCGAAATTCGACTCGTTCGGAAGCAGGCCAAATAGGCATCCAGAAATCACCGCGTCTATCGGATGGCCTGCGGCTCGCTGGCAAGAACAGGTTCCTTCTTCGAGTCCGCGATCGCGCTTGCGCCCGCCGTGGTCCGCATCTGCCGCACGCGATCGTAGACTTTGCCATACTCGCGCGCCGAAGCGCCCCACGAAAAGTCTTTGCTCATGCCATTCCGCATCAGGACCTGCCAGGACGCCTGGTCGCGAAAGGCAAGCAATGCCTGTTTGGTGGTCGCGAGCAGTGCTTCGCCCGTGTACTCGGAGAACTTGAAGCCTGTTCCCTTCCCGGTGCGCGCATCCCAAGGCTCAATCGTATCGTCAAGCCCGCCGGTTGCTCGCACGATCGGCACAGTGCCGTACTTCAGGCTGTAGATCTGGTTTAGTCCGCAGGGCTCGTATCTCGATGGCATCAGGAACATGTCAGCCCCGGCTTCGATCTTGTGGGCAATCGCGTTATCGTAGGCGACCTTGACTGCGATCTTGTTTGGAAACTGTTTGCTGAGCCGCTGGAACATTTCCTCATAGGGTTTGTCGCCGGCGCCGAGCGCGACCAGGATCATCCCTTCGCGCGCCAGCCGATCTACAATCTGCGAGATCAGATCAAAACCCTTCTGCGCCGCAAAGCGCGAGACGATCCCGATCACCGGCACGTTGGGATCCGCATTCGTGAGCCCGAAAACATTCAGCAGGTCCTTCTTGCAAAGCTTCTTGCCGCTCAAATCCTGCGGCGAATACTTGGCCACGATGAACTTATCGGTCTCCGGACTCCATTCGTCGTAGTCGACGCCGTTCAGGATGCCGGTGACAGTCGCAGCCCGGTTGCGCAACACACCTTCCAGTCCAAAGCCGTATTCAGTCGTCTGGATCTCCTGGCTGTACTTCCTGCTTACGGTGGTGATGAAGTCAGAAAAGACCAGCGCGCCCTTGAGGAAATTCGCCTGCCCGAAGAACTCCATCTTTGAGATGGTGAACAAGTCCCAGGGCAACATGAGGAGCGGCAGAATATCGGGTGGGTACAGGCCCTGATATCCCATGTTGTGAATAGTAAAGACGGTGGCCACTTCGCGGAACGCGGGATCTTCGGCGTACTCGGTCCGCAACATGACCGGCAACAGCGCTGACTGCCAGTCGTGGCAATGGAACACATGCGGCACTCCCAGAATCTTCGAAGCTTCCAGCACGGCGCGCGTGAACAGGTAGTAGCGTTCGGCGTTGTCCGGATAATCGCCTGCCGAGGTGCCGTAGAGCGCTTCCCGGTCAAAATAAGGCGGATAGTCCACGAAATAGAAGCGGACGCCTCCGCTGCTGCCCGCGGTCACCACTGAGGCAAAGCGATACTTGTCATCGAAAGGGATGGTGATGCTGCGCAGGACTGTCTGCGGGTCGGTCAGCTTGGTTTGACGGTATCGCGGCACATAAACGCTGACCTGATGTCCCAGGGCGGCCAGCGCCTTCGGCAAGGCGCCGACCACATCGGCCAGCCCGCCTGTCTTTGAAAACGGAACGCACTCGGAAGCTACAAACGCGATGTGCATCGGCAGGAGACCTCCCTGGGCAGGACTCCAAATCTACCGGCTCAGGCTATGATGGTCGGACACATGATGATCCCTGCCAGTCTAAATGCCGGAAAGAAAGAGGGTCAACGTGGCTAAGGGGACCGTCCCCCAGGAAGGCCGCAAGCCCAAACTGGGACAACACTTTTTGGTCGGTGAGCCCGCAGCTTTGCGAATTGTCGAAGCTCTGGGCAATTTCTCCGACGCCACGGTGCTTGAGATCGGCCCAGGCCGCGGCGCGCTGACTGCGCTGTTGGCCGCGCGCGGACGGCGGATCATCGCTGTCGAACTTGATCGCGTGCTGGCCGCGCAACTTCGCATGAAGTTCGCCACTTATTCCAACGTGGAAATCATCGAAGGGGACATCCTCAAGATCAAGCTCGACACCGTTTTCGGACCGAAGCCCGGTACCCTTCGTCCCGGCCTCAACTTTGCTCCCGAGCCTGCTTACGTCGTCGGCAATCTTCCCTACTACATCACCTCTGACATCCTGCTGCGCCTGCTCGAATATCACCGTTACTTTTCGACGATTGTCATCATGGTGCAGAAGGAAGTAGCGGACCGACTGGCGGCATCGCCGGGAAGCCGCGACTATGGCCTGCTTTCGGCGACCGCGCAGTTGTATGCGCGCGTCGAGAAACTGTTCACGCTTCCGCCGGGCGCGTTTTCTCCACCTCCTAAAGTTCACTCCAGTGTGGTTCGCTTGACGATCGAGCCGCGCCTCGACTCCCTGCGGGTTCCCGAAGCCGAGTTCATTTCGTTCCTCAGGCTCTCTTTCGGACAAAAGCGCAAGACGCTCTGGAATAATCTCAAGACGCAGTACGATCAAGAGGCGTTGCGCGCAGCTCTGGCGAAGAGCGGCGTGAAGCCGACCGTCCGGGCCGAGGCGTTGCCGCTCACAAAGAGCGCCGCATTGTTCAGGGCGTTGCAAGACGGTAGTCGGTAGCAAGAGTTCTCAGTTCCCGGTTCTCAGTTCTCAGTCTGCGTTTCGACTGATGTTGGTCTTACTGAGAACAGAGAACTGGGAACTGAGAACCGAAGTCAGGAGGCCGCTCATGACTTCCGCTGTGCGAACACCGGCCGTTGCTGGTAAGTTCTATCCCCGCCGCCCCGAAGAACTCCGCCGAGCGATTCAGGAATACACATCGACTGAACAAACGGGCCGTATCGCCGCCATCGGCTGCATCGCTCCGCACGCCGGATACATGTACTCGGGCCACGTGGCCGGAGCAGTGTACTCTCGGCTGCAAATCCCGAACCGCGTAATCATTCTCTGTCCCAATCACACCGGCATGGGACATCCCTTAGCAGTCATGACGCGAACCTCGTGGCAAACGCCGCTGGGAGTTGTGGCGGCCGACGCGGAACTCGGAACCGCCCTGCTCCAACGCTACCCTGCCATTCACGAGGACAGCGCCGCGCATCGCTCCGAACACGCCATCGAAGTGCAGCTGCCCTTTCTGCAAACGCTAGGGCCGAATCTGACATTTCTTCCCATCGCTGTCGGAACCAGCGACTTCAGCGTGCTGCGCGAACTGGGCGAGGCCCTCGCCGAGGTGATCTCCGCCCAAGCGGACAAGGTTCTGATCATCGCCTCCAGCGACATGAATCACTACGAGTCCGACGCGGTCACGCGGATTAAAGACCGCAAGGCGATCGAGCGCGTGCTGGCCCTGGATCCACGCGGCCTCTGGGAGGTCGTCATGAACGAGGACATCAGCATGTGCGGGTTCGGACCGTCCGTCGCGATGCTGACGGCGGCCAGGAGGCTGGGTGCAACGTCGGCCGCGCTGGTGAAGTACGCGACCTCGGGCGACATCTCCGGCGACCGCGACATGGTAGTCGGCTATGCGGGAATCATCGTGGAGTGAAAAGTTCTGTGCAACAAAAAGAGGGCGCCCCGATCGTCGCCCTCGTCCAGGAGAAACTGACAAGTTAGTGTGGCTTGCTGCTGCGCACCGGCGGCGGAGATGGCGTCCGCGAAGGAGCCGGCGGAGGTGCCACGCGCGGAGTTGAGACCTGCGAAGGCGAACTCGCCGAAGAAGGCGGACGCGTACCAGAATCGGCCGAATTCAAGCTTCGAGTCGTCGACCGGCTCGGTGGAGCGATCCGGCCCCCCGGTTCTGTGCTGACTTCCACCGGACGAGCGTTCTTGTTAACTTCGCGCGCGAAGCGGTCCAGATTGCGTACTGTTCCGCGCGGCACGCCCAAACCGGCTGAACCCGGAGTGATCGTCAGCCGCTGCGGTAGTCCAGACGCTGGGTTCACCGTCAGACCTCGGCCCAACATGACCGTCCCGCGACCGCGCACTGGAGGCACCGGAACAGCAACCCGACGCGGCGGATTCACAACCCGCGGCACCGCATACCAGGTATTCCAGTAGCCTGGCTGCCACACCCAGCCATAGCCGGGAACGAAAGCCCAATTGCCGTAGCGGTACGGCATCCATCCCCAGGGATACGAAGAGACCCACATGTAGCCGGCACCCGGATAGTAGACCCAACCGCCATCCTGGAACGGACTCCAACTCGCGTCGAGGAAGTAGGGCTGCCAAACCATGCCGTAACCTGGCACCGACATGTAGCTGCCGTAATAATTCAAGTCGCTCATGCCATATGCGTACGGAGAAGAGCTGCGGTAGGAATTACTGGCGGCGTAGCGATCGTGATACTCGCTCTGTTGCTTGTCCCAGTCGTCGTAGGGACTCTCTTCGTAGTTCTTGGCGACATCGTAGCGGTCGCTGTTGATAACAAAAGTCGCGCTGTGCTTCTGGTCGACTGCAAACGGTCCCGACTGCCCACTCACATTCAAGCTGCCTTTGAAGACAGCCAGAGTGGCTTGGTCGTTGCCCAGGCCCACGCGGAAATGCGATTGCTCCGTCAGCGTGACGGACTCACGGCCGAAGTTCAGCGTGAACTCATCGCTTTTTTTCCCTCGATAGTTGATGTAAGCCGTGCCCGCGGCGAGTTGCATGGTGCTTATCTTCTGACCATCGTCGCCCAGAGCAAGACGCGTGAACTCGACTTCGCTGTTGGGCACAATGCGAAGCGTGCTGCCGTCCTCGAATTCCACTTCGGCGCGCCCGTCATCCCCGGTCTTCAGGCGGGATCCCTCGACCACGGGCATGTTCAGAAACGTCTTGTCGAAGCCATCGCCAGTGCCGCGGTCCATCTGCACGCTGCCTTGGACTTCGCTGAGACGCACAATGCGAGCCTTCGATTCGGCCGACGCTGAAACCACCAGCAACACGCCCGCGAGCACCGCCCAGATCGCGAATGTCTTTCCTATTCTGTCGATCGTCATATGCATCTCCCGAGTCTACCCCTGGAACGTTAGAACCCTTAGCAAGCCGCTTAGTTGCCGCAAGTTTCCGGAACGCACGTTAAACACAATCCGTGCAAACCTGTCAGGAACTTGCGCTAGCACCTAACCTGTTGAAATTAAGCAAGTTCGTATGATTGTGAGGTTTTGGACTGCGCTTCAGTGTGGAAGCGCGAGGGGGCGAAGTCAAGCGATTTTTATTACGCTCGACAGACGTCGTCCTCATAAGCTGCCCCCGAACCCCAATCTCTGCCGGAACGTCAACGACCTGCCGGACGTTCCAGCAACCTCTGCGCTCGCGCGCGAGTCACGTTCATCACCGACGAATCCGCAATGATTTGCTGCAGAATCGGCGCGATCGCCTGAATTTCTACCGGAGGACTGAGGTGTGCTGATTCTTCCATGTGCTTCAGTTCTTCCGCCAGCGCCAGTTTCTGGTAGCGGAGGCTGTGTTCAAGCCGATGGCCAAGCTCCAGCGTGGCTGACAGGCCCTGGAAAAGATTCGTCAGTTCCTGCACAGCGACATCGGGCGAATAGTTGTAGGTGGACTCCCCGCTTCGTCGCGCGTCTTTGTAGCCGAGTGTCTTCTTGCCGGTGAACGCCATGTTCTTTCGGTGGGAGTCAAGATTCTTTTGAAAGTATCCCGCCTTCGCCGAGAGATCGAAGATCTTCTCCCGCGTCGCAGGAGAAATCGCGAATTCGTAATCGAAGTTGTCGCTCTCCTGGGACTCGGGAATGGGTCTGCCGCTCGACTCGTAGCGCGCCTTGCCGTCAGCTTGAACCTGAACGGAGTAGTGTCCCGGCTGGGACCCGGGGAAGTCGAGCGTGAAGGTGACGGTCGCCGGCTCCTGGTTTGTCTGGGAATGGACGGACGCTGGGAGAAAGACGAGCAGGCAGGTAACGTGAAGCGCGCGCAGCATGGGCCGCTGTAATGATTGGGTACAGGGAGGAGGTTCGTCAAGTCAGCGGTCAGCATTCAGCGGTCAGCATTCAGCGCCCAGGCAAACTCGTGTTGCGCTGATGGCTGAAAGCTGATGGCTGAGAGTTGACGGCGGAAGGCTACTTGCACACTGCCGTATAGCCCAGCGTGTTGGTCTGGGTAAAATAGATCTGGCCCGAAATCAAGCCGTTCTTGTTGATTCCACCGGCGGTGGCGTTTTTTGCTCCGGCATATACGATGTTGGCCATTGTGTTGTTCTGGTAGATGAACCCGAAAGCGTGATCTGCCGAGAGATGGTTGCCCACAATTACGCCGGCGCTGTTCACGTCAGTAAGAACTGTGCCAAAGCGGGCATTCGGGTAGTCGATGGTCTTGTAGGAACCGGTTTTCCAACTGAAACCGTGGTATAGAGTGCCGGCGAAATACGATCCGACGACCAGGCCGCTGTCATTGACCGCCTGCGGAGTGGTCACCAGCGCGTTCGGATAGCGGATCACAGTGTACTTGCCACTATCCAGCTTGAATCCCTTGATTGCTGTGCCCTTGGAGAAATTTCCCACCACTGACCCCGCGCCGTTGATGCCATAAAGCCAGGTATCGGTGGCGTTCGGATAATTTACCTCGACATAATTGGCCCCCGACTGGGAGAGGCCATGGACGTGAGGCGTACGGGCAGTGTCCAGGTAGGAACCGACATTCACGCCAACCAGGTTGCGGCGGTTGAACCAGGTGAAGGTGGAGTTCGGGGGCGCGAACAACGTAAATTTTCCAGCCGCAGAGCGCGAGAACGCCACAAATGAACCGGAATTCTTGTCTTCCAATTGGCCGACTACCGTTCCGTCATCGCTGACACCGTTGACCTGCGCCAGGGAATAGCCGGCTGGAGCGGAAAAAGTCGTAAATGTGCACGACGCCTGGTTGGCGGCGTACGTAACGGCAGAAAATAGTAGCAACGATGCAAATGACGCAAAAGCAGCGCGGGGAAGACGCATGAGATCCTCAGTTTCTTAGGGTCAGCATTCCTTCCAAAAGCACGCGAATTTCAGAGGGAATGCCAGCCTGATCAGAATACCCAAAGACTCCGCACCAGTCAGCGCCTCATGCCCAAACGAATATACGTGCACTATTCCGGCTCGCCGACTAGACGCCCGTAACTTGACTGTGGACCGCGAAGTGCATGAACATCCATCGTGCCGCCGGTGACCGCCAATTCTGCCGCGCGAGAGGCGACCGATTCGGTTTCTGGCCGCGCCGCAGTGGTAGCTGTTACGCCCAATTTGGACGTTCGTCCAGCGGCGTCCGACCTGCGTGAAGCACGGCGCTACGTTCCGAATGGCTCGGCTGAGGAACAAGCGGCCTTTGCGGAGCGCCAGTTGCGTGCCCGTTCTCGCGCAACCCTGCTTCTGGATTTCTACCGCCGTTATCCCTGTCACCTTGCCGAACTGCATCTGCTTGCTGCCTGCGCGGTCGCGCTCGGACGCTTCCGCGCTTCGACCACGATCTTGCGGGCCCATGAAATACTCCGCGCGCGGCAACCCGCCTTGATCGCGGCGGCTGACAGTCTCTTCCCACACGTCCGACCAGGCAATGAAGACATCCGCGCCGTAGAGGATCACTAGCAGCACAAGCGTCGGTCCGTGAAACCGCAGGTTGGCGACGATCAGAAACTGCAGCCCTTAGATCAGGTGGCGCACCAGATGCCAAAACTGTTCCCGATGACACTCGGGTCGCGTGTGCAGAGCGCACTTGTAATAGTGAAAGTAGGTCACATCGAACACGCCGATGTGTCCGATCACCAGCAACAAGTAGAATGCTGCAACCATACAATTCCCCTGGCGGGCTCGGCTCATTGTGTCAGTCGTCGATCATGGCAGCAAGGCGCTCGACATCCGCCACAAAAACCAAACTCATCGGGACGCAGGCGTCACGCTCAACTAACACTTCGTTGTCGGCGAATGGCGAAGGACCAGTTTCCCCCGGGTCCAGCCCAGGGTCCAGCCCCGAAGGGGCGGCATACGTTAGCCCAGGGCGTAAGCCCTGGGTCCAGCCGACTATTGACCGAGTCCGCAGGGACGCCACAAAGGCCGCGGCGAGCTAAGACGGGCGCCCAGTCCCGTCAACAGCGTGCGGCGCTCTGCCGCTCTTTTGTGGCCGCAGTATGCAGATGGCAGATCGCGATGGCGAGAGCGTCAGCCGCGTCGGGGGACGCGGGGACCTGATCAAGGTTCAGCAGCCGCGTCACCATTTGCTGCACCTGATGCTTCTCCGCCTTGCCATATCCCACGACCGCTGACTTGATCGAGAGCGGCGAGTATTCGGCGACTTCCAATCCGGCAGTGGCCGCCGCCAGCATGGCTACTCCGCGAACCTGCCCCAGCTTAAGCGCAGATTTCACATTGACCGCATAAAAGACGTCTTCAATGGCAACGCGATCGGGATGATGTTCAATGATGAGCTCATGCAAACGGATGCTGATGCGCGACAGGCGGGTTGACATCGGCTCGCGAGGAGAAAGCTTGATCGCGCCACAGTCCAAGTACAGCAGGTGATCGTCCGCGAGCAACTCGACAACGCCGTACCCCGTGTACTCGGTGCCGCAGTCAATGCCCAGGACGCGCATGGGGGAAGTTTAGCATTCGGCGCTCAGCGCCCGGCGTCGAACCGCTTGTTCCGGGTGCTTACTCGGCAGGCTCCGCCTTCGACTCCACCGCCCTCTTCACCACGAAACGGGCCACCGGCACACAAGTCGTGTATCCGGCTGGACGCGTGACGTCCGAATCACGAGCCTCGCGCTTCACGCGATAGGTGCGCATGTAAACGCAGGTCGGCTCAAGATCGCCGAGCGGGAGGATGGAACTATCACGATCGTCGGGCGACAGGATGACGCGGTCACTATCAATTCGCGGCAACCTCGTTTGTTCGCCGCGCGCCAGCCATTTCTGGATTGCTGCCTTGTCGGTGTTCAGCGCGGGAGCGTTGCCTTCCTGCTGAGCGGGAGCGTCGACAACCAGGGCAGACGACAGGAAGAGAAAACAGAGGCCCAGAATCTTCATAACTGACCCTCCTTGCGGCTTTGCTGCTGATTATATCCCCGAGTCCCTATTCAGTTCGACGGCAGGTATTCGCAAAGGAAAGCTGTCCTGCACGCGGACTAGCAGCATCTCGGCCGTCGTGCCTTGGCGATCTCGCTCTCGCGCAGGAATTCCCCATAGGCGGCGGGCGACGATGCCACCCTCTGACGATCCAGAAACCGCGCATATGCAGACTCATCAAAGATCTCGCGCAACGCTGCAACGAGCAAGGTAAATAGCCGAGTGATGGCCGTTAAAATCGCGCTGGCCTTCGCTCTATCCGCTTTTGCTTCCAGCGTGGCGCGGGCGCCCGCGCCACATGCTACTTGGCTCATCCCTGCTCCTCCAGCGCAAGCCGCGTCATCACGAACGGCGCTTCCCGCACTTCGGCTGCTTTGCGTCCCGATAGAACCCGCGCCCACTCCAACGCCGATTCGATCACGACCACCGCCACCAGCACGACCAGCACGCCGGCCACGGCCGCATCCAGACGATCATTGAAAATCAGCCGCGCATCGGCGGCCGCGCTCGCCAGTTGCCGCGCATGCGCCAGAAATCCAATCCGCGGATTTGAGTTCACGACTTTGTGGTACGACGCTGTAAACGTCACCGCCACCAGCCAGCACAGCGGGATGAGCGTGACCAGCACGTAGCGCGCGCGTCCCATCTTCACGATGATCGTGGTCGCCACACACAGCGCAACCGTGGCCAGCAACTGGTTACAGATGCCGAACAGCGGCCAGAGCGAGTTAATCCCACCCAGCGGATCTTTCACGCCCTGCCAGAGGAAATATCCCCAGGCAGCGACCATTAGCCCGCTTGTAAACAAGATTGACGGATACCAACTTGTCCGGCCAAGCGGCTTCCAGACGTTTCCCAACGCGTCCTGTAACATGAAACGTCCGACGCGCGTGCCTGCGTCGAGCACGGTCAGGATGAAGAGCGCCTCGAACATGATGGCAAAGTGGTACCACAGCGCCATGACGGCCTGTCCACCGAGACTGTTCGAAAAAATGTGCGCCATGCCGACCGCAAATGCGGGAGCGCCGCCGGTGCGGTTGAAGAGTGTCTGCTCGCCGACGGCGTGAGCCAGAGAAGCCATCTCCGCCGCGGTGACCGGGAATCCCCACGCGCTGATCGTAGCCGCCGCCGCTTCCGGCGCCTGTCCGACGATTCCGGCAGGACTGTTAACCGCGAAGTAGACACCCGGTTGCAGCACCGAGGCAGCGATCATCGCCATGACCGCGACCATGGATTCAGCAAGCATGCTGCCGTAGCCGACCATGCGAGTCTCCGGCTCGCGGCGAATTAGTTTCGGAGTGGTGCCGCTTGAAATCAGAGAGTGAAAACCGCTGACCGCGCCACAGGCAATGGTGATGAACGCGAAAGGAAAGACCGTGCCTGCAAACACCGGGCCGGTGCCATCAATAAATCTCGTCAGCGGCGGCATGTGCAGAGATGGCCGCAGAACCACGATACCGATCGCCAACAGAGCAATCGTCCCCAGTTTCACGAACGTGCTGAGATAGTCGCGAGGCGCGAGCAGGAGCCACACCGGCAACACGGACGCAGCAAATCCGTAGATGATCAGCAACACCGCCAAGGTGGCGCCACTGAGCGTGAAGACCGTCGCCCATGACGCCGACTGCGAAACCCATTGACCGCCAAAGATCGCGGCCAGAACTAGCACAAATCCCAGGACCGAAGCCTCAAGTACTTTCCCCGGCCGGATGCGTCGCAAGTAAATCCCCATCAGCACGGCAATCGGCATAGTCATGGCAATGGTGAAGGTTCCCCACGGACTCGACTTCAGCGCGTTCACCACCACCAGCGCAACCGCTCCGAGCAAAATAATGATGATGCTGATCACAGCCACGTAAGAGACAAAGCCGCCGAGCTTGCCGATCTCCGTCTTAGCCATCTCGGTCATCGACTTACCATCGCGCCGCACCGAGAATAGAAGAATCACGAAGTCCTGTACGCAGCCGCCAAGGACCGCGCCGGCGATGATCCACAGCGTGCCGGGCAGATAGCCAAACTGCGCCGCCAGCACTGGGCCGACCAGCGGACCGGGGCCGGCGATGGCGGCAAAGTGATGCCCGAAGACTACCCACTTGTTCGTCGGAACGAAGTCGCGGCCATTGTCGAGGCGCTCCGCCGGAGTAGCGCGCCGCGGATCGATGGCCAGCACCTTGGCCGCAATAAAGCTGCTATAGAACCGGTATCCGACCGCATAGGTCGCCACTGCGGCGACTACCAGCCACATCGCGTTGATTTGCTCTCCGCGATGCAGAGCAATAGTGGCTAGCGCGAACGCGCCGAGCAGGCTGATGGATGTCCAAAGAAGAACACGAAGAACTTTAGGCATGAGGAAGTCGGGGCCCGGCGAGTATTGTGGCGAAAACCTGTTCATTGCGCAACGTCCTACTTGCGTCAGGCTTTTCCGCTGGGATTTTGCCACCATTCCTGTGTGGACTAGAATTCACGGGAGGCGGTCTCTCATGCGGTCGTATCTGCTGCTCGCATTAGCATGCTTGCTTTGTCCCCTCTTCGCAAATGCCGAGTGTGAAAAGCAACAGGACCACCGCTCCAACAAAAGCCGCGGGATCGTGGTCGCCGATTTCAAGATCGCGGGCACGGGCAAGATCGGCTCCGTCGAACTGTCGAAGATTGTCAACACCTTCACTGGCTCATGTTTCAATGACGACTCGGAGGAACTTGAGGAGCGTGTCCGGGCAGCATTCCAACAGCGCGGCTACTTCTTGGCGGAGGTGAAGAACCTTCGCACCAAGCCCCTCGACGTCCTCGCAAGTCCAAAACCAGTCGATCTGGAGGCCGAAGTCGCGGAGGGTCGACGTCATCGTCTGGCCGAGATCGAGTTTACTGGGAACTATAGCTTTTCTGGTAAACGGCTTCGCCGGCAGTTCCCGCTCAGAACGGGGAACGTGTTCGACAGAGACAAGATCGCGAGCGGGCTGGAAGCTCTGCGTCGGTTATATGCTTCTCACGGTTACATCGACTGTACCTTCGTCCCGGACACGCGCCTGCTGTCCGATGCAAAGGTAGACCTCATTGTGTCCGTCGAGGAAGGCAAACACTACCGCATGGGCACTCTCTACATTCAGGCGAAGAAGGAGCTTTCGGACCGACTCCGGCAGAATTGGGAATTAGCCGAAGGACGCCCCTTCGACTGGGCCTACCTTGCCAAGTTTATCGACGCGAACAGCTCTCTGTTGCCGAAGGACTTCAGGCAGGAAGGAAACACGAAAGTGTTCCGCAATTGCGATGACGTTACGGTCCAAGTGGTCGTGCAAGTCGATCTCACCCCACCCCCGCCGCCTGTCACCACCGATATCGGCTGCAACGAAACCAACAACCACTAACCGTAAATGATAATCTGTTTAGTTCCAGCCCATTTTAGATGTGACATCGGCGGAAACAATCCGTCCGGGCACGGGCCAATCTCTACTCCTTCATGAGGACGAGGCGATGAAAATTGGAGTGCTGACCGGCGGCGGGGATTGTCCCGGCCTGAATGCCGTGATTCGCGCGGTGGTGCGTAAAGGATCGTTTCACTATGGCGATGAGTTCGTGGGTTTCATGGAAGGATGGCGCGGCTTGGTTGAGAACATCACCATGCCGCTCGATCTCGCTGCCGTTGGCGGCATCCTACCGCGCGGCGGTACCATCCTGCGAACCTCCCGCACCAATCCCTCCAAGCACAGCGACGGCTTGCAGCGTTGCGCGGACAACTTGAAGCGAAACGGCTGCGAAGCTCTCATCGCCATTGGCGGCGACGACACACTGTCGGTAGCGCAAAAACTTTTCGCCAACGGGGTGAAGGTCGTGGGCGTGCCCAAGACTATTGACAACGATCTCGCCGGCACCGACTTCACCTTCGGCTTCGACACGGCCGTCAACGTGGCTACTGGCGCTATCGATCGCGTCCACACAACGGCTGAGGCGCACAACAGAGTGATCGTGGTCGAAGTCATGGGACGCGACTCGGGCTGGATTGCTTGTTACAGCGGCATCGCCGGTGGAGCCGATGTCATCCTTATCCCCGAAGTCCCCTTCGATATCGACGAAGTGGCGGAGTTGATCCGGCAGCGCCATGCCAGGGGACGTTACTTCAGCATCGTAGTCGCCGCCGAGGGCGCCAAGTTCGCCGGAGGCGTGGAAATGCACGACGGGGCGCCCACGCTGCAGGATGCTGGCCGCGACGAGTTTGGCCACCTCCGGCTAGGCGGCATCGGTCTGGTATTGGCGCGCGAAATCGAAAAGCGTACCGGCTTTGAAGCCCGTTCGGTGGTTTTGGGACACATCCAGCGCGGCGGTTCCCCCAGCGCCTTCGATCGCGTGCTGGCCACACGCTACGGACTCGGCGCCATTGATATGGTCCATCGCGGGGAATTCGGCCAGATGGCCGCTTTGCGCGGCAACAAGATCATCTCCATCTCGCTCGCGGAAGCGATCGCCTCCAATCGCAAAGTGGACAAGGAAATCCTCGACGCCGCTACCGGCATTCTCGACCGGCTGGAGGAAAAGGCGGCGGACTAGCGATCTGCTCCTGGCCTCTTCCGCTGTGGCCTGGTAGCGCCGCCATTCAGCCGGCAGTCCCGAGGGCGCGAGTCCATAGGGCGAGCGCAAGTCGGCGAACCATTCCGGGCGCTCTGGTTGATCTTTTGCTCGACAGCTATGTGACGGCGATCCCGGTGCTCAGTGTGGTCCACCCAAAAAGCTTCGACGGTGGCGGGTGCCACAGCGAGATGTGACCCGGTCTGAAGGATTCCGAACTCGGTGCCTGGAATCTCTGGCATTGCCGCGGGTTTCAGGGCATACTTACGCTCAGCGCCGCCCCCAGCGCCCTACTACTTGTAAGGTGGTTCCGTGCCTACGCCTCAAGACGACACCCAGCGAGAACTCTACCCCGAACGGCACGCGCGGCCGCCGCTGTTGCCTGCCGCTCCGGATCCCGAGGTACAGCGCAAGCGGATGCTGATTGCGCTCGGCGTCCTGCTGGTGGCTCTGGTCGCGGTGGTTCTCAAGGACTGGGATTTCTGGTTTCCACCGTCCGAGGAAGCCCAAGAGTCGAACGCGCCTCGAAAGAGTCCGGGTACCGCCATAGCGGCGACGCCGGCAAGCGCCCCTGCCGCCAGTAAGACTGACCGGAAATCCACCAAACCTTTGGAGCCCGACTCCAGCGCCCCCTTCCGGGCCACTGCCGAGCGTGCGGCTCTGCCCCCTCTGCAAGTGGAGGTTGTCGCCGGCAACCGACGCACCAACGTCCCGGCGCGCAGCAACGCGATCCATCTGGATCTGGATCCGGGCGCGGCATCCTCCGCGTCCCAAACTCCAGCAACCCCGGAGGCGGTGGTGAGTGCCGCCGACCGCGTGCAACTCTCGCCGCAGACCGCACAGAACGTCACCGTGTCAGTGCCGCCGGACTACCCTCTGCTGGCCCGCCAAATGAAAGTACAGGGCGCAGTTATTCTGCAAGCGCTGATTTCAAGAGAGGGAGCAATTCAGGAACTGCAGATCGTGAGCGGTCCCGCAATCCTGGCGACTGCGGCCCGCGAGGCCGTGAAGCAGTGGCGATTCAAGCCCTACTACCAGAGCGGGCAGCCGGTAGAAACACAGGCGCGCATCACGGTGAATTTCACCATCTCCACCAACTAGCCAGGGCTTGCGACAAAATAATGAAAATCCAGTCCACCGATTGTGGCCGGGGCTATGCCCCATAAGCGCTAACTTAAGCAGGTTGGGCTAGAAGTTCGACGGTCCCGGCAGGTTCCAGGACGGTAGCTTCCGGATCGCCGACAATGCACCCGGAAGTGTCCTCGGCTCGCTGACGGTGAATCTCGACCTTAGGCTGGCCTACGGGACTCGTTCTGGAGTCGGCAGTTCGGCGAACGTTTCGTTGCTGGAGCCTGGGCCTGGTTTGCATCGGGAACTTGAGAAGTGATGGACGGAGCGGGGTATGGGCGCCCCGCTCCGTTCGAGAGCGATGCTTCGTTTGTGAAAGCCGTAATCCTTACTCCTTGGGAACGCGGACGCGCTCTGCTTCAGCCGTGGTCGCGATCCCGGGGTCGATCACCATATCGTGGATTGTGTTCCCCGATTGGGCAACGATCATCTGCAGGTGCACGGGCGGCTGGTTACCGTTGGTAACAGTAAATGTTCCGGTGCAGTCCGGGTTTACTGAGTAGGTGCCGGTATTCGAGGCCCATCCCGGCGCAACATTGCCGTTGACGGCAATCGCGTCGAGTTGGGTTAGATTCCCGTTGCCGTCAAATGTGGTCTTGGCGAGGCCATCAATGAGTAGCGTAGAACCGTCCTGGAGGAAAACCTGCCCGTGGATGGTAAAGGCGAACGTGCCCTGGATGGTGGAATTGCTGCAAGCGCTGGCGTGGGCCATCAAGGTTGACGACGTGGCCAGAGCAAAGGTCAAGAGCAACAGGGAAATGCGGAATTTCATGGTGCCCCCAGATTTTTTCTTGGAAGGCGCGTTGGCCTCACCCAAGTTTCAAGGGGTATCTTGCGGCCAGACGCTGCCGGACACAATGGAGAGCGCCTGTAGATTGCCTGTAGGATGAGAAACAAAAATCCATGGCAGGCCGTAAAATGGCGCAGGCCAACGGTACGAACGAGTATGCCTTCAGAGAGAGTGCAGTTCGGAACATTCGTCCTGGATGTAGACCGGTACGAACTTACGCACGCCGGAAAACCGGTGCGTATGGAACGCATTCCCATGGATCTTCTAATCCTTCTTGTGCGGGAAAAGGGAAGATTGGTCAGTCGCGAGGAAATTATTGAGCGGCTCTGGGGGAAGAACCTTTACTTCGACACGGATAACAGCATTAACACCGCCATCCGAAAGATCCGCAATTCCCTCGGAGACGACGCCGGGAACCCGCAGTATGTCGAGACCGTGCTCGGC
>Ga0209180_10000234_pt1 | contig 24668 bp, 21 predicted proteins | sample CZO8metaG_3_FD_188355 | JGI IMG/M metagenome (GOLD analysis project Ga0209180, IMG submission 188355) | Vadose zone soil microbial communities from the Eel River Critical Zone Observatory, Northern California, USA - CZOApr15con2H2.8 metaG... | ecosystem: Environmental > Terrestrial > Soil >...
TGAAAGGTGGATGAACCTTCCCCGCGGTGCAGAGGGCAAGTCCTCAGACGCGCTCGCCCGTTGTCATCCCACCCGCGGGCAACGCGCGAGTCGGCGAGGTGGCTCCCCCCGCTGCCTTTCGGATCGCGTGGAGCAAACCGTCTCCGCCCTCGTGCTTGGACACAAACGCAGCCGCGCCGGCATGTGACGCGCGCCTGCGCGTCGCGGAATCATCGTGCAGGCTGAGGATCACGATGGCGCTGGCGGGGGACGCGGTCTGCATCGCCCGGATCAACCTGATGGCGTCCATATCAGTCGACTCGATGTCCAGGAGGATGACGTCAGGACGCAGCACCGCCGTCTGTGCGAGCGCGGCCAGACCGTCGCTCGGCTCCCCGATGATCGACACGTCTGCTTCCAGCTTGAGCCGCATACGCAATCCGAGTCGGATCGCAGGACGATTCTCGGCCAGCAGCACCCGAATCATGCCTGAACCACCTTAGGTGAGGGTGCGTCCGCTGGGGCGACCCGATCGGCCCGCGCGAGGCTGGCCAAAAACCACGCGACCGCCACAACCAGCAAAGCGATCGGCACGATCAACGTCGAGCGCATCACCGGGATGAACGCCTCGGCGAAATGCAGCCGGAGGAGTGGTGGCATCTGGACGACACTGCCGACTGACTGCTCGTACCCAGCGAGGGTGAGACGGTTCTCCAGAAGGGCTCCCACCGCCGTGGTGCCGAGGACTCCGCCGAGTTGCCGGGTGGTGTTGAGCACACCCGAGGCCGCACCTGCGAGCCGGGGTGGAACGCTCCGCATGGCAAGGGTCGTGCTCGGGGGCATGACACAGGCAATGCCTAGCCCCGCCAATACCATGGGGCCGGCGAGCGTCAAGCCGGACGCACTCGTGTTCCCGAACCAGGCGATCAGCGCCATGCTTCCTGCAAAACAGAGGAGACCGGCCGCGGGTAGGTATTGGCCCTGTGGCCGATCTGCCCAACGTCCGGCGAAAGGCGCCAAGACCATCAGGCTGAGGGACATGGGCGCCACCGTCAAGCCGGCCTGGAAGGCGGTCCTGCCCAGCGCGGACTGCAGGTAGATGGGCAGGAGAAATGAGAATCCCAACATCGCAAACGACATCGCCGAAACCATCCCGTTCATCCACAGAAAATTGCGGTCTTCAAACAAGACAAACGGAAGAAGGGGGTCTTTCTGTCTGCGCTCCCAGAAGAGAAACGCTGTTAAGACCAGCAGACCGGCGCCGATCGTTTCGGGGATGGTCAGCATACCCCACAGACGCCCCCAATGGAAGCGCTGCCCTTCGATCAGGCCGAAGACAACCAACACGAGGCCAACACTCGCTAAAGCGACTCCGCCGATATCCAGGTGCTGGCGTCGCCCGAACCGAATGTCGGGAACGAGCAGGAAGGTCGCCAGCAATATGCCCACACCGATCGGCACGTTGATGAAGAACACCCAACGCCAATCCCATCGCGTGACGATAAACCCACCGAGCGTCGGCCCCGCGACTGTCGCGAGCCCCGCCACCGCCCCCCACAGCCCCATGGCCGTGCCCCGCCGGTCAGGAGGGAAAATGCTGGTGACGAGGGCGAGGGTCTGAGGCGTCAGGAGCGCACCGCCCACACCCTGCAGGATCCGCGCCGCAACGAGCTGCGTGGTCGTTTGGGCAAACCCACACAGGGCGGAGGCTACGGTGAAGAGCGCCAGCCCACCCGCGAAAATTGCGCGCTGCCCGACGAGATCACCAACGCGGCCAGCGGTGATGAGGAGGACGGCATAGACTAAGACGTAGGCATTGATCACCCAGAGAATCCCGTTTACCCCGGTGTGCAAGCTCCCGATAATGCTGGGCATCGCATTGTTCACGACCGTGAGGTCAAGCAAGATCGTGCCGTAGCCTGCACAAAGGACGGCCAGTGCCGCCCACGGATTCCGGGCGGACGCCGGATTCTGAGCGGCGCCCTGCAGCGTCAAGTTTTGTGTATCGTGGGACATCGCAAACTCTCCAAATCCTCCCCGCGCAGAGCAAGACCTCGCGCGGGCTTCCATCCATTACACATCCTCGCCGTTCTCTGGACATCAGACCAACGACCAGCAGTCTCCCTGCGCCCTCAGACCCCTCCCGATGTCCCCCTAAAGGCCGAGGGAAAGGCCCGCGGAGCGGAATCTTTGCGCCCCTTCGGGCGTCGTATAGGGTATGCGGTTGGAGGGGGGCTCCACCCAAAGGCGGAGGACAGGGAGTCGGTCAGACCCGAAACTTACAGGAGATGGAGCCGATGGTTACACGGATTCTGATCGCTGACGACCATAGCGTGGTCCGTCAGGGCCTGAGGATGTTCCTGGCCCTGGACCCAGACCTCGAGGTCGTCGGTGAGGCCGCCGACGGGGCAGAAGCCCTACGTCTTGCTCACGAACTCCATCCTGATGTGATCTTAATGGATATTCTGATGCCGAAAGTCGACGGCATCGCCGCGACCCAACAGATTCGACGCGACCTTCCAGACACCGAAGTCGTGGCGCTGACGAGCGTCCTCGAAGATGCCTCCGTGGTCGGAGCGATCCGAGCCGGCGCGATCGGCTACCTCCTCAAGAACACGCAAGCTGACGAGTTGCGCCGGGCGATCAAAGCTGCCGCTGCCGGCCAGGTGCAGCTGTCCCCGGAAGCAGCCATGCGGCTGATGCGCGAGGTCCGAGCCCCCGAAAGTCCAGAGACGCTGACCGAGCGTGAAACAGACGTCCTGAGGTTGCTGGCCGAAGGCAAAGCCAACAAGGAAATCGCCCAGACCTTGAACATCGGGGAAAAGACGGTGAAGACACACGTGAGCAATGTTTTGGCCAAGCTGGGTGTGCAAAGCCGCACGCAGGCCGCCCTCTACGCCGCGCGGATCGGCATGGTGACTGTCGGCCAGATGGGCAGAGGAACATGAAACAGAGCTACCCGACTCTCGCCAAACTCTCGAAACCCTTCGAGGCGGCGTTAGACGCGGTGATCGTCGTCGACGAGCAGGATCACGTCGTCTACGCGAACCAGGCTGCATGCCGAATTACGGGCTTCCCGCTCGACGAAATCCTCGGTCAGAGCTCGTGGGCCTGTGTCCCTCCGCATGCGCGGGAGGCCCACCTCAAAGCCATTGAGGAGCATAAGTCGAAGAAAGCCTTTGCGATCATGCGGGGATCCTCCGTGCTCAAGCGGGCGGACGGCAAAGAATTTGAGATCGAGTTTACGGCGGCACCGCTGTTGATCGATCGGCGCAAACTCGTTGTCATCATGTTTCACGACGTCTCAGAGACGCGGCGACTCGCCCGCGAAGTAAGCGCCCTCACCGAGGTCGCCTCCCGCGCGGCGTTCGCCGGCTCGATCAAGGCGACCCTGGATAAGTTGGCAGCGACGGTCGTTACCGCGACGGGAACCGTGGCGTGCGTGGTGTGCCTGCTAGACGAAAACCAAGAGGACTTGGTGGTCATCGGCAGACACGGGCTCCCAGAAGGTCCCGAGGCCCAGGCCCGGTGGGAAGAGTCGGTGCGGCGCGGGGCTAAGATGCCTAATACCGATTCCGTCCGCGCGAAGAAACCGCTGATTCACCAAGATGCGCGCCGGAAGCTGTTGGAGGATCCCGTATTTGAGCCCATGCACCCGATCCTGCAGCACGCCGCGTGGGACACCGTCGTCTCCGTCCCGATGATTTACCGCGATCAAGCGATCGGTGCCCTCAACGTCTTTTATGCGCGCGGCAAGGAGCCCGGAGAGGCGGAGATCGGGTTTCTGACGACCATTGCGAATCAAGCCGCGGTCGCTGCCGAGAACGCTCGCCTCTTCGAGGAGGCCAGGGAGAAGGCCATTTTGGAGGAGCGCCAGCGCCTGGCCCGCGAACTGCACGACTCGGTCTCGCAGGCATTGTACGGAATTGCCCTCGGCGCCCGCACCGCGCGGGAGCTACTGAATCGCGAGCCGGCCCAGGCAGCGGAGCCTCTCGACTATGTACTCTCGCTGGCTGAAGCAGGCTTGGCCGAGATGCGGGCTCTGATTTTCGAGTTGCACCCCGAAGCCCTCGAGACCGAAGGACTCGTCGCCGCGCTCACCAAGCAGATCGAATCGGCCCGGGTGCGTCACAGCCTCGAGGTGCATGCGGACTGGTGCGGTGAACCGGAGTTGCCCTACGAAGTGAAAGAGGCGATCTACCGGATCGCCCAGGAAGCGCTCAACAACATCACCAAGCATGCGCGGGCCCACCGGGTCGACATTCGCATGCACTGTAGCTCGGACGAAGTCACCCTCGAAGTGCGTGACGACGGGACGGGGTTTGCCGAAGAGTCATTTCCAGGTCACCTCGGGCTCCGCTCCATGCGCGAGCGCGCGAAGAAGATCGGCGGGACGCTGGACGTGGAAAGCGCGCCCTCTCAGGGCACGTGCGTTCGCGTCCGCATCCCCTACGTCATGCCCGCGCCGCAAACCGAGGCCTCCACGAGCGTACCCTCCAACTAACCCAGCGCACCGGACCTGCCATCCCTGGCGTGGCGCCCTCGACCCGCCGTGTTGACCCTCTCGTGGGCTCAGCTTTCTTTCTGGCGCCGATCACAGGAGTAGACCCTTCGTCTCAGTCGCGCAGCCGGGGATCGAGCGCATCGCGCATTCCATCCCCCAGCAGGTTGAACCCGAGCACCGCCAGTGAAATCGCCAATCCGGGCCCGATCACGAGATGGGGTGCGACGTTGAGGAACACCCGGCTCTGGGCCAGCATGGCGCCCCATTCCGGTGTCGGGGGTTGGACACCCAGTCCCAAAAAGCTCAACGAGGATGCGGTGAGAATCGCCGTCCCAATGCGCAGCGTAACGTACACCAAACACGACGGCAGAACATTGGGCAACAGATGACGTGCCATGATCCGGCTGTCGCTGGCGCCCAACGCGCGCGCGGCCTGCGCGTACTCTTGCGCCTTCGCGGCCAAGGCGGGCGCGCGGACCAGCCGGGCGAACGAGGGGATCGTGAACACCCCGATCGCCAGGACCACATTCACGAGCCCCGGACCCAGGATCGCCACGACCACAATGGCTAGCAAGATCCCCGGAAAAGCCAGCATGATGTCGACGATCCGCATCGAGACATTATCGAAGGCGCGGCCGTAAAATCCGCTGGCAATTCCCCAGGCCATGCCTAACGCCGCCCCTAAGAAGACGGCGCCCAGCCCCATCCCCAGCGAGTAACGCGTCGCGACGACGATGCGGCTGAAAATATCCCGCCCGAAGTCATCCGTCCCCGCCAGGTGCGCGAGTGAAGGGAGCTGCAGCGTGTGGTTGTAGTCGGTCGCCGCCGCCGAATACGGAGCGATCCAGACCCCCAGCAGCATCATGACCACAAAGACAGACGAGACGATGCCCCCGGCCACGGCCGTCCGCCGACGGACGAACCGGGCCAGGGATCGCCGCCCCGGGGACAGCACGCGAGGACGCATGCCGATCGAGACGACAGCCGTCCTAGCCATAGGACACGCGGGGATCAAGCCCAGCGTACAGGAGGTCTACCACCAGATTGATGACGAGGAATTGCAGAGAGAACAGGAGGATCTCCGCGACGAGCACTGGGTAGTCCCGAAACGAAATCGACTGCACCATGAGCCACCCCAGCCCAGGCCAGCTGAAGACTGTTTCCACGACGATGGCCCCGCTGAGGAGAAACCCGAACTGCAACCCAATCATCGTCACGACGGGGATGAGCGCGTTGCGAAGCACATGCTTGAGCAGCACCCAGCGTTCTTCAAGCCCCTTGGCGCGCGCCGTCCGCACGAACTCCTCTCCGAGGACTTCAAGGAGACTGCTCCGTGCGAAACGTGCGATGGTGGCGGCCACTCCGGCACCCAGCGTGAGTACGGGAAGGACGAGGCTGCGCGCAGTCCCCATGCCCCCTGTCGGGAACCAGCGCAGCCCGACCGCAAGCAGGTAGATCAGTAGAAGACCCAGGAAAAACGGCGGAGTACTGATTCCTGCCACGGAGACCACGGTGCTCACATAGTCCGACACCGTGTTGCGCCGGACAGCCTGAAGGAGGCCAACGCCGAGCCCCGTCACAGTCGCGAAGACGACGCTGGCCACAGAGAGCAGAAGGGTGGGACCGAAGTGGCGCCCAACGATGGACGCAACCGGTTCGCCGCTGCGGAATGATCGCCCGAAATCCCCGACCAGCGCGTTGCGCAGGAAATAGACGTACCGCACAATAAGCGGCCGGTCGAGCCCCAAGCGGGCTCGGACGATCTGGACGTCTTGCAGGGTCGCGTCCGGGCCCGCCAGCATCCGCGCGGGGTCGCCGGGAACCGCCTGGAAAAAAGCAAACGCCCCCAGCGAGACACCGAACAAGATCGGAACCATTTGCCAGAGCCGCCGGACCAAATAGGAGGACATCAGCGGCACCCCTGAGCCAATGGTCCCGGGAGGGCTATTTCCCTGTCAGCGTCGCCTCTCGGACATCCACCGTCCCGTCCCCAAGAGCATAGACACCTGTCGTCCCCGCGCGGAGACCGGCGAGATTTTGCGAGTTATACAGGAAAATCCACGGTGCTTCGCTCCAGACGATGCGGCTGGCTTCCGCATAATCCTTCGCCCTTCGGGCCTCGTCTGCCGTGCCCAGAGCATCGGCCAGCAACTCATCCACTTTTGCATTCTTGTAAAAGGCAAGGTTGAACAGAGTGGGCGGCCACGTGCCCCCGCCAAGCAACGGGCGCAATGCCCAGTCCGCGTCGCCGGTCGACGGCGACCACCCTGCCAAGTTCGCCTGAGACAAGTTCTCTTCAATAGGCTTGAACCGAACCGCGCTCAGCGTGCCCGCCTCCATCGGCTGGAGCTCGACTTTGACGTTGATCTGCGCCAGCATCTGCTGGATGGCCTCACCCAAACGCTGGGTTTCAGTGGCGGTTCCGAGCCACAGGACGGTGGGGAAACCATTGGGAAACCCCGCTTCCGAGAGCAACGCCTTGGCCTTGGCGACGTCATAAGGCCACCCACCCGCCTGCACTTGAGTGTAGTTGGCGACGCCCGGCGCCATCGGCGCATCGAGCGCACGCCCATAACCGCGGAGCACCACCTTCACGATGGCATTCTTGTCGATGGCATAATTCAGCGCCTGCCGGACCAACATATTGCGGAAGGGGCCGCGCTGCGTGTGAAGAGCCACGTAGTACGCATAAATACTCCACCGCGCGTCCAAGGAGACGTCGGGGGTTTTGGCCACCGCCTCCGCCTGCACACCAGTCACGGGGAAGGCAAATTGGGCCTCTCCGCTCAAGAGCATTGCGACTCGGCTGGCGTCTTCGGGGATGAACTTGAACACGATCCGGTCGACCCGCGGCTGCCCCGCCTCCCAGAACTCCGGATTGCGCTCGACCACGATCTCGCGCCCCGGGGCCCAACTCACGAACTTGAACGGACCAGTGCCCACTGGATTCCTGGCCAAGGACGCGCCGCCTTTAGCAATCGCGGCGGGGCTGATGATCCGCCCCGCCGGGTGTGCAAAGTTGTAGAGCATAGCGCCAAAGGGCCTCCGCAACGTGAACCGGACCGTAGACTCATCAACGACGGTGATCGAGTCAATCATCTCGTAGAGGCTGTACCGACGGAGTTTCTGCGCCGGATCACGGACGCGGTCGAAGTTGATCTTCACGGCCTCGGCGTTAAATACCGTGCCGTCGTGGAACTTCACGCCGCGGCGCAGCCGAAAGGTGAACACGCGGGCATCGGGAGACGCCTCCCACGATGTCGCCAGTTGCGGCTTGACCTTCATGTCTGGGGTGAACCCGACGAGGCCATCGTAGACCGTCCGCTCAACGGAGAGCGAAAGGTTGTCGTTGGTGTCGTAGGGATCCAGCGTTACGGCATCAGCGTAGAGGGCGATGGTCGCTGTCTTGGCCTGCGCTCGAACCGGCGTCTGCGCCGGTCCTATTGCGAGCAGCGCCAATGCCACGACGACTGCCAACAAACCCGCCATGTTCTTGTTCATACATGCCTCCCGAGGGGATGAATGATGTCCGACTAACAATATCGCCAGTGTGCCGACGGGCCTCCCGATTCTGAGACCCTGGTTGCTCGTGTCAGATGTTGAACTCTCTTCAGTTCAGTGCAGTCCACTGGGACAGAGGCTTAGTTCGTGGCGGGAGGACCCGCTCCTGCCCTCGCCCCTACCATCGATCAGCCGACGTGGCGCGGATCCAGCGCGTCTCGCAATCCGTCTCCGACGTAGTTGATCGCGATTACCGCGACAAAGATGAACACTCCTGGGAAGATCGCCGTCCAGGGAGCCACGATCATCTGATCTTGGGCATTCCGCAGCATGTTTCCCCACGTCGGAGTCGGCAGCTGCACGCCAAACCCCAGATAGCTGAGGCCCGACTCGGTAATGATCGAGCTGGCCACACGGAGCGTGGCGGCGACAATGATCGAGCTGGCGGCGCCGGGCAGGACATGGCGGATCATGATGCGGATATTCCCAGCTCCCAATGCCCTCGCAGCTTCCACGAACACGCCCTCTTTCAGGGAGAGGAAAGCCGCGCGCACCAGGCGGGCGACTGTCATCCAGGAGAGGAAGGCAATCGCGAGGACGATGGCGATCACCCCGCCGCGTAACACGGGAACAGGAAAGGTCCGCAGCAGGAGGGTCATGAGAATGAGCAAGAATAGGCTGGGGATTGAGAGCATGAGATCAGTCAGCCGCATCAGGAGATTATCCGCCCAGCCGCCGTAAAAGCCGGCGACGGCACCGACTGTGGTGCCAATGACAACAGCCAGGAGCATCGCCATTACACCGATACTCATCGAGATCCGACCCCCGAAAAGAATTCGTGTCAGGAGATCACGTCCGAGGTCATCCGTGCCCAGCAGGTGCCTGCCCGACGGCGGCTGGAGCTGAAAGCTGAGCTGAGGCTTGTCCGGGTCATAGCGTGAGAGCCAGGGCGCCAATGCGGAGAGCACAGCTAACAAGACCACCAGTCCCAAACTGATGACAGCCATCCGATGGCGCGAAAACCGACGCCACGTGACCCCGACCATGGTGTCCGAGCGAGGGGTCCGTGTCCTCAGTCGGTGGAGCGCGCCCGTTTCGGCCATTGGTTACCCGTAGTGAATCCGCGGATCGAGATAGGCGTACGCGACGTCAGCCAGGAGGTTAGAGACAATGGTGAGTATCGCGCCGATGAGGATGATCGCCATGAGCAGCGCATAGTCATAGCGGAACGCGGACTCGATAAAGAGCCTTCCCATGCCCGGCCACGAGAAAATGGTCTCGGTGAATACGGCGCCGTTAAAGAGGACGGGCACCTCCAGCGCCAAAATCGTCACGACGGGGATCGCCGCGTTTCGGAAGGCGTGGTGCCACAGGACTCGGCGTGTCGGCGCGCCCTTCGCATGGGCGGTGCGGATGTAGTCCTGTCCAATGACCTCCAGCATGCTGGCCCGCATGTAGCGGGTATAGGTCGCGGTGCCGACCACCGCCAGCATGCTCACCGGCAGGATCAGGTGATGGAGCCGGTCGAGAATGGAAAATGGCTCCCCCAGAGTGTACATCCCCCCTCCGGGAGCCAAGGGCGCACCCGACACGGGGTTGCGCAGCACAACGTGAAACACAATGATCAGCATCAGCCCGAACCAGAAGATGGGAACGGACTGGCCCGCGAACGCGACCGTGGTCACCGCGTGATCCAGGACAGAATACTGTCGCACCGCCGAGAGGATCCCGATCGGGATGGCGATACCCAACGTCACCGCAAGGGAAATACTCAGCAGGTAGATGGTGTTAGGCAGCCGGTCGCCGATTTCCACCAGAACCGGCCGCTTGGACGCCAGCGAGTAGCCCCAGTCGCCGCGCAGCAGGGCCCCCAGCCAGCGCAGATACTGGACGTGGACGGGTGCGTCGAGACCCAAATCGTGCTCGAGGCGGGCGAAGTCGGCCGCGGTCATGTTGGGGTTGTTCCCGTAGGCCGCCATCGGCCCACCGGGAATGAGGTGCAGGAGTACGAAGACCACCAGACTGATGAGAACCAGGAGCGGGATTGCCTGGAGGAGTCTGCGCCCGATGTAGGCTGCCATGAAGGTTGCGAGGAGGCCCCCCGGCTTAGGGGGCCCCTCGCCCTAGATCATTTCACGGACCAGTCTTGCGCATTCCAGCCCACGTTGGTCCACACATTAAGAACCCACCCCTGCACGCGCTCCCGGTATCCATGAATCTGGCTTCGACCGTACAGGTAGATGTGGGGCCGGTCTTTCACAAGCTCATCCATGGCCGCGCAGTACGCCTTCTTGCGGACCGCGAGGTCGGCACTACTGCCGGCAAGCTTAATGCTGTCATCCGCCACCTGATTGCTCCAGCGAGCGTAATTGAAGCCGTCCCCATTGTTCGCCGCTGTCGGCATCTTCCAGGAGGCGAAGTACCCCTCGATCTGCGAGTGGGGATCTGCATCGGGGTTGGTTGTGTACATCACCACGTCAAACTGACCGTGTTTGCGGAACGCGCCACTCGACCATGACCCGAACAGGACCGCGGACGGAATGTTCTCGATGTAGAATTCCAATCCAATTTGCTTCATGTAGTCGATGAGTAGCTGCTCCACCTGCTCACGCAGCTTGTTCCCGGTCGTCGTCTGGAGTTTCAGGCGCAACCGCGTCCCATCCTTGGCGAACTTGGCGCCTTGCGCCACGCGAATCCCGTCCGGGCTACTCTTCCACCCAGCTTGATCGAGGAGCTGCCTGGCGCGATCCGGACTGTACTCGCTGACCTTGGTCACACACTTGGCCCACCCAATGCCTAACTCGTTGGTCCCGGGGGTGGCAAGACCATAGAGCAATTTCTCGTTGATTTCCTGCTTGTTAATCCCGAGTTCAATCGCCTCGCGAACGCGTGCGTCCCCGAGGATCGGATGCGGGTGCTTCGCGACCTCCGCTGGGGGAGGCGCATCAAGCGCGGGGTCCGCCAAGTTTACGACAAGGCGTTCTGCGTTCGGTCCGGGAGCGGCGCCAATCTTGACCCCAGGAACGGGCCGCAGCTCGGGGACGTTGGCTTCGATCAAGTCCCACACGATGTCCACTTCGCCCGTCTTGATCAGTTGTGTGCCAACCTCCCGGCTGGGGGTTATGCGAATGATCACGGCGTTGAGGAACGGCTTTGGGGAGTCCCGATAGAAACGGTTGCGAATTAACGTGATATGGTCTCCGGATACCCACTCCAGGAGCGCGAACGGCCCCGTCCCGAGCGGCTTGCGGTTGTACGCCCAGCGGGTCATCTCCGCGGGATCGCCGGTCGCGTGTTTGGGTAAGATCCCGCGCGTAAACTGATCCAGGTAGGGCGCGTAGAACGTCTTGTACACGACTACCGCAGTCGTCGGGTTCGGACACTCGACTCGGTCGATGTCCCGAAAGCCACTCGTGTACGCGGCGCCGCTCTTCGGATGGCTCACCGCCTGCCACGTGAATTTCACGTCTTCGCACGTAACCGGTTGGCCGTCCGACCACTTGAGGCCGTCGCGGAGGTGGTAGGTGATGCTCTTCCCGTCCGCGGAAACGCCGCCATTCTGACGCGTGGGGACCTCCGTCGCTAACCGCGGAAAGTACTCGCCCTTGTCGTTGTAGTCGACCAATCCCTCAACGGTGAAGATTGTCACCTCGCTAAGGGCTGTCTGAGTCCCGATGTAGCGGTTCAGCAACTCGGGCTCTTGATACAGGGCGAATGTAATTGTCCCACCGCGCGCCCCCTGCGGGTACGCGAGTCCTGGCGGGAAACCGAGGAGGAACACGGCCGCACCTACAAGTGCAGAAATGCAAAAGCGGCGAAGCGACCTCACGAAGCACCTCCGGTCCAAGGGTACGAGCATGTTCGGCACCTGGGTAGAATCCCCTCTCCGACGCTCTGGGTGGGGGGGTGAGGGTTAAAAGGTCCATCTCTGGGGCGCGAAAAATTCCTGACCTACCGTCCAGGATGCCGGCCAAGCCCGATCACGCCATGCGGAGCACCACAACAAAACGACGCATCCGAGCGGCGAAGAGCAGTCATCCAAGTCCTTAGGCGAAGAGACTCAAGGAGGGCACAGGCATGAGCAGTAAGTGGTTTCATAACATCCATAGCGGCGGGATTCCTCGCACGCTTGCCAAAGGGATTCGCGCCCGAATCTTTCCTGGCACGCACCTGATGCTCTCGGTCGTGACTTTGGAGCCGTGGTCAGAATCTTTGGTGCACTCACACTTGAACGAGCAGTGGGGTGTGTGTTTGGAAGGAAAGTGGATCCGGATTCAGGGCGGCAGAGAGTATCGGGTCAAGGCCGGGGATTTCTGGGAGACCCCGCCCCAGGTTCCTCACGGCGGACGGACCCTGGGCGCACCCTGTCGCATCCTCGACATTTTCGTTCCCCCGCGTGAGGACTACAGAAGGCAACCGGCTCGGGAAAGCAGTCGGCGGAGACAAGACTCCTCACCTCGCTCGAAGCGGCGTCTCGCACGTCCTGGGAGGTGACGCGACCGGAAATTCCTGAGTGGGGTGAGTCGCGAAGAACGCTAAACGTGGTGCCGCACGCTACGTGGCGACGTCCCGGGCTCCCGCCCGCGCGCCGCCCAGGTAGGCTCGGCGCACGTCCGGGTTGTTCAGAAGATCGGCCGCCGACCCCGCGAGGGCAATGCGGCCGGTCTCCAGCACGTAGCCCCGGTTGGCAATGGCCAGCGCCATATTGGCATTTTGCTCCACGAGCAACACCGCCGTCCCCAAGCGGGTATTGATCTCTTGAATCGCCCGAAAGACCGCTTGCACCAGGATGGGCGCCAAACCCAAGGACGGCTCGTCCAGCAGCAAGAGGCGGGGCCGCGCCATCAGCCCACGGGCAATCGCGAGCATCTGCTGCTGGCCGCCGGACAGCGTCCAGCCCAAGGCGTGGCGCAAGCGGCCGAGGTCAGGAAAGAGGTCGATCATCTGCTCCATATCTGCGACAATACCGCCTTTGTCTTTGCGAATACTGGCGCCCAGGCGGAGGTTCTCGCTGACGGTCAGGCCGGGGAAGACGCGCCGGCCTTCGGGCACATGACCAATGCCCAACCGCACGATGGCCTCGGGACCGAACCGGTGGATCGGTTGACCCTCCAGGACGATCTCGCCCTCATTGGGGTGGATCAGCCCCGAGATGCAGCGCAGCGCCGTAGATTTGCCGGCACCGTTCGCGCCCAGGAGGGTGACGATTTCACCCGGCTGCACCTTCAGGGAGATGCTATGCAGAGCGATGACCTCGCCGTAGGCAGCGGAAACCTTGTTCAGACTAAGCACGCGCCGCCTCCCGATTGCCCAGGTACGCTTCGCCGACCGCCGGCTCAGCCAGCACCCGTTCTGGAGCCCCCTCTGCAATCTTGCGACCGAAGTTGATCACCGTGATGTGGTGGGAGAGCTGGCTGACCAACGACATGTCGTGCTCGACAAGCAGCATGGTCAACCCTCGAGCGTGCAGTTGCTGCACGATCTCCACCAGGTCCTCTTTCTCTGACTGGGTCAGACCGGCTGCCGGTTCATCCAGCAGCAGCAGCTCAGGGACTCCCGCGAGCGCCCGGGCAATCTCCACGCGCTTTTGCGTGCCATACGGCAGGTTCTTCGCCCTGTTGTGTACGTGGCTCGTCAGGCCCATGAACTCGATCGCGGAAGCGGCCCGTTCCCGGATGGCCGTCTCGTCACCGCCCGCTCGCTGTGCGCCCACAAGCACGTTCTCCCACACGGTCAGCTCGCGGAAGAGCCGCAAGTTCTGGAAGGTCCGGGTCATGCCACACCGGGCAATACGGCTGGCCCGCTGGCCTCCGACAGACCGGCCCAGGAAAGTGATCTCCCCGAAACTCGGCGCATAGAGGCCGGAGATGACGTTGATGATGGTGGTCTTGCCCGAACCGTTGGGCCCGATCAGAGCGTGCACCTCGCCCTGACGCACGGTGAAGCTGACACCATCCACGGCCTTCAAGCCGCCGAAGTGTTTGCCCAGGTTCTCGATCACGAGCACCGGCTCACCCGCCGGGCGCGCGCGGCCCATGGGGAGCGCCCCTCGCGGAGGCGGGACCGGACTCGGTCGCGCCAGGGACCGACTGAGCAGGGTGACGAACCCCCAGAGTCCCTCGGGCATGAACACGATCACCAAGACGATGATCGAGCCATAGACTATAAGGTAGATTTTCTTGAGCTCCCGCAGCCATTCAGGCAGAAACGTGAGCAACCCCGCGCCGAGCACGGAGCCTGCCACCGACTCCCGGCCGCCGACGAGGACCATGGCCAAGAACTGCACCGAGGTGCCAAAGTCGAACGTATCGGGGGCGATGTACAGAAAGCCGGAAGCGTAGATGGACCCGCCCGCAGCTCCCAGCACGGCACTGATCGCGAAGGCGGTGACCTTGACCCGTAGTGTGTCGACCCCGAGGGCCTCGGCCGCGATTTCATTCTCGCGCACCGCCCGCATCGAGCGACCGAGGCGGCTATCGCGCAAGGCATGGACGGCCAGGGCCACCAGCAGCGTCGCAGCCAGGGCAAACCACGCATAGCGTTGTGCGCTGTTCAAGGGCACAAAAAACGGCGGGCGCGGGATGCGGGTGATCCCATCAGGACCACCGCTAAAAGCGGACCAGTTCGTCATGACCAGGGAGAAGATGATCTGGAAGCCGATGGTGACCATAGCCAAATAGTGGCCGCCGAGTTTGAGGGTGGTCGCACCGAGGATGATGCCTCCGGCCACAGCCGCGACCAGCCCCAGCACGAACGCGAGCCACCAGTTCAGGCCGTAGTGCACCGTACCCAGGCCGATGGCATAGGCGCCGATGCCGAAAAAGCTCGCCTGAGCCAGCGAGATCTGGCCGGCGTAACCCAACACCACAGTCAGGCCCAGGGCGGCAATGGCCCAAGCCCCGGCTAGCAGGAGGACGTTAGTGTTATAGCGGCCCGTCACCAACAGCGGCAGCAGCGCGACTGCTAACGCGCCGCCCAGGATGGCCCAGTGGACCGGTTTGAGGGTGGCCGTCCGCATTCCGCCGCCTGCTAGGCCTTCTCGCCCACCTTCTCGCCAAAGAGCCCCTGCGGCCGCACCAGCAAGAAGATGATTAGCAGCAAGAAGGCGAAGGCGTCCTTGTAGACTGTGGAGATGTAGGCGCCACCGAAGGACTCCAGCACTCCCAGCGTAAGGCCCCCGACGATGGCACCCCGCACATCGCCAAAACCGCCGATGATGCTGGCAGAAAACGCTTTGAGGCCGGGGATCGAACCCATGTTGTGCTGCAAGAAGAAGATCGGGGCCACAAGCATTCCGGCCAGTCCGCCCAATATGGTGCTGTATATGAAGGTGAGTGCGATCATGCCCGTCACGGGGATGCCGAGCAGGCGGGCCATGTCTTTGTCCTGAGAGATCGCCTGGGTCTTCTTCCCGAGCAGGGTAAACTCGAAGAACGCGTACTGGAACCCCATGAGAACCAATGTGACGGCAAGGATGATCACGTATTGGTAGTTGAAGTACACGCCGCCGAGGGTGACACCACCGGAACCGCCACCTTCTAGCACCGGTCGTAGCCTCTCCGGGGAGGAGCCCCAGATGGCCAGGGCCCCGTTCTGGAACATGATGCTGGCGCCGATGGTCGCGATGATCACCGGCAGGAACGAACGGTTCCGCAGCGGGTAGTAGACGCCCAGGGCAAAGAGTAAGCCGAGCACCCCGAGCATTCCGATGGCGATGAGGGCGGCTACGCCGTAGTTGAGCTTGGCGCCTTCCACAAAGGTGAACAGAAAATAGGCGCCCAGCATGAGGAACTCACCCTGGGCAAAGTTGACGACGTTCGTGGCCCGGTAGATGAGAACGAAACCCAGAGCCGTTAGGGCGTAGACGCTACCCAACGATAGGCCGGCGAGGAGGATCTGGCCGATCGAGGCCACTGCTAGTCCCTCCGCGCAGGTGGGGCGCGGACTCCCGGACCCCGCGCCCGTGCTGCCGCCTCCCTAGTACCGCTCGACGTGAACCGCTTTGAGCACCGTCCAGGTACCGCCCACATTGCGCAGGATATAGTAGTGGTCCAGCCCATCCCCGCGCTCGTCAAAGGTGTACTCATTCTCTGCGCCCATGCGCTTCTTGATCGCCAGAATGCCCGCCCGGATTGAGTCGGGCTTGAGGTCTGGCGCATGTGTCATCGCGGAGGCTAGGTTGTGGACGGCATCGTAGGTCCACGCGGAGAAGAGATCAGTGTCCTCGTTGAACTTCGCCTTATAGGCCACCTGAAACGCCTGAGCGGTGGGGTTACCGGTTGGGTCAAAGTCCCCGATGCCGTACGTGCCTACCAAAGCGTCTCCGGCTAGTTTGGCCGCGTCGGTGGTGGTGATAGACGGCGAACCGATCCAGGTCATCTGGGGCAGCAGCCCTTGCTGTTTGGCCTGAGTGGCGAAGATGGCAAGGTCCGACGTCGACGTGAAGTAGGTAACCAAGGCGTCGGCGCCACTGTTCTTCACGGCGGTTACGACGGCGGTAAAGTCCTTGTCGCCGGTGTTAATGGCCTTGATCACGACGGGCTCCATCTGGCGAGCCTTCAAGCCCTTGACCACCTCATCGCGACCGCCGTTACCGAAGCCATCGGAGGTGTGTACGATCGCGAGCTTATTCTTCTTGAGCTCCTCCACGACGAACTTCACCATCACCTGGGCGCTGAAGCCGTCGTGGGGGCGGTGGCGGAAGACCCACCGGCTGCCTTGATGGGTGAGGCTAAAGTTCGTCCCCCCGATCATTACGGGGATCTGAGCCTCGTTGATCGTCGGCAGCATGGCCAGGATCTGCGTGGAGCGGATCGAGCCGATGACGGCCACCATCTCCTTGTCTTCGATCAGCTTCTGAAAGGCTTGTACGGCGCCAGGGTCGGTGGATTTATCATCCTCGCGCACAAGCTGCAGCATGCGGCCTTTGACTCCCCCGGCCTTGTTCACCTCTTCTACTGCCAGCTCGGCACCCTGCCGCTGCATTTTCAACGAGGAGGCAAAGTTCCCGGTCATGGGCAGGAGCTGGCCGATCTTGATCGGGCCGCCCATCTGGGCAGCGCCACGGCTGGCGGTGAACACGGCGAGCCCTGTCACAATCGCAATTAGAAAACGAGCACTCCTACGCATCGGTATGCCTCCTTGTTGGCTTGCGGGAGCTCTGCTGAGCCCACGCCCGAGCCGCTCTTTATTTGTGATGAATGCTTCTTCGCGCCCCTCTTCTATTGGCGGATGCTACGGGGCTTCCTGCGGCCGATTGATGCGGGGCCTTCACGGAAAGACGCGGCAAGTCCTCCATGGCGAACGGTGGGCCCGCAGCCACACCCGGGACAAATGCTCAGATCAGCGTCGTGTGGCATCCCTACTCACACAGGCCGAAAAGCGAGGAAAAGGAACTAGACAGATCACATCGTCAGAGACAAGGCTGGAATGATTACTCTCGATAGGTGTGAACCCGCCCCCAGAGGCTCTTCGTCCCCCAGATCCCCGAACGCAGGCATTCGAGTTGGACAATCTGGCTGTGGTCGACAAACAAGTTGACATCCGGGCCGTAATTCTTGATATACCACGCAAACACTGCTGGGTCTGACGCCTCGAACATCACGCGTTCTAGACCCAAGGTATCGATGATCTTTGCGGGCACGTCCGTACGCCAAACCTTTACGTTCTCGGTGACCCCTTCCGACTCAATCATGACCAGGTAGGCGCCGGCATCGAGGAATCGCTTGGCTTGGGCCACCGCCCAGGACACATCTCGCGTCCCCTCTGCTTCCAGCTCGGCTGCGGCGGTGGCACCCCCAGCGCCGAATTGAATCCCGACCTCGGGTTTGGCCTTCAGCCCTGCCTTCTGCACCCGCTCCACTAAACGCAGCCAATCGTCGGTGGGAATTGTAATGAAACCGCTACTGACCTCGATGATGTCGAACCCCACTGCCGCGCACTCTTGAATGTAGCGGTCCACGGCAGTGGAACCCTGGGTGAGCACGTACTCGATAAATCCGCCGGTCGAGACCAACACGTCATGGTCGTGACAGAGATCGATCAGTTCTTTCAGAGATTGCCGCGGCATCAGGGTGAACGATCCCCCAGCGAACTTGAGGCTGTCCACATAGGTCCCCATCGTGTCCAGGACATCTTGGAGATAGTGCGGGCCCATCGGCGTGTAGTAGGGTCCGCGGATCTCAGTGATGCCGCTGGTGCGCGGTTTCGGCGGCCGGGCGTTCGTCGTCAGAAACTCAAAGCCTCGATCAGAAGCTGAGGTTCGCTTGGCCATGTTCTTTCCTCCCCTAAGGTTGGGTCAGGCCGCGAGCGCCCGGACGCGGCCCAGCAGCGCTGACAGATCGACAATTTCCAGTTCATCTAATTGATCCACCGCGCTCGCGATCTCCGCCCGCAAACGCGGACTAGAGTAGGGTCCGGCCAACCGCTCGAACTTCTTGAGCGCGGTCTCCCACGACATTGGCCTGGTCTGGAATCCCTCGTAATCCGTTTTCTCTTTCACCGCGCGGCTGCCGTCCCGCATCTCCACGGTAATCCGGCAGGGCATCTGGTCAGGGAACCGGCGACTGAACTCCGCAGAGGGGCGGACCGTGATCCGTCGCAGGAGCTTCTGGACATCGTCGCGCCTGATCCGCTCGGGCAGGTACTGTTCGGGCATGACCTGATCGTCCAGGACAGCCACGGCGACCATGTACGGCAGGCTGTGGTCGGCTTCTTCTTTGGTCCGGACCGTGGTCTTATCCCCTTCTTCGCCGCCCCCAATGATGTGGTAGGCGACGTCAAAGGTCTCAATCGTGATCTGCGTAATATCCGCCGGCGTAAATTTCGTCTCGCGCTTGAGTTCGAGGATCCCCTCCAGAGCAGACTGCGCGTGGATCTCCGCATTAAACTTCTTCACGATCGTACGCCGGACGCGTTCCAGATCTTCTCGCGACCAGTCGATCTCGAAATGGCCGGCGATCGCGTCCATGAATCCCTTGTTGCCCTCAAAGACCTCCCGCGGGCCCGTGATCCCGCGCATCGCCAGCAATGCCGCATGCGTCCCGCCAAACGCGGTATTGGCGTAGGCCAGACCCTTCCAATGGGACAAGGCACCGGTGCGCGTCACGCGCAACGCATTGAATGCCGTCCCGGCAATTGCGACCGCGTTCGCCGTTTTCTGTTCATCCAGACCCAGCGCCTTGGCTACCGCCGCCGACACCGCATACGATCCCTGCGTCGTATGATCGAACCCCTTGGCGCGTACAGGCGCGACATCACTCAGCCGGCATTGCACCTGATAGGCAACTGCCAGCGCGGTCAGGAAGTCGCGGCCGCTGCGAGTGGCGTAGTCGGCGGCAGCCAGGACGGCGCCGAGATTGTCGCTAGGGTGACAGGTTTCTCCGGGGGCGAGGTAACTGTCGTTGAAATCGAGGTAACGGACGAGGGCGCTGTTGTAAAAGGCAGCCCTATCCGGAGCGGTGGTCCCGCCCCCGATCAACGTGGACCGGCCCGGCCCGCCGAACTCGTCCACGTGCGCCCGGATTCGTTGGATGGGCTCCCCGGCCAGTGCTCCAGCGGCACAGCCCAGAGCGTCGAGGACACGGATCTTGAGTTGCTGACGGGACTCGACCGAGAGGTCGTCGTAGGATGCTCGGACCACAAAAGCAGCCAGCTGTTCGCTGAGCGTCATGGACCGCAAGACTCTGCGCTCACTGTGGACCGTCTCCACGCCTTACTGGGCGAATGCGCGGAACCTCCGCCAAGAAGTATACCGCTGGGCTAGCGATCTGGAAAACTCAACCCGTCTGTTCTAAAAGGGTGGTGTTGCCCCCCCCGACAAAGTGGATGGCTGGTTCCTGGAAGAGCGTGTCGTAGAGGGCGTTAGGCAACGTTTGAGGAAACGGAGAGGGCGGCGAATATGAGCCCGGGCAGAAAGCGTCTGCCAGGAAGCGAAGCGTGAGGACGTGAGGAGGGGGAGATGAGTCCTCATCGGACGGGCGCGTCGGCAGGCGCGAGGGACGGATCCCCCTGTCGGGATCGCTCATGAGCGTCAGGACAACGGCAGCAGATACTTGGGCCGGCATACGGGTGGAATCACGGTACACGAGGAGGAACGGACTTTGAGCCTTGCGCGGACGCAGATTGACGCCCTTAAGCAAATCTCAAGTCCCACTGTGGCCAACGCGGTCGAAACTTTCAAGGTCCGGCCACGAGAGCAGGGCAATCTGTCCTCCGCCATCCATGCGCTCTTTCCGGAGATGGGTCCGATGGTGGGTTATGCCGTGACCGGCGTGATTCGCGCCGAGCAAGGGCCAGTTGAAGGCCATCGGGCCAGCACCTTCGGTTGGTGGGACTTTATCCAGACAATTCCCGCTCCACGGGTCATAGTGATTCACGACCTCGACGATCCACGCGGGCAGGGGGCACAGTGGGGCGAGGTCCAAGCCAATATTCACCGGGCGCTGGGATGCGTTGGGGTCGTTACAGACGGGTCGGTACGAGATCTCGCCGAAGTCCGCGCCTTAGGATTTCAGTTCTGCGCGGCGCACGTCTCCGTTTCACACGCGAATGTCCACCTCGTCGACTTCAACCTGCCCGTGAAGGTCGGGGGGGTGTGGATCAATCCAGGAGATCTCATCCATGGGGACCAGCACGGCGTCGTAACGGTTCCCCAGGCGATCGCAGACAAGATTCCCCAGGCTGCCGCTCAGGTGGAGGCCGATGAGCGCCGAATTATCGACCTGTGCCAATCGCCCAAATTCTCTGCTGAACGGTTGAAGGCTCTCTATGGGGAAATTCGACCTGGTACTTACTGAGGTTATTGCGCAGGACCCTCCATGAGCCAGCAGTCGACACCGGATCGAGCGGAAGCGCGGACGTGGGGCACTGCGTTGGCCAAGCTGCTGCGGTTGGCTGAGGAGTTCGTCTACATACTTATCGGCGTCCTCCTCGTCATTGCCGCGGTCGGCTTGCTCCTCAGCGCGGGGTTCCGTTTCGTGAGCACCGTAGGCGCCGACGCCCATCATGCAACGCTTGAGATTCTTGACACCCTCCTGTTAGTGCTGATGCTGGCGGAGATTCTCTACACGCTTATCGTCACGTTGGTCGAACACGTGCTGGTGCTGCGCCCCTTTCTCATCATCGCCCTCATCGCCGTCGTGCGGCGTGTGTTGGTCATTACCGCCCAGCAGGCGTCGCTAGTCTCGGCGAGTGCAGAGCAGTTCAGTCGAGCCATGCTGGAACTCGGTCTGCACGCAGGCCTGATCCTCGTCTTGGTGATCTCGTTGGTCCTGCTCACCCGGTTCCAAGTCGAGTCCCAAAGCTGATCAGACCGACGCTGGATTCGCGTGCGATCATGCAGGGAAACCTTGCGAGGATCCTTCCTGTCGGTAAACCTTGGTGCCTTAGGGCGTCTTCAACGAAATTTGTGTCTCCCTGCTACGGGTAAGAAGGTGCTTAGAACAAGTGCCGGTACGCGAGCGGCTGTGGGTAGATTCCGGCAGAATAAACTGGCTTCAAGGATCCTATCAAGAAGCGGAATTTCTTCATGATTCGCCTAAATACTAATGCCAGTCTTTCAGTCTCCCACACACTGTCTCCGCTAGAGCCGCCGGACCGAAAATACGAGTGCGCGCAGATGGCAGCGGAGTGGGTGGTCACCGAGTTGAGCCGCGAGATTTGTGATCACTGCAGCCTTAATGTCCGTCAGAGCCTCCGGTCGCCGATCCATGATGGCAGAGTAGACGGGATTGCCTTCGATTAAACCTATGGCCGCCTCAGCCGCCGACGGACTCATACCAATCCTTGTGACAGAATGCGCCTCGATGTCCTTGAAACCGGCGGCCTCCAACCAAGCACAGACCTTTGCCTTATCGTGAAGGCTGAATGGCACCGCGTAGAACTGCGGTGGGTCAGAAGGAAAGAACGAGGCAATCGTCTCGTGGGTGATCCGCGCCACGGGGTTGTGCGCGAGGGCCTCCCATGTGTTTAAGATGTATCGCCCACCAGGCTTGAGAACTCGGTGTGCCTCGCGGATACCGGCAGCCTTGTCCGGGAAGAACATGAGCCCAAACTGACACACAACGGCGTCAAAGGAAGCGTCTTCGAACGGTAGCTTCGTCGCATCGGCCTGCCGCCATTCGAGATTGGGTGCCCCCAGGAGCTTTCGTTGCCCGTGGGCGATCATGGGTTCGTTCAGGTCCGTGGCCACCACAGTGCCCCGACCCGCGAGGCGGCGAACGAGCCTCTCGGTTAGGATTCCCGTGCCACAAGCGGTTTCCAGAACTCGCATCCCCGAGGTTACTGGGAGGCGCGCGACCAGGTCATCGGCGTAGTGCTGGAAAAAGATCGGCCCTAGATAACGATCGTAATTCTCTGGGATCGATCCGACAAATGCCGCGTCTCGATCAGCCACGCAATCCTCACTCCTTCTCTGCCAAACTAGAACTTCTCTCGATCTAACCTTCTGTGTACCTCTCGTCGGCCCCCGCCAAGTCATGGATAATCGTGGTTCACATCGTGGGCGGAGCGGGGCTCCCGGATACCCTGACTTGCGTCAACCGGAGAGCAAACAAGGCACTAGCAAGACGGACCGATCCCCCGGGTGCCGGGCGTAGGTTGCAGGAACTGAACTCGCTCAGGTGCGGGCGGAACCGGAGAACATCGAACAAGTCATCCGGCAAGGCATTCTAACGACACAATCAAGGAGATTCCAGAGGACGCCGGGCAGAGGGTCAGAAAAGTGGAGGCGGCGCTCAGGGGGCACCTGACGCCAAGCAGAAGTTGGTCACCATGCCCTCCGTGGTCGATTCCTGCTCTCTCGGTTTTTGGACGACGGGATTCTGCGGCCGGATAAGCATGGGCTTGTGGCCGAGGTTCGGGGCAATCTCGGCACACTGCTGGAGGATGTTCCTTCAATTGGTGCCGGGAAACCGGCCTTTTTCTTTGTTCTCGTGGCTGTTCTTTGCGGATCATAGGGCCTCCGAATGGACGGAGAACTTGAGCCGCAGTAGTAGTCGGTAGCGCAGCACCCGCTGGAGGCGGAGGTGCTGCCAATTACTTTCGCTGATGCACCGCTGTTCAAGGTTCTGTGGGGATGCGGATTGCTCCAGCTTTATTTGCTCTGCGACAATCCCAGGGCGCAAGCTTGTAGATTCTGGGAACTCTGCTCCAGCCGGCCTCCATCTGCTAACGGATGGCCCTGGGATCGAGACCGTCGGGGGGATCCGCTTTCTACGGATCCCCTACGACCGTCTCTTGAAACGCTCCGCTCTCCGCTTAAGAGTTGACGACTATCCGATAGCCTTTGTCCTGAAGCCTTACTAATTCGCCTACTGCCGCAGGGATGAGCAAGGCACCGGGGATCAGGTGACCTTGAATCTCTGCTACGATCTGCTCGGCTGTCTGGTTGTCAGGGTTACGATCCTTGCTCGCGGCCGCCGCACCGGCGTGCCCGTGAACGGTCTGGTGTCAGGTCAGGAACAAAACACCGCGACGCTGGAGGCCCTCAATGCTAGTGTCTCCGTAGTACGGGTGGCTCCGATCCTTGGGAGGCGGCGACACGTCTTGGGCCGAGATCTTGCTCTTATGCCAGATATTGCGGGTTGCAGAGGCGCTGGTAGCGGGATCCTTTACATTGAACGCGTCGCCCAGGCGGTACTTTTCCCAAATGTGGTCGTCGTACATGGCGGCGTTGGCCGAAAAAAAGGCCTGGACTACCACTTGGATCTCGTCTGGAGGAACATCGTAGGAGAACTGAAATCCATTCAAGCCGTTTGAGATATTCGCATAGATGATGGGGTTGTTAATGTTAGGCCACTCGTAGAGCTGTCGGATCCGCACTGACCGATTTACGATACCCTCATACTTCTCGAACCGATACGCGGGGTCAGTAGGCGTGAGATCGTGGGCCTCGGCCTGTCCTGGGAGGCCCGATAAAACTGCAGCCCCGGCCGCGGCTACAGCGGTTTGGAAGAACTCGCGTCGGCTAACACTCTTGTCCATTCTGCTCATAAGTGTCCACCCCCCCGGACACCGCTATTGTTTAGCATACGTATTCGCTCCCCCATTCGAATGCCCTGTTGTGGACAACATGAGATAGTCTAAAAGGTCACTGGGTCAGCTCCGGCAAGAGGTAGTGCGAGGGATCTCTCCATTCTCATGTGTTTCAGCTGGTGCCGGGAGTCCGGCACTTGAGTTGCCGACAGAAGTTTTCCGGATCCGTGTAGCTTACCCTTCAAACCGCCGGAATCCCCGAACTAAAGCACGCAAAAGCGATCCACGCTAGTAAGGGCTAGGCGTTTCCTTCCCGCATCCTCGCCCCCCGGGCCACTTCCTGGAATCTATACAAGCAGCAGTGGGCCCCTGAGATTACTGATTACCTGAGAGAGATGTCAATTGGGATGGTGCTACTAACGCTTTGTTAACATAATCCCTGCCGGCTTCCTACAGTACTTCGAAGGAGACAGTGTCTTAGGACGTCGGAAAGTCCGGCAAAAGTAGAAACCTCTCTAAATTGACTGCGGGACCGCCGTTACGCGCGGCCTCTGCTACAGGTTGCCTACCGCCCGAGCAGGATGAGCGCGGCCCCTGCAAAGACTAACGCAAGCCTGATAGGTCCCCTGTCCTGATTCCAACATCGATATCACAATTCGGGTCGAGGAATCGACACTCCAGGACGCCCGGCGCGAACTGCCCCTTATTT